>Ga0123328_1003832_pt1 | contig 12591 bp, 9 predicted proteins | sample BioC12SIPDNA_2_FD_89702 | JGI IMG/M metagenome (GOLD analysis project Ga0123328, IMG submission 89702) | Anaerobic biogas reactor microbial communites from Washington, USA - Biogas_R1_A C12 SIP DNA | ecosystem: Engineered > Bioreactor > Anaerobic > Unclassified | place: Washington, USA...
AAGGGTTCAAAAAGTTCCTTGGCCTTCGCCTGTGCCTTGCGCTTGTTCGTTTCCCCGGTCGCCAGCCATATCCTCTTGCGCCTTCCTGTCAGGGGGTCCCGCTCTGAAACCACCAGATAAAAGCTCCCGCGCTTTTCCACCAGTGATCCCGTGCGCTTGCGCCCCGCCTTTTTCGATTCTGACCCGTTGCCCGTTTTCATGCTTCCCGTTTCCTTTCGCTTCCCGTTGTTTCTACTCCAACCCTTCAAAGTGGTAGAATATGGTAAGGCAAAGGTAGAAGGCAAGCGGAAAATGCAACTAATCGCAATAAAACGGCAGACTGTAAATCTGCCCTCTATGAGTTCGATGGTTCGAATCCATCCCCCACCACCATTCTTCGCGTTCCACTCTTTTCCCTGTTGGTCCCCGCACGGATTGAACGATCCTATGTTCTGGCACAACTGGCCCACAGGGGGCGCGGATTCGCCGGGAATTGACCCGGTGGATCGGGTCGGCTATGCTGGCCCCTGTCCTGAGGAGGTGACTGATGCTGGTTGTTCATGTCCATGTTCATGTGAAGCCGGACGCTGTCGAGGCGTTTCGCACGGCGACCATTCTGAATGCGCGGGCAAGCCGTCGGGAGCCTGGAATCGCCCGGTTTGACGTGGTGCAGCAGGCCGACGATCCGGCGCGTTTTGTGCTGGTGGAGTGTTATCGTACTCCCGAGGCGCCGGCGGCCCACAAGGAAACGGCTCATTATCAGAAATGGCGCGACACGGTGGCGGAGATGATGGCGGAACCGCGATCGAGCGTGAAGTACCGCAATCTGGATCCGCCGGATGCGGAGTGGTAGGGAGCGCGCGGATTGAACCGCCCCTTTGAATTCGCCGCCCCCGGCCGAATCGTCTTCGGGGCCGGGGTGCGTCGGCAGGCCGGTGAACTGGCCCTCGGGTTGGGCCGCCGGGCCCTGGTGGTGACGGGCGGGAGGCCGGAGCGAACGGCGTTCCTGTTGGAACTGCTGTCAGCCGCGGATGTGGAATTCCGCGTGTTTTCCGTGCCGGGGGAACCGACGCTGGAAACGGTCCGCGAGGGGACGGCGCTGTCGCTGGAGGCGGAGGCGGACATCGTAATCGGAATCGGCGGCGGCAGCGCCATGGATGCGGCAAAAGCCGTGGCCGTGCTGTCGGCCAACGGAGGCGACCCGCTGGATTACCTGGAGGTGATCGGCCGGGGCTGGCCGCTGGAGAAGCCCTCTCTTCCGGTGCTGGCGATGCCCACCACGTCGGGGACGGGATCGGAGGCGACCCGCAATGCCGTGCTGGCGTCGCCGGAACACGGGGTGAAGGCCAGCCTGCGGAGCGTGACGATGATTCCTCGGGTGGCGCTGGTGGATCCGGAACTGACGTATGGTCTGCCCCCCGACGTGACGGCCACGACGGGAATGGATGCGCTGACGCAGCTGATCGAGCCGTTTCTCTGCCGCCGGTCAAATCCCCTTGTGGACAGCCTGTGCCGCGACGGCATGGCCCGTGTCGCGCGCAGTCTGACCCGGGCCTGCGCGGACGGCCAGGATGCGGCGGCGCGCACGGACCTGGCGCTGGCCAGCCTGCAGGGAGGGCTGGCCCTGGCCAATGCGGGACTGGGCATTGTGCACGGAATCGCCGGGCCGGCGGGCGGACGGTTTCCGGCTCCGCACGGCGCGCTGTGCGCGGCGCTGCTCCCTCACGCCCTGACCGTGAACCGTCGGGCCTTGCGGGAGCGCCAGCCGGACAGTCCCGTTCTGCCGCGCCTGGACGAGGTGGCGCGGATTCTGACCGGGCGGGAAGACGCCGGTTCAGCGGAGGGTGAAACCTGGCTGCGGGAACTGTCGGCGGCATTGCGGATTCCTCCGCTGAGATCGCATGGGATCCGGCCCCCGCATGTGCCGGAACTGGCGGAAAAAGCCCTGGCGGCATCCAGCACCAGGGCCAATCCCGTGGACCTGGCAACAGACGAAGTGGAGGAGATCATAGTCATGGCGCTGTAGGACGGCAGGGCGGTGCCGGTCCCGCACCAAGGCCAGCCGGTGCCGGTCCGCCGGCGTTTGCCTGATGACGGTCAGCTTCCCATGAAGAAAAGAAAGCATATGAAGGCAATGTGGGCCTGGTTGATACTGGCAGGGCTGACAGCCGCAGGTGGCGTGCGGGCGGAACGTCCGGCCACGGGAGATCGGGCTCCGGCACCAGTTCTTCGAACCGGCTCCGGCGATGGCTACAAGTTTTTGTCGGCGCTCTATCATGCGGGACCCGCCCGTCCCGGAGACCGTCGGTCGGCGGTGGTGATGTTGTTCATCGATCAGGAGGATGAGGCCTCCGGCACGGCCTTGTCGGCATTGATGACGGTGGCCCGGAGGGCGCATGGCCATTCCGGTTTGCGGAGAAAGGTCCGGTTCTATGTGGTGGGAACGGGGGCGGGGGCGGAACGGGGCGTCCTGATGGAGATGTTGACCCGGCATCAGGTGGTCCTCCCTGTGGATGCGCTTCTGGATCCTCGGGGAGAAGCCCGCCGGGCCTTCGGAATGGATGCCTTGCCGCAGATGGTCGCGGTGTCGCGGACGGGAGTTCTCACAGCATGCCTGGATGCGAAGAAGGCGGGCTCCCCCCGGAGCGTGGCCGGGGCGGTCGTCAGCGCCGTCAAGGAATCCGGACGGACTCCTGCCGCCACTCGCCGCAATCCGGTGCCCCGGCAGCTCTCACCGGCGGAGAATACTTCAAACGCCTCCCAGCCCGTTCGCTGGTAGAGCGGCGCGGAGACGCGGGATATCGCTTTGAAAGATGGGGGCGCAGTTGCGGCGGCCTGGTGAAGTCCGGATTGCCGACCGTACCGCGGATGCTACACTGCTGGGGAGATGAGCAAAGGGCTGGCAGGGTCGTTTCTTGTGCTGGGGGGGGCATCGCTTGTGGCGCAGGTGCTGGCGGTGCGGGAACTGCTGTATGTGTTTTACGGCAATGAATTCTTCATGGGGTGGGCGCTGTTTGCGTGGCTGTTCTGGGTGGCGGCGGGAGCCTGGATGGCCGGGCGGCGGGGCGGGCGGATGCCGTCCGGAACAAAGCCGCTGGCGATCTGCCATGCGGCGGCCGCCGTCGCGCTGCCGGCAGTGCTGGTATGCATTCGCTCCGCACGGATCTGGGTGACGCCCGTTGCCGGGGCGGTGCCGAACCTGCCCGCGGCCCTGGCGTTCGCCTTTCTGGCCCTGGCGCCGCTGTGCCTGGTGCTGGGCGGGCAATTCGTGGCGGGCGCGAACATCTGGCGGCAGGCGGCGCCTTCGGTCCGGACGGGGTCGGTGCAGGGATGGGCGTATGGATGGGAAACGAGCGGTTTCGTTGTCGGGGGCCTGCTGTTCAATTATTTCGGGGCGGGGCGGGGGGAATTTCTGGTGGCCGGCCTGCTGGGGTGCATCCATGCCGTGGCCGGCTGGGGGGTGCTGGCGGCCGGGAAAGAGCCATCGCGCTTGGCGCGCGCCGGCCTGGCCGCGTTGCTGTGCGGCTCGGCGGCACTGGCGGTATTCAGCGGGCGGGCGGGGCAGGCAACGGCGGCCTGGCGGTATCCGGGTCAGCGGCTGCTGGAATCGCGTCAGTCCATTCATGGTCATCTGGCGGTAACGGCCATCGGCCCGCAGATTCATTTTCACGGCAACGGGCTGCTGCTGGGCGCCGGAGATGAACCGATGGCCGGCGAGACCCTGGCGCACTATCCCATGCTGTGGCATCCGCGGCCGAATCGGGTTCTGCTGATCGGCAACGGATTCAACGGAGCGCTGGGCGAGATGCTGAAACATGCGCCGGACCGGGTGGAGTACGTGGAACTGGATCCGGAACTGATTGAGTTGGCGCGGACCCATGCCGGGGCGTCGTCCCGTGCCGCGCTGGAGGATCCGCGGGTGCGGATCGTGTTGGACGACGGCCGGCATCATATCCGCCGCCGGACGGATGAGTCCGACGGAGGGGCCTACGATGTCGTGATCATCAATCTGCCCAATCCCGGCACCCTGCTTGTCAATCGCTTCTTCACGCGGGAATTCTACCGGGATGTCCGCCGTCGGCTGGCCCCGGGCGGCGTGCTGGCGGTTCAACTGGCTTTTTCGCCGGACTATCTGGGCCCGGAACTGGAAGAACTGGGCGCTTCGATCTTCCGCACGCTGCAGGCCGAGTACGGGTCGGTCCGCCTGCTGCCGGGCTACGAGCTGTTGTATCTGGCGTCGGACGGCCGGCATCGGCCGCCCGGGGCGGCGGACCTGGCGGACCGCTACGCCGAGAGGGGATTGGAAACCGATTTTGTGTTTCCTGCGGCCATGGCGGAGCGGCTGGGAACGGACCGCATCCGCCAGGTCCGGGAGGCATTCGAAGCCAATGCCACCGCGCGGATCAACCGCGACTTCCGACCCGTGGCCTGCCAGTACAATCTGGTCTATTGGCTGCGCTCGTTTCACCCCCGGGCCGCCGCCTTGATGCGGCATTTGGGCGGGGCAGGCTGGGCGTGGGGACTGCTGCTGGTTATCCTGACCGTGCTGGGCATGGGCGCGGCGGTGTCCAGAGGAGGCATTCGACAGACCGCCGCCTGGGCCAAGGGAGTCGGCAGTTTCACACTGATGGGGTGCGAACTGATCCTGCTGCTGTCCTATCAGTCGCTCTGCGGCCATCTGCACTACCGGCTGGCCCTGCTGCTGGCGGCGCTGATGATGGGGATGGCGGCGGGTGCCGCAAGGGGCGTCCGGCATCTGGCGAAGTCGGGTCCGGGGACGCTGGCGCTCATTCATGGCGGCATGGCGGCCTATGCCGCGGTCCTGGCAGGGGCCCTGCAATGGATCGCGCCGTCCGTGTCCGGGCCCTCCGCGGGAGGGGATGCCGTCTTTCTGGCGCTGGCCGGTGTGATCGGATTTCTCGGAGGCAGCGAATTTCCGGTGGCGGCCTGCATCCACCTGGCGGGAAAACCGTCCGGCCGGACCGGTACCATCTATGCTGTGGATCTGGCGGGTTCCTGCCTGGGGGCGCTGCTGGTCAGTCTCTGGGCGCTGCCGGTTCTGGGCGCCGGATCCACCTTTCTGCTGCTGGCGGGTTTGAATGCCGCAGTCGCCCTGCTGTGCCGGCAGCGACACCCGGCAGGATCACGGCCGCCCGCGCGCGGCGCCGCCGGTTCTGCTCTGACGGATTAAGCCGGTTCGCCGGAATCCGCCCGGTTCCGTTCGGCGGCCAGATACTCGGCTTCCAGGACCAACAGTCCTTTTTTGCGCGACTTGAGGCGCTTGGCGGGATTGCCGAAATACACCGACCACTCTTCCGTGGATTTGGTGATCATGGAGTGGGCGCCGACGGATGTTCCTTCCGCGAGCACGACACCGGGAAACACCAGCGAGTTGGTTCCCACAATGGCATGCCGTCCGATGACAACCGCCCGCTTGATTTCCCGCTTGTAGGCATCCGGCACCGTCGGATTGGTCAGGGTGTCCCCCCCGTAATCATCGCTTTGGGTGAACACATGGCACCCGTAGGCCAGCCCGGAGAAATCGCCGAACGTGATGCCCGGTTCGCCGCCCGCCACGTTGCAGAAGACGGCGATGTGCACGTTCCGGCCGATGGTCACCCGGCCGGAAATCACGCAGAAGTCGTCAATGCGCGAATGATCGCCGATCTCGATTTGGTCGGGATTGTAGATGGAGGCCTTGTCGCTGATTTGGACGTGGCGCCCCAGTTGCTTGAATCCCATTGCGTCCAGTTCCTGCTGGTTCAGAAATGCCATGGCGATGCTCCTTTTCCGGGCGCCAGAGGAACGGCAGCCAAATCGCCGTTCAGGCCGGATCCGTCCGCACGGGGAAGGACCGGCCCAGGGACGCCTCAACCGCGTCATCCTGTCAGAAGGGGCGGCGGAATGCAACCGGCGTGCCCGGCAATACTCGTTCGAGGGACCGATCTTCCGCCGCCGTTTCCTTTCGCGGCGAAAGGCGGTCAGGCTGTCCGGGGCAGGGGAGGGGGACGGCGGCCGCGGTAGATCACGGCATAGGCCAGGCAACAGCCAAGAAAAGGATTGGGCGGGGCAGGGGGATTTGGCATGCTCCGGTCCGTCCATGAGCGATCTGTTTGACAGCGATTCGACCCCGGCGGCGGACTCTTCGCCGGTGCACCGCCCCCTGGCGGCGCGCATGCGGCCGAGGACCCTCGAGGATATCGTGGGGCAGGACCATATTCTCGGGCCGGGCAAGCTGCTGCGGCGCGCGATCGAAGCGGACCGTCTGTCGAGCCTGATCCTCTACGGCCCGCCCGGCTGCGGCAAAACCTCCCTGGCGGAAGTCATCGCCGCCGCCACCCGCCGCGCCTTCGACCGGTCCAGCGGCGTGCTCTCCAACGTGGCCGGCCTGCGCAAATCCCTCGAGGCCGCCCGCCAGCGGCGCGCCGCCTCCAAGCGGGAAACCATTCTCTTCATTGACGAGATCCACCGCTTCAACAAGGCCCAGCAGGATGTCCTGCTGCCCTACGTGGAGGAAGGAGCCGTCACGCTGATCGGCGCCACCACCCACAATCCGTTTTTCTTCATCAACAATCCCCTGGTATCCCGCAGCCAGATCTTCCAGCTGGAACCCATCGGGGCGGAGGCGATCGGCACGCTGCTGCGGCGGGCGCTGGCCAGTCCGGAAGGACTCGGCCATCTGGACATCCGGATGGATGACAACGCCATGACCCACCTCGCCGCAGTCTGCGAAGGCGATGCCCGGCGCGCGCTGAACGCCCTGGAGATCGCGGCGCTGACGACCGAGCCCGGTCCCGGCGGCGTCATCCATATCACCCGGGCGGTGACCGAGGAAAGCATCCAGAAAAAAGCGGTGCTCTACGACCACGACGAAGACGGGCACTACGACACGATTTCGGCGTTCATCAAAAGCGTGCGCGGCTCGGACCCCAACGCCGCGCTCTACTGGCTGGCCAAGATGATCTACGCCGGCGAGGATCCCCGGTTCATCGCGCGGCGTCTGGTCATTCTGGCCAGCGAAGACATCGGCAACGCCGATCCCCGCGGGCTCAGCGTCGCCGTGGCCACGCTTCACGCCGTGGATTTCGTCGGCATGCCCGAGGCGCGCATTGCCCTGGCCCAGGCCACCACCTATCTGGCCACCGCGCCCAAAAGCAACGCCGCCTACATGGGCCTCGAAGCCGCCCTGGCCGACATCAAGGAAGGCCGGACCCTCCCCGTGCCCAAGGCCCTGCGCAGCACCGGCTCCCGGCGCGCGGCCCAGGCCTTCGGCCACCAGGGCTACCAGTATGCCCATGATTTCGACGGGCATTTCGTGGATCAGGAATACGTCCCGACCGACAAGGTGTACTACGCACCCGAATCCCAGGGATACGAAGAGGTGATCCGCAAGCGCATCGAGCATTGGAACCAGTTGCGCCGGACGGCCCGCCGGACGCGGGCCGCCGACCGCGGAGCCGGCGGGAAAAAGCCGCCGGAATCGGCGGCCGCCTCCAGCGAACCGGACCCGGCGAATGAAGGGCAGAGTGACGGGAAAGGCGACGGGAACGGCCAAGGATAGGCTTGATTTACCCCTTCGAGACGGATATACCTCGCGTGATCAGCATAGCAAAAGGTGGCGGGATGATGAATCACATGAAATGGGCCGCGGCGGTCGCGGTCGGACTGATGGCAGGCGGCCTCTCCTGGACGATGGCGGCCAGTGCGCCGGATTCCTATCAGAAGATCGAGGCCGAATCGCTCCAGCGCACCCCCCAGAATGCCTGGGCCCGCGCCATCCTGTTCTCCGACACCCTGGATTCCCGCCCCGGCGGCCGCGCCCGCCGCCTCGACCGGAAAACCTATCTGCCCATGCGCCTCAAGGCGGCCGGCACGGTGTGGGTCCCCGAAGACCTCTCCGACAAATTCCAGACCCTGGAGCCGGGCGGCACCTATTCGTTCGCCGGCACCGTGGACCAGATCTCCCGCCGCTATTATGTCATCGTGGACGCCTGCTACCGGGTCCAGACCACCGAGGACATGACCGAGCACTGGACCGACATGCTGCACCCGGAAACCCAGAAAACCGAGCAGGCGGATGCGCTCTCCGAAACCGCCATGCAGGCGCTGCTGCTGAATGCCCAGAACAGCCTGATCAAGCTGGCAAAAGAAGACAACATGACCGTGGCCCAGCTCATCGAAGCCCAGACCGATGGCGGGCAGCGCATCGCCGAGCATATCGTGGCGGATGCCCTGCAGGGCGAACTGCGGGCCCAGGGGAAAACCGCCGATGAACTGATGATCGGCGCGGTCCTTGCCCTGTTGCAGAAACAGGCCGTCCTCGATGAATCCGCGCGCGTCGCGGCGGAAAACGAAGCGGCCGCCGCACAGGAAGCCGCCGCCGCCGCCGCGGCCACCGAACCGCCGGCCGCCGCCGAACCGGTTCCGGGGCCAGAGGAGGAGCCGCCCCAGGAGGTGGCCGCCGTCAAGGAAGAGCCCGTAGATCAGCCTGTCGAAACGCCCGAAGAAACCCCGCCGGCACCCGAGCCGGAAGCCGTCCTGCCGCCTGGCGAAACGGAAACCGCCGCCGTCCTGCCCGAAACGCCGGAGGAAACCCCTCCGCCGCCTGTGCCCGAAGCCGTGGCCCCCGAAACCGATGGTGAAATGGCCGCGACATCCGAAACCGAGGTCGTTCCCAAAGCCATTCCGCCCGCCCCGGAACCGCAGACGGATCTGACGGCAGGGGATGGAGACGCCCCTGCGGAACCCGTGGCTGAAGAACCCGCGACTGCGGTGGAAACCGATTTGGCCGCGCTTCTTCCTCCCGTGGAAGAACTGCATTCCGCTCCCGCCGATGGCGAACCGCCTCCCGAAACGCCGGAGGCGGAAACCCTCGCGGCTCGCTCCGGGAACGAAAACGCCGAACCGCCGCTGCCCGAGGAGCCGAAAGCCGATGCCGCCCCGGGAGAACCTCAGGCGGAAGCCGAAGTGATTTCCCTCCCGCCGCTTCCGGAAGGCGAGATGGCGGCCGAGCCCGCCGCCGCTCCGCCGTCCAGCATGCTGGTCGTACCGCTGACCGGCGATCCGCCCGATGTCGTCCCCATGGTCAGCACCGAACCCACCAAGGCCGAGCTGGCCCAGATGGAAAAGGAAGAACAGGCCCGCCTGAAGGAAGAACAGCGGCTGGCGCGCATTGAAGCCAAGCGGCTGGCCGCGGAGGAAAAGAAAGCCGCCGCCGAAGCCCGCAAGGCCGAACTGGCCCGCAAGAAGGCGGAAGAAATCAAGGCGCGCGAGGAAGAGGCTGCGCGCAAGGCCGCCGAATGGAAGGCCAAGCAGGAAGCCGCCCGGCTGGAAGCCGAAGCCAAGAAGGCCCTCAAGGAACAGGAACGCCTGCTGGCCGAACAGGAAAAGGAAGCGCTGGAAGCCGTCCGCCAGGCCGAAGAAATGGCCCGGCAGGAAGAAGAAGCCCGCCGCCTCCGCGAAGAATCCGAACAGCGCATCGCCGAATTCGAAGCCCGCAAGGCCGCCGCCGAAGCCGCCCTGGCCGAAGCCGAGGCCCAGCGCCAGGCGGAACTCCAGCGGATTCAGGAAGAGGCCGAAGCCAAGGCGGCCGCCCAGGCCGCGGAAGAAGCTGCCCGGATCGCCGAAGAGGAAGCCCGTCAGGACGAAGCGCTGCGCATTGCCAAGGAAGTGGCCGAACACGAACGCCGGGCCGCGGAAGAAGCCGCCGCCCGCATTGCCGAAGAGGAAGCCGCGCGCAAGGCCGCCGAAGAACGGGTGGCCCAAATGAAACGCGAAATCCAGGAAATGGAAGCCCGCCTGCGTCAGGCCGAATCCGTCCAGGCGGTGCCGGCCGCGCCCGCCCCCGCGGAACCACCGGCCGCTCCCGAGATGTCCGCCCGGGAACGCCGCCGCCTCGAGGCCGCCGACCGCAAGGCCCGGCAGGATGCCGAAAAAGCCGCCGCCGCCCGGGAGCCGGCGGAAGAACCCCCGACGGAACCCGGCGAACTCCCCGAATGGATGCAGCCTGTCGTATTCTAAGCAGACCGGTGGATCCGGATTTTCCACGGTGTGGAAAACTTTTTTCCATGGCGTGGAAAACATCCGCCCTTTTTTTCCATAGTGTGGAAAACGTCCGTCTGTTTTTTCCACGGTGTGGAAAATGTTTTTCCACGGTGTGGAAAACCGGAGGCGCGGCATGAGCCTGACCCACGCCTATGCGGTCATCATGGCCGGCGGAAAAGGCGAGCGCTTCTGGCCGCTGAGCACGTCGCGGCGTCCCAAGCAGCTGCTCGCGCTGGCGGGCGGCAAGCCCCTGATCGTCCAGGCCGTGGAGCGCCTGGCGGGAGTGATCCCGCCGGAACGGGTGCTGATTGTCACGAATGAATCCCTGGTGGCGCCCATCCGGGACCTGCTGGGGGAGGGGAGTCCGGTGGGGATTCTGGGCGAACCGGTCGGCCGGGACACCGCGGCCGCGATCGCCGCCGGCGCCGCCTGGATCCGGCGGCGCGATCCGGAGGCCGTGTTCTGCGTTCTGACGGCCGACCATGTCATCGGCGATCTGCCGGTGTTCCGCGAGACCCTGGTGCAGGGCCTGACGCTTTGCGCCGCGCACGAGGTGCTGATGACCATCGGCATCGGCCCGACGGAGCCCAGCAGCGCCTACGGCTACATCGAGGCCGGTGCGCCCTGGCTGTCCTCCGGGGGCATCGAGTTCCACCGCGTGAGACGGTTTGTCGAAAAGCCCGATGCCGACACCGCCCGGCAGTACCTGGCCACGGGGCGCTATGCCTGGAATTCCGGCATGTTTGTCTGGTCCGTGCGCAGCATCCGCGCCGCCTTCGCCGAATTCCAGCCGGCGCTGGCCGAGCGGCTCGACGCGTGGTCGGCCTGCGCCGGCGACGCCGAATTCCAGGCGGCCCTGGAGCGGGATTTCCCCGACCTGCGCAAGATTTCCATCGATTACGCGGTGATGGAGAAGGCGCCGAACATCGTGATGTGCAAAGGGGCTTTTGCCTGGGACGATGTCGGCTCGTGGCCGGCGCTAGAATCACATCTGCCCGCGGACGGGCAGGGGAATGCCGTGCAGGGCGATGTCGCCGCCGCCGGCAGTTCCGGAAACATCGTGGTCAGCGACGGCCGGCTGACCGCGCTCGTGGGCGTTCGCGACCTGGTGGTCGTTCAGGCCGACGGCGTGACGCTGGTCTGCGACAAGGCGCATTCCCAGGACATCAAAACCCTGCTGGCGCAGCTGCGGGAACAGCCCGGACGAGAACCGATCCTGTAAGAGAAAACGAAACCCAACCAACCCCCAAAGGAGAAAGACCATGAAATACCTCTGCACCGTATGCGGCTACATCTATGATCCGGCCGTTGGCGATCCCGATGGCGGCATTGAACCCGGCACCAAGTTCGAGGACATTCCCGACAGCTGGGTCTGCCCGGTGTGCGGCGTCGGCAAAGACTCCTTTGTCCCGCAGGACTGAGCGGAATCCGCTTCTGCGCCCGGTTGCATGGTCGTGCAGCCGGGCGATTTCTATGTCGATCGGCATAATGTGACATCCTGTCACATAATACCGGTCCAAAGGGAGCGTGGTCGAGAGCAGGCGAATTGTCGGCAAGGGATTGTTCCTTGGATCGAAGCCCGGCAAACGGTGAGGGAGAACTTGGACGCAAGGGATCCATCCAAAACCGAAACCTCAAGCTTTGGGGAAGGTTGAGACCTGAACTCCGTGTATCCCCCATGCGGTTCAGACAAAAATGGGCTGCAGGGGAAACGTAAGGCCTGCGCACAGTTGGACACTGAACTGGATTGGAAACGGGTTCTATTCGAATCGGCTTTCCATGGTTCGGCGGACGGTCGGGCTAGATTCCAACGGATGAAATCCGACGGCATCGTTTCAGGCGAATATCCAGTCCTGAAGGGATTCAGGGAACAAAAAAGCCGATCCAGGAGTTCAGCGGGGACTGATGCGTTTTGACAGACGCGTTCAGGAAGCATCTCCAAATGACGAATCCCGAACTCACCGTGATGACTGAAGACGGAAATCGGCAAAGACGAAGAGGTGATGAGACACACACGCGGTCCGTTGCGTCCGCATGAAAACGCAGATGGCAGCAAAGGGTTCTGGAGCCGTTCGGTGCGGGACGGGGGGGCACGAAATCCAGCCCGAACTTAAGGATGATCGAATCCGCCCGTTTTCAGGGGCTTTTATACTGCGTCGCATAATACATATTATGTTTACATATAGGTATTAGGTCCCGCTACATATGGTGGTTCGCAGTTAGGACCCCGGGTTTTCGCCCCGACGATAACTTGTGGAGAACTCTGTGAACCATGTGAACAACCTGAAGTCATCTGGCGGATGATTCACCTGAACCCGTGATTCTCATTTGTCTCGGATATTATTATAACCGAGACAGAATTCGATGGCTTGTCATCGGTGGGTTGGCAGGATGCCGCCGGTCGGCGGCGATCCCGTCATCCGGTTGTCGTGGCGGTTTCGCCAGGGGGCGTCCGGTGCGCTTGGGCTGCTGAGATGGAGTACCCGGGTTCCTTGAGAGTGGGCACTTGCGTTTCAGGATTCCGAATCGGACTCTGATCCGACCGGCAGGGATTCGCATTTTCCGTTC
>Ga0123328_1003838_pt1 | contig 12568 bp, 11 predicted proteins | sample BioC12SIPDNA_2_FD_89702 | JGI IMG/M metagenome (GOLD analysis project Ga0123328, IMG submission 89702) | Anaerobic biogas reactor microbial communites from Washington, USA - Biogas_R1_A C12 SIP DNA | ecosystem: Engineered > Bioreactor > Anaerobic > Unclassified | place: Washington, USA...
GGCGAACTTCTTCATCACCTTGGCGGCGTCGACGGCCTCGCCCTTGATGAAGGCGACGGCGGTCGGGCCGGTCAGGTGCTCGTCAAGACCCTCGATGCCCTGTTCCTGGGCAGCGATCTTGATCAGGGTGTTCTTGGCGACGGAGTACTGGACGTCGAAGCCCAGAGCGTTACGCAGCTCAGAGATCTGCGCAACGGTCAGGCCGCGGTACTCGGTGAGAACGATGGAGGATGCCTCCTCGAACTTTGCCTTGAGCTCTGCGAGCTCGGCGGTGTTCTTCGCGTTTGCCATTACTTCGCCTCCTTCCAATTACGTGGTGGTTGATCCGCCGGGGCCCTTCCCAATGAAAAGAGCCCCGTGCAAGAGCACAGGGCGCATCAACTCCGTGGAAGGAGTGGTGGCTCGAAAGTGTCTCCTGCGTGGGCCGGTCCAGATTCCTGGACGCCTTCGATCCTCTCGGATGACCGACGGTCTGCGGTGAAACTTGAGCTCGGATCCCCCAGAAGGGAGCCGTTCAAACTTCGCTTCATGATATTAGTGCCAACCCTCGACCAACTCCAAATCGCGTGGGACACTGGAGAACAATGTGACCCACGACACTCTGAGCCCGGGAGGAAACAATGCGCGAAGGACTGGCCGCGATCGTCGAGAAGCTGCGTTCCCACATGAGCTCCCCGCGGGGATGGGCCCCGGCGGAGGAGCACCCTCCGGTGAGCGAGGCGATGGACTTCCTCCGGGACCACGGGCCGCTCGCCCACGACTGGCCCAACTGGCGGGCCGGCGCGGACCTCTACGCCGAGCTCACGCCCGAACGGGTGGCCACGCTCGACCGGCAGACCACCCTCATGCTGCTCACGTCGCTGGCCCGGGAGGAACGCTTCTGCGACGGCACCTGGGACCGGATGTTCGAGTGCGGCAAGGGCGTGTGGCTCTTCGAGCGCTGGCTCGAACTGACGCCCGCGACCTGACCGGGGACTACTTCCCGTCGAAGTCGCTCAACGGACCACGCACCACCGCCACACGCGCCGCGTTGAGCACGGCGAGCACGTCGATGACCTCCTGCGCGATGGCGCCCATCAGCGGGGTGAGCAGGCCGAACACCGCGAGGATCATGCCGATGATGCTCAGCGCCATGCCGCCGATGACCGACTGCAGCGCGATCCGCCGCATGCGGGCACCGATGTGGAGGAGATCGTCGAGACGCTCGAGGGAGGAGTCGAGGATGACGGCGTCGGCGGCCTCGGAGGTGACGTCGGAGTCCGCGCCCATCGCCACGCCGACGGTGGCGACGGCCATCGCCGGCGCGTCGTTGATGCCGTCGCCGAGGAACATCGTCGGCCCCCGCTGATTGTGCTTCTCGACGATCGCCAGCTTCCCCTCCGGACTCACCCCGGCGTGCACCTCCCCGATGCCCACCCGGTCCGCGAGGTAGCGCACCTCGGACTCGCGGTCGCCGGAGATGATCATGAGCTTGTCCACGTCGTGCATCCGCGGCAGGTGGGCGATGAACTCCGCGGCGGAGGCACGCGGCTCATCGCGCAGGCGGATCATGGCGGCGTAGGCGTCGTCGACGAGCACGATCGACTCCATGCCCGAGGGCGTGACCGGGATGTGCTCCCGGCTGGCCGGGTCGATGCGGTGGGCGGTCTTCCGGTTGGTGATGCGGATGTGCCGACCGCCCACCATGCCGGTCAGTCCCTGGCCGGGTTTCTCGGACACCTCGGTGACGTCCGGCAGCGGCAGGTCACGCTCCGCCGCACCGTCGCGGATGGCGTTGGCCAGCGGGTGCCGCGAGTAGCGCTCCACGGAGGCCGCGAGTGCGAGGACCTCGTCCTCCGCGAATCCGGGGCCGGTGTGGATCTCCGTGATCACCGGACGCCCGTAGGTCAGCGTGCCGGTCTTGTCGAACATCACCGTCCGCACCTTGGAGGCGTTCTCCAGCATCCCCGGATTCTTCACGATGATGCCCCGCCGCGCCGCCAGCGAGATCGCCCCGATGATCGCCACCGGCACACCGATGAGCAGCGGGCACGGGGTGGCCACGACGACGACCGCCAGGAACCGCACCGGGTCGCCCGAGATCGCCCAGCCCAACGCACCCAGGCTGAGCGCGATGACGGTGTACCAGGCACCCAGCCGGTCGGCCAGACGCCGGATACCCGGGCGGTTCTCCTCCGCCTCCCGCAGCACGCCGACGATCTGCGCGTACCGCGAGTCCTGCGCCGGCCGGCTGGCCACGATGGTGAGCGGGGTGTCACCGTTGACGGCGCCGGACATGACCTCCGAGCCCTTCGACTTGCTCACCACATAGGGCTCACCGGTCAGGTAGGACTCGTCCATCGTGCCGTGCCCCTCGACCACCTCACCGTCCACCGGGCACAGCTCGTGCGGCAGCACCGCGACGAGGTCCCCCACCGCGATGTCCTCCACCGGCACCTCCTCGGTGCCGTCGAGGATCGACCTTCCCCGCAGCCGGTGCGCGGTGGTGGGGGCACGCCGGGCCAGCGCGTCGAGGGTGCCCGACGCGCGTTTCGACGCTGCCTCCTCCAGCGCTTCACCGCCCGAGAGCATGAGGACGATGATCGCGGCGACCAGCCACTCCCCCAGCAGCACCGAGGTGATGATGGACACCGCCGCCAGGGTGTCGGCGCCACCGCGGGTCGCGATCGCCGACTTGAGCACCTCCCACATCAGCGGCAGGCCGCCGACGACGACGATGGCCACGAGCGGCCAGTCACGGGCCCACCCGTCCAGGCCGACGCCGAACCACAGGATGAGGTGCACGATGATCGCCACGACCGTGGCGAGGGTGATGATGCCGTCCCGGGAACGGAGGAAGAGCATCGCGGGCTGGCGAGGGACAGGGGGCGCGGTTGCGGTGACCATAACACCATTGTCCCGGAAAAAACCGCCCCTGACCAGCAAGTACAGGCTTACCTCACCGGGCAGGGAACGCAGAACGCCCCGCCTGCTCCGGAGAGGAGCGGGCGGGGCGTCGACAAGCAGCCGGGAACTAGGCCTCGGAGGCGTAGTTCTTCTGGACGCCGGAGTCCACCGGGACACCCGGGCCGTTGGTGGAGGACAGGGTGATCTTCTTCAGGTAGACACCCTTGGCGGAGGACGGCTTGATGCGGAGCAGCTCGTCGAGGAGAGCGCCGTAGTTCTCAGCCAGAGCCTTCTCGTCGAAGGACGCCTTGCCGATGGCGGCGTGCAGGTTGGAGGCCTTGTCCACGCGGAAGGAGATCTTGCCGCCCTTGACGTCGGCGACAGCCTTGGCGACGTCGGTGGTGACGGTGCCGGTCTTCGGGTTCGGCATCAGACCACGCGGGCCCAGGACGCGGGCGACGCGGCCGACCTTGGCCATCTGGTCCGGGGTGGCGATGGCGACGTCGAAGTCGATGGTGCCACCGTTGATGGCCTCGATCAGCTCGTCGGTGCCCACGACGTCGGCACCGGCCTGCTCGGCCTCGGTGGCCTTCTCGCCGGCGGCGAAGACGGCGACGCGGACGGTCTTACCGGTGCCGTGCGGCAGGGAGACGGTGCCGCGGACCAGCTGGTCGGCCTTACGCGGGTCGACGCCGAGACGGATGGCGACGTCCACGGTGGAGTCGAAGTTCTTGGAGGAGGTCTCCTTGATGAGCTTCGCAGCCTCGAGCGGGGAGTAGACGCGACCCTTGTCGATCTTCTCGGCGGCGGCCTTGTATGCCTTGGAGTTCTTGCTCATTGTGTCAATTCCTTTGCGGGATTGGTGTGGTCGACGGGCCGAAGCGGGCCCTGCCACGTGATGTTCAGGGTGAGAGAAGGGAGGGGATTAACCCTCGACCTCGATGCCCATGGAGCGGGCGGTACCGGCGATGATCTTCGCGGCGGCGTCGATGTCGCGGGCGTTGAGGTCCTTCTGCTTGGTCTCGGCGATCTCCTTGACCTGGGCCATGGTGACCTTGCCGACCTTCTGGGTGTGCGGCACGCCGGAACCCTTCTGCAGACCAGCGGCCTTGAGCAGCAGCTTGGCTGCCGGCGGGGTCTTCAGGATGAAGTCGAAGCTGCGGTCCTCGTAGACAGTGATCTCAACCGGGATCACGTTGCCACGCTGGGACTCGGTGGCGGCGTTGTAGGCCTTGCAGAACTCCATGATGTTGACACCATGGGCACCGAGAGCCGGGCCGACCGGGGGAGCCGGGTTAGCGGCGCCAGCCTCGATCTGCAGCTTGATCAGACCGGTGACCTTCTTCTTCTTGGGAGCCATCGAATTACCTCGTTCCTGGTTACCGGTGGACCGCCACGATGATGACGACCCCCGTCCGGATGCCGGGCCCCGCTACCAGCGTCTGCCGCTGGGTCTCCGCGTATCCCGGCCACCGGGGATGAATGTTTCTGGGTCGCGCATGCGTACACGCGCGAGGGTCAAGCCTACGGCATCGGGCGGCCATGCCCCAAATCCCGCCCACCGGAAAGCGAAACCCCCGTTCCCCCTCGGTGACGAGGGGGAACGGGGGTGGCGTCGGAAAGCGGCCTAGTTGATCTTCTCGATCTGGTCCGCGGTGAGCTCCACCGGGGTCTCACGACCGAAGATCGACACCAGCGCCTGGATCTTGCCGGTGGTCGGGTCGATCTCGGAGATCGTCGCCGAGACGGACGCCAGCGCACCGGTGAGGATGGTGACGGCCTCGCCGACCTCGAAGTCGATCGCGACGGTCGGCTTCGCCTGCTCGTCCGGCATGGCGACGACCTTCTCGCCGTCGGCGGTGACCGCCGCGGCCTCGCCCTCGACGGAGGCCTCCTTCGGCATGAGGAACTTCGCGACGTCCCGGTGCTTGACCACCGTGGCATTGCCCTCGTTGCCCACGAAGCTGGTGACACCCGGGGTGTCACGCACGACGGACCACGCCTTGTCGTTCATCTCCATGCGGACCAGGACGTAACCCGGCAGCAGCTTGCGCTTCACGAGCTTGCGCTTGCCGTCCTTGATCTCCAGGACCTGCTCGATCGGCACGACCACGTCGTAGATGTACTCCTCGACCTCGAGGGTCTGGGCACGCATGTCGAGGTTCGTCTTCACCTTGTTCTCGTAGCCCGAGTAGCACTGGATGATGTACCAGTCACCCGGCAGCTTCTTCAGCTCCGAGACGTAACGACGCAGACGGCGACGGTACTCGGCCTCCGCGTCCTCCTCGGTGGTGTCGCCGAGAGCGGCGGCGGCAGCTGCCACCTCATCCTGCTCCTGCGGCTCCTTCTCGACGACCTCGTCCTCGTCGGTGTCGTCCTCGGCGGCCTCCGGGACGTCCTCGTCGGTCGTCGGGGCAACCGCCGGCTCGGCGTCGATCGTCTCGTCGACGTTCGAGGGGTCATCGCCGAGAAGACGCTCCGCGTCGCTGATCTCCCGGTCCTCGGTGTCGAACTCGTCGTTGGTGATGTTCTCGTCGGTCATGGTGTGCTCCAGACGTGTCTTCCTACGTGGTGGGCCTTTCGCGCCAGTCTAGCGGCCGCGGCCCAATGAATAATCCCGCCGACCCTCGACAGGTCCGGCGGGATGAAATCTGATGGTGACGATTCTACCTAAGGAGTGAGAACCTTCTCAACTCCGAGGCCGACGATGAAGTCCACGCCGGACACCAGCGCCGTCACCACGATGAGGAACGCGAACACGACCAGCGTGTAGACGACCATCTGACGTGCCGTCGGCCAGATGACCTTCCGCATCTCGGAGACGACCTCCGGGATGAACGACGCGACGCCACCGCCGGGCTTCTCGTCCTCCGCGTCGGCCTTCACGACACGCTTCGCCTCGTAGGAGGCACTCGAGGTCGTGCCGACACCGGCGAGCTGACGCTTGCCCGTGGGACGGGCAGCACCGGGCTGGTTGGGCTGTCGATCGGTCACAGCACTCCTCGCAAAATGTTCTCTCGTGTTCAGGACTCCGATGAGCCTACCAGAAGCATGGCACGGCAAGCAGAACGGGCCGGTCCCGAGGAATGATCCTCGATGACCGGCCCGCATTGGCAGGGGCGACAGGACTCGAACCTGCAACCTACGGTTTTGGAGACCGTTGCTCTACCAATTGAACTACGCCCCTAGGTGCGCTGATCAAACAGCACGGCTCACCTTACCAGAAGGACCATCTCTACCGAAATATCCCCTCCGGCGGCTAACCGGTAGCGATGGCGGGAATTGAACCCGCGACACAGCGATTATGAGTCGCTTGCTCTACCACTGAGCTACACCGCCAGGTGACTGTTTCACACTCTCCCAGCCACCGACGGTTAACTCGCGACCGAGGGAGAAAAGAAACAGAGCCCCCTATCAGAATCGAACTGATGACCTTTTCCTTACCATGGAAACGCTCTGCCGACTGAGCTAAGGGGGCACAGCCTCTTGAAGTTTTGGCCTTGATTTCTCTTGGCCGCTCCGTTGAAGCCTTGTAAAGATTAACCCGATGTTGCTTACTAACACAAATCGCCAGGTCAACCCATGTTTTTCAACGCTCTATAACGCGCTATAAACGTGCTTTGAGGCGCGCTTAAAGTGGCTTGCTGGCGGCATGCTTGAGGGTGTGCTGCGGGGCCTGTGGAGCGGCCGGCGTTGCGGGGTCCGTGCCGGGGCCCCTGGGGTTGCTGGGCGGCATCCAGGCGGCCGCCACAGGGTCGAGAGGACATGTTCGGGCTGACATCGTCGAGAGGACCCCGCCAGGCGCCCCACACGTTCGAGACCACTCCCCCTCCGAACATCTCCTCTCGAACGTGCCGACGCCGACGCCGACACCGCGCCGGCCCCCGCCCCACCCCGAAATGCAGAAAACCCACCCGGACATTGCTGTCCGGATGGGTTCTCATCCGTGTGCCAGATAGAAGATTCGAACTTCTGTAGGCGTGAGCCGGCGGATTTACAGTCCGCTCCCTTTGGCCGCTCGGGCAATCTGGCAAACTTCAGCACCACTCGCGTGGTGCGTTACACACTTTACTATGACACCCCGAGCAATCCGCAAATCGGCTGCTCAGGACGCCTAATTCCAGCTAACCGACGCGGCGGATCGTGTAGCCGGCCAGCAGGCGCAGCGCGTCGGTGGCGGCACAGTCGGGCAGGCGGCCGATCTGGGCCTCGGCGTCGGCGAAGTAGCGGTGGACGTCGTCCAGCGCACGCTGACGCCCCTGGGAGCGTCCCAGGAGCTCCAGGGCCCGCTCGACGTCCTTGTCCTCGGTGAGTGGTCCGGTGAGCAGTCCGCGGAGTTCCTCGCCGACCTCGCTGTCCTCCTCGAGGGCGTAGAGCACGGGGAGGGTGAACACGCCCTCCCGGAGGTCGGTGCCGGGGGTCTTCCCGGACTGTTCGTGGTCGGAGAAGATGTCGATGATGTCGTCGACGATCTGGAAGATCATGCCGACGGCCATGCCGATGCGCTGGAGGGCGTCGCAGTGTTCCTCGCTGGCGCCGGCGTGGTACGCGCCGAGGTAGCCGGAGGAGGCGATGAGGACGCCGGTCTTCTCGCGGATGACGTCCATTTAGTGCTCGACGGGGTCCCGGTCCTCCGCGCCGATGGTCTCGCGCATCTGGCCGGTGACCAGGTCCTGGAAGGTCTGCGCGAAGTGGCCGACGGTGTGGGTGTCCAGTTCGCTCATGAGGCGGGAGGCGTGGGCGAAGAGGATGTCGCCGGCGAGGATGGCGACGGAGTTGTCCCAGCGGGCGTTGGCGGAGTCGACGCCGCGGCGGAGTTCGGCCTCGTCCATGACGTCGTCGTGGTAGAGAGTCGCCAGGTGCACGGTCTCCAGGACGGCGGCGGCCTTGACCACCTCGAGGGAGCCGGCGCGGGGGCCGTACTCGGACGCCAGGAGCGTCATCATCGGGCGGAAGCGTTTGCCGCCGGCGGTGAGCAGGTGCGTGACCTTGTCGACGAGGAAGTCCTCGCCCTTCGCCAGTTCCTCGCGCAGCATGACCTCGACCTCGGTCATTCCGGTCGCGATGCGCTCGTTGAGCTCGGCGTCTCCCAGGTCCACGTGCCCCGCCGGGCTGGGCTGGTAGGTAGTGCCGTGGGTCATGTCGGAATGTCCTTGCAACGGTGATGAGGGTCAGGTTGATCGGGTTCAACCGTAGTCCAAAGTTGCCGCCCTCCGTAGTCAGGGTGTCACAATGGGGCGCATGAGTGTGGTCTGTGACGCGGATGTCCTTGTTGTCGGTGCGGGTCCCGCGGGTGCGGCTGCCGCGATCCATGCGGCTGACGCCGGCCTCGACGTCCTGCTCGTCGACACCGCCACCTTCCCCCGCGACAAGACCTGCGGCGACGGACTCACCCCGCGGGCCATCCATCAGCTGGGCCGTCTGGGCCTCGCCGACGAGGTGACGCGTGACTACCACAACAAGGGTCTCAAGCTGCGCGGATTCGGCGGTTCCGTCACCGCGCCCTGGCCGGAGGGGCACTACGGCACCCTCGGTTCGGCGATGCCGCGCACCGAGTTCGACCACCTCCTGGTGCGTACCGCCGTCGCCCGGGGCGCGACCCTGTGGGAGGACGCGACGGCCACGGCGGTGCGCCGTGAGGGTCGGCGGATCGGTGAGGTGACGGTGCGGCACGGGGGCGTCGAGAAGCAGGTCCGGGCGCGGTGGGTCCTGGTGGCCGACGGGGTGCGGTCGACGTTCGGCAAGCTGCTGGGGCGCGAGTGGCACCGCGGTGAGGTGTACGGCATCGCCGCGCGTTCCTACTGCACGTCGCCCATGTCGACGGAGCCGTGGATCCACTCCGACGTCGAGCTTCTCGACGCCGACGGTGTCGTCCAGCCCGGCTACGGCTGGATCTTCCCCCTCGGTGACGGCCGCGTGAACCTCGGCGCCGGCGCGCTGTCGACGGACACCCGTCCGGCGCGGGTCAACACGAAGAGGCTGCTCTCCCACTACGCCGCGCAGAAGCGCACGGAGTGGCAGCTGGGCCCCGAGCAGGACGTCACCTCGGCGATGCTGCCGATGGGTGGCGCCGTGTCCAACGTCGCCGGCCCGAACTGGCTGCTCATCGGCGACTCCGCCGCCCTGGTCAACCCCCTCAACGGGGAGGGCATCGACTACGGCATGGAGTCCGCCGAGATGGCCGTCGATCTGCTTCTCGACGCCGGCCGACGCGACCTCACCCTCGTGTGGCCGCACCTGCTGCGCGGGGCCTACGGCGAGGCCTTCCTCCTGGCCCGGACCGCCGCGCGGCTGCTCACGTACCCGCGGTTCCTGCCGGTCGTCGGGCCGCTGGGTTTGCGGGGGCCGGTGGGGGCGGTCGTCATGCCGGCGGCGGCGCGGCTCATGGGCAACCTCATCACCGACGAGGACCGTGACCTCGTCGCCCGCCTCTGGCGCCTGTCCGGCGGGGTCGTGTCCCGGGCCCGCCGGGACACGCCGCTCTGGTCCTCGACGGTGTAGCAGACCCCTCTACAGCGGCTTGGTCGCCGAGTGCAGCGCCACGATGCCGAAGCTGAGGTTCTGCCAGCCGGCGTTCTCCCAGCCGTTGTCGTTGATCACCCGCGCCAGGCCCTCCTGGCCCGGCCACGCGCGGATGGAGTCCGCGAGGTACTCGTAGGCCTCCGGGTTGCTGGACACCATGCGTGCCACCTTGGGCAGCAGGCGCATGAGGTACTCCTTGTACAGCGTGCCGAACACCGGCACGACCGGGGTGGAGAACTCGGCGATCGTCAGCCTTCCGCCCGGCCGGGTCACGCGCGCCATCTCCCGGAGGCCGGCCTCGTGGTCGTGGATGTTGCGCAGGCCGTAGGAGATGGTGACGGCGTCGAAGGTGTTGTCGGCGAAGGGCAGCTGCATGCCGTCGCCGCAGACCTTCGGCACGTCCCGGTCCCGGCCCGCGGCGAGCATGCCCTGGGAGAAGTCGCAGGCCACGCACCAGGCGCCAGACTTCGCCAGCTCCACGGTCGACACGGCGGTGCCGGCGGCGAGGTCGAGGACCTTCTCGCCCGGCCGCAGGTTGAGACGCTCGCGGGTCCGACGACGCCACCGGGCGTCCTGCCCGAAGGACAGGATCGTGTTGGTCAGGTCGTATCTCTCACCGACGGCGTCGAACATCGACGCCACGTCGAAGGGTTTCTTGTCCAGGTCTGCCTTAGCCACGCACCTGAGTGTAGGCGAGGCCCCCTCAGGCGACGCGCGCACCCAGTGCGCGGGCGGCCCACAGCGGCAGCTCCGGGCGGGGGCCGAAGAAGGTCAGCGGGACGCGACGGGTCTCCTCGATGACCTCCGCGTAGTAGCCGAGGAGCTGCTCACACAGCGCCTCCCAGGTCTTGTTCGCCACCGAGGTACGGGCGTTGCGGCACAGCTGGTCGTGGCGCTCGCGGTGCAGGATCCACTCCGCGGCGACGGGGAGGTCGCGGGAGAACGTGTCGACGTCGAGAAGCAGTCCGTTGTAGCGCTCCTGGATGAGGTCGACCGGGCCGCCGGCGCGGGGGCCGATGGTCGGGACGCCGGAGGCCTGGGCCTCCTGGATGGCCTGGCAGAAGGTCTCGAACTCGCCGGCGTGGACGAACAGGTCGAGGGAGGCGTAGGCGCGGGCCAGTTCCTCGCCGCCGAGGGCGCCGGTGAACACGGCCTTCGGCATGAGCTCCTCGAGCTCCGGGCGGGAGGGACCGTCGCCGACGATGACCAGCTGGATGTCGCGGCGGCCGTGGAGGGAGGCGAGGCGGTGGACGCCCTTCTCCGCGGCGAGACGGCCGACGAAGCCGACGATCTTCTTGCGGCCCGTGCGGTCCCACTGCCGGCGCAGCGCCGGGTCGCGCTTCTCCGGGTGGAAACGCACCGCGTCGACGCCGCGGCCCCAGTGGCGCACGTTGTTGATGCCGTGCTCCTCCAGGTCGGCGATGGTCAGCGAGGAGGGGGCCAGGGTCATCTGGCAGATGTTGTGGATGTGCCGGGTCCACTCCCACGCGGCGGCGGCCAGCGGGGCGAGGTGGTACTTGGAGGCGAAGCCGGCGACGTCGGTCTGGTAGAGCGCCACCGCCGGGATGCGCAGCTGGCGGGCCGCATAGGCGCCGGCGGCCCCGAGCACGAAGGGGCTGGCGAGGTGGATGATGTCCGGGTTGAAGCCGCGGAGGGCCTCGGTGACGGTGGCGTTGGGGACGCCGATCGGCAGCGAGTCGATGAGCGGCATGCGCACGGTGGGCACGCGCACGATCTCGAAGCCGAGGTACTCGTGGATCTCCTCCTGGAAGTCCCGGGCCCCCGGTGCCACCACTATCGCCTCGTGCCCCTCGCGGTGGAGGTGTTCCAGAACGCGGAGAACCGAGTTCGTCACACCGTTGACGTTGGGCAGGAAGGATTCGGCGACAATGGCAACACGCATGGACGACATGTTCTCCTACCTAGACGACGACGCCCTGAGTTTCAGGTCAACGTCGGGCGAATTTCGGGTGAACTGGGTCGCGGTCTGGTGACCCGACCGATTGCCCACCACAATACGGCAGCGACAACCGTTGCCACTAGAGCGACACTTAAGGCGGGGATGATGGAAAGGGTCCATTCGCGGCCCTCCACCTTGACCAGGTCCGGGTCCCCCTTCGCGTAGGTCACCCACACGCGCTGCCCCTCCCCGAGGCCCGTGGGATACAGCAGTCCCGTCGACGGCGCGTGGTAGATGCCCTGCTCGTCGCGGAAGTCGACGGTGGTGCGCACCCGGCTCACGCCGGTGACGGTCGCCAGCGCCCGGCCCGGGTCCTCGTCGATGGCGCGGTCGTTGAGGAAGGGCCCGGCGACCAGCGCCACCGCCCCGAGCATCACCGCGGCCCACAGCAGCAGCACCAGCTGCCGGCCCCGCCGCCCGATGCGCCCCCTCACTTCCTGAGCGCCTCGTGCATCGCCCGGCGCGTGGCGCGGGTGGTGCGGGCCTCGATGACGGTGAAGCCGTCGTGGGGCTCGCTGAGGGCGTCGAGAAGCTCACGCAGCTCCGTGACCTCCCGGTACGCGACGCCGAAGCCCGCGCACAGCTCGCTTATCGACGCCCCGTGGGGCGTCCCGAAGACCCGCTCGAAGGAGGCGCGGAGCTCCGGGGCGCCGATCTCGAGGGTCTCGAAGATGCCGCCGCCGTCGTCGTTGGCCACCACGATGGTGAGGTTCTCCGGGTGCGTGTCGGCGGGGCCGATGAGGAGGCCGCCGACGTCGTGGAGGAAGGTGACGTCACCGATGAGCGCGACGGTGCGCGGGGCACGCGGCTCGTCGGGGTGCGCGGCCTGGGTGGCCAGGGCGATGCCGACCGCCTGGGAGACGGTGCCGTCGATGCCGGCGGCGCCGCGCGGCGAGTACGTGTCCACCCCGTCGTAGGGCAGGCCGACGAAGCTGGCGTCCCGCACCGGGTTCGAGGCGCCGAGCACGAGTGTGTCGCCGGTGCCGAGGGTGTCGGAGACCGCCGCCGCCGCGTGCAGCCCGGTGAAGCCGTGGCTCGGGTCGGCGATGACCAGGCGCACGGTGTCGGCCGCCAGGTCGGAGGCGGCGTCGCAGATCTTCATCCACTGCCTCGTCGGCTCGCCGGTGACCTTCACGGTGGTGCCGCGCCGGGAGTCCGGGCGCGGGTCGGTGAAGTCGGCGGTGCGGGACAGGACGACGA
>Ga0123328_1003845_pt1 | contig 12556 bp, 11 predicted proteins | sample BioC12SIPDNA_2_FD_89702 | JGI IMG/M metagenome (GOLD analysis project Ga0123328, IMG submission 89702) | Anaerobic biogas reactor microbial communites from Washington, USA - Biogas_R1_A C12 SIP DNA | ecosystem: Engineered > Bioreactor > Anaerobic > Unclassified | place: Washington, USA...
AAGCGTTGTCTCCGATGCATTCTTGGACGCTAGCGTCCAAGAACCGCACCCCGCAAATGGTATTTGCAGGGTGCAGCCCGTCGGCGCAGGGCGCAGACGGGTGCTATCCGAGAAATGCCGCGAAACCGGCGTACACGCCGCCGGTTTCGATCAAACGGGCAACGAGGTAAAGAGGCATGCGGCTGGTTGTGCAGAGGGTTTCGCGCGCGAGCGTGGCCGTGGACGGCGAAGCGGTTTCCGAAATCGACGCGGGCTATCTGGCGCTCGTCGGCGCGGAGGAGGGCGACACTGTCGCCGACGCGCGCTATCTGGCGGACAAGCTCCGGGGGCTGCGCGTGTTCGAGGACGCGGACGGCAAGATGAACCTGTCGATCGAGGACGTCGGCGGGGAAATCCTGCTCGTCTCGCAGTTCACGCTCTTGGGCGACGCGCGCCACGGACGGCGGCCGAGCTTTTCGAGGGCCGCGCGGCCGGAGGTCGCCGAGCCGCTGCTGGAAGAAATGCGCGATATGCTCGCGGCGGCGGGCGTGCCGGTCTCAACCGGGCGCTTCCGGGCGCACATGGAGATTGGACTCGTGAACGACGGCCCCGTGACCATATTGCTGGACAGCCGGAAGGTGTTTTGAGATGCTGGAAATTCAGGCGGTCGTCTGCGGTGTCTACGACGAGAACGCGTACATCGTGTCGCTTCCGGGCAGCCCGGACGCGCTCATCATCGACCCCGGCGACGACTACCCGGCGATCGTGAAGGCGCTCGCGGCGGGGAAGAAGGCGCTGAAGGCCGTGTGCCTGACGCACGCGCACTTCGACCACATGCTCGCGGCGCCGGGGCTGATCGCGGACACCGGCGCGAGGCTCTACGTCGGCGCTTTGGACCTCCCGGCGCTCAACGACGAGAGCCTGAACCTCCACAACCCGGACGTCTCGCGCCTGCCGCCGCCCGCGGGGCTATCGGGCATCGCGTACGGGAGCTCGCTCGTGCTCTGCGGCGTCGAGTTTTCGGTGCTCCCGACGCCCGGACACACCCCCGGCGGCGTGTGCCTGTACGCGAAGGAGCACGGCGTTCTGTTCAGCGGCGACACGCTGTTTTTGGGCGCGTTCGGCCGCGTCGACTTCCCCGGCTCGAGCGCGCGGGACATGCGCCGGTCGCTCGAACTGCTGTTCGCTCTGCCCGGCGATACGCGCGTCTACCCCGGCCACGGCGGGCGGACGACGATCGCGCGCGAGCGGGCGCGCTACCGCATGCCATGACGATACGGCTCATCACGCCGGAGGCGGCGCTTGCGCAGGACATGGCGGACGTCGTCCGCGTGTTCTTCGGCGACGCGCCGATCGAATTTTGCGACGCGCCGATCGAATTTTGCGACGCGCCGATCGAGTTCGGCGAGGGCGATGCCGGCCTCGCGATCGTCCACCGCGTGGACACGGGGCTCGATGTGTTCTTTTCGGGCGACGTGTCCGTCGAGCGGGCGTTCTTCCCCGCCGGGCGCGATGAATTGGAGAAAAAGCGGCTGCGCAAGCGCGCGGTGAAGCTCGGGCTCTATGGGCTCTTGAAGAAGCTGACCGGTCAGCATCCGCCGTGGGGCTCGCTGACCGGCATCCGCCCGTCGCGGCTCTACTACGAGGCGCTTTCCGAGGGGCTCGACCCGGTGCGCACGCTTGTCGACGTGTTCGACGTCACCCCCGGCCGCGCGGAGCTCTTGCGCGCGCTCGCCGGGATGCAGATGGGCCTTCGCGACATGCCCGCGGACGCGTTCGACCTGTACGTCGGCATACCGTTCTGCAAAACGCGCTGCGCCTACTGCTCGTTCTCCTCCGGCGAGATCGGGGACGGCAAGCTCGTCGCGCCGTACGTTCGCGCGCTGCTTCGCGAAATCGCGCTGTCGGCGGAGATCGTCCGCGAGAAGGGGCTGCGGCTTCGCGCCGGGTACATCGGCGGCGGCACGCCGACCGCGATCCCGCGCGCGGCGCTCGAGGAGGTCTTTTTGGCGGCGAAGGAGGCGTTCCCGGGCGCGGTCGAGTGGACGGTCGAGGCCGGCCGCCCGGACACGATCGACCGGGAGATGCTCGCCATGCTGAAAAGCGCCGGGGCGACGCGCATCTCGGTCAACCCGCAGACGTTCTCGGACGAGACGCTCAGGCGCATCGGCCGCGCGCACACGGGTGAGCAGACGGTCGAGGCGTATTTGCTCGCGCGGGAGCTCGGCTTCGAGGACATCAACATGGACCTGATCGCCGGGCTCCCCGGCGAGGCGCTGCCGGACTTCTCGCGCACGCTCGACCGAACGCTCGAGCTCGCGCCGGACAGCGCGACCGTGCACGCGCTCGCGATCAAGCGGTCGAGCAGGCTGCACGAGGAGATGCACGTTTCCTCCGGCGGGCACGCGCGGGCCGCCGAGGGCGAGGCGGCGGCTATGATCGACCTCGCGCGGGCGCGGCTGACGGGGGCCGGGTACCTTCCGTACTACCTGTACCGGCAGAAGTACATGGCCGGCAACCTCGAAAACGTCGGCTACGCGAGGCCCGGCAAGGCGTGCCTGTACAACATCGGCAACATGGAGGAGGTCGCGAGCGTGCTCGCCGTCGGCGCGGGCGCGATCACGAAGTGGCTGTTCGACCGGGCGCTGCGCATCGAGCGCGCGCCGAACGTCAAGAACTTAGGCGTCTACATCGACCGCGTGGACGAGATGGTCGGCCGGAAGCGGCGTTTGATCCTGGAGACATAGGAGGAGAGCGATGAAAAAGCTGGCGGTGCTCGCGCTTGCGCTTCTTCTTTTGCTGTCCGGCTGCGGGAGGCGCGAGGAGGACCCGTATGCGGACGTCCCGAACCCGATCGCGACGATCACGATGGCGGACGGGAGCGCCATGCGCGCGGAGCTGTACCTCACCTACGCCCCGAACACCGTCGCGAACTTCATCGAGCTCGCGAACAAGGGCTTCTACGACGGGCTCGAGGTGTTCCGCATCGTCCCCGGCGCGTTCGTGCAGACCGGCGACCCCAAGAACAACGGAACCGGCGGCCCCGGCTACGCAATCCGCGGCGAGTTTTCCGAGAACGGCTACCGCAAGAACACGCTGACGCACGCGCGCGGCGTGCTCTCGATGGCGCGCACGTCGCAATTCGACTCCGCCGGCAGCCAGTTCTTCATCCTGCAGGGCACCTATCCGGAGTACGACGGGAAGTACGCGGCGTTCGGAAAGCTGATGGACGACGAGAGCCTCCGGGCGCTCGACGCGGTCGCCGCCGTCTCGACGGACTCGAACAACCGGCCGCTCGTCGTCACGAAGATCAAGACGATCCGCGTCGATACCCACGGCCACACCTTCTCCGTCGTCCGCGTCGGCGACGAAGCCAAAAATAAGGAGAGCAATTGATGAAAAACCCGATCGTGACCTTTCAAATGGAAAACGGAACGAGCTTCAAGGCGGAACTGTACCCCGATGCCGCGCCGAACACCGTCGCGAACTTCGTCCACCTCGTCGAGAGCAAATTCTACGACGGGCTGATCTTCCACCGCGTGATCCCCGGCTTCATGATCCAGGGCGGCGACCCGACCGGCAGCGGCATGGGCGGCCCGGGCTGGCACATCCGGGGCGAGTTCCGCGCGAACGGCTTCGACAACCAGCTCCGGCACGCGCGCGGCGTGTTGTCGATGGCGCGCTCGATGCAGAAGGACTCCGCCGGCAGCCAGTTCTTCGTGATGCACGCGGACGCTGAGCACCTGGACGGCCAGTACGCGGCGTTCGGCAAGGTCATCGAGGGCATGGACGCGGTCGACAGGGTCGCCGCGTGCAGGACCGGCGCGCAGGACAGGCCCGTCGAGGAGCAGCGCATACGCTCCGCGACCGTGGAAACCTTTGGCGAGAGCTATTCCGTCAAGAAGGCTTGACAAACCCGGGCCCGCGTGAATAATGGAAGCAGGGCATGTCGCAAAAGGAGGTGCCGCCCTCCGATGAGGCGGATCGCGGCGGTGATGCTTTTCGTCCTCGCGCTTTTCGGCGCGGGGGGCTTTGCCGCGGCCGAGGGCGCGGCGACGCTTCCGCCGGTGCGCCGGATTTTGAACATAAGCCTGAGCGTCAAGCCGGCCGAGCTCGTCGTGCCGGGCGACGTGACGCTGACGTTCACGATCGCGAACGCGTCGGAGTACGACGCCGAGAACCTCTACATCGCCTCGTCGGACGGGCTGCACATCGAGCCGCTCGGCCAGATCGACGCCGGCGAATCGAAGATGTTCAACCGCCAGCATACGGTGAGCGCGGCCGAGCTCGACGAGGGGCTGATCAAGTATACGCTGTCGCACGACGGCATCGCCGGCGACCGGGAGACCGTCAACTACGCGGTCGAGTGCCCGATCGAGAAGGCGATCGCGCAGCCGGGCGTCGAGTTCACGCGGCAGTTCACCGGCACGTTCGTGCGCATGGGCGACGTCGTGACGATCACCTACCGCGTGCGGAACACCGGAAACGTGCAGCTCGCGGGGCTGCGCCTGAGCGACGCGCTCGGCGACTTCACCGGGCGCGTGGAGCTTCTGGAGGTCGGCGAGTCGCGGCTGTTCACGAGCAAGGTGACGATCTCTGGGAGCGCCGTCTCGAAGCCCCGGCTCAGCTACACGGTGCCGGCCGAGCCCGGCAAGGAGTACGTGAGGGCGCTCGACGACGCAAAGATACTGCTCGCGAGCGAGCAGCTCGACGCGACGCTCGAGCTCGACCGCGAGGCCGCGCGCTACGGCGAGACCGTCGTCGCGACGCTGACGATCGCGAACTTCGGAAACGTCGATTTCTACGACATCCGCGTGACGGACGAGGCGTTCGGCGGGCTGATCGCGGACGGCGTCGAGATCGTGAACGGCGCGAAGCCGCTCGTGATCCGGCGCGAGTATCCGGTCCGGCAGGACGCCGAGTTCCAGTTCCGCGTGCGCGCGCTCAGCCAGTCCGGCGCGGTCGTCGAGACGCTGACCGAGCCCGTGCCGCTCAGGGTGCTGCCCGAGAGCGGCGAGGCGGAGATCTCGGTCTACGCGAAGGCCGCCTACCCGGTCATCGCGCGCGGCGGCGACGCGCCCTTCGACGTCTACGTCGTCAACGCCGGCGACCGCGACCTCGAAAATGCGAAGCTCACCGAGAGCTCGACCGGCGCCTCGCTCTGGGACTTCGCGGTGCTTGCGAGCCGCACGACGACGCACCGCCGCGTGTACGTTCCGGTGACCGAGGACGCCACATTCGCGTTCGAGGTGTCCTACCGCGGACAGGACGGAGCGCGGCGCGCGGCGTTGAGCCCGTCGGTCGCGATCTCGATTGCGCGCGACGGGCACAAGCTGACCGACGACCGGGCGGATTCGCCGTACAGCGGCGAATCGACGAAGCTCGGCGAGAATCCGATGTTCTTGTTCATGCTCGCCGGCGCGGGCGCGGTGCTCCTCGCGCTGACGGTCGCGCTGCTTTTGAGCTCGCGCAGGGCGCGGCGAGCGCGCAAGGAAAAGATACTGCTCAAGAGGAGGCTCCGGCAGGAGGAGCTCGGAAAGACGAACCGCTTCACCCCGGTGAAGCGCCCGGAGCGAAAGAGGAAAGAGAATCCATGACGTTTGAAGGATATACCGACGAGACGATCGAGTTTTTCATGGCGATACGCTTCAACAACAACCGCGAGTTCTTTCTTGAGAACCGCGACTGGTATCTGCGCGCGGTGCGCGAGCCGAGCCTGGCGCTCGCCGAGGCGCTCGGCCCCGCGGTCGAGGGGATGGACGCGTCGCTCGAGCGCGCGCCGTCGAGGGTCGTCTCGCGCATCAACCGCGACGTGCGCTTTTCGAATGACAAGTCGCCCTACCGCGACCACGTTTGGATGGCGTTCCGCAAGCCCGGCGAGGAGCGCAAGACGACCTTGGGCGTGTACTTCGAGATCAACGCGGAGGCGGCGTACTTCGGCATGGGCTACTACAGCGAAAACCGCCCGGCGATGAACGCGCTGCGCAGAAGGATGCGCACGGCCCCCGAGGAGATGCTTCCGCTCGCCGAGGCGGGGCTCCGGGGGTTCGAGCTCAAGGGCGAGCCGTTCAAGCGGATCGCGATGCCGGAGGGCCTTCCGGAGGCGCTCGTTCCGTGGTACAGGATGCGCGCGTTCTACCTGGAGAGGGAAGTGCCGCTCCGGGTCGCGAAGACGCCCGCGCTCGTCGACGAGATATCCGCCGGCTACAGGCGGCTGAAGCCGCTCTACGACTACATCATGTCCCTAAAGCCCGAGGAGGTCGATTTGCTATGAATGACATAAGGCGCGCGGCGGAGGACTGCCTGAAGGCGGCGAAGCTCTTGTACGCGCGCGGCATGGTCAACGCCTACGAGGGGAACGTGTCCGTCCGGCTCGGCGATACGATTTTGATCACCCCGTCGGCGGTCTGCAAGGAGGAGCTCTCGCCCGAGGACCTCGTCGAGGTCGACATCCCGACCGGAAATACGATCGCCGCGGCGCCCGGGCGCCGGGCCTCGAGCGAGCTCAAGATGCACCTGTGCGTCTACCGGAACCGGCCGGACGTGTCGGGCGTCGCGCACGCGCACCCGCCGTTCGCGACCGCGTTCGCCGTCGCCGGAAAGCCGATCGAGAGCGTCGGCTACCCGGAGATGCGCATACTCTACGACCGCATCCCGGTCTGCCGCTACGGCAGGCCCTCGACCGAGGACGTAAACTTCGACATCCCGGAGGTCTTGAAGACGCACGACGCGTTCCTGCTCGAAAACCACGGCCTCGTCGCCGTGGCCGGGAGCGCCATCGAGGCCGCTTACAAGCTCGAGGGCGTCGAGTCCATCGCGAAGGTGCTGACGCTTTCGAAGCTCCACGGCGGCGAGAGGCCGCTGCCGGACGGCGAGCTCGAGGCGACCCACGACATCTACCTACATAGAAGGGGGATATTATGAGTTCCGATCCTGGTACGTGGCTGAAGCTGAAGAGCGGCTCCGACATCCGCTGCGACGAGGAGTTCCTGACCGACGAAATCGCCGAAAAGCTCGGCTACGCGTTCGCCGTATGGCTGGCGAAGCGCCAGTTGACGACGCCCGACAAATTGAAGATCGCGGTCGGGCGCGACTCGCGAAACTCCGGCCCGAGGCTGAAGGCGGCGCTGATTCGCGGCATCACCGCCGCCGACAGCGACGTGTTCGACTGCGGGCTTTGCACGACGCCCGCGATGTTCATGACGACGATCGACGAAAAGACGCTCGCCGACGGCGCGATCATGGTGACCGCCAGCCACCAGCCGCCCGAAAAAAACGGCTTCAAGTTCATGACCGAGGACGGCGGCATCACCGGCGACGAGGTGACGGAGCTTCTGAAGATCGCGTCGGCGGCCGAGGTCCCGATACGGCTCGTGACGCCGGTCGACTTCCTCTCGATCTACAAGAAGTCGCTTCGAAAGCTCATCCGCGAAAAGCTCGAGGACGACGCGCCGAAGCCGCTCTTGGGCCTGCACGTCGTCGTCGACGCGGGCAACGGCGCCGGCGGCTTCTACGCGAAGTTCCTCGAGGACCTCGGCGCCTGGATCGAGGGCAGCCAGTTCCTCGAGCCCGACGGAAGTTTCCCGAACCACGCGCCGAACCCGGAGAGCCCGGAGGCGATGCGCTCGCTCTCCGAGGCGGTGTTGAAGCACGGCGCGGACCTCGGCGTGATCTTCGACGCGGACTGCGACCGCGCCGCGATCGTCGACAGCGAGGGCCGGGCGATCAACCGAAACCGCCTGATCGCGCTCGTCGCCGCGATGCTCTTGTCCGAGAGGCCGGGGCTCACGTTCGTCACCGATTCGGTCACGAGCTCGGGGCTCGCGAAGTTCATCGCCGAGTGGGGCGGCACGCACTACCGCTTCAAGCGCGGCTACAAGAACGTGATCAACGAGGCGATCCGCCTGAACGAGGAGGACATCGACTGCCCGCTCGCGATCGAGACGAGCGGCCACGCGGCGTTCCGCGACAACCACTTCCAGGACGACGGCATGTACCTCGTGACGCTTCTGATCTGCGAGGCGATGAATCGGAAGCGCGAGGGCGAGACGCTCTACACCTTGATCGAGGGGCTGCAGGAGCCGGTCGAGTCGCTGGAACTGCGGCTTGGCATCTACACGGACGACTTCCGGCAGACCGGGCAGGACGTGATCGAGGCGGTGCTCTCGCACACGCTCGAGAACCCCGCGTGGCGGCTCGCGCCCGACAACCGCGAGGGCGTGCGCATTGTGTTCGACCTCGAGGGCGAGGTCGAGAGCGCGTGGCTGCAATTGAGGCTCTCGGTGCACGACCCGGTCATGCCGCTGAACCTCGAGAGCGACGTGCCCGGCGGCGTCAAATACATGCTGCGGGAGCTCTTGAAGCTGCTCGCGGAGTTCGAGGAGCTCGACCTCTCGCCGATACAGATGGCGCTCATCGATAAATAACGGAAAATCCGGGATAAGATTCGGGAAAACGCTTCGCGTTCCGCCCGGGGATATGGTAAAATGATGGTCAGCAATACCTGAAGGAGATTAACGCGTATGAACAAGGAACAGATGGTCGTCAATGCCATCCGCGTGCTGAGCGCGGAGGCCGTACAGAAGGCGAAGTCCGGCCACCCCGGGATGCCGATGGGCGCCGCGTCGATGGCGTACGCGCTCTGGGGCCGGCAGATGAAGCACAATCCCCAAAACCCGAAGTTCTTGGACCGCGACCGGTTCGTGCTGTCCTCCGGCCACGGCTCGATGCTCCTGTATTCGCTTCTGCACCTGTTCGGCTACGGGCTTTCGATCGACGATTTGAAGGCGTTCCGGCAGTTCGGCTCGAAGACGCCGGGCCACCCGGAGTACAGGCACACGACCGGCGTCGAGACGACGACCGGCCCGCTCGGGCAGGGCATCGCGAACGCGGTCGGCATGGCGATGGCCGAGAGGCGCCTCGCCGCGAAGTTCAACCGCGAGGGGTTCCCGGTCGTCGACCATTACACCTATGCGATTCTGGGCGACGGCTGCATGATGGAGGGCATCTCGCACGAGTGCTGCTCGCTCGCGGGGACGCTGAAGCTCAACAAGCTGATCGCGCTCTACGACGACAACGAGATTTCGATCGAGGGCTCGACCGACCTGGCGTTCCGCGAGGACGTGCCGGCCCGCTTCCGCGCGTACGGCTGGAACGTGATCGACGTTCCGGACGGCAACTGCCCGGCGCCGATCGACGCCGCGATCACGCTCGCGAAGAAGTCGGACAAGCCCACGCTCATCGTCTGCCACACCGACATCGGCTACGGCTCCCCGAAGGCCGGGCAGGCGTCCGCGCACGGCGAGCCGCTCGGCGAGGAAAACGTCCAGCTCACGAAGAAGGCGCTCGGTTGGCCCGAGGGCGAGCCGTTCTGCGTGCCCCAAGAGGTCTACGAGCAGACCGCCGAGGCGGCGAAGCGCGGCGCAGAGGCCGAGGCCGCGTGGAACCGGCTGATGGACGAATATGCGGTTGCGTACCCGGAGCTCAGGAAGGAGTGGGACGTCTGGAACTCCTGCGAGCTGCCGGTCGACCTGCTGCACGACGACGCGTTCTGGGCGTTTGACGGCAAGGCCGCGACGCGCAACTCGTCGGGCATCTTGCTGAACCGGCTCGCCGAGCGCGTGCCGAACCTGTTCGGCGGCTCCGCGGACCTGGCGCCCTCGAACAAGAGCGAGATGAAGGGGAAGGGCGAGTTCTCCGCGGAAAACTATGCCGGCGCGAACATACACTTCGGCGTCCGCGAGCACGCGATGGCCGCGATTTCGAACGGCATCAAGCTGCACGGCGGCCTGCGGCCGTACTGCGCGACGTTCTTCGTGTTCACCGACTACATGAAAAACGCGATGCGCATGGCCTCGATCATGGACCTGCCGATCCCCTACATCCTGACGCACGACTCGATCGGCGTCGGCGAGGACGGCCCGACGCACCAGCCGGTCGAGCACCTGGCGGGCCTTCGCGCCGTGCCGGGGCTCGTCGTGTTCCGCCCGGCCGACAGCCGCGAGACCGCCGCGGGATGGGTCGCCGCGATGACCGGCGACCGCCCGGTCGCGCTCGTTCTCACCCGGCAGGACCTGCCGCTCTACGAAAACAGCGGGAAGGACGCGCTCAAGGGCGGCTACGTGCTCTCCGACTGCGAGGGCGCGCCGGATGCGATCCTGATGGCTTCCGGCTCCGAGGTCGAACAGTGCGTCGGCGCGCAGGCGATTTTGAAGGCCGAGGGGATCAACGCGCGCGTCGTGTCGATGCCGTCGTTCGAGCTGTTCGACGCCCAGAGCGCCGAGTATAAGGAGTCCGTGCTCCCGTCCGCCGTCCGCGCGCGCGTCGCCGTCGAGGCCGCCGCGACGTTCGGCTGGCACAAGTACGTCGGGCTCGACGGCGCGGTCGTCGGCCTGGACCGCTTCGGCGCGTCCGCGCCGTACAAGGTGCTCTTCGAGGCGTTCGGGTTTACGTCCGAGAACGTCGCCGAGGCCGCGAGGAAGCTCGTCAAGTAAATCCCGCGACAGGCGGCATGGCCGGCGCAGGCCATGCCGTCTGTCATCCGAGGTAGCGATATGTTCATGAGGGGAGCTCCCTGCTTTATCCGCGTCGACGAAGCGGAAGGCTTTGTGTTTTCGACCGGCATGGATTTCAAGGCGTTCGCGGCCGCCATGCTCAACCAACAGAGCGGCATCTTGATCCTGAAGGGCTGTCCGCAGGAGGCGATGTACGACGCGCGCAGCAATTTCGCATACATACCGCCCGAGGGCGTGGCCGCACTCGCGCGGGAATGGGTATACGGCTATGGGGATTTCTGCTGGGTCGACGTTCCGGAAGGCGAGGGCATAAGGAAACTGACCGACGCGGAGATCGCCGCGCTGCTGTTCGCCGCGCACATGAAGCGCCCGCTCGAAGGCCCCTTCCTCCGCTCGATCGGCAACGAATACCTGTATCTCGCGCACGACGACGACTATTGGGCGAAGGTCTACATGCGCGATGTCCGCGCGTACAGGCGGGCGCTTGCGTGGAAGATACGGGAACACTTTCTCGGCGGGAAGAGGGGCCTCGCGCCGATCCCGGAGGAGATGCTCGACGCCGTCTTCGAGTACAGCAAGGGTGGCGCCGTGCTCGATTTTGAAATGGGAACGGTGTCGTCGGAGTACACGGGCATACGAATCCTGCCCATGCGGGATGTCGACCTTTGGGAGGAGGCCATTCACAGCGAGATGGACCGGCAGAGGGGCAATTCGGAAATCGGCAAGTGGCTGGAATACCGCGCGAAATCGAAGAAATGGTCCTTCCGATGAAAAGACGGACGACCGGCAACGCCGGTCGTCCGCCGCCTTTTGCGCCCTTTAGAACAGCCCGGTTATCCTTCCCTCTTTGTCGACGTCGATCTGCTCCGCCGCGGGCACCCTCGGGAGGCCCGGCATCGTCATGATGTCGCCGGTCAGCGCGACGACGAAGCCCGCGCCGGCGGACACCTTGAGGTTCCGCACGGTCACGGTAAACCCCTCCGGAGCGCCGAGGAATTTCGGGTCGTCGGTGAAGCTGTACTGCGTCTTGGCCACGCAGACCGGGAGATTGCCGAAGCCCAGCTCCGCGAGCTGTTTGGCGACCTTTTTCGCCGCGGGCAGCAATTCTACGCCCGCGCCGCCGTAGACGCGCCGGGCGATCGCGTTCAGCTTCTGCTCGATCGAGAGCTCGCTCTCGTAGCAGAACGAGAACCCGCGCTCCTCCTCGCAGAGCCGCACGACCTCCTCGGCGAGCTTGACGCCGCCCGCGCCGCCCTTCGCCCAGACCTCGGAGAGCGCGACGTTGACGCCGAGCCCGCGGCATTTCTCTTCGACCAGCGCGAGCTCCGCCCCGGTGTCGTCCGGAAAGCGGTTGATCGCGACGACGCACGGGAGGCGGAATACCTCGGTGATGTTCCTGACGTGCCGGAGCAGGTTCGGCAGACCCTTCTCGAGCGCGGCGAGGTCCTCGCGCTTCAGGTCGTCCTTCGAGAGCCCGCCGTGCAGCTTCAGCGCGCGCACCGTCGCGACGACGACGACCGCGGACGGCTTCAATCCCGCGATGCGGCACTTGATGTCGATGAACTTCTCCGCGCCGAGGTCGGCGCCGAAGCCCGCCTCGGTGACGGCGTAGTCGCCGAGTTTTAATGCCATCTTCGTCGCGAGCACCGAGTTGCAGCCGTGCGCGATGTTCGCAAACGGCCCCCCGTGGATCAGCGCCGGCGTGTGCTCGAGCGTCTGCACGAGGTTCGGCTTCAGCGCGTCCTTGAGAAGCGCCGCCATCGCGCCCGCGGCCCTGAGGTCGCCGGCGGTCACGGGCTTTTCGTCGTAGGTGTAGCCGACGATGATCTTCGAAAGCCTGTCCTTCAAATCCTCGATGCCGCTCGAAAGGCACAATACCGCCATGACTTCGCTGGCGACCGTGATGTCGTACCCGTCCTCGCGCGGCGTGCCGTTGATGCGCCCGCCGAGGCCGTCGACGACGAAGCGAAGCTGGCGGTCGTTCATGTCGACGCAGCGCCGCCAGGTGATCCTGCGCGGGTCCAAGTTGAGCGCGTTGCCCTGGTAGATGTGGTTGTCCAGCA
>Ga0123328_1003847_pt1 | contig 12549 bp, 7 predicted proteins | sample BioC12SIPDNA_2_FD_89702 | JGI IMG/M metagenome (GOLD analysis project Ga0123328, IMG submission 89702) | Anaerobic biogas reactor microbial communites from Washington, USA - Biogas_R1_A C12 SIP DNA | ecosystem: Engineered > Bioreactor > Anaerobic > Unclassified | place: Washington, USA...
GCGCCTGCTCTCTGCTCATGATGATACGCATCGGCTCGTTGTCAGCGAAGACCTGCCAGAGAGCGATACGATCGCCTCTCACGACCGCCTTCCAGGCAGCGGGAGTCACCCAGTGGTTCTCCGGCCGCAGCGTCCCGTCGGCGGTGTAGGTCCCGCTCGCCTGGCCCAGCAGAACCACGTTGTCACGCCGACCATAGACTTCAGAAACCTCGATCGTGTAGTCGGGGACCATCCGGAAATAGGCGATCCACGCGTCGCGCATCGGCTCGCAGCCGGCCACAACCTGGCCGCCGGGGTCGACAAACTGATGGTCCGCCGTCATCAGCGAGCAGATGCCCTCCACGTCCTGGCGGCTGATCGCATCGGCAAACCGCCTGGCTACCTGTTCGGCGCTCATCGTCTCTCCTTCCCGCCAGACCACCCCACTTGCAGCGCGTGCCTGCTGCGCCGGTGCTTCAGCCGCAACCACCGGTCGGACAGCTCGTTCCGCCTGCGCCGACGAACGCATTATCTCCCCGACCGTTGGGACACGCAAGCGTCCCGTCCCACACGCAAACGGAGCGTCGTAAGGGACAGTCCCCCTCCCAGGCATGATGTCCGTCCCATTCCAAGCAGATCGAGGTGTTTCCGGCGGGAATAGAGGTTGACCTCATCCATAGGGGCGTTATGATGGGTAGTATAGGCCCTGTGCGGAAGGCGAGGGCTTCCCATGAGCGAGGAACTGGTTTGGCGGTCCACAGAGGAACTCGGAGCAAACGCGTTGGAGGGAGGAGGACTCGTTCTGGATTTCGCATGGCGTGCGCGCCTGCCGGCATGGCGTACGCTGCTTTTCTCCATCGAACGGACCAGATCAGTCTGCCGCCCTGTGAGTGATACCGAAGAATCGTGAACGACAACAGAAGGGAGAGCACGCATGAAGACACGCAATCGGAGCAAGACCCTGGGGACCACGGTGGCTGTGCTGGTGATGACCGCCCTCGCACCGCTGTGGGCCGCAGAACAGCAGGCCCACCAGGAAGAGGCGGAGACAAGTGCCGCTCTACAAAGCTCGAACCCAGCCGACGGACTGCGTTACGTCCCTGGCGAGGTCCTCGTGAAGCTCAAGGCGACCTCTGCATCGGCCCCTGAGACGGCTTCGCAGACCGACGAGGCGGTCCTGCTTCGTCTCCAGAAACGCCATCCATTCGAGGTTCGCCAGTCGGTCTGTCTCGACGCCGGAAACAAAGCGGCTTCCGCGAAGCAGACGAGAGCGTCGTTCCATCGACTGAGAATCGAAGGCGATGTCGAGGCGATCTGCGCGCAACTTCGCCGCGATCCCGACGTGGAGTCCGCCCAGCCCAACTATGTGTACCATCTGTCCCGCGTGCCCAACGATCCCGATTTCGCGGACCAGTACGCACACCAACTGATTCAGATGACCGACGCATGGGACATCTCAACGGGCAGTCGCGACGTCGTGGTGGCCGTCCTGGGCACCGGCGTGGACGTCAATCATCCCGACCTGAAGGACAACATCTGGCTGAACGCCGACGAGATTCCCGACAACGGCCTGGACGACGACAACAACGGCTACGTCGACGACGTACACGGATACAACTTCGAGAGCCACAACAACCAAGTGACCCCCGAGTCGACCACCTATGGCGTCGAGGGACACGAAACCATGGTCGCCGGCGTGATCGCGGCGGTCGGCGACAACGGCGAAGGCGTTTGCGGCGTCAACTGGCAGTGCAGCATCATGCCGCTGCGCGTGAGCGTTTACGTCACGACAACAGAGGTGGCCGAAGGTCTGTACTACGCCACCGCCAACGGCGCCGACATCCTGAACATGAGCTTCGGCGCCGACGAGTTCGGCCCCAACGGCGATCCGATCGTGCAGCGGGCTATCGACAATGCCTATGCTCACGGCATCCTGCTGGTCGCCAGCGCAGGCAATTCCGCGACGGACGCGATCCACTATCCCGCCGGCTACTACAACGTCATGTCCGTCGCCTCCACGGACGGCGAAGACGCCAAGACAGACCACAGCACCTTCGGATCGTGGGTGGATATCGCGGCTCCCGGAACGGACATCGTGACCACCGATCTGAACGGCGAGTACATCGCCACGGCCGGGACGTCGTTTTCGGCGCCGTATGTCGCGGCGGTCGCCGCACTGGTGCTGGCCCATGAGCCCAACCTGACCCACGTCGAGCTTCGCGCGGTCCTGGAGAACACGACCGACCCCGTCTACTACGGCTTGGTCGATCCCGACCTTGGTTACATCGGGACCGGACGCGTCAACGCCTATGCCGCCCTCCAGGCGGCCGGCCATAGACATCCCCTCGGCGAAATCGTCGCTCCCCGGCAGGCGGAGTCCTTCGCCGCCGACGTCAATGCCATCGACGTGCTTCTGTTCGTTCACGGTGACAGCTATCGCCTTGAGTACAGCACCTACGGCAACCACGACTGGATGCTCGTCGCCGAAGGCGCCGGCCCGACCGACCCGAATGGATTCGTACGGCTCGCACTGGCCTGCCCCGGCGCCGGCACGTTTGAACTGAGACTCACGGTGACGACCGAGGGACAGCCGCACCACGACCGGAAGATCTTCGGCGTCCGATGGGCGCCGGCGCAAACCCCATGGCCGGCGCCAAGCAGTGTCGCCTATCCGCCCGACGATCAGTTCTTCGGTGGACCGATCTGCATGGATGTGGACGGCGATGGACGCAACGAAATCGTTCAGTCCTCCATCTCCTGGACCAACCTCGACGGCGTCCCCCGGCTGTCGGTCTGGCGCGAGGACGGCACGGCCCTGCCGGGTTGGCCTCAGGAACTGCCCTTTGCCTACGACCCGCCCTACTGCGCGGTCGGCGATATCGACGGCGACGGGGATTACGAGATTGTCGGAACGTGCAATTACGACGGGATCGTCTGCGCCTGGCACGCCGAGAGCGGCCAGTACGTAGACGGCTGGCCCATCGCCTTGGGCGGCTGGTACTACAGCATCGTCGGCTATCCGGTGCTGGCGGATCTGGATGGTGACGGCGACAGCGAAATCCTCGTCGGCCTCAATGCGGACCCCGGTGAAATGGACGGTCTCTACGCTTTTCAGGCCGACGGCACCTCGCTCTGGCAGCGACGCTACGCCTGCGAAGGCTCCATCAGTGTGGCCGACTTCGACCGGGACGGTGACGTGGAAATCGCCGTGTGCGGCTACGGTCCCGGCGTCAGCAACATCTATGCGCACATCCTCGATCACCAGGGCCAACTCGTCAAGAAGTGGCGAGGCGGCAGCAGCAAGGGAACCGCCATCGCCGATCTGGACGGCGACGGGCAGCCCGAACTGGTCTTCTGCGTCGAGGACGGCGTGCAGGCCGTCGGCCTCAACGGCAGCACCATCTGGAAGACCCGGCTCCGAGATCCGTTCGACACCGAGGGCTCGCTGAGTATCGCAGACACCGACAACGACGGACGCAGCGAAGTCTATGTCAACAGCTACGTGGAGTCCGACGGCTACTCGTTCACGCAGGTCTACGCCCTGGACCATCAGGGCCGGCAGATGACGCAGACCGGGTTCCCGAAGACCGTCATGGGCGATCCCGGCGACAGCGCGCCACTGATCGCCGACATCGACGGGGACGGTCAGAAGGAGATTCTGGTCGGCGCGGCGGGCACGCCGCTGATCGCCTGGGAGGCGGATGGCTCGACCGTGACGGGATTCCCCATGCTGACCCTGCCGACCGAAGTCTACTGCACAGCCGCGATCAGCGACCTCGATCAGGACGGCGACATCGAGATTCTGGTCGGCGGCTACGACTATCGGTTCCACGTCGTGGACCTGCCCGGTCAGTACAACCCGGACGCCACCGATTGGGGGGCCACAAGGCATGATCCGCAGAACTCCGCGTGGACTTCGAAGGCCCCCACGCTCGACCTGGACGACGCGACGGAGCAGATCCAGCCGGGACAACGGCTGCTCCTAAAGCTGCGCGCCACAAACCCGGAAGACCGTCCACTGCGCTTCGTGGTCGGCAATCTGCCGGAGGGCGCCTATTTCGACGCCGACGCGCTGACGGTTTCCTGGAAACCCACGACGGACCAGGTCTTCCACACCTACCGTTTCTCCTTCCTGGTCACCGACGGCATCCACCAGACCAGCCGCAGCGTCGCAATCGCCGTGGCGCCTGACGCCATCTATTCGGCCAACATGGACACGGACCCGGCCTGGCAGCTTGACGAAGGATGGACTTGGGGCGCCCCGGCGGGCAACGGTTCGTGGAACGGGGATCCTGCCTCCGGCCGCACCGGACAGAGCGTGATCGGGTACGCCCTCGATGGAGACTATGAGGACGGGATGGCGGAAACGCGATACGCGACCATGGGACCGGTCAATTCCGAAGGCTATGCCAACGTTCGACTGGGGTACTGGCGATGGCTCGGGATCGAGGCGCCGTATGACGACGCATGCGTCCAGGTCTCCAGCGACGGCGCCAACTGGACCGACCTCTGGGCGGTCGGCAACTCCCATGTCTCTGACGAATCGTGGCGATTCATGGAATACCTCGTGCCTGCGTCGATCGGCGACGGCCAACCAACGCTCTATTTCCGATGGGGCATCGGTCCGACCGATGAATCGGTCACCTACGCCGGCTGGAATATCGACGACGTCCAGGTGACCGGAGACGTCATTCAGTAACCACAGCTTCCCTGTCGAAGGCATATCGAACCCTGCCCTCCCTCGATAGAGCGGGCAGGGTTTTCTCTTGCGCATGGAGATCGCCGGACAGGAGAAAAACCGCGTTACGGCCACCGCGAGGTTCGGCACTACCGTTGTAGAGGGCAAAGAGGCAGCCCCTCTCACGGGGATCGGGACGGTCCATCGGGAGTGGAACACAGTATGGAGTAATCTCCGAACCCTCCGGAGTTACATCGCAACCGAGGCCGCGGGGTGCGACAACTCGCGGCCTCGTCTCTTTGCGCGCATCACGACGGCCAGGCGCCCGCCACCTCGGACTTGGGTGTGCTGGAGGTCTGGTCGACGTGGGAACGCCCGAAGCCCAGCCACAGAGACAGCCGACTGAGCATCACGTAGAGCGACGGAACCACCACCAGCGTCAGGAGCGTGGCGAAGCCCAGGCCGAAGATGACGACGACCGCCATGTTGCGCCACCATTGGGTCGATTCACTCTTGGTGGCCCACGTGAAGGTATGGAAATCGTACGAGACGCCGACCGCCATGGGAATCAGTCCGATAATGGTGGTCCCTGCGGTCAGCAGCACAGGCCGCAGACGGGTGACGCCAGCCGTGGAGGCCGCCTCGATCAGGCCCATACCCTCCCTCTGCAACTGCTGCGTGTAGGCCAGCAGCACGATCGCGTTGTTGACCACCACGCCCGCCAGACTGATGATCCCGATCCCCGTCATGATGATCCCGAAGGGCAGGCCGCAGACCAGCAAGCCGCTCAGCGCACCGATCAGAGACAGCACCACGGTCGTCATGATGATGAACGGCACCATGAGTGAATTGAACTGGATCACCAGGACCATCACCACCAGCAGCAGCGCGATCGCAAAGGCCTTGGACAGGAAAGCCTGCGCCTTGTCCTGCTCTTCTTTCTCGCCGGCGTAGCGAATCTCGTAGCCCAGCGGCAGCGCCACGCGTATGGGGCGGGCGATCACATCAGGCCAGACGGACACGAGCAATTCCCTGTTCAGAAACAACACCTCGGCCTGCGTCAGATTCTCCGGGCCCTTCGTGACCATGGCAGCAGCTTCCTGAGGAAGATCGGGATCGGAGAAGGCATCCGGATGATACAGATCGGGCTTGCCCAAAGCGGTGTTCAGCAGGGTAACAAGACGCTCCTTCTGCTCCTCTTCGAAAGTATCCGCCGAGAGAAGCGAGGCAAGATCCTCCTTCGATATCGCAGCCCTGGACCAGAAGGAAGCGCCGCGCGTGGTCAAAACCGCCCAGATGCGTCCCGCCGGGTGGGATGCTTCTGTCTGCCCGCGTTTCAGGGTCTGGCGCAACGCATCCCAATCCAGCACGTCCCTTTCCGTGAGTCGTGGATCGCCCAGTGGGTGCAGGCGTCTCTGCACGTCGGCGAGGACTTCCGATCCGAGACGGCCTTCGGCGTCGGCGGTAAGTGTGACGACGCGTTTCTGGTCGACACGGTTGATCGTTCCAAAGCCGCCGCGATAGGTGAACGTGCCCAGAGAGCTGAGCGGGACGGCATTGCCAGCCGTGTTGGGAACCTGAAGACGGTACAGATCGTCGACCTTTGTGCGGTCCTCCACAGGCAGGCGCACCGTGATGTCGTATTCCTCGTTGTACTCGCGGTAGGTGCCGACCTTGCTGCCGAACACCGCCATCTTGAGGAAGTTGCCCACGGTGGCGGTGTTGACGCCCAGTAGCATCGCCACGCGGCGGTCGGCGGTGAAGGCCAGTTCCGGGCGCGCCCCTTCGAAATCGCTGCGCAGGTTCACGACATTGGGAACCGCCGCGATCAGACGCCGGGCCTGCTCGCTAAGCCGCTCGAGCGTCTTGAAGTCTTCGCCCATGACACGGACCGTGACGGGCGCTCCGCTCGGCGGGCCTTCTTCCTCCTTCTCGACCTTGATCTCCGCGCCGGGAATGTCGGCAATCGCCTGACGAATCTCCACGAGGACGTCGTTGGACGGCCTCGTCCGCTCGACGAAATCGTGGAACACCAGAGTGACACCGGCCAGGTGGGACCCGCCGGCGCTGGCCATCAGGCCCATGTTGGTCCCTCCCGCCGATCCGACGTTTGTGATGACGTGCTTGAGCCAGGGCTTGTACGGTTCGAGCCGCTCCTCGATCAGACGGGCGATTCGGTCGGTCTCGTGGATGTTCGTCCCCTGCGGTGCGCGAATGTCGATGACGGCGCGTTCGGGGTCACCTTCCGGGAAGAACTCGGTCCCCTTGCCGATCTTGGCGTAGAGGATTCCCAGGCCGACCAGCAGGCAGAAGGACAGGAACAGGGTCAGGCCGGGATTGTACAGCCCCGCCTCCTGGACGCGACGATAGGCTCGCAGGGACCAGTGGTCCTTCTGATGGGGTTTGGGCGCCCGGCCCGCCCAGATCGAGCAGATCACCGGGTTGAACACCAGACCGACGAACAGGGAAGCCATCAAACCCAGGGACAGCGTGATGGGCAGGTACTTCATGAAGTCGCCCATGACGCCCGGCTAGAACATCATCGGGAAGAACGCGCAGACGGTGGTCAGGGTCGACGTCGTCACCGGCCAAGCCACCTCACGGGCCCCGAGAATCGATGCCTCGGTCAAGCCGTAGCCGAGTTGAAGGTGCCGATAGATGTTTTCCACGATCACGATCGCATTGTCCACCAGCATGCCCAGGACCAGAATCAGGCTGAACAGGACGATCATGTTCAGGGTGTAGCCCAGGGCCTGGACCAGGAAGAAGGTGATGAGCATGCTCAGCGGGATGATCATCGCCACGATGGTGCTCGGACGCCAGCCGAGAAACAGCAGCAGAACCAGCGTCACCAGGATCAGGGCAGAGATGATGTTGTTCTCGAGGTCGGCCACCGTGTCACGAACCATCTCCGACATATCGTAGGTGATGTCGAACTTCAGGGCCGAGGGAACACGTTTCTGCGCTTCGGCGATCACCGCCTTGATGCGATCGGAGATCTGCACCGCATTGGCGCCGACGCGTTTGCTGACGCTCAGCGTGATCGTGTCCGCGCCGTTGAGGCGCGAGAAGCTGGTCCGGTCCTTGAACGTATATCGCACCGTCGCGACGTCGGCCAGGTAGACGGGGGTGCCATCGCGAGCGGTCAGCATCAGATGGTCCACCTCTTCCGGCGTCACGAACTCGGCGGGGATGCGCACGTTGAACTTCGTGCCCGGAGTCTCGAGCCCTCCGGCGGAGATATTGACGTTCTCCGACGGAATCAGCGACAGGATCTCGGGGATGGTCAGGTTGTACTTGGCCAGGCGGTCGGGATCGAACTCCAGGCGAATCTCCCGTTCGAGATCGCCGGCCATCTCGACCTTCAGGACACCCGGCGTCGCTTCCAGCACGTCCTGCACGTCGTCGGCGATCTCCTTGAGCAGCACGGGCGAAACATCGCCCGACAGACTGATCAACATGATCGGCAACTCGGCGAAGTTGATCTCTTTGATGATCGGCTCTTCCGCGTCCTGAGGCAGTTCCCCCTTCGCCATGTCCACACGGTCGCGCACCCGCTGCAACGCGACCTCGCTGGGCACATCCGGGTCGAATTCGACGCTGATCAGCGACATGCCCTCGGCGCTGCTGGAGGAAATCTCTTCAACGCCTCGAATCCCGTTGAGTTCCTTTTCGATCTTCATCGTGACGGACGTCTCAATGTCCTCGGGGGAGACCCCCTCGTACATGGTCGTCACCATGATATAGGGAATGGGAATGTCCGGAGCCGCCTCGCGCGGCAGCGAGACATAGCTGGTGGCGCCCAGCAGAACGATGATCAAGCCCAGGACGGCGACAGTGGTCCGGTTTCGAATCGCGGCATCGGTGAGGAGCATGGCGTCTACTTCGTCTCCGACTGGACATTGACGTTCTGGCCCGGGGCAACAAAACGGTGCCCGGCCACGATCAGCTTGTCGCCGGGTCTCAACCCGCTGACGATCTGGATCTGGTCGCCATGGATGACGCCGAGTTGAACGTCGCGCCGCTTGGCCTGTGAACCCTCGACCACGTAGACCGCGTAGCCGTCCTCCAGGGGAATCACCGCCAGTAGCGGAATCAGGATGGCGTCCTTCATCACGCGACGCGTCAGGCGCACGCGGACGATCTGGCCGCTCCGCAGCAGCCCCTGACGGTTGTCCAACGCGATCTCGACCGGCGTCGATCGCGTCTGCCGGTTGGCCAGTTGGCTGATGTAGGTGACCTTGCCCGCGACGGATTTCTCACAGCCCTTGACGGTCGCCAGGACCTCCGCCTCCCGTCCTACGGAGAAGAACGCGATATCCTTTTCTGGGATGTCCACGACGACCTTGACGGTGTCAATCTCCACGATTTCCGCCACCGGCGTGCCGGGCGAGACGTATTCGCCCTCCTCGACGGGCAGATCGTTGAGCACCCCGTTGACGGGCGAGAGAACATGCGTTCGGTCCAGGCGAGCGCGAGCCTCCTCGAACGCCGCCTTGCTGGCCGCCAACTGCGAAACGGCATTGTCCAAATCCTGCTGCGGCGCCGCGTCTTCCTTCACCAGCGCCGTCATCCGCTCGTATTCGATCTGATCGCGTTTGTATCTGGCCTCGGCGGTTGCGAACTGAGGCTGAATGAGATCCGTCTTGAGCTGGACGAGCAGATCGCCCCGCCGCACCGCGTCGCCCTCCTTCGGCAGAATACGTGCAATGGCCGCCGCCTCTTCCGCTGATACGGTCACCACGCGATTGGGCTCGATCACGGCGGGAAGGATGAACGTGTCCGCCAGCGTCCCCTCCGGAACGATTTCCATCACGGAGACATTCACCGGGGGCGCCTCCGTGGGCGGAGCCTCCTTGCTCGGCTGCGGCATCATGGCAATGGCAACCACCGCCCCCACCGCAACAAGGGCGATCACTGTCTTGGTCGCAATCCGCCGAAAGCGACCGCGACTCTCCTTAGACCCCTGGCTCTTCTTCGATTTGTCGCTCATGAACTCTACCCGTCTCTTGGCAACAGGAACAGGCACCCGCGTCCCGGGCTGTGCCAGCCAAGCCTCTTACTATAATTCTGCGTCTACCCTTACGCAAGGTCAGCGATCGATAGCCTCATTGGAGCCCAGCCAATCCGTGAAAACCGGCACAAAATGAGCATGGCTTCCGCACTCTTCTCACAGCCATCAGTGGCATTCCAGTCCGGCGTAAACGCCGGGCCCCAGGACCCTGATATCACAGTCGCAAACAGGCCGCCAATGGTTGCGAAAACACTCGTTTAATACGACAGTTTAAAACATGTGTTTAGCAAGTCAAGCCGCTCGTCCTGGGAAATCGTCGAAAAAAAAATGTGACCCGCAAGGCGATTCGCCGTCCGGGGCCCGTAGCTTGACCGCCTGGGTCGATTTCGGTACTATGCCCCTGACGGTGTCACGGCGGGCCAGCACGGCCGTGGCATGCCGTCCAAACGTCAACAGGCAGAAGGAGTGGTCGCGTGCCCCAGGAAGAGCAGGTACTGGTTGTCGAACGGAGGATCCTCGATGCGGTGGGGAGCTTTCACGGCCTGAATTTCGATGTCGAGAGGTATCTTGGCGCCCTTTTCGCCCAGGGCGCTCCGCGCTTCATTCCGCGACCGCAGGCGGAGAAGGACCCCTCTTTCAAGCAGCTCATCCCCTATGTCATCATGACCTGCGATGGCAAGTGCCTCACTTACGTCCGAGGCAAGCGGGCCGGCGAGACACGACTCGTCGGGAATCGGTCCATCGGCATCGGAGGACACATCAATCCCGTGGACTGGACGCTGTTCAGCGCCGATTTCTATAAGACGTACTGCGAAGCCGTTGAGCGAGAGGTCAGTGAAGAGGTCTGCGTCGAGGCCCAGTATGCCGACCACGTAGTAGCCCTGCTCAACGACGATTCCAATGAGGTCGGCCAGGTTCACCTGGGGATCGTACACTGCTGGGTCCTGGACACACCGAACGTCACCAAGCGCGAGCAGATGATCACACAGATGGACTTTCTGACCATCGAGCAGTTGCAGGCGGTGCGCGCCACGATGGAGACCTGGTCGCAACTGTGCCTCGATGGCCTGCCGCAGGTGATGAGCCGCCTGGAATTGGCAACGCGTCCCAGGACCACGCAAGATGTCCATGTTGACATCATCGGTATCGACTCAAGACCAGCAGGCAAACACCATCCCAAAGCGGAAGATCACCCGACCCCATCGCGGTAGCAGGCTTCTTACGAAAGGTGGACCATGACCAAGCTGATGAACTGCCTGTCAATCATCGTGGTGCTGTTGACGACTGCCGCCGGCGCCCAGGAATGGAAACTGGTCTGGTCGGACGAGTTCCAGCTCGCCGGGGCGCCCGATCCGAACAAATGGGACTACGAGCAGGGCTACATCCGCAACAAAGAGCTGCAATTCTACACCAAGGCTCGGCCCGAGAACGCACGCGTCGAGGATGGTTGCCTCGTCATCGAGACGCGAAAGGACGGATTCGAAGGCCATCCCATCACCTCGGCCAGCCTGCACACGCGATGGAAGGCGTCGTGGTGTTACGGTCGGATCGAGGTGCGCGCCAAGCTGCCGACCGGCAAGGGCATGTGGCCGGCGATCTGGATGCTCGGCGTCAATCGCGAGATCGGCTGGCCCGCCTGCGGTGAAATCGACATCATGGAGAACGTCGGCTTCGATCCGTTGAAGATTCACGCCAACGTCCACACCAAGGCGTATAACCACGTCCTGGGCACCAACAAGGGTAACCGCATCGAGGTCACCGATCCGTCGCAGAACTTCCACGTCTACGCCATCGAGTGGTTTGAAGATCACATCGACTTCTTCGTGGATAAGACGAAGTACTTCACGTTCGTCAATGAAAGGACGGGCAATGACGTCTGGCCGTTCGACAAGCCGCACTACCTGATCCTCAACGCGGCGTATGGCGGTTCCTGGGGCGGCGCCCAAGGCACAGACGATGGCATTCTGCCGCAGAAATACTTCGTCGACTACGTCCGCGTCTACCAGAGCAAGTGACTGTCGCCTTTGTCGATTCGACGGATTGGAGAACGCATCGCATGAAGACTCTTCCACGCTTCGGACTGCTATCGGCAGCCCTCGTTCTGTTCGCAGGTTGCGCATCGAAAATGGAAATCGTCGCGCATCGAGGGGCTTCGTATCTGGCCCCGGAGAACACGGTCGCCTCGGCCAGGCTGGCCTGGGAAAAGAACGCCGACGCCGTCGAGGTCGACGTCTATCTCACGACGGATCAGCGGGTCGTGGTGATCCACGACCGCACGACCAAGCGGACCGGCGGCGAGGAGCTGGAGGTCGCGAACTGCACCGCAGAGCAACTGCGCCGTCTGGACGTCGGGAGTTTCAAGGACGCGAGCTTCGCGGGCGAGCGCATCCCCGTGCTGGAAGAAATCGTCGAGACGGTGCCTGCCGGCAAGAAGCTCTTTGTGGAGATCAAGTGCGGCCCGGAGGTGTTGCCGGCGTTGGAGAAGATCATCGTCGAAAGCGGCAAACGACCGCAGATCGTGATCATCGGCTTCGGTCTGGAGACGGTCACAGCCTCCAAGCAACTCATGCCGGACATCCCCACGTACTGGCTGGTCGGCACGAAGAAGGACGAGCAGAACGAGGCGTGGATTCCGCACGACAAGACCCTCGCCGACCAGGCGGCTGCCGCCGGCCTGGACGGCCTGAACGTGCATTATGCCGGCGTCACGAAGGAATTCGCCAAGAGTGTCCGAGATGCCGGTTTGGGCCTGTACGTCTGGACGGTCAACGACGTTGCGGAAGCAGCCCGCCTCGTCAGGATCGGTGTCGACGGCATAACGACCGACCGGCCGGGGTGGCTCCGTAGCGAACTATCCGGCTCCAAACACCTGTTCTGA
>Ga0123328_1003858_pt1 | contig 12522 bp, 6 predicted proteins | sample BioC12SIPDNA_2_FD_89702 | JGI IMG/M metagenome (GOLD analysis project Ga0123328, IMG submission 89702) | Anaerobic biogas reactor microbial communites from Washington, USA - Biogas_R1_A C12 SIP DNA | ecosystem: Engineered > Bioreactor > Anaerobic > Unclassified | place: Washington, USA...
CTCGGGATGCTCCGGAAGTGGCACCTTCTCCTGGACGTGGATGCCGGAGATCGTGCCATGGATCGTATCGAAATGCGAACGGATGATGGTGAGGAGCGCGCGTCGCGTCCGCTCGGGGCCACGCACAAGAATGGAGACCCGTTTCTCTTCACGGTCAGCTTGCACCAGCGCAGCGTTACCCTGATCTGCCACCACTACGCCATTTCGCCAGTAGATCCCCTGGTCGATGTAGGGGTGCATGCGCACGATGAACCTGGAGATCACGCTTCCCGGAAGCACGTTGTAGTGGTACTGGAAGGCCAGACCGTTGGCCCAGACGCCGCTATCGGGAGCCTCCTTGCTCAAAAGATCAGGAACCAGGAACCGGTCAGACCGTTCGTCGTCAAAAGGAAAGCAGAGCTCGAACTTGCGCATCATATCGAGAATGAACTGGTGACGGTGGCGCGGATAGGCGTGCCGGTCAAGGATGCGACTCAGGTCCGATCGGTCCAAACAGCCATTCCGCCGGCGCAACCCCTCATCGTTCAGAATGCGGTACACACCATTCGTAACCCATTGAGGGTTCAGAATGTTCGTGTCCTCGAGGCGTGGATCGTCCTGAAAGTTGAGAACGATACCCAGGTCGTGCAGAAAGCCAATCAAGGTACGTTGGCTCCGCTCGTCACTCACACCGTGAGCCTGGCACAATTCCAGGTAGGACTCGTACGTGATGTAGTCCTTGTCCAGCGCCTCGATCTCGCGCTTCACCGCAAACCACGACTCAAGGAGCGCATCGCGCAGGTGGGGCATACGCGTGATCTCCCGCACGATACGTGCCTTGAGCTTGTCAATGCCCATCCCGGTGGCGCAGGAAATCCCGATGATCGCCCGTATCTGTGGATACTTGAGCGGGAGGCCCCGCCCGTCGAGGTCCATCGCGTGCAGGTCGGATTTGTTCGCGACAACGATGACTGGTGAGTCGCCCCCAAAGCTCTGGATGATCTTGAGCCAGTATTCAAGGCGGTTCTCCTCTTCGCTCAACCGCCCGTCGAGAACCAGAAGGTAGAGCGTCCGCTTGGTCAGGAAGAACTGGTGCGTCGCATGCATAATCTCCTGGCCGCCGAAGTCCCACACGTTGAGCTGGACATCGGTGTCGTTCACGTGCACCATCCACGACTGGATGGCAATGCCCTCTGTTTTGGGCTCCCAGGCATCGTACGAATTCGCAGTGAGCCGCTTGACCAACGAGGTCTTGCCGACACCGCCCTGACCCATGAGGACCATCTTCGCCTCATTGAGCGGCCGCTTCTGGCCACCCAGGTGCTGGAGATAATACGTGATGACCGTCGCTGGCTCTTCGCCACGAGCCAGGATCTCCGGAGGTACTGGCAGGGGGTTCTCGGTAAGGTCAAGTCTGTCGAGGTTTTCGAGTCTCCCAATCTCAGCCGGGAGCGAGATCAGCTGGTTGTGGTGGACATCCAGGTGCCGTAGTCGCCGCAACGCACCAATCTCTGGAGGCAGATGCGTGATGGCATTGTTGTGCAGCACCAGCGCCATCAGTCGACCCAGTTCACCAATCTCGGCCGGCAGCCCGCTCAATCGGTTGTTATGCAGCTCCACGTACTCCAGACTGCGAAGGTACTTGATGTCAGGTGGAATGCTGGAGACATGGGTATGGTCGATGACAAGACGCTCCAGGCTACTCAGGCGCCACACTCCCGGCGGGATCTCCGCCATCTGGTTGCGCCCAAGGTTCAGGTAGCTGAGGCGGGCCAACCGCGCGATCTCAAGCGGCAACGCAATGAGTGGGTTGCCCCACAACTGCAGGTCCTCCAGAGCCAGCAAGCGGAGGATGACCTGTGGGAAGATCTGGATACGATTCTGGCGCAGGTCGAGGCTCGTCAGATTCACCAGCATCTCCATCTCTGGAGGCAGCCCGGCAAGCGCGTTGCCCAACAGGTCCAGGGAGTTGAGGCCAGTGAGCAGCCCGATCTCGGGAGGCAGAGTCACCAACTGGTTGTGACGTAGATCAAGTTGCGTCAGTTGCCGCAGCCGCCCGATCTGCGGCGGCAACGCCACCAGGTCGTTCCCACACAGGTCAAGCGCTGTCAGATGGTCAAGTTTCCCGATCTCCGCCGGCAGGGCCGCCAACTCGAGGTAGCTCAGGTCCAGTGCCTCGGCCCCGGTCGCGGCAGCCTCGTCAATACGCCGCAGAATCTGCTCGTCAGTCAATGGTATCCTCACGATTCGCGCAGCTGCTCGCGGAATAACTGCAGGGCACGCCAATCACCTGCTGCGGCCAGGCGCGCCTGTTCAGGCCAGGTGGGCAGGTGTTGGGGGCGGATTCCCGTCTCGCCTATGATGTCGGCAAGCCGCTCTGGTGTCAAGCGCGCCAGCTGTTCATAGATGCGAATCCCGGCAGCGTTCAGCGCAGCGACTGCTTTCTCACCGATCCCCGCGATCTGGGTCAGGTCATCCGGAAACATGAGGAAGCGCTCCTCCAGCTCGCTGGGCCGTGCGCCCTCATTGGACAACGAAGCCGCTGCAAAGCTGGATGCCTCGCGCTGTGGCGCAGTACGCCAGCGATAGTCGGACTCCAACACATGCTTGTACTCAGTCAGAATCTCCGGTTTGTCCTCGATCGCCCAAGCATCGCCCATCCAGCGGTAGACCAGTGCGCATCGGATCTGTTGGGCAAAGGGCTGCTGGTTCCAGCGCGCGATCTCTGAATAGGCAGCACGCAACCATCCCACATTCTGGTTCACCCAACCCTGGTCGTGTTCACCCGAGGGCCGATGGATATGGTTCATCTCGGTGATGTAGACCGGAACGTCACGCCATTTGGAGGGTATGCGTTCCATAAAGGTGCGGTACGACTGGAAGTCGTAGTAGTGGTCGCCCAAAGGCCCGCTGCCATCGCCGAACCTCTTGAGGTGCGTGATGGCGGCTGGGTTTGGGCCGTGCGTGTAGGTGTGGAGGATGACACCATCGAGCGCATCGATCCCGGCCAGCATCTCACTGAAGTAATCCAGAGGTCGCCAGCGTACATTGCCCAACCGCTTCATCGGCATGTAGTTGAACGGGTCGAGCCCACCTGGGCAGACGATCACGTTTGGCACGACTGCCTTGATGCGTGCGTATGCGCGATTGAACGCATCGGCGTAGCGCTCGGCGGTGATATGCTCGACCGGATGATCAAAGCCACCCGGATGCTCCCGCGGGTTGTTCTGCTCGTTACCGATCTGGATCGTCCAGGTGTAGCTCGAGGAAGGGCGACTGCCGTCCTTCAGGTAGACCTCGACCCACCGCGCAGCAGCGGCGGCGAAATCGTCGTGCAGACGCGACTCCGGGAGCGTACCACCTGGCTCGTAGCCGTGGTTGAGCCTGATGATGATCCCGTACCCCGCGTCGGCCCAGTTCCACAGCCTCCTCCGGATCTCCGGATTGAGATCGATCGAACGCGCGTGCCGGCCGCAGATCTCGGTGAACAGGATCCAGCCCGTCTTGCCGCTTTCGTGGTAGAGCCCGCGCATCCGGTCACGGATCAACTGGTCATCGGCAGCAGCCAACGCGTGGATGCCGAAGATGTGAGTCGACTCGCCTGTTCGAATAGCCGGTTTCGTGGCCGTCGGCCGTCCATCGGGCTGCGATGGATAGCGCAGATACCACGCTGCGGCGTAGCCTTCATAGCACGCGGGGGTGCGTACGTGAATCCACGCGTCACGCTGGGCCACTTTGGCCCCTGTGGTAGCAGGGTCCTCCAATGTCTCAAGCACCGTCCGGTGCGGCATCCACCAAGTTCGCGCGTACCGGGTACCGGGTCCCGAGCGCAGTCGCAGCCCCGACCCGGGGCTCTCGACGACAACGTACGAGGTCGGCGTGCCCGTCGGTGGCTGAGGGATAACGGGCTTATCTCCAAAGGGCGGCAGGGTTAAGAACCATGCTGCACAAAAGCCTACCTGACCCTCGGGAGCCTGCACGTGGAGCCACTCCCCGGCCTTACCCACCTTCGCCTTCACGACACTAGCAATCTCCAGTGCTCTGAGGAGTGTCCCGTCTGGAACCTTGGTCACCTCATCGAAGTCAAGGCCAGGCCCGAAGCGCAGGCGAAGGTTATCACCCGCGCTATCGACAGAAACGAACAGCACCACCTCTGGGTCAACCTCCACCGGGGGCACCGAGATCGGGAGTCTCACGTTCGTCGCCAGGACCCAGCCCACCTCACCTCTAGGCGTGCGGACCCAAAGCCATTGGCCCGCCCTCCCCACCTTGGCCCTGACCGTGTCCTGAGCCTCAAGTGCGGCGAGGAGTGTCCCTCTGCCGGCAGTGTCCACGGGTTCGCCAGCGGTGTGCGGCACTGCGTGTACCGTGATCCCGCCCGTGGCGGCTTCGATGACCTCGACCTCTAGCGACGCCTCGGGGATGACGATCTCTGCGTCCTCAGGACTTCCCGCAGGCAGAAGAAAGGGCTCAGGGTCGATCAGATCATAGGGGTACGGCGTCTCACCACTGACTGTGGCGCCGTGCTTCTTGAGGCCTAGGTGTAGGTGTGCCTCGTGGGTGTAGCCCGTATTGCCCGCCAGACCGATCAATTGCTTGGACTTGACCACCTGCCCCCTGACGACAACGGGCTGACTCAAATGCGCGTAGAGGGATTCATAGCCGTTGGCATGCTGGATGCGCACCTGGTTGCCATACGGCTTCACCAGTGGGTCAGCGAAAGCATCAAGCCGAACATCACATACGAGGCCATCGTATACGGCATACACGGCATCGCCGTGTGCAGCAACCAGGTCAATTCCTTCGTGGCCCGGAAGCCCGAACTTGGCATACGCAGCAGGATTCGCCCCAAACCGCTGGATGATCCTGGCGACCCCTGTAGGCCATCGTATCCACGATGCCATCCGACGCCTCCTCGTCACAGACGAACGCACATGCATACCGGCGAGTTACAGATTGGTTACGATTGCGTTAACACGCCACCACTCTCAGTATAAATGAGGTATGGGCGAAAGTCAACAAAATACTTACCCATGGCCGGGCGTGTCAGTGCTTCGCAGGTTGTCAGATGGGCGGCTCCGGGTAGAATCGATAGGTCAATGAAGGGAAGGTGCCATTGCTAAGCAACGCGGTGTGCCTGAATGATTGATCCCGGGACGCCCAGAGGTGGACTTGTCATTCGATCACTGAGTGGCTTCTATTCTGTACTCAGCGACGATGGTCAGGAGATTACCGCCCGCGTTCGAGGGCGCCTCAAGAAGGAGCGCAACGAGGCTACACTGATCGCTGTCGGCGATCGGGTCACCTGGCAGGCGCTCGACGACGGCAGCTACGTCATCGAGGATGTTGAAGAGCGCAAGCGCGCGCTCTCACGCCTCAAGCCGCTGCCCTCGGGACGCGGCACCCGCCGCTGGGATCGACAGGGGTACCTGCGAGAGCAAGAGCAGGTTATCATCGCCAACCCGGATCAGGTCGTCTTCGTGATCGCCTGTGCCAGCCCCGAACCCCGCCTGAAGATGCTGGACCGGCTCTTGGTGGGGGCCGAGCGACAGGATATTCCCGCCATCATCTGTGCGAACAAAACGGACCTCGTCGGCGATGACCGGGCTAGACAACTATTCGGTATCTACGAAGCCATCGGCTATACCGTCATCTACACGAGTGCCCGGTTGCACCGCGGCATCGACGCTCTACGTGAGACCCTCGCGCAGCGGACCTCTGCGCTGATCGGCCCTTCAGGCGTAGGTAAGTCAAGTCTACTTAACGCCCTTGAACCCGGCCTTGGCCATCGCGTGATGGAAGTGAGTAGCGTCACGGGCAAAGGCCGCCACACAACGACAGTCGCCGAGTTGGTACCACTGGCGCTCGGGGGCTGGGTTGCGGACACGCCAGGCATTCGCGCCCTCGCACTATTCGACCTCGATCCCGAGGAGATCGACGCCTACTTCCCCGACATCGCACCCTACGTACCGCGCTGTGGTTTCTCCGATTGCAGCCACACCCACGAACCCGACTGCGCGGTTGTAGCAGCTCTCAAGCACGGTGAGGTTAACCGCCACCGCTACGAAAGCTACGTGCGACTTCACCTGGAGCACCGCAAGCTGGCGGATATGTATTGGTGGGGGATCGACGAGGATTGACGCGATACGGTACGGCAGACAAGCATTGCCCATCCACGGGTGCCCGGTAGAATGCGTGGCCAGTGGCGCTCCAAAGAACGCCAGATCTCCGCGCAAACCGGCGGAATACCCTACGAGGCCGGGCTGAACCAGTCCGGCAACTGGAGAAATGCAATGTCAACAACATCGAAACGAGGCTATGCCCTACTAGTCGTCGCAGCCCTGACCATGATGGCCACCCCTGTGCTAGCAGCGGGTCCCGTTGGGTTCATCACGGCCAGCCGCCTTACGCTCCCGCCGCTGCCCGAGTGGCCAGTCATCGGCCCCCTTCTCGTCCGCCTCGGAGTGGTCGAAGAGGCGGTTGAGCCAGCACCCGTGCCCGATCCAACCATCCCTGAGGTCCGGATCACGACCTTCGACGACCTTCGTCAACTGGAAGCGGTCGCGGCTGGCGAGCGTGTTCGTGTCATCTCCACGGAGGTTGACGTCAATCGTATAGCGCAAGAGCTCCTGGCACAACAAGCAGGAGAACGCGCCACGTTCCGGGTGGAGTTCGCTCCGCAAGTGGCTGTGCTTGACGCAACGGTCGACGCCTCCCTCGTCGAGCGCTTCGGGGTAGACCTGCCTGGGATCGTACGCGGCAGCCTTGAGGGACACGCAGCGCTTGGCGCCGACGCGGCCAACTGCCTTCCAGTCATTGACATCGAACGCCTCAAGGTCAATGGCTGGAGTATCGGACTGAGCGCGATCGCCCAACGTATTGTCGATGACCGCACGGCAGAGGTCTGGCCGGCCGAGATCTGCGTCGAGCGCATCCTCCTGATGGACGGAGAAGCCGCAGTCGAGGGCTATCGCGTCCCGTAACAGCTGGCCCGGCGGTTGCAGCCGGCGCTTTGTTCAGGCAGCACATCACCTTCTAGGAGACTAACGTGGAATATCGACAAATGGGGAATACCGGCGTCCGGGTGTCAGCCGTCGGGCTGGGCACCAACCAGTTTGGCGGCAAGGTCGACCAGCAGGGCGTCAACGATATCATTGCCGCCGCGATCGATCTGGGCATCAACCTGATCGACACGGCTGACGTCTACCAGGGCGGACGGTCCGAGGAGGCGCTAGGTATTGCCTTGCAGGGACGCTGGAATCAGGTTGTCCTGGCGACCAAGGTGCATGGGGCGATGGGCGATGGGCCCAACGACTACGGCACCTCGCGCTACCACATTACAGCGGGGATCGAGGCCAGTCTAGGGCGCCTCAACACCGACCACATCGACCTCTATCAGGTGCACCGCTGGGATGACAAGACGCCTATCGAAGAGACCCTACGGGCACTCGACGACCTGATTACTTCGGGCAAGGTTCGCTACATTGGCGCATCCAACTTCGCGGCCTGGCAGCTCGCCCACAGCAACCTACTCGCCGAGACGCGTGGTTGGACGCGATTCGCGACGATCCAGAACCACTATCATATGGTCGAACGCACCATCGAGCACGAAGTTCTGCCCTATTGCCGGGCGCAGAAGGTGGGGATCCTCCCCTACTTCCCTCTCGCCGGTGGATTCCTCACCGGGAAGTACCGACGTGGAGAGGGCGCGCCGGCAGGATCGCGCGGCGAATCGAGCCCGTACGTCCAACGCTATATGACCGACGACAACTATACCCGGGTTGAACACCTGAGCGCGTGGGCCGAGGAACGGGGCCGCACAATGGCTGAGTTGGCACACGCGTGGCTCCTCGGACATCCTGAAGTCTGTTCGGTGATCTCCGGCGCTACGCGAGTAACTCAGATCGAGCAGAACGCCGCGTCTGCCGCCTGGCATTTGAGCTCACAGGATATGGCGGAGATCGAGGCCCTGCTCGCACTCGGAGGCTAGATGCAGGCGAACGTCAGCCAACAGCGACCCACCGCTCGTATGAAACCAGCCAAGCGCATCGTTCGGCGCTTGCTCAATGGGCTGGCGCGCCTCATCACCGGTGCGCTGCTCAAGATCGATGCCGAGCAGCTTTGCCGGATCCCGGTGCACGGGCCGATCCTGATCATCGTCAACCATGTCAACTTTCTCGAGCTTCCGGCCATCTACCCGCGTATTCCAAGTGATCTGGGGACTGGGTTCTCGAAGGTCGAGAACTGGCACAATCCGATCTACCGCCTGCTCTTCAGCAACTGGGACGTGATCCCCATCGACCGTGATGCAATCGACATCACGGCGATGCGGAGGGGCTTTGCCGCGCTGGACGAAGGCAGGATCCTTTTCATCACCCCAGAGGGAACACGGAGCCACGATGGGCGCCTGCAGCAAGGCAAACCGGGCGTGGTCATGATGGCGATGCACAACGGTGCACCGGTCTGGCCTGTGGCCTGCTATGGCGGAGAGGCGGTGATGGAGAACCTCAAGCGGCTGAGGCGCACGGAGTACCACATTGCGGTCGGCAACCCGTTCTGGGTGGTTACCGACGGGATCAAGGTCACGGGCGCAGTCCGCCAGCGGATTGCTGACGAGATGATGTACCAGATCGCCGCGTTGCTGCCTGCCCGGTACCGTGGCGTTTACGCCGATGTGCGCTCTGCAACGACGGACTTCATTCGGTTTGCGGCCCCCGATCAGAACAACCTGCTACATCCGGAGGCGCGCTGACCCCGCGCCAATCGACTCAAGAGAGGAGCCACCATGGAATATCGCGTACTCGGCAACACCGGCGTCAAAGTCTCTCCCCTTTGCTTCGGGACTATGTCGTTTGGCGGCGAGGCCGACGAGGCCACGTCAGCCGCGATGTACCGCAGATGCCGTGAGCGAGGCATCAACTTCTTCGATTGTGCCAACGTATACGAGAAGGGCCTCTCCGAAGAGATCCTCGGTAAGCTGATCGCTGGAGAGCGGGATGAGGTCATCATCACGAGCAAGGCCTACTTTCCAACCGGGCCCGACGTCAACGCTCGCGGCGCGCATCGCCGCCACCTGATGCGCGCAGTCGAGGATAGCCTGCGGTGCCTTGGCACCGACACGATCGACGTCTACTTCATCCACCGCTTCGACGATGGCACGCCGCTGGAAGAGACCCTGCGCGCGCTCGACGATATGGTCAGCCAGGGGAAGATCCTCTATCCGGGCGCGAGCAACTTCGCCGCCTGGCAGGTTGCCAAGGCACTGGGCCTTGCGGCGCTGCACGGATGGGCCCGCTTCGAGATTCTGGAGCCGATGTACAACCTGGTCAAACGCCAGGCCGAGGTCGAGATCCTGCCCATGGCCCAGTCCGAGCGCCTGGGCGTCATCCCCTACAGCCCCCTGGGCGGAGGACTGCTCACCGGTAAGTACGGCGTCGAGCGGCGGCCCGACTCAGGTCGGCTGGTATCGAATACGATGTACGCCGAGCGCTACGGAGATGATTGGATCTACGCAACCGCCGAGGCTTTCACAGCCTTTGCACGTGACAATGGCTACAATCCCGTCAGCCTGGCCGTCGCCTGGGTCGGCAGCCATCCCGGCGTCACGGCCCCGATCATCGGCGCCCGCAGCGTTGCACAGCTCGAGGGTTCTCTCGGTGCGCTGGATATCGACATGACGCCCGATCTGCGCGCCGCGATCTCGGCACTCTCGGTCGAGCCACCTCCAGCGACAGACCGTGCCGAAGAGCGCACCGGCGACAAGTTCAGCGCGCTCCTCACCAGGAAGTAACCCACCCAAGCGTTCGCGGCGGATCAGAGATCCGCCGCGAACGGCAGGATGGGCGACTTTCGCAGTCTGCCCTCGCTTGTTCTAGTCTACTCCCCGGTCACGGTCAGCGTCACCGGTGCCACCTCTGCCGCGGTCGAGGGGTTGTAATAGTCGTAGGCGGCGCTGGACGGGGTCTGGGCTACCAGTGGGAATCTAGCCCTGAGCCGGTAGCTGAAACTGAGCGGCTGTGCACCCGACAGGTTCGTGACATAGAGGATGATCTGCCGGCCCGTCAGCTCATAGCGCTTCACCTGAGCATAAGGGTAATCCTCGGGTACATCCGTGAACCGGGTCACCAGTCGATCGAGGTCCTCAGTCTCGACCGTGAATCCCGGAGGCAGGCCCAGATCGATGATCGACTGCTCGGCGGCCCCAGCCGGTTCATTCATCGTAACCGTCACATCAACTCCCACCGTATCGTCGACGCTTAAGGCGGTGCGGTAGTAGTGCACATCGATGGTCACAAGGTCCCGGTCAGACACGAGGTCAGGATACTTTCCCAGGCTCTCCCACGGCAAGAAATAGCTCGTCGTCACCTGGTACATCAAGTTACCCTCGCCTTCTGTCGTCATCGCAACCACAATATCTTGCCCCACGGGCACATCGTCATAGACGACGAACTGCACCACATCGAAGGTCTCGGGGGTCACCTGCACCGTCCGGTTCAGACCGCCATCCAGCGTGATCGCCACCTCCGCCTGCGTGTCCTCGGCACCGGATCGCACGCTCTCGATGAACGCCTTCAGCGCCATCACGGTCGCCGACGTCGTCTCCCAGGTACCGAAGCTGTCCTTGCCTCGGACGAGGTGGGTCAGGGCTGCGTTCGCCAGATCAGGTTGCCGACCGGCTCGCAGGAACGCCAGCGCCGCGGAGGCCGTGGTCTCCAGTTGGCCACTGGTGCCGTAGCCGCCCATATACGTCTCGCGCCCTGCATCCCAGGTGGCCGACTCCCCTTCTCGCTTGGCCATCCCGGCCAGTCGATCCAGCACAGCGGCAGTGGACTCGGTGATACCCCCGGTCTTCGTATCGACCGCGACGAGGGCATTGGCGACCATCGCCAGATCGTAGGCGTTCTCAGCCCCAGAGGCGTTCTCCCGCAGGTAGCTCGCGCCGCGCTGGGTAGCGCTATGGTCAACATAGCCGGCATCGGCAAGCCCCCACACAATCCACGCAGTCACGGGAATCCGTCCTGTCAGGCTCGTGATGCTTGTTTCGTGGAAGCCCTCAACACCCTGCCACGAGCCATCGCTGTCCTGGCGTCTGAAGAGCCACTCAGCGATGCGCTCGATCAACGCCCCGTCGACCTCAGCCACCCGGCTCATATCGCTGAACTCCTGAAGGCCGTAGGCTGTGAGCATCGGATCGGCAGGCGCATCGCCGAATAGGCTAAAGCCACCCGGGTCGCCAGCGACCTCGAACGTCGTCAGCCGCTGGTAGCCGAGGTTGATGTACTCCTCAGCCTTCATCCGCACCTCAGGTGAGACTTGCCCCGTGGTCTTCAGATAATCCAACACCAGCACATTGGGATAAGTCGTCGACGAAGTCTGCTCGAAGCAGCCAAAGGGCATCCGTAAGAGGGCGTCCAGACACTCGACGACCTGACTCACAACGCCAGGGTAGATCTTCACGGTCAGCCGCTGAGTACCGGCGATCGCATCAGCGGGGATCTGAATCGTGGCCTCGGCTGGCACCGTCGGACTGAGCTTGTCGGAGACCGAAAACCGCAGCTCTTTGCCATCCGGAAAGACGCGCACGTCCCTGCGGATAGCGTCGGACATACGGCTGCCGGTTGCGGTCACCTGGAAAGGTTGCTGGCCGAACGCGAGCGTCTGGATGCGGAAGTAGACCACGGTGATCTCATTGGGCTCGACAGCGATCTCCCTGGTTGTCGCATCGAGGAGCTCAAACCACGGTTCCGGCTGGACCTCCAGTCGTACGGTCTGCGACTCCGTCAGGTAGTTGTACACAGCTACCGGAACCGAGATCTCATCCCCCACTGTAAGCGATCCAGGCAGGTCCAGGTCGATGAAGAAGTCCTGAAAGACCCGCAAGGCACCCGTGGCGCTCCCGAGGCGACCAGCCTGCGAAGAGGCCAGGGCGGCGACCCGCCACGTCGTGATACTGTCTGCCACGGGGAAGGTTAGGCTGAGATGCCCTTCAGCATTTGTGATGCCTTCGGGCAGCCAGAACATCGTCTCAGGGAAGTACTGGCGCAGCCGCGGCGGTTCGGACGCTTGCTCTACGGCTTCACCCGCACCGGTCGGCATCGGTTCAGCCGGTGCCTCGACCGCCTTCTCATCCTCGAAGGCCATCTCCTCCACCACCATCAGCATCGGGGCCGCCCCGTTGGCGAGGGCAAACTCCCGATCCATCCCTTCGCCGCCAACGAGACCGCGCGGAGACGTGGCCCCGATGCTCACCACCACTACTGCCGGGCCCAGGAGCAGTACGGATGCAGCGATAGCTGCGATCCCGTGCACGATCCGCTTCTCCCCGAGGAAGCTCGCGCCACGCAGCAGGAAGGTCAGGGGGAGAGCGAGGACTGCGATGAGGCTCAGCACGAGCATCCACTCCTCGGGAAACACGTCAGCACGCGAGCCAGCCCACGCCGCGACAAGGCCCACTGCTAACACGAGCGGTGCAGTGGCCAGGGTAATACCAAGGAGTCGGTCACATCGACGCACGGCGGCCACGAGCAGCACAACCAGGCCAAC
>Ga0123328_1003863_pt1 | contig 12508 bp, 10 predicted proteins | sample BioC12SIPDNA_2_FD_89702 | JGI IMG/M metagenome (GOLD analysis project Ga0123328, IMG submission 89702) | Anaerobic biogas reactor microbial communites from Washington, USA - Biogas_R1_A C12 SIP DNA | ecosystem: Engineered > Bioreactor > Anaerobic > Unclassified | place: Washington, USA...
AATCGCCAGGAGCCAACGAGTGGACCTGATCAACAGCGGGCAGAGCGCTATGTGGACCGCTTATCTTGGCACCGGTACGCTACCCAACGCCCTGCCTGAAGCGGCCAACACCTTCAGGATGGTTCCCTTTCCAGGTGGCAAGGCCAGGATGAACTACGAAGGGCTCTTCATCCGTGCGGGGACCTCAACGGAAAAGGCTCAGGCCTGCTGGGAGTGGCTGAGATATGCAGTTGCGCATCGACCGATCACGCCTGGTATGGGCATCCCGGCGCTCCGGGCGACCCTTGCGTCGGACGGGTTCAGAGCACAGGCCGGTCCTGGTGTCATGGCAAGCTATCGGGAGTTGGTCCAGGCCAGACCCCTCAGCATGCCCAGCACTCCGGACGCGCAGAGGCAACTGGACACCTTGAAAGAGGCTCTATCCCGGATTCTCGAGGGCGCCACACCTCAAGCCGCCCTGGGAGAAGCACAGAGCAGGGCAACGCGCTAGATGAAAATGCAGAAAGCGTGGCCGGCACGCCGGCTCATCCTGAGCCTACTGGTACTCATAACCGCCTGCCAGCAGTTGCCCATCGAATCCACCCCCGCTGCTCCCGCGATATCCCTCACGTTCATGGCGCTATCGTCGAACGTGGCGCATTACGAGCAGTTGGCGAAGCAGTTCACGGCGCAGCACCCTACCATTCAGGTTCAGATGCTGGATTCTGAGACGTTGGACCTGGCCTCCCAGACTTACAACACCCCGGAAAGCCTCTTCCGGACGCTGGCCGCTAACGCCGACGTCTTTCTCTTCGATCGTATGGCGCCGGAGGTGTTGAGCCAGGGGGGATACGTCCACGACCTGTCCTCGCATGTGGCGCAGGATGCAGCTTTCGATACCGACGATTTCTACCCCGATCTCCCGTCCCGCTACGAGGTTGATGGAGGCACGTGGGGTGTCCCCGCCGGGGTCATCCCGCGTGTCATCTACTATGACCGGACCCTCTTCGACGCTGCCGGTGTCGCCTATCCGGAGCCGGGCTGGACGTGGGACGAGTTCCTGCTCGTGGCCCAGCACCTCACCAGGTCCGAGATCGAACAGTGGGGATTCGTGGAACGCTACGGCTACACCAGCGCCGGCGCATTCCTGTTGCAGCACGGCGCCACACGGACGTCGCTAGGCGACCCGGGGTTCGACGACCCGGTCGCTGCCGAAGCCCTGGCCTGGTACGCGGCGTTGAGCACACAACACCGCGTCATGCCCGGCCCGGACGCATCGGACGCCCCGGAAAACGGGCAGGGCGCGATCGATCAGGGGCGCGCCGCGCTCTGGGTGGGCGATCCGCGGGAGCTGGTGGGATCATCCGTTGGGGTGGCGCCGCTTCCGCGTGAGAAGCGTGACGCAGCGCAGGAGAGTGTGCCAAGCTATTACGTCAGCGCGCGGACAGCGCACGCAGCGGCGGCGTGGCAATGGATCGCCTTCCTGACCCACCAGATGCCGGAGCGCGGTGTGTTACCAGCACGGCGCTCGCTCTTCGAGTCTCCGGCCTACCAGGGCGCGTTGGACGCTGAGACGGCGGCAACCTATCGCTACATTCTCGACCACCTGGCCGACGCACCGTGGCCCGGCCACGTGGACTGGTTCGACGCGGCTTATCGCTGGCTGGTGGGCACCGGCGTGCCGGAGGTGGTGCGCGGCACGCGCGATCCAACGGCAGTGCTGGGCGAAACGCAGGGACAGGCACTGGCGTTGATGCAGCAAGGCGCGGCGTCTGGGGCCGAACCATTGCCGGAAGTGATGTCACCGACCTCCATACGGACACAAGTGTGCCCATTACGCTCTTGACCATGGGCGACGAGGTGTTCTATGAGAAGGCCGCGCAGCAGTATGCCGATCAGGGCGCCGGCGTCAGTGTCGATGTCGAGAGTTTTCTCGGCGGCGAGACCTATCCTCCCCAGCGACGTGCCGAGGAGGCAGACGTCTTCTATGTTTCGTCGAACTTCCGTCTGGACGAGGTCGAGGGGCACTGGCTGAACCTGGAACCGTTGATTGCCGCCGATCCCGATCTGGCTCTGGACGACTTCTACCCCCAGGTCCTGGCAGCTTACCGGCGTCAAGGGGCGCTGTGGGCCTTGCCGCTCGCTGTGGATGCGGCCCTGCTTTTCTACAACCAAGATCTCTTCGACGCCGCCGGGATTGCCTATCCGCACGCAGGCTGGACGTGGGATGACTTTCTGATCGCGGCCCATCAACTCACACAAGGTGAGGGCCGCGATCAACAATGGGGCTTTGCTGCACTGGCTGACGGTTGGGAGACACTGCCCCTCATCCGCGCTGCGCAACAGATGGCCCGCCCGATGCCTCTGTGGGATGCACCGGAGACCCCCACCGCACCGGCCCTTGACACGAGCGCCGTGGTCGACAGCGTGCGCTGGTACGCCGCCCTCTCGCGTGACGAATCCGTCATGCCGCTGCCACCGCTGTACACGGCTGACTGGGTCAATGCGTATGGTTTGATTGAGTCGGGTCGTGTGGCGATGTGGATATCTCCAGCTGGGGTGTTTGGTCGCCCCATCGAGTTCGCCGTCGGCGCTACGCCGCTGCCCGTAACCGGCTCACCGTACACGTCTTTCAGCACGACCGGTAATGCGCTCTCGGCCTATACACCCTACGTGCAAGAGAGCTGGGACTGGTTGGTCACTATGACACGGCAACCGGGGCTGATGCGGGCGTTCCCGGCACGCCGCTCGCTTGCCGAGGCAGCCATCTTCCCGATGTATCCCCAGGAGACGCAGCCGGCGCTACGGCAGGCGTTTGGCACCACCCTGGCAGGCTATGCAGACGCCTGGGGGGTCGACTCTGCCCCCGTCCCCTGGCATGAGGTGGCCTACCGGCTCTATCGACTGGCGGTGCGTGAGAGTCTGGAGCACGGTACCGATCCCGCCGAAACGCTTGGTGCAGCACAGACGACGGCACAGGCGTATGTGAGCTGTCTGCAGACCCACGGAGATCCAGGCGATGCCGCGGTCGCCGTGCAGTGTGAGGCGGAGGTTGGCGTTCCCCCGGCTGTGGTGTGGTTCGAAGACTAGCGCTCATCGGAACGTGTGAGTGGGAGTGCTCGTACTCTACCGGAGGCGCCTGGCCTTTCTCCCCAATGCCGCTACAGTATAGTCATCACTGCGAGGTGATCTATGCACCTTTCCCATGCTCTCCGTCAGTGGTTGGTGCTGCTTCTGCTGGGGCTCTCGGCCTGCAGGGCTGACGGCGGGCTCGTCCTGCGGCGGCCCGATCCCACACCCACCCCGCTGCCGCCCGAACCCGCTGTCGAGCAGCCCACCTACATCGTGCAGCGCGGGCCCGTGGCGCGCGAGCTGGCTTTCACCGCGCGAGTCGCACCGGTGCAGGAGGCCCAGCTGTACTTTCTCGCCGCGGGCTATGTGAACCGCCTGTATGTGCAGCGTGGCGATCCCGTGGCCGCAGGTGACGTGCTGGCCGAGCTGGCGATGGCCGACCTGCAGCGCCAATTGGAGAGCGCACGGCTCGATTTCGCACAGGCGCAGATCGAAAGTAGCCGGACCATCAGCCGCACCGAACTGGCATTGCAGGATGCGCAATTGGCCCTGGAGCGCATCCTGGCGCTCTCGCCGGACCCGGTGCTCCTCCGTGCCGAGGTGGCGTTGGTCAACGCGCGCACTGCCGTCGCGGATGCCCAGCGCGAGTATCAGGAATCGCTCGACCGCGCGTGGGAGAACCCCGAGGAGCGCCAGCGGTATGCCGGTATGCTGGCGCAGGCTGAGACGGCGCTGAAACTCGCGCAGGCCGACTACGATGCCGCGGTCGCCGGACAATCGTACGACCTGCGCCGGCTCCGTATCGACGTCGACCGGGCCGCGCTGGACTATGAGGCCGCCCTCGCCGGCCTGGATCCTCGCCTGGCCCAGCGGGTCGCCCAACTGGAGGCGCAGGTGGCCGAGCGCCGGCTCGTCGCTCCCTTCGACGGCGTGGTGCTCTCCGTGGCTGTGGCGCCTGGCAACGCCGTGGACGCCTATGCCCCTGTCCTGACGGTGGGCGATCCGGCAGCCCTGGAACTGCGCGCCGATCTGACGACCGACCAGATTGGTGAGCTGCAGGTGGGACAGGATGTGACGCTGGTAACGACCGACGTGGGGGCCCAGGCCTTCGAGGGCACGCTCCGCCAGCTTCCCTACGGCTGGGGCGGCGACGCGGAGGAGACTGACCGCAGCGTCCGCATCACGCCGGGCGCGGATGCACCGACACTGGTGCTCGATCAGCTGGTGCGCGCCACTGTGGTATTGGAGGAGCGGCCCGACGCGCTCTGGCTGCCGCCTGCCGCGCTCCAGACCTTCCGAGGGCGTACGTTCGTCTTCGTCCAGGAGCCGGACGGCACCCAACGCCGCGTCGACGTGGTCACCGGCATCGAGACGGATGAGCAGGTGGAGATCGTGAGCGGGTTGGAGGAAGGCCAGACGGTGGTGCTGCCGTGACGCTTGCGCTCAAGCGCCTGATCAGTCACCTTGGACCGACACTGGCCGTGGCCGCCGGGCTGACGGTGGCGGTAGCGCTGGTGATCTGTATCCCGCTCTACGCCAATGCCGTCGGCTACCGCCTGCTGGTCGAGCAGCTTGCGGCGGACGCGACGCGTCCCCCCTTCGCCTTCCTCTTCCGCTACGTGGGCGCCTGGCATGGGGCCCTGGAATGGGAGGCTATCGCGGCCGCCGACGCCTATCTCAGCGGGGCAGCCGCGGGTGACCTGGCATTGCCGGGGGCCGAGGTCGTCCGCCACGTACGCACGGAGAAGTGGCAGCTCTATCCCGCCGAGGCCGGCGGCTACGACGCCGGGCGCGCCCCTCTGGCCTGGTTGGCGATGGGCTTCCTCGACGGCGTCGCCGGCCACGCGCGGATTGTCGAAGGCGCACCGCTTCCCGAAGCCGTTCCCACGGGCGCGGGGGCAGCGGTGCCGGTGCTGGCGGCTCGCAGCCTGGCCGATACGCTGGGCCTGCAGGTCGGCGAGCGTTTCCTCCTGGCCGAGCCGGCCCAGCTCGGCCAGCCGCTGACCGTGACGCTCGTGGGGATATGGGAGCCCGCCGACCAGGATCCTGCTTACTGGCTCTACTTGCCGCAGAACTTCGAGGAAGTGCTGCTGACGACCGAGGCGGTCTTCCGGGATCAGGTGGTCCCCCAGGTGCAGGACGAGGTGGGGCTGGCGGCCTGGTATCTGGTGGCAGATGACCGCGCCGTGAACGCCACTGCGATCGGCGGGCTGGAGGCGCGCATCGCGGGCGTCCGTGCCCGGCTCGGCGGCCTGCTGCCGAATCTGGCTTTGGACGTCTCGCCGGAGCCGGCGCTCGAAGCCTACCGCAAGGAGACCTCGCGCCTGACGCTGCTGCTGTTCGCCTTCGGCACACCCATCCTGGCCCTGATCCTCACCTTTGTCGGCCTGGTGGCGGGGATGGCCGTGCAGCGCCAGCAGGAGGAGATCGTGGTCCTCCGCTCCCGTGGCGGCACCCGCCGGGATGTGGTTTGGCTCTACGTCGTGCAGTGGGGCGTGTTAGGACTGCTGGCGCTGCTTGCCGGAGGCCCGGCGGGGTGGGCGGCGGCCACAATGATGGCCCGTACGCGCTCCTTCCTGCGGTTCACACCCGAGGCCGCAGCGTACGTCGTGCTGGATGCGCGGAGTTGGGCCTTCGGGGGCGGTGCGATGGGATTGGCGCTGCTGGCGGCGGTCCTGCCGGCGCGCCGCGCAGCGCGGCACACCGTGGTGACGCACACCCAGCGCGAGCAGGCCGACCGCCGCCCCTGGTGGCAGCGCTACGGCGTCGACATCGCGTTGCTGATCCCTGCGCTCTATGGCTACGTGCTGCTGCAAGGGCCCACGCAACTCTTGGCGCGCCTCCGCCGTTGGCTGCCGCTCGCTTTGGCCCAGCATCTGCCCACCAACCTGCCCCTGGCCCGCCTGACGCAGGGCGACCTCACCGGCAATCCGCTGCTCTTCCTGGTGCCGGCGCTCTTTATATTCGCCTGGGCGCTGGTCCTCCTGCGCCTCTTCCCGATCGTGATGGCGGTCCTGGCCCGGGCCAGCCGCCGTCTGCGCACCGCCGTGCCGTTGCTGATCTGCCACGAGCTCTCCGCACAAGCGCAGCGCGTGATGGGGCCGCTGCTCTTGCTCACGGCGACCACGGCTCTGGCCACCTTCTCCGCCTCGCTGGCGCTGACGTTGGACCACAACCTGGTCGATCGCACCTACTACCAGGTAGGCGCTGACCTGCGCCTGGCGGAACAGGGCGAGATGACCCAACCGGCGGGCAGTACCACCGCCAACCTGGGCGACCTGTCGAGCGCGGGCGGCGACGTCGAGTGGGTCTTCTTGCCCATTGCCGAGCACCGGGAATTGCCCGGTGTCCGTGGCGCGGCGCGGGTCGCGAACTACGGCGCCACAGCCTCCCTGGGCGGCAAGACCGAGGTAGGCCGGTACCTGGGCATCGACCGCCTGGATCTGCCCGGCGTCCTGACCTTTCAGGATTGCTTCGCCTCGCAGCCGCTGGGGGCGCTGCTGAACGCGCTGGCAGCCGAGCGGCGCGGGGTACTGGTTGAGCGGCGCTTCCTGGCGCGGCATAGTCTGGCGGTTGGCGATCCGCTACGCCTGACCATCGATGTGTTGGGTGAGCGCGTGGAACTCACCACGGTTGTGGTGGGGGCGCTTGACTACTTCCCCACGCTTTATCCTGACGATGGCCCCTTCTTCGTTGGCAATCTCACGACCCTCTTCACGCACCTGGGGGGCCTCTACCCCTACGACGTCTGGCTGGCGACGGAGCCAGGAAGCACCGACGCCATCGTCCGGGCGCTCAATGCGCGCGGTGTACCCGTCATCAGCACCTGGGACGCCCGCGCCCGCATCCTGGCCGCGCAGCAGCAACCCCGGCGCCAAGGCCTTTTCGGCCTGCTGACCCTGGGCTTTCTGACGGCGGGGCTGCTGACGGTGGTGGGGCTGGCGCTCCACGCGTTATTGGCCTTCCGCGAGCGAACGGTGGAGCTGGGCGTGCTGCGGGCCATCGGCTTCTCGGCGGGCCAGATGCGACGTCTCCTGGCCGGCACTCAGATCACGCTGCTGGTGCTGGGCTTGGCGGCAGGCACGGCGCTGGGGATTGCCACGGGGCGGCTCTTCATCCCCATTCTGCAGGTCGACGCCGGGCTCCACCCTAACACGCCGCCCTTCGTGCCCCTCACCGCCTGGGCCGAGATCGCCTTGGTCTACGCCCTTTTCGCCGCCGCGGCGGCAGCCACGATCGGGGCTACGCTGGCGCTCCTGCGCCGTATGCGCCTCTACGAGGCCATCAAGATGGGCGAGGCGGCATGATCCACTGCGAGGGCCTGGTCAAGATCTACCGCATCGGCAGCCGCGAGGTGGTCGCGCTCCAGGGCCTGGAGCTGCAAGTCGCCGCGGGGGAGGTCCTGGCGCTCGTGGGGCCGTCGGGCGCCGGCAAGAGCACGCTGCTCAACGTGCTGGGGGGCCTGGACCGCCCCTCCGCCGGGCTCGTGCAGATCGGGGGACGGAACCTGGCGGAGATGTCCGAGGCGGTGCTCGACCGCTACCGGCGGGAGGGCGTGGGCTTCGTCTGGCAGCAATCGGGCCGAAACCTCATTGGCTATCTCACCGCGCTGGAGAACGTGATGGTACCGATGCAACTGGCGAGGGTGCCTCGCCGCGCGCGCCGGGAGCGGGCCACGGAGCTCCTCGCGGCGGTGGGGTTGGGTGAGCGGATGGCACACGTGCCGGCACAGCTCTCTGGCGGCGAGCAGCAGCGGGTCGCGATTGCCGTGGCCCTGGCCAACCGCCCTGCGCTGTTGTTGGCCGACGAGCCCACCGGCGAGTTGGACTCTGCCACGGCCCGCGAGATCTACGCGCTCTTCCGCGCGCTCGTGCAGCGCTACGAGATCACCGTCGTCATCGTCTCCCACGACCCGCATATCGCGCTCTACGTCGACCGCGTGGTGAGCATCCGCGACGGAAAAACCAGCACCGAGACGATCCGGGTCGGTCCGCGGACCGTCAGCACGGAGGAAGTCTATTCGGAGTACGTGGTCGTCGACTCCGCCGGGCGACTCCAGATCCCCGAGGACCTGAAAGGCGAGTACCACGTCGGCGGGCGTGTGTTCCTGGAGCGACACCCTGACGGGATCCTGATTCGCCCCGAGAAGTAAGGGTCTATTGTCTATCCCACCGCTGTTTGATCGCCACGTACGTGCGAGGCAAGCGCTCGGGCGCGTCCATTGACGCGTCCATATGGGCGTAGGTCGCGGTCTCGTAGCTGCTGAAGCCGGCGTGGTTGCCGTCGCGGTCCATCGCCACGAAGTTCATGCCGGCCAGGTAGCGGCCCCCAAGGTCGTTGAGGTCGGCCATGGCGCGGGTGCCGGCTTCGAGGAGCGTCGCGCCCATCTGCATGGCGAAGACCACACTGTGGGCGGTGGCCGCGCGGATCGCCATCTCGCCGGTGCCGGTGCAGGCTGCCGCGCCGTAGCGGTCATCGGCATAGAAACCGGCGCCGGCAATCGGCGAATCGCCCACGCGTCCGGGGTACTTCCACGCCCATCCGCTGGTGCTCACGCCGGCGCAGATGTGGCCCTGCGCGTCGCGGGCGATCACGTTGACCGTGCCATGCGTGCGCTGGGGGTCGGTGGCGATCTCGACCCAGCGCCAAAGGTCGGGAAGGGCCGCCACCTCCTCGAGCTTCCTGGGTGCCAGATCCTGCTCCAACCGGCGCGCCCACACCTCGCGGGCGGGCTCGGTGAGCAGCTCTCCGGCTTCGGCTTCCATCTCACGGGCGAAGCGTGCCGCCCCTTCGCCAACGAGGAAGACGTGGGGCAACCGTTCCATCACGAGCCGGGCCAGGGAGATGGGATGCAGGTAGCCCTTGAGCGCGGCGACCGCACCGCTCGTGCGGTCCCGTCCATCCATGATGCCGGCATCGAGCTCGACCTGTCCCAGGATGTTCGGGTAACCGCCGAGGCCAACCGAGTGGTCATCGGCATTGGCCTCGACGGCGCGGATCGCGACCTCGACGGCGGCGATGGCAGATCCGCCGCTGCGCAGCAGGTCCATCGCCTGCGGCAAGCCGACGCCGGCGTTCTCGCTTCCGATGAGGCGTATCATGGGTTGGGGAGCGCCTGAACGAAGAGCTGCGTCCGGGTGTAGGGCGCGTGGCGGATCAGGACGTCAAACGATGCCGAAGCCCCGGCCTCAATTGTTTGGACCAGAAGGGCAACGCCGGTGCTGACGATCTCGCCGCGGTCATCGATAAGCGCCCCTGTCACGGTCACGTCGCGAATGGCGACAGGGTTGGGGTTGTACACGGAGCCCGTGATGTGGACATACCCGAGGGTATCGCGATAGCTTGACACGCCGCGCGTCTCCACCGGCACCGTTCGCCGCTCGGTGGGATGGCCGTCGGGATGGAGCATGACCTGGGTGATGCCCTTGTCGATGGCCTCCAGCAGGAACGGGCAACTCTCTCCCGGTTCGAGGACGGGACACTGGACGTTGACCTTGATCGGGCCGAAGCGCGACCCATCGTCGCGGAAGAAGGTGGCGTTCATCCCCAGGCCGGCGTAGGGCTCGGAAGCATCGTTGCGCACCAGGCCCGAGATCCTGAAGCGGTAGCCCTCGAACTCCCGGTTCATACTGACGATCACCGTGAGCGGTGGGGCGGGTGTCTCGTCGTCGAGGATGGTCAGGGCAGAGGTCGAGACGACCTGTGGCGGCGCCTGGGTGGGGCGTGCGACGACGGGAGGGACCTCGACCGGCGCACGGGTGGGCAGCGGAACCACCGTGACCAGGGGGCCAGTGTCCGTGGTCGTCGTGGGGACCTCCGTTACGTCGATCTCCCCGTCCTCCGGCGTTCCGGCTGCGTCGGGCGTCTCCTCAACATCGGGTGTTCCCTCAACGTCGGAGGTCTCCTCGGTTTCATCAACCTCTGCTGGTTCAGGCGCTGCTTCGGTCTCTTCCTCGAGGAGACCAGCGTTTTCCTCGACTGGAGCCAGCACGCCGATCGAAGGCAAAACGGCGGCGGGCTCGCTGGTGATGGCCTGCACGGGGACGAAGGGTACGTCGCCCTCGACCGACAGCGGGGTCGGCTCCGCGGGTGCCTCCGAGGCGTTTGAGCCACAGGCTGTCGCTACCAGGAGCAGCGCGGCGGTCAGCAATAGGGTGTGAACAATGACACGCAGGGTGAATCGGCAAGGCATAAGGTCGTATCCTCCAGGATATGGTTTTCTTATCATATGGGGTTGAGCCCGGAGAAGGGCGCGGTCCTCAGCACGCGGGGAGGGGCTCCAGCCATGCCTCGAACACGGCGCGCACGTTGGGCTCCGGCACGTCGAGGCCCCATTCGCACTGGGCGATCACGCCACCCGACCCGTCGTCCAGGGCCTTACGGACCCGGCGTACGCCGGCCTTGACGTCCTCCGGTGTGCCGAAGGGCAGCAGGTGCTGGCGGTCGAGTTCGCCCCAAAAGGTGATCTTGCCCTTGTAGTTGCGCGCGAGGGCTTCGATGTCCATGCAGAAGAGCTGCGAGTTGAGCGCATCGACGCCGATCTCGATGAGGTCAGGGTAGATCGCCGCGATGTGGCCGTCGGAGTGCATGAAGACGAACTTCCCGGCGCCGTGGATGATGCTGCAGTATTCGGCGTACAGCGGCTTGAACAGCTCGCGCCACATCGCAGGGGAGATCAAGAGACGCTGCTGCGTTCCCCAGTCGTCCATGAAGCCAATGCCGTCGACATCGGTTTTCGCCCAGAGCTCGAGTTCGCGCACAAAGTAGGCGTGGACGAGGTCCCGAAGATGCCGCACCTCCTTGGTGCCATAGGCAAAGTCGATGTAGAGCTTCTCCGTTCCGCGGAGGAACTGCATGCGCTCAAAGGGGCGCGCCACACCGGCGCCGACCAGCACGAACTTGTCGGTGCGGGCGCAGGAGGCGTCTACGCGGCTGAAGTCAGCGCCGTCGAGCATCTCCCAGGGCGGCTGGTAGGACGGTAGGGCCGCCCAGTCGTCGAGCGGCGCGTGCTTTACCTCGCCGATGACGCCGGTCTCGGCGACTTCCCAGCCACAACCCCATTCATCGGTGTAGGCGCCCACCTGATTGGGGATGCCGCAGGCCCGTTCGGCAGGACCGTAGTCGAACTCCGGGCCGGTGAAGTCGGACGGGAATGCCTCCAGAAGCGCGACCAGCGCCTCTGCGTGAGCCATGGGGATGCCGGGCAGCGTCCAGAGATCCCTGGGTGGCCGGTCGGGATGGTCAAAGCGGAGCGCCCTGGTCACGCGCTCGCGGCTGGTGATGGGGGCAGAGCCCATGAACCGTACCTCCACGATAGAGTCGCCCCTAAGGTACCCCCAAGTGCCCGGAAAGCAAGCCGCTTGCAGGGATCAGCGCGGTTGTGGGTTCGCAGGGCCGATGGCGTTTTTCTCGCTTGCCACCTCTGCTGGATGGGGGTACCCTCTCTTCGTTTGACATTAACCCATTTCGAGGAGCGAACCATGACGAAACTACCTGATACCGTGCAACAAGCCTGGACCGACAGAAACGGCGCCATCGTCTTTGCGACCGTTGGCGCTGATGGGATGCCGAACGCGATCTATGCGACGTGCGTGAGCCTGTTCGATGACGAGCACTTGATCGTGGCGGACAACTTCTTCAACAAAACCCAGGCCAACATCAAGGCCGGCAGCAAGGGCTCGGTTCTGTTCATCACCAAAGAGGGTAAGTCGTTCCAGGTGAAAGGCACGATCCTTTATGACACGAGCGGTGCGTATTACACGGATATGAAGGACTGGAATGGCACTCGACCCGGGCACGCGGCGGCGGTGCTGTGTGTTGACGAGGTCTATAGCGGGGCGACGAAGCTGGCGTAGCTCCTGGCAAGTCCTGTTACGGCTCTTACAGGATGCAGACCCGGCGGATCATTGATCCGCCGGGAACGCTTTCTGGAGGAGGTGACTGTAAGCCAAGGCCTGTCTAGGGCAGAATCTGGCTCAGGAATCGCTTGAGACGCTCGTGCTTGGGCGCGGTGAAGAGCTCCTCTGGCGTGGTGATCTCGACGATCTGCCCCTGGTCCATAAAGACGATGCGGTGGGCGGCGGCGCGGGCGAAGCCCATCTCGTGGGAGACGACGAGCATGGTCATCCCCTCTCGCGCCAGGTCAAGCATAACGTCGAGCACTTCCTTGATCATCTCCGGATCCAGGGCCGAGGTCGGCTCGTCGAAGAGCATGACCTTGGGCTGCATCGCGAGCGCCCGCGCGATCGCCACACGCTGTTGCTGTCCCCCGGAGAGCTGCTCAGGGTAGGCGTCGGCTTTCTCGGGGATGCCGACCTTGGCGAGGAGCTCGTGCGCCAGGGTTGTAGCGGCTCCTTCGTCCATGCCCTTGACGACAACGGGGCCCAGTATGATGTTCTCCAGCACGGTCTTGTGGGGGAAGAGGTTGAACTGCTGGAAGACCATACCCACCTCAGCG
>Ga0123328_1003866_pt1 | contig 12498 bp, 5 predicted proteins | sample BioC12SIPDNA_2_FD_89702 | JGI IMG/M metagenome (GOLD analysis project Ga0123328, IMG submission 89702) | Anaerobic biogas reactor microbial communites from Washington, USA - Biogas_R1_A C12 SIP DNA | ecosystem: Engineered > Bioreactor > Anaerobic > Unclassified | place: Washington, USA...
CAGTCGCACGGAGGCCGTGACCTACGCCCTGCGTCAGGGCTGGATCCGGCTGGAGGACAGTGCCTGACCCCCGACCCCTTCGATACCTGTGAGGGGCAGCGACAGGAGATCCATGCTCCGGCTAAGTACCCGCGCGCGCATCATCGCTGCGACGTTCGCGCCGCTCTTGCTTTTCGTCCTGCTGGGAGCTGGGACGGCGGTCGCCATCATCCCCCGCATCATCGAACGGCTGGTGCTGCAGCGTCAGATAGCCCTCGCGGAGGTGGCCGCGGCGGGTGTTGCTGGTGAGATGCAGGGACACCTGCGACTGCTCCTGAGCACGGCCGACGATATCGGCGCAGTTGCGATCGGGTTGGCAGCGGACGATGCCCTGGCGGCAGAGCAGGTGCTGGGGCGCCGAGCGTCGCTTCTCGAGGTCTTCACGGGTGGCGTGACGTGTGTGGGCCTCGATGGCGCCGTCCTGGCCACGACCGGCGCGGGCAGCGAGGCCCGGCCTGGCGTGAGCTTCGGCCATGCCACCTACCTGGCGAGCATCCTGGCCAGCCGGACCCCTGTCTTCTCATCGTTGGTGGAGGGCCAACCGGGCCGTCACAGCCGTGTGATGGTGGGGATGGCGGCGCGCCGGCAGGGCCAGGTCGTCGGTGCAGTCGTGGGCGCGTTTGACCTGCAGCGAAATACTTGGGCCCGCAATCTGGCGCTACTGCGCACGCCGCAGGGCGGTACGGTGAGCCTGATCGACTCAGCGAGCACCGTGATCTACGACCTAGATCCTCGCCAGATCGGGCATACGGTCCAGCAGGACATCCCCCAGCTCTGGCAGATGGTGCTTGCGGGAGAGCCAGCCTCCCTGGCCCTGGCCAGCGGTGGCGGGCCCCGCGAAGTCGTGGCGTACGCACCCGTGCCGGGCATCGCCTGGGGCCTGATCCTGAGAGAGCCGTGGGACGCGATCATCGCCGAAGCGCAGGCCTCCTTCTGGGTCATCGGCGGGCTGTGGCTGGCAGGCCTGCTGATCGCCGCCCTCGTCCTTTCGCTGAGCGTGCGCCGTGTCCTGTTGCCGCTTGACGCCGTGGTCACCGAGGCCCGGAGCGTGGCCGCGGGGGGTGTCTTCCGCCCGCTCGTCCGGTCCGGCCCTTCCGACATCGCGACACTGGTGGATGCACTGAACCGGATGGTCGAGCGGCTGACCTCGCAGCAGGCCATGCTGCGCGACTACGCGCGTCGCGTCGTGCAGGGCCAGGAATCCGAGCGCCAGCGCATCGCGCGAGACCTTCATGACGAGACGGTCCAGTCGCTGGTAGGACTGGGCCAACGTCTGGAACTCGTGGGGCGCGCGCTGTCGCGGCGCGATGCTCTCGCCTGTGCACCGGAGGGCTCGGAGGATGCGACCGAGGCCCTGTCGAGTGCGCGACGACAGCTCGAACACGCCAGAGCGCTGGCTGAAGACACGCTCAACGCCGTGCGTCGCATGAGCTACCACCTGCGCCCCTTCATGCTTGAGGATCTGGGGCTGGTGGCGGCCGTCCAGGGGTTGAGCCACGACCTCGACGCCGAGACGCCGGACATGTCGGTTACCTGTGAGATCCTGGGCGACGTGCGCCGGCTCTCCCCGGACATCGAGCTGACGGTTTTCCGGATCGTTCAGGAGGCACTGAGCAACGTCCGCAAGCACGCCGTTCCGGGCGGCGCCACGCACATCAGTGTCGCGCTCATCTACGAGGCATCCGGGATACGCGCGTGGATCGAGGACGATGGGCCAGGCGCGCAGCTTCCCCCGGTTGACGCTCTCGTCCGTCAGGGACACCTGGGGATAGCCGGTATGGGAGAGCGGGCGAGGCTCTATGGGGGCACGCTGGACACCATCGCGGCGCCCGGTGAGGGCATGACGGTCAGGCTGTGGTTGCCGGATGCCGTCCCCGAGGCGCCGGCCGACTGAGGCCACCGGGCGTCACCGTCGCGTCTCTCATAGCGGTGGCAGCGCGGAAGGTGGGATGCCATCCGGACCGATCGCTGCACCACGCACCGGTGCTAGCCTGGCCAACGGCCTTCAGGCATCGAGGGCCAGTCGCAGCGCGTCGGTCAGCTTCTCGATCTCGATGGGCTTGCGCAGGATCGTGACGATGCCCTGGTGCTGCGCTTCGGTCTCCTGGTCCAGTGGGTGGCCTGTCATCATGATGAGAGGGATGCGAATCCCCTGGCGGACCAGGGTGTTGCGCAGGGCCATCCCGCCCATTTCGGGCATGACCATGTCGCTCAGGATGACAGAGACCTCATCGCGATGTTGCTGGATGAGCGCCAGCGCCTCGTTCCCGTTGGCCGCGACCATCGTGCGGTAGCCCAGATCCTCGAGCGTATCGGCGACGGCCTGCCGTAGTACTGCGCTGTCCTCCACAATCAGGACCGTCTCCCCGCGTCCCTGTTGCAGATGGTGGGCGGGGGCTTCCGCCTGGCCCAGCGCGGTCCCGGAGATGGGCGGAAGGTAGATCGAAAACGCCGTGCCTTGCTCCGGTTCTGACTCGACGTGGATGTGCCCCTCGTGCTGTTTGACGATGCCGTAAACCTGCGCGAGACCCAGCCCACTTCCCATGCCCGGTGGTTTGGTCGTGAAGAACGGCTCGTAGAGATGCTCCCGGACCTCCGCGGACATGCCTGTCCCGGTATCCGAAACGGCCAGTTTGGCCCACACACCGGCGGGCACGCTCAGATCCGAGACACCCTCCGCGGGCGTGACCTCGGCAGGCACGAGGGCGATGGTGAGCACGCCTCCGTTGGGCATCGCGTCGCGGGCATTCACGGCGAGATTGGTGACAAGCTGTGAGAGACGGCCGCTGTCGCCGTTGATGAACAAGCTTCCTTCGGGAACCTGAAGGTCGATCGCAATGTTTTCAGGGAGCGTTCGCCGCAGTATAGCCACGTGCTCTTCGAGCAGCGTGGTCAGGTTCAACGGCTGGCGCTCCAACATCGTCCGGCGACCGAAGTCGACGATCTGCTCGACCAGGTGGGCGCCCCGTTGGGCCTCCTTGATCACGATCTTGCTGTGGCCTCGCAGTTGTTCGGGAGCATCGCGCATCTGGATGCTCATCTGAGCATAGAGCATGATCACCGCGAGGATGTTGTTGAAGTCGTGCGCGATCCCTGCAGCCAACTGCCCGACGGCAGCCAGGCGCTCGCGCTCCAGAAGCTCAGCCTCGATCTGGCGCTCGCGCGTCACGTCTCTGTAGACCACGACGTAGCGACCAGCTTCCTGTGCAGCTGTGATGGGGCGCGAGGCGACCTCGAAGGTCCGTGCTCCGGCAGTGAATTCATGCCAGAGTTCGTTGGGCGTCGACGCGAGAAGGTCGGCAAGCGGGCGGGCGCCCAGAGCCAGCAGCCGTCCAGCCGGATCGAGGGTCGCGATGTGTGGCAGATCCTGTGATGCGACCGAATCGGCCAGCAGGATCGTCCCGTCGACCTGGACCATCAGCACCCCTTCGGGCACGGTGTCAAGGACGGTCTGCATGCGCTGCGCCTGGTCGCGAACCGTGGCCAGAAGCTGGTCTCGTTGCGTGATGTCGAGCGCCGTAAAGATCACGCCCTGGCCAGGATCCGCTGGATCGAGCGCCGTCGATGCGAGCAGCACGTTGATGATGGTTCCGTCTTTGCGCTGCCAATGCGTCTCGACGCTGCCGGTGCCGGTCCTGCTGATCTGGTCGTATTTTTCGCTGCCCACGAAGGCGAAGTCCGTGGGGGTAGGATAGAGAATGCGGGCGTTCTTGCCCACCAGCTCATCCTCTCGAAAGTCGGTCATCTGGCAGATGCGCTCGTTGACCTCATAGAGGATGCGATCCCTGACTACGCCAATCCCCGTCGGCGCCACGCGGAAGATCGACTTGAGGCGCGACTCACTGGCTCTGAGTTCCTGAGACAGAAAGGCGTAGGGTTGCGTGATCCCGGTATGCACGACGACCTGGTACAGCCCGAACACGGCGACCACCTTGGCCAGATGCCCGATCAGGCTTGCTGTGTGATAGGGATCATTGCGAAAGGTAAAACTCAGGTCGGTGATCGCCATGGCCAGGATCGAGACCAGGAGCACATCCCTGATCTGGGCGTCGAGGCCTCCTCCCTTTCTGCGGAGCCAGAGAGCAGAGGCGACGAGAACAAACGCGATGAGGATCTCGCTCCCCTGTTTGAAGGGCGTGTGGCCCGACCCTTCGATTTCACACGCCGGGAACAGCCCCGAGAAGATAAGCCACAACAGGACTACCGTGATGAGGGCGAAGATACCCAGCACGATCCTTGGGCGGCCAGCCTCTGCACGCAGGAACGCTCGACGACCGCGCGAGCCGAACCCGACGGCAGCCAGGGTGGCAAAGCCTTGCAGGTAGCGCGCTGCCACCCAGAGCTGCTTTGAGAGATCGGGGATGGATGTCGTTAGCACTTCCACTCCCGGGTAGGCCAGCGTGTGCAGCATGTCCAGGATGGCGGTAGAGAGGTGAGCGATGCCCAGGATGAGTGCCAGGTCGTTCTGGGTATGCTCGCGAGCATTCCAGACCACCATGAAGACGCTGAGCGCGACGGCAATGCTGATCATCTCGGCCAGGGCGTGGAACAGCACAAAGTTGGTGAAGCCGATGGCGATGAGGATAACAACGATGACGGTGCCGATGGCCAGGGGCATCAGGTGTTGCACCAGGGGGACGCTCGGCCTGGGGGCGCCAGCGCTCGGGTGACTGCCTGTGAGGGTCACTGGTTGGGGGCTCCTTTCGTGAGACCTCCTCGCGCAGTTCCGCCGTTGGTTCCCGCCACAGTGAACCGCGCTGGAGTCTGTCCATCAGTATACGTAGTCGGGGGCGCGTAGCAATCGACGGCGTACGCACGCCGTGCGGCCGCCGCCAGCTACGCTGAGCCCGCCGGCACGATCAGGATTGGCACCGTCAGGTGCCGCTCGATGGTCGATCCTGAGCTGGTGGTCGCGTTCAGCGTGGTCTCGAAGGTGGCATGGATGGGGTGGTCGATACCGGAGGCAACGAGGGTCAGGCCCTGGCCAGGTTGTGTGTTAGCGTGAAAAGGCACGGCGTTCTGATGCCACGTGGGCACCAGATCGACGTCGGGGGGCCACATAACCCAGAACGGCGCCACCTCCTGTTGCAGGTGTTCGAGGTCTCCCAACTCCACGGCAGCCGCGCCATCGAGCTCGTTGGGCCGTGGCCAGAGCCGGGGAGGGCGGCCCTGGACCAACCACCCGTTGGGGCAGAGGAGCGAGACGCGAACGGCGTGCCAGTCGCTGCCGGTGGCATTGGCGACGTGGAAGCGCAACGTCAGTGGCATCGCGTGGGGATCCCAGCGTGCGTCGATCTCCCAGTGGCCCCAGAGCTGCTCGGGACCATACCGGCGGAAGAGAATGCCTTCTGTGCCCAGGGCTGCCACCGTGCGCGCGACCATCGCGGACTCGGGCAAGCCCGCGGGCTGCGCGACCTCGGTGGTGGGGTGGATGAGCGATAGCGTCGCCCCGGGCGCCACCTGGGCCGTGCGCCACGCCAGCGGACCGGTGGCCCCGGCGCCCGCGGTGCGCAGGCCCACCCGGACGATCCACGGCTCGGCGTTGTGGTTGGTGACCTGGATCACCGTGCAGCGCTCGCCGAAGGCGACTGGCTGCCACATGGGCCGGGCGCCAGCGTCGACCTGGGGCGCCGTCGAGGCCGCGAGCCCCTGATCGGGGGCCTGCTCCTGCCAGGTGATGTCGAAGGTGTGCGGACCTGCGTGGAACGCGTGCCACGTGGCCCCTGTCAGTAGCCCCCGGGGGGCGACTGTCAGCGTGCGCGAGGTCGCATCGACCTCCAGTCCCAGCCACTGTTTGAGGTACTGCCAGGCAAAGGCGCCCTGGCCCTGGCTGCAGCGGGTCAGTGAACGCCGGTGATCCAGCCCATGAGGCCACCAGAAGACGCTGCCGGTGACCTCGTCCGCGCCATTGGCCCAGAGGTTGCGCACCGCCTCGAGCATTTCCTGGCGCGTGACGCTGCCGGCGAGTCGCGAGAAGTAGGCGGTCCCATCGAGCGCGCCGCTCGTGAAGCCACGCGGGCTCCAGCGCAGTGCACCGAACTCCGGGTCGTAGTTGGGACACCAGGCCGAGCGCGCGAAGGCGTGGTAGTTGGACCAGGGGGCGTCGTTGTGGTCAACCATGCCGTAGATCGGGGCGAGCATCGAGCTGGTGTCCTCGCCATCATAGTACGGCGCTCCCCTGCCGGAGGCCCCTTCCTGGAGGTAGAAGTCGCCCGGCGGCTCGCCAAGGTTGGTGCCTCCGAGGATCTGAGGGCCGAAGGGGCCGTTGCCGACCATGCGCCGGGCGATCGCGTCGCGGATGGCGCCGGCTGTATTGCGGTAGGCGTTGGCGCTCCCGGAGTCGCCCAGTTGCTCGGACATGTAGGCCATCGAGTCGAACGCGTACCAGATCTTGACATTGGTGCCGTAGTCGTAGCGGCGACCGACCGCGCCATCGCTGGCATAGCGGGTGGGGAAGAGCATTTCCTGCGGCGATTTCAGCGCCATTAGATCGGCAACAATGCCACGGAGCGCTCCCATCACCTCGGGCTCGCGAATGAGGCGTTCGGTGTCGCCCGTCACCTGCAACCACTGCCGGGCGATGATGATCGGGGCAACGAGGATGAGCAGCGAGTGGTCTGCGGCGCCCCGCGGGACGCGGCTGCGCTCCAGGAAGAAGCGCAGGGCGGCCCACGTGAGTTCGGGACAGATGTGCACCACGCTCACTGCGGTGGGCTCTACGTCGATGCCCCAGACGGTGCCATAGCCATGCGAAGGGGCGCCCTGCCAGTGGGCGATCAGGGTGCCCTGGGCATCGGTCTGCAGGCAGTTGAAGTTATCCAGCAGGCTGCGGACGTAGATGTCGCGCGTGACGTGCGCCTCTTCCTTTGCGCCCTGGGCATCCACCTCGAGGGTCCCGAGACGTGCGTGCCAGAAGGCGCGCGTCAGATTGAGCCACTCCAGCGCGCTGTGCATGTGCAGCGCATAGAGCGCGGGCAGGATGTCGGCATAGGTCGCGCCGAGCGCAACGTGGGCCTCAAAAGTCTGCTCCTCACCGGGTGCAAGGTTGAACGCGATCTCGGCCTCGAAGGGCGACTCGAGCCGCGTCCACTCTCCGCCGTAGAGGTGGATGCCGGCAGCGCCATAGGGTTGGGATAGCACCAGCGTCTGCTGCCGCAGCCGCACCTGGGCGCCATCGAGCGCCTGGCGGTCGACACGTGCGCCCTCGTAGCCATCGATCAGCAGATCGCGAGCGCGGAGCACCAGCCGTCCCTCGATTGGTTTGTCGCGACCGTTGCGAAGGTGGAGGGCATAGATCGCGCCGGCAGGCCCGGGAAGGGGGGCCGGGGCAAGCGCCGCCGGGGCAGTCCCTGCGGCGACCGGCGCGAGGCTCACCAACGTGATCTGCAGCCCCTGGGACTCGGCGGTCGACACGGGAAGGAAATCCTCGACGTAGGCGGTCTCGACAGCGAGGCCCGATAGCGGTGCGTCGAACGACGAGATCGCCAGGGGGTCGTCCTCGTCCTCAAACTCCAGCCGGTAGACCATATCGGGAGCGAGCATGACCGCGTCGAAATGGTGATACATCCCGGGACCCAGACCATATTCGGCGCTTCCCGTTGGGGCAGGGTAGAGCTGGGTGGGGAGCGCCAGGAACCGGAGACCTCCGTTGGCTGCATGCCCAAGGAGTATGCGGGCATTGGACTGGGTGAAGAGGGCCTCGTCGTGGGGCGCGAAGGTGTTGTTGAGGTTGCGGCCGTAGCGCGAGTGGTCGAAAGCGACGTCGGACTTGTCGCCCCCAAAGAAGGGCGACCGGGGTGCCTGCGCGAGATCAGACCATGCCCATGGGGCTAGAGGTGACGGCGGCACTGACGGTCCTTATGTCTGCAATGGCGAATGCGAGCGATCTGTTGATATTGTACACGCTTATCGGCAAATGTACATGTCGATTCTAACGAAAAACCCGTACCTCTGGCATAGATGAGGGCTGCGACCACTATTTGTGGGGATGTCAGAGCCGTTCTAACCTGATTTTCGCCATTCCGGTTCTCAACTTGTCGAAGCTCCCGCGACGTGCCAACTTTGCTGCAGCGCGGTCCCGCACTGCCTCAGGCATCCAGAACGTCGACTGAATAGCTGTCATTTTAGCTATTGCAATCTTCTAAATATTGAGTATACTTAGAAAGGTTAGATGTGGTCTCATGTTTAGTTGAACCACCTCGTATCCTTACCGAAGTCTTATGGCTATGCGCCCCGTGTGACACACACGGCCGACCTGGAGGTGACAAGAAATGAGAGCTAAGTTGGGTGTGATCAGCCGGGCATTGCTGGTGCTGGTCGTTGCATGGGTCGGGACCGCAGGTCCTGCCTGGGCCGACGACAACGTGCCGCCAACTGGCGCCACCGTGGGGTTGGAGGAGGGGATTCCCCTCCATATCATCCAGCCGAGTCCCTCGCCGGGCCTTGGCGCGCTGGCTACCACGGCCTGGAACTCGATCGATGTGGTGCCGTCTCCGACGCTCGATATGAAGCTGCTGGTGATCCTTGACGACCGCATCTGGGTCCAGGCATCAGGTGGCACGTGGAGTGAGGAGGGCGATGGCGGCAGCCAGATGATCACGGCCTACCTCGATATCCTCGGGATTCCCTACGACGTGGTGAACGTGGATCACCGGACGTCCACGGATCCGGATCAGATCACCGAGGCCATGCTCTGGGACGGTGTGAACCACGGGCACTATTACGCGATCTTCTTGAGCAGCAGCGCGGTGTGGTGGCCGGCGCCGCTCTCGGAGCCGCCAGAGGCGGTTGGCTTGCTCGAGGGCCTCAGCCAGACTGAGCGGGACGCTATCCGACGCTACGAGCGCAACTTTGGTGTTCGTCGCGTCACCTGGTACGCCTATCCCGAGCCGTCAGCATATGGCCTCGCGCCCCAGTCGGCGACGCTGGACGACGTGACGGTGACGATGACGACCGAGGGTCAGCAGGTCTTTGGCTATCTCAACCCCAGCCTCTCGCTGGCGCTGACGGAGGGCTACACTGTCCTGGCCACGCCAGCACCCGGTGCCGCAGTGACGCCGCTGGTGGTCGATGGCGCTGGACACGCGATCGTCGCGATCTACGCTCCGGCGGACGCTGGCGAGCACCTGGTCGTGACGACCTCGTCCTACTACCCGGCGACGCCGCCCGTGAGCTTGCACGCGCGGCTCTGGCCCTATGGCATCATCAACTGGGCGACGAAGGGCGTCTTCCTGGGCGAGCGACACCTCTACTTCACCCCGCAGCCCGACGACGTGCTCTCGCATGGCGATCGCTGGGATCCCGTGAACCACGTGATCGTACCGGACGACGGATTCCGCTTGATGCCGGATGATCTCGACAACTTGGTTGCCTGGATGACGGCTTTCAAGGGAACGCCCAACGCCGCTGATTTCAAGATCGAGATGCCCTTCAATGGCGAGGGCGTGCTCTCCGATCTGCAGGGCGGCACCCTCAACCCGGCAAGCCTCTCGGCCCGTGCTGCTGCGCTGCAGGCTCAGTTCGTCTGGCTGAACCACACCTACAGCCATATGAACCTCGACAGCGCGACCTTCGAGCAGACCTACACGGAGATCGTCAGCAACACCGAGGTTGCCGCGCAGCTCGGGTTCACTGACTATGTGCCGACGACACTACTGACGGGTGAGTACAGCGGGTTGACCAATACATTGGCGATCGATGCGGCTTACACCGCGGGTATTCGCTACCTGCTATCGAACGCCTCTTACCCGCAGTGGGCCAGCCCGACGCCCAACACGGGCCTGCTGCCCTATCCGGCTTACGCGGACCTGCTCTTCGTGCCTCGCCTGGCCAACAACATCTTCTATTTCGCCAGCACGCCGGCGCAAGAGGCCGACTACTATAACCACGTGTACTGCCCCCAGTACGCAGCCGACCCGCTTAACACGCCGCCCTGCTTCACGTACGAAGATCTCCTGGATGCGACGACGAACCAGGCCCTCGGCTTCCTGCTCGATTTCAACGTCAGCGCCACGATGTTCCATATGAACAACCTGGACCGCTACGGGGCGGGCAACGCCACGCTTCTGGGCGACTACGTCGAGTCGCTCTACGGCAAGTACAACGCGCTCTACAACCAGACCGTCCCCATCCTGAGCCCGCGCACGCAGGAGATCGGCGACAAGATGTGGCAGAGGATGGACTACAACGCCTCCGGCGCCGCGGGCACCATCGTGGCTTGCACCAATGAGATCACGCTCACGACGACGAATGCGGCGACGGTCCCGGTCACGGGAATTACCCACGGGGACAACACCGAGGAGTATGCGGGTCAGCCGATCTCCTACCTTGATATGGCGGCGGGTGAGACCCTGGTGATCCCCGCAGGTAGCATCGGGGCACTGGCCACCTCATCGCCCACGACGCCCGATCCGGTCACCGGATTGGTGCTGGTGGCCCAACCCGATGGCCGGCGCACGATGAGCTGGAATCCGGTGGCGGGCGCCTATGGGTATCGCATCTACCGCGGATCCAGCGCCCAGACCCTGGTGGCTATCGATGCCATCTCAGGAACCTACTTTGAAGACATCGAGGTCACGACCGATACGACCTATGCCGTGACCGCGATCGCCGATGATTGCTGGAAACAGGAATCGACCGCGACCCTCGCGAGTCTGCGTCCGACGGCTGTGCGGCTCACGTCGCTGGATGCGGGTGCGGGCTCGGCGCTGAGCGTGGCATCGCTGTTGGTCATCCCGCTGGTTGGCCTGGTTCTGGTGCTGGGTCGCCGGCGTCAGGAGAACCGGAGCTAACCGTGGCACGCGCTCTGGCTGCTCTTGGTCTTGACTCGGGCGTTGCGGAGGCGACGGGTGAGATTGTCACCCGCCCTCTCCGCGTCTGCCTGGTGACCGAGGGCAGCTATCCCCACTATCGTGGGGGAGTGAGCACGTGGTGCGACATGCTGGTGCGCGGGACGCCGGAAGTGTCCTACGCCCTGATGAGCTTTGTAGCAGACCCGAGCGCCGAGGCCGTCTACGAGCTTCCGGCCAACGTCGCCGGGCTGCAGCCGGTTGCGCTGTGGGGCACGGGCGAGGTGCTGGAGCTCGCGCGCGATCTCAAGCTCCTTGACGTGATCCGCCGCAAGCGAGGCACGCCGCGCCGGGTCATCGAGCGCGCGTTCTTGCCGCTCTTTGCGAGCTTCCTCGACCTGCTCTGGCAGGCGGAGGCGGCACCGGAGCGGTTCGCGCGGGTCCTGCGGGCGATGGCGGGCTACTTCGAGGCCTACGACTACGATATCACAGTGCGCTCTCCCGTCGTCTGGGATACCTTCCTGCAGCACAGTGTGGCGGCCTATGAGCGCGATGCGGGTGAGGGAAAGGTCGCGCTGGCTGACGCCACGGACGTGATGCGCCTGATCTACCGGTGGCTGACCGTGTTGGCGGTGCCCATCCCCGAAGTGGACGTGGTCCACGCGGCATCGGCGGGGCTCGCGAGCATCGTGGGCATTGTCGCTTCCGGCAGGCCGGGGACGGCGTTTCTGTTGACCGAGCATGGCGTCTACCTGCGCGAGCGGCTGCTGGCCCTCACGCGCAGCGAGGCCAGCCCCTTCGAGCAGGCCTTCCAGGCCGCGTTCGCCCAGCGGGTCACGGAGGCCAGCTATTGGGCCGCGCGGCAGATCGCGCCGGGCAGCAACTATAACCACCGGTGGGAGACGACGATCGGCGCCGATCCCGGGATGATCCAGACGATCTACAACGGGCCCGACCCGGCGGAGTTCACGCCCACCGTGTTGAACCGGCCCGAAGGCGAGCCCCCGATCGTGGTCTGGCTGGGGCGCATCGACCCTCTCAAGGATCTGGAGACGCTGGTACGCGCGGCTGCCATCGTGAACGATCAGATGCCCGAGGTGCAGTTCGTCCTCTACGGCAAGGCGCCGCGCGGCAACGAGTGGTACTACGACCGCGTCCTGGGCCTGCGAGATCGATTGGGCCTGCAGGACACGGTTCACTTTCCGGGCTTCGCCGCTAGTGCCGCCGCGGCCTACAACGAGGGCGATTTCGTGCTGCTCTCCAGCATCTCGGAGGGGTTCCCCTACAGCGTCGTTGAGGCGATGATGTGCGGTCGCACGGTGGTGGGCACCGACGTGGGCGGCGTGCGTGAGGCTCTCGAGGGGTGCGGTCTGGTCGTCGAGCCCCGGAATCCCGAGCAGATGGCGCAGGCATGCCTCACGTTGCTACGTGACCCGGACCTGGCCCGCGATCTGGGCCAGAAGGCCCGCGCCAAGGCACTCGAGCGGTTCAGCGTGCAGCAGTGTAACGCGGCCTACCTGGCCGTCTACCAGCGCTTGACGCGCGAGGGCCGTGAGGGCCTGTCGCGCGCTATGGTTGTGGAGGCTGAGGGTGAAGGCGCGGCTCTCCGCGCTGAGGTGGCACAGTGAGCCAGTCGAGCGGACCGGTTGCCAGTTTCACCAATTCCCTGACG
>Ga0123328_1003867_pt1 | contig 12495 bp, 11 predicted proteins | sample BioC12SIPDNA_2_FD_89702 | JGI IMG/M metagenome (GOLD analysis project Ga0123328, IMG submission 89702) | Anaerobic biogas reactor microbial communites from Washington, USA - Biogas_R1_A C12 SIP DNA | ecosystem: Engineered > Bioreactor > Anaerobic > Unclassified | place: Washington, USA...
AAGATCTCATGCGGCTTCAACTGGCCAGAGTACACCAGATAGGCAATGCGGTACGTCAACACCCGGGTCTTGCCGGAACCGGCTCCGGCCAGCACCAGCAAGGGGCCTTCCTCGTGAAGCACGGCCCTTATTTGGGCTCCGTTCAGTCCGGCGCGAAGATCTGTGAGGCTGGTGAGGCGAGAGACAGGCACCAGACTATGTTAGCTCACTCCGCCCGACGGTTCGTAGGGAAGTACCTCGTTCAGGCTGCCGCTACGCAGACCCTGCAGATCCAGGGCCACATAGGCGAAACCCAGCGCTTTCATCTCGCGCACCACAATCGTGCGAAGGTCGAGATCTGCCAGCGCCGGTAGTCCCGCGGCGGGGACCTCGATGCGGGCGAGGGTACCGTGGTCCCTCACCCTCACCTCGCGGAAGCCCAAGCTTCTCACCAGCCGCTCGGCGGCGGCGATGCGGGCCAGCCTCTCCGGGCTCACGCGCTCTCCGTAGGGGAGACGCGACGCCAGGCAGGGCGACGAGGGCGCATCCGCGTGGCTGAGGCCCCGCGACCTGCACAGGGCCCGCACCTGCGCCTTGGTGACACCGGCTTCGGCCAGTGGCGAGCGCACGCCTGCTTCGCGCGCGGCCCGCAGGCCGGGGCGGTAATCCTGCAGATCGTCGGCATTGCTTCCATCCGCCACATTCTGGAAACCCACCTCTCCAGCCACCGCCCACAGTTGCCGGCACAGCGCCGTCCGGCACACGTAACAGCGGTCCGGGGGGTTAACCAGGAACCCCTCCTCCTGCAGCACGCCGATCACTACCTGTCGGTGGTCAACGCCCGCCGCCGCCGCCGACTGCGCCGCCACCTCGCGCTCCCCGGCCGGGAAGACGGCATCAACCGCCGTGACGGCCAGCACGCGACCGGCTCCCAGCTCATCAACGGCCAGATCGAGAAGCAGGCGCGAATCGACGCCGCCGGAGAGTGCCACCACCACCGAGCCCATCTCGCGCAGCAGAGCGCGCACGCGCCGCTCCGCCGCCGGCGCCTCCCCCGCCGTCACGCCGTCACCGTGCAGGCCGTGCAGGCCGGGTCACGCTCCACCGCCATACGGGTGAGACTGCCCTCCCAGAGGTCAAGGATCAGAAGACCTCGATTGTGTGCCGGGCAGTCCAGGAGGATCTTGTAGGCCTCGGTCACCTGCAGCGAGGCCACCACCGTCACCACCGTGTTGATCACCGCACGCTCCGCCCGTTCGCCCTCGGTGGCCCGACCCGGTTCAACCGCCTCAGGGAAGAGGCACCGCAGGCAGGGACCACCCTGCGGGAAGACGGTCATGATCATCCCTGTTGCACCCAGAACGCCACCATAGATCCACGGCACACCACGGGCCAGGCTCACCCGGTTGATGGCGAACCGGGTGGCGAAGTTGTCCGTGCCATCAAGGATGAGTCCAAGCCCTCGGCGAAGGCGTCGCCCATCGCCTCCTGGAACAACCCAGGCACCACTTCCACGTTGACCTCACTGTTCATGGCAGCCAACCGGGCCGCCGCGATCTCCGCCTTGGATTGTCCGGAACCAGTGCCCTTCTCTGCGTACAGTACCTGACGATGGAGATTGTGCAGCGACACCTGATCCGCGTCGATCAGGCGCACGAAACCTACTCCGGCGCGTACCAGGTGGGTGGCGGCCACGCCGCCCAAACCCCCGCAACCAACTACACCCACGCGGCTCTTGGCCAATCGCCGCTGGCCGGCCTCTCCCCAGCCCGAGAGCAGCATCTGTCGCTCATAGCGCGCCAGGAACTCGGAAGACGTGACATCTTTCACGGACTCGTCCCCTGGGCGAGACCTAGCCGCCGCTCTCGGTGAGGGCAGAGGCAATCAGGTCCTTGCCCACCACCACCACTATGCGCCCGGCCGGCAGGCTCTCCTGCTCCACCACGCCTCCCACCCCCAACCGGTCCCGGACACGGCCGGCCTGTCCCAGGGCGTCGGAGGCGGCCAGGATCTGGGTGACAACCACATCCGGGAACTGCTCCGCGTTCCGGGCCGGCAGCAGCGTGAGGCCCAGCGGCTTCAGGAAGGATCCTACGGCTTCGGCTGCTCCCACCTCTCCCGAACCGTTCTGCACCTCCACCGACACCCCTGCATCCGAGGCCGGCAACCCCAGCAGTGCCGCCAACCCGGTGGGCTCGGGCTCGTAGTAAGCCTCTGCCCCTTCGCCCCACTGGGATCCGGGAACCACCGCCTGCACCTTGGGCGGGCCGGGCATCGCCTTGAGCGCCGCTCGTGCGGCTTCGGCGCCGTCACCCTCAAGCGTGAGGTCGGCCAAGGCACCCGCCCCCGCCGCAGTGCCGGCGGCCGCCGCCACGGCTACGGCCGCCTGTAGCACAGCCTCCGCGCCTTCCACACCTTCCAGGGAGGCAGGCAGGCCGGCACCTTGACCTACCTGTGCCGCGGCGGCCCGCAGGCCGGCCCAGGAAACCTCAGCCATCTTCCCCGCCTTTCCCCCCAGCAGAGCCGCCACGCTTTGGACCGCCAGTCCCCCCTCCTGCTCCGCCACTTCGTTCAACCGCACGAATCCCTGCGGCCCCGGCACGATGGTGGCGGCAGGCAGAGCCAGCAACACGCCGCCTCCGGCCTCTTCAACCACCAGGAAGGCTCCCGCTTTGTCCTCTTCCCTCACCACTATCAGCGTGCCGATCTCCGACGAGGGCGCGCCGCCGACCGCCGCGGTAGACGTGCTCCCGGCAGAAGGCGCAGAATCACGGTGGCGACTCAGAGCCTGCACCAAGAGCACGGCCCCCGCCACCATCACGGCGACCGCCACCATCACGGCAGCGACGTTGCGCACCCGCCGACGGCGCCGTGCGCGCAACACAGCGGCACGTGCCGTACGGGAACCACTGCGTCCCCGGGCTCCGGCAGGAGTCCGGCTCACGCCCCCGCCCCGACGCCGCCGCCACTGCAGTGCCCTTCCGCGGAAGAGGTTTTCCTGTACAGGCAAAACTTATCGATCAACTCCGCCACTCCGTCCGGGACCAGGAAGCGGATGCTGCCTCCCGCCGCCACCTTCTTGCGGATCATGGTGGAGGACACTGCCAACGCCGGTATCTCTATGGTCATCACGCTGTCTCGCCCACTCAGACCGGCCAGAACCTGAGACAGTTGTCCCAGATCGTACCCGGGCCTGGTGACGGCGACGACAGTACAGAGGCCCAGCAGCCGTTCGGGTTCCTTCCAGGTGAGTATCTCCAAGACCGCGTCCGCCCCGGTGATGAAGAACAGCTCCGTCCCGGGCAGCAGGGCGCGCAGGTCGGTCATCGTGTCGACGGTGTAATCCATGCGCACATTGTCCATCTCGTAGCGGGAGACCCAGAAGTGCGGATGCCCCGCGGTGGCCGCGTGCAGCATGAGGTAGCGCAGCTCCGGTGGGGTAAGACGGCGTTGCTTGTGCGGCGGCGTACCCGTGGGCATGAAGACGATCTCGTCCAGAGCCAACTGATGCAGTGACTCCTCGGCAGCCACCATGTGCCCCACATGCACCGGGTCGAACGTCCCGCCCATGACGCCCAACCGCATCTGTGGCCTGCCCCCCAGGAGGTCGAGCGCATCCATGGCGACCGCGCTTCTAGCGCGTGTGCCCACTTCCCGTGATCACGTATTTCACCGTGGTCAGCTCACGGAGCGAGAGCGGGCCCCGGGCGTGCAGCTTCTGCGTGGACACGCCGATCTCGCCGCCCAACCCCAGTGCCGCACCCTCGGTGAAGCGCGTGGAGGCGTTCACGTAGACGGTAGCCGCGTCCACCTCATCCACGAAACGCGTGCTGGCCTCCAAGTCCCGGGTAACGATGGCCTCCGAGTGGCCCGTGCCGTACCGGCCGATGTGCTCCACCGCCTCCGCCAAGCTCTTCACGACTTTCACGGCCATCTCCATAGCCTGGAATTCCGAGGCCCAATGACCATCCGTGGCTTCCTCCAGTTGGTGGCCCAGTTCTCCCAGAATGGTCCGCGTCAACTCACAGGCGTATACCTTGACCTTGCGATCCTGCAACTCCTTGATGATGCGCGGCAGGAAGGCCTCCGCCACCGCTTCGTGAACCAGCAGCGTCTCAGCGGCGTTGGGGACCCCCGGGCGCGCCACCTTGGAGTTGATGGCGATGGCCAGCGCCTGATTGAGCTCTGCCGCGCGGTCCACGTAGACGTGGCAGTTGCCGCCGGCGGCGGTGATGACCGGGATATGCGTGTTCTCCACCACGAAGCGAGCCAGCTCGCCGCCCCGCGGCACAACCAGATCCACGGCATCCTCCTGCGTGAGGAGCTCGGCCAGATCCGCCCGGTCCTTGGAGGCCAGAAACTGGACCGAGGCGCGCGGCAGCCCCGCTTCCAGCACAGCGCCGGTCAGAACCTCCGTGAGGATGCGGTTGCTGGCAAAGGAGTCCACCCCACCACACAGGATCACCGCGTTCCCCGTCTTGACACACAGGGCGGCCGCGTCCACGGTGACGGAGGGGCGGGCTTCATAGGCCACAGTGATCACGCCGAACGGCACTCGCCGCTTCTCAATGCGCAGGCCGTCCGTGGTGATCCAGCCCCGGACGACTTCGCCCACCGGGTCCGGCATGGAGGCCAGTGTGCGCAGTTCCCGGGTCACAACTTCCAGCCGATGCTCATCCAGGAGGAGGGTGTCTATCTGCACGGCGGACAATGGCTTCTTTCGACCCGCTGCCACGTCCTGCACGTTCTCCTGCAGCACCTCCACCATACGGCGCTCCAGCGCGTCTGCCATCAAGAGCAGAGCCTGGTTCTTCTCCGTCGACGTGGCCGCCGCCAGCCGCCGAGAGGCCAGCTTCGCGTCCACCGCGAGTTTGCGTACGTCCACGCGCCCCTCCCTCCCGGATGGCCCGGGAACAATACTACTCCACCAGAACCAGGCAGTCCCTGTGAATGGCGTCGGGAGCCGCCTGCGGCAGCACCGCGGCCACATCCGTGCTGCGCAAGCCCTTCACTTGGTTCAGTTCACTGGAGGAGTAGTCGCACAACCCGCGCGCCAGTTCCTTCCCGCTCTCGTCAACCACGCTTACGGCATCCCCGGCCTGGAAATCCCCGTCCACCGCCACCACCCCCACCGGCAACAAAGAACTGTCGCAGAGGATGGCGCGAGCGGCACCGGCATCCACCTGTATCCTGCCACTCACCGGCTTGCCATACAGAAGCCAGAGCTTGAAGGCGCCCAGGTTGAGGTCGCGGGGCAGGAACCGCGTCCCCACGTCTTCGCCACCCACGCAGGCGGTGATCACCCCCGGGCGTGACCCCCGGGCGATGGTCGCCTTGACGCCCCCGCTGGTGGCCACCTTGGCCGCCCGCACCTTGCTGGCCATCCCTCCCCGACCCAGCACGTTGCGGGAGTCGGTGGAGATGTCCTCGAGCTCCGCGAAGTCCCTGACCTCCTTGATGAGCCGAGCCTTGGGATCCTCGGCGGGGTTGGCCGTATAAAGGCCCTCGGTGTCGGTGAGCAGGACAAGGAGATCGGCTTTGATGAGAAGAGCAACCTGTGCGGCAAGCATGTCGTTGTCACCGAAACACAGCTCATCGGTGGAAGTGGTGTCATTCTCGTTCACGATGGGTACCACCCGCCACTCCAACAGCTTGTTAAGCGTGTTGCGGGCGTTGAGGTAGCTGTGACGCGAGGCGAAGTCCGGTGCGGTCAGCAGGACTTGGGCCGTGACCACTTCCTCGTGCCCGAACAGCTCGCTGTAAGCGTGGAACAGGCGTCCCTGACCCACGGCGGCCGCTGCCTGCAGCTCATCTATCTCAGCAGGCCGAGTGCTGAGCCCAAGCGGTCCAATGCCCGAAGACACGGCCCCGCTCGATACCAGCACCACGTGATGGCCGCGGCGATGCAGATCGCAGATCTCCGCCACCCTGCCCGCCATGGGGCCAAGCCGGAACTTGCCGCGCTCGTCCGTGAGCGTGCTGGATCCCATCTTGACCACAACCGTGAACCTCGACTGCCTGCCCGCCACCGCCGCTTCTCCTACGTCACTCGAAATCAAAGCTGTATCCCGCGATCCGCACCTCATCCCCGGGGACCGCTCCCGCCTGCCTCAGCGCTTCGTCAATCCCCAGCCGGGTGAGCCGCATATCAAGGTAGCGCACGGCCTCCTCGTTGGCCAGATCTGTGCGCCGGACCAGGCTCGCCACCGCCTCGCCCTCCACGACGAACACCCCTTCCTCCAGACGGACTGAGAAAGGGGCGTGCCGCCCGCGCGGCCGATAGACCACGTGGCGGCCACCGGCCGAAAGCTCCACTTGAGGATCACGCCCGCCCGCGTGCTCCTCCACGCCCACAGCGTCAACGCCGGCCTGGCCGGTCGCCCCCGCGGGAGGCTGGGGCAGTGCAGACAGCACTTCGCCCATACGGCGTACCAGCGAGGCGACACCCCTGCCGGTAGCCGCCGAGACGGTCATTACCAGGTCTGCCAGCGGCGGCTGCTCCTCCCTCAGTTCCCAACTGAAGGCCGGGTGCCCGGCCCGGCGCAGACGCCCCAATTCCTCAAGCAACTCCGCCCGCCGCTCGTCTGCCACCTCTTCCGTCACGGCATCGCATTTGTTGAGCGCCACCAGTTGCGGCTTGCGACCAAACTCCGGCGTGTGCGCATCCAATTCACCCAGGATGACGCGGAAGTTGTCGAGCGCCGCGTCCCCGTAGTAGCCGGTCACGTCCACCACGTGAAGCAGCAGGCTGCACCGTTCCAGGTGGGCCAAGAACTGGTGCCCCAAGCCCACGCCTTCGCTGGCGCCCTCCAGGAGACCGGGGATGTCTGCCACCGTGTAGAGCAGTCCCTCTTCGGGACGCTCCACCACACCCAGCATGGGCTCCAGCGTGGTGAAGGGGTAGTCGGCCACTTTGGGCTTGGCGTTGGAGATGCGCCGCAGCAGCATGGACTTGCCCGCGTTGGGTAGGCCGGCCAGACCCACGTCGGCCATGAGCCGCAGGTTGAGCACCAGCCACTGGCTCTCCCCCTCCTCCCCGTACTCGGCAAAGCGGGGAACCTGGCGCGTGGCCGAGACGAAGGTGGAATTGCCGTTGCCGCCACGGCCGCCCCTGGCCACCAGCATCCGCTGCCCCGGCTCAGTCATATCCGCGAGTACCTGTTCCTCCAAGCTGAGCACCTGGGTACCTAAGGGCACGGAGATGAGCACGTCCTCCCCTCGGGCGCCCTGGCGATTGGCGCCTTCCCCATGCCGGCCGTTACCGGCGCGGTAGTGGATCTGGGCGGTGAACCGATGCAGATCTCGCAATCCAGGATCCGCCACCATCCAGATGCTGCCACCATCCCCGCCGCTGCCGCCGTCCGGGCCACCCCTGGGCACGTGCTTCTCCCGCCGGAAGGAGACGCACCCATTCCCTCCCCGCCCGGCGGTGACATTGATCTTGGCGCGATCGTAGAACATCAGCGACCTACAGACATGGTAAAGCCCCGCAACCGGAGCCCATCCGGCGGCGGGGCCCCAAGACCTGCCGGCTACTCCGCGACGATACTGATGCGGCGCCCTTTTCTGCCCGTAGAGTACACCACGAGCCCATCGATCTTCGCAAACAGCGTGTCATCCGAGCCGATGCCCACGTTCAGACCGGGACGGAACCGGGTGCCGCGCTGCCGCACCAAGATGGAGCCGGCGGTCACAACCTGCCCACCGAACGCCTTGCATCCCAGGCGCTGCGCGTTGGAATCCCGCCCGTTCCGTGAGCTCCCGCCACCTTTCTTGTGTGCCATAGCCGCTCTCCCTCTAGCCTATCTTTTCAACCGCAAGGCGGGTGAGCGCGCTACGGAACCCGTTCTTACGCCGATAGCCCCGCTTGGGCTTGTACTTGAACACGACGAGCCGGGGTCCCCGCAGGTGTTCAACGACCGTGGCCGTCACCTTGGTGTCTCCCGCCTCCAGCCGAAGACCGTCATCTGCTTTGACCAGCACCGGTTTGAGCTCTACCGTGGAGCCCTCGGCGGCATCAAAGCGGTCAACCACCAGCTGACAACCCTCCTCAGCGCGATACTGCTTCCCGCCGATGTCGACGATGGCAAACATTCCCGAATCTCCTCGCTTATGGCCATACACGCGGCATTGCTCCGCGCATTCTGACGTGTGCCGCGGACGAGGAAGTATAGCAACCCTCACGTCAGTCCGCCACCAAGCGCGTTGCCTCACCCAAAAAGCACCTGCAATCGATTCGTTGCCTCAGCTGAGCAGGTACTCGGTTCCCCTCGGAGCTTTCTCTCGCTTTCCATCCACCCACTCCGCATATTTGCAGGAGACCGATCACGAGACACGGGAGAGGGGCATGGCGAGACTGCTCTAGATCGAGGGTCTGAGGGAATCCTCAGCGGCTCACGGCCTCCCACCTCTCGCTCGACAAGGCGCATCCCACATCGTAGGCCGGTGCCGTCTCACGCACGCCGGGCGTACGCGCAATTGCGTGACACTCGATCGATCACCACGGAGACCTTCCTCCCCACCAGCTCACCCGCGCCAAACACAACTATCGCGTAGCCGCCCAACCTCGCCACGCCGTCCCGGCTCTCGTAGGTGTTGCGTTCAGAGATGGTGACATCCAGCTGCTGTCCCTGCGTCACAGGCAGAGCAGCGCGAGTGATGACCTCCCGGCTGCCCTCCGCCGCGATGCTGAGCTCCTCCCGCCCCAGGTAGTCAACCCCCTCAAACACGAAGAGCCTCTGCGTCTCCTCTCCCAGCCGCTGCGCCCTACGCCCGCCGTCCGCCACGAACAGCCCGGCCACCTCCGGATGTACCTCCACCAAGAATGCCTCGGTCTGGTTCTCAGCGGCCATCAGACGCAGCTTCCGCTCCACCTCTATGGCAATGCTCTCCGCCGACAGGAGCCTGCCCTCCCCCCCGCAACCAGGGCACACCCGGGTCATGATGCCGCGGATGCCGTCCGTCACGTTCTGTCGGGTCATCTCCACCAGCCCCAGCGGTGACAGTTCCACCACGTAGGTCTTGGTGCGGTCCCTGGCCAGCTCGCTCTCCAGCGTGTTGACAACCTGCTCGCGGTTCTCCCGGCGATTCATGTCTATGAAGTCGATGACGATGATCCCGCCGATATCCCGGATGCGCAGTTGGCGCACCACCTCGCGGCAGGCCTCCAGGTTGGTCTGGACGATGGTGTCCTCCAGATGACGCCGGCCCACGTAGCGCCCGCTGTTGACGTCGATGACCGTCAAGGCCTCGGTGTGATCGATGATGAGGTAGCCGCCGGAAGGCAGGTCAGCACGACGACCCAACGAGCGCTTGATCTCCGCCTCGATCCCATAGGTCTCGAACAAGGGCCGGCTCCCCTGGTAGAGCTGCACGCGCTCGATCATCTCCGGCGTTGTGGTCTGTAGGAAGTTGACGATACGCTTCTGCAATCCCTCGTCGTCCACCAGCACCTGGCCGATCTCTTCCGTGAACTCGTCGCGGACGACCTTGATGGCCAAGTCGGCCTCGGAGTAGAGGATATTGGACACGTTGAGCTCCAGGCGTTTCTGCACAGTGGCCCACAGTTTCTCCAGGAAACGCAGGTCCCGAGTGACCGCCTTCTCCGACACGCCCTCAGCAGCGGTACGGATGATCACACCACCCTTCTCCGGCTTCACTTCCTGGCAGATCTTGCGCAGACGCTGCCGTTCCTCGTCGGGCAGCTTGCGCGACACTCCGTACATGGTGGCCCCGGGGACGAATACCAGATAGCGTCCGGCGATGCTAAGCTCGGTGGTCAGTCTGGCGCCTTTGACGCCCATGGCATCCTTGACCACTTGCACCACAATCTCCTGGCCGGTCTTCAGGAGCTGCGTGATCTTCTTCCCCTTCGCCTCCGGATCGTCCGGACGAACGACCTCATCCACGTAGAGAAAGCCGTTCTTCTCCAGGCCAATGTCCACAAAGGCCGCGTCCATCCCCGGCAGGACGTTGACCACGCGACCTTTGTAGATGTTGCCCACCAACGATCGCCGGTCGCTACGCTCCACGTACAGTTCGGTCAGCTTGCCTTGCTCCAGGATGGCGGCGCGCGCCTCGCCGGCGTCGGCGGTGATGAGCAATTGTTTCATAGGGAGAACCTTTCGCTAAACCTTGTGCCCGCTCAGCAGGATCCGCACGCGCACGGCACGAGCCACCTCCAGGTCAATGCCGGACAACCGGGCCAGAGCCCTCACCACCTCTTCAGGGCGCGCGGTCCCGGCCGGCGAGACCCGAGATCGAAACTCCATGACAACAGCGCCCTCGCGGGCGGAAATCTTCACAGTGTCGACATACTGCCGCACGTCAACCGGCTGCACGCGACCCGGGCGACGCCGCTCTACCTCGACAGAGCTCAGCTCAGTATATCGCCGCGATGCGTCTTCCAGTTCGCGCAGCCGTGCACCATCCGACGCAGCCTCCGCCACAGCGACCTGCACTTCGTAGTCAACAGCCGCCACCTGACCGGCCGCCGCCTCCCGCCGCCGCCAGGGTCGCAACCACAAGACCCGAAAGCCTGCCGGCAATGCCTCCTGCAGTCGCGCGGTGCATTCAGCCGGAGCCGGCTCTGCCAGCGTGAACTGACACAGCTCCTCCCGCCCCTCCACACCCACCGGCCGAGGCAGGAGCACGGTCAGCAACGGCTTGGGTCTCATCCCCGCCGAGAGCGCCAGCCGCCCTCCGGCCCGCCGTACTGCACGGCGCAGGAGCTCCATGGTGTCAAGATGAGCGAAGAAGCGTGCGCGTCCCTCCACGGCAAAGGCCAGCAGGAAGGAAGCCGGAACCGCCTTCACTGCAGGCATGAGCGACGAGGTTGGCACGGCCGGCGCAACCGTCGCATCTCCTGCCGGCGTCACCGCCGCGGCCTTCGCCGGCGCCGCCGCGGCCAGATCAGTGGCCGTTCCCGCCTCACAGACGCCGCAGTCCCCACACAGCCCTTCCCGGCAGTCTTCGGTGACGGTACCCGCCAGGGCGGCCACCCTTTCCTGCCACAGGAAGCCCTTGGTGGGCACACCCCCCTCAATAACATCCCAGGGTAGCTCCGTGTCCGGCGCGTATGAGGTGGTGGCCCCTACCTCAGCCGTGAGCCCCGCGGCTCGGAAAGCCTGATCCCAGGCCTCCGGGCGATACTGGTCTGTCCAGTTGTCAAAACGGGCCCCCTGCCGCCACGCCCTCTCGATCACCTCCGCCGTTTCGCTCCCACCGCGGGCCAGGGTCGCTTCCAGATAGCTGCCGTCGACGCTGTGCAACGCCGGCCTGATGCGCAACCGGGCCAGGCCGCGACGAAGGATCTCCTGCCGGCGCTCCAGGTCCTCCCGTGAGGCCATGGGTTCCCACTGGAAGGGCGTGAAAGGCTTGGGTATGAAATTGGTGGCACTCACCCGTAACGAAAGTCGGTTGCTGCGAGAGCCCAGCGCTTCCCTCCCGATCCGGCGCAGCCGCTGGCACAGGTGCACGATGGCCTCCACGTCCTCGTCCGTCTCCGTAGGCAACCCGATCATGAAGTAGAGCTTGAGCGTGGTGTAGCCAAGCGCGAAGGCCTCCGTGGCCGCACCCTCGATATCTTCCTGGGTGACGTTCTTGTTGATGACGTCCCGCAGGCGCTGACTTCCGGCCTCCGGTGCCAAGGTGAGCGACGTACCTCGAGGCGACAGTACCCGCCCCAAGCGAACGGCAGCGGAGTCAACCCGGAGCGAAGGCAGAGACACATGCGCCTCAGGGCAGCGCGCACTCAGGTCAGCCAAGACCCGGTCCAACTGCGTGTAATCGGTGGTGGAGAGGGAGGCGAGCGCCACCTCCTGGTGCCCGGTAGCCATCAGTTCGGCCGCCGCCAGGTCTACCACACATTCTGCCGAGCGCTCGCGGACCGGCCGGTACCACATGCCTGCCTGGCAGAAGCGGCAGCCGCGCGTGCAGCCGCGCATGACCTCCACCCAGGCCCGGTCATGCACCCCAGCCGTCAGGGGAACCAGACCGGCAGCCGGATAAGGCGCACCCTCCAGCCGGGGAAGCACCCGCCGCTGCACTCGACTGCTGACGCCCGGCACGTACACGCCATCGATGCGCGCCAGCGCCGCCTTCAGTTCCTCTCGAGACCGTCCCTCGCGCCACTCCGCGGAGACCTGCGTCAGCATCTGGGGGAACGCCTCCTCCCCCTCCCCCACCAGCACCGCATCCAGGAAGGGTGCCATGGGCAGAAAGTTGGCCGTGGCCGGGCCACCGGCAATCACCAGCGGCAGCCCTGTCCGCTCGCGGGCGCGAAGAGGAATGCCCGACAGGTCCAGCAGCTCCAAGACGTTGGTGAAGTTCAGCTCATGCTGCAGAGAGATGCCCAGCACATGGGCCGATGACACGGGCGACCAGGTCTCCAGAGTCAGCAGTGGAACCTGCGAACGCCGCATTTCGGCGATGGCCTCCACCCAGGGCAGATATGCGCGCTCCACACCGACCTCGGGCATAGCACGGGCAACGTGGTAGAGGATCTGGATGGCCTGA
>Ga0123328_1003871_pt1 | contig 12487 bp, 4 predicted proteins | sample BioC12SIPDNA_2_FD_89702 | JGI IMG/M metagenome (GOLD analysis project Ga0123328, IMG submission 89702) | Anaerobic biogas reactor microbial communites from Washington, USA - Biogas_R1_A C12 SIP DNA | ecosystem: Engineered > Bioreactor > Anaerobic > Unclassified | place: Washington, USA...
TGCGCGTGGCAGTGCCCGTCGCCCGTGTGCTGATCCCCATCGGGTTGGGGGTGCTGCTGCGGTGGATGCGCGTGTTCAACGACGACGACGGGGCGGTTCTGCGGCGGTTCGTCGTGCGGTTCACGGTGCCGCTGTTCGTCTTCTTCTCGATCTACGAGTCGTCGCCGGACAGCTTTCGGGCGATCGGCCCCATGGCGGCGGCCCTGCCGGTCTACACGGCGGTGCTGTTCGGGATCGGGTGGGTCGTGGCGCGTCGGTTCGGCGACGGGCGGCGCCGCGCGGCCGTGCACAACTGCATCACGTTCTGCAACTACGGCTGGCTCGGCTACGGCGTGGCCTACGCGTTGCAGGGCCAGGAGGGGCTGCAGCGGGTCATCTACTTCCTGCTGCTCTGGTGGCCGGTCTTCTATGCCTTCGGGCTGCTGATCGGCTACGTCCACCTGGGCGGGCAGAAGGGGTGCATCCCGCTGCGGCGCACGCTGGCGCTGGCGCTGCCGCCGGTCGGGGCCATGGTGTTGGGCCTGGGGGCGAACCTGGGCGGGCTGGTGCTGCCGGCCATCGCCGTCGAATCGCTCAAGCCGCTCGGGGAGATGACGGTGCCGATCATCCTGCTGAGCGTGGGCATGATGCTGGACTTCAGCCGGCTGCATCATGAGGTCCGGCCGGCGCTGCTGATCTCCGCCGTCAGCCTGGCCGTCGGCCCCCTGGTCGCCTGGGCGGTGGCGGCGCTGCTGACGAGGGACGCCGTCAGCCACGCCGCGCTCGTCCTGGAAGGCGCCATGCCGGTCGCCACGGTCATCCCGCTGCTGGAGGAGAACTACGAAATGGACGCCGACCTGGTCAGCACCTCGATCGTGCTCAGCACCGTTCTGTCGCTGGTCTCCATCCCGATCGTGGCCCTCTTCGTCCTCGGTTGAGCGGGCAGGCCGCGCCGCTCAGACCTCGTCGTTGTACCCCGCCGGCTCGTCCTGCGCCTCGTGCATGCGGCGTCGGTTCCGCGCAACGGCGATGCTGCGGACGAGGGTCAGGATGCCGAACAGCCCCACGGCCACCGCGATCGTGCCCTGAACGGTCAGCAACAGCAGTCGGTGGTCGCCTTCGGCGATCTCGCGGATGCCGGCAGTCACGAGCACGGCCGCGGCCAGCACGGCCAGGGCCACGACGGGCCGGCGGCGGCTCCAGAGCCAGAGCAGGGCGCAGAGCGCGAACACCACCAGCACGACCACCGCCAGGAGAGGCAGCAGGGCCGAGGAGGCCACGCACAGCATGCGGACCTCCGCCGGCACGTGCGGGTTCAGGATGAGGCCCTGGAAGTGGAAGCGTTCCGGCAGTTGCGGCTTGGCGCCCGCGATGACGGACGCGGATGCGGGCGCCGCCTTGGCGCCCGCTCGACCGGAGACGACCATTTCGTTGCTGACCCATTGGACGTTGGAGTAGGAGGCGGCTTCGCCGGCCGATTGTGCGATGCCGGCCGGGGTGCTGGACGGGCGCAGTCCCCGCAGCATCGGCTCCATGAGGGCCTCCGAAGTGAGGCGTTCGAGCGAGCCGGACGAGCTGACCACGCGGTAGCCGCGCGGCAGTTGGAGCTGCCAGCCCAGGCGCAGGATGCGCACGCCTCGCAGGCCGGGGGCCAACAGATGGACGGATTCGACGCGGGACAGCTCGTCGCCGCCGAGTTCCTCCCACCAGAGTTCCACCTGCACGGGGCCGCTGACGCCCTGGAGCTGCGCGATGGGGATCTTGGTCACCTCGCCGGTCGCCGTGGCCTCAGTCAGAGGGCGAACGGACCGGCCGTTGACCGTGGCCTGCCAGAGCCGGGCGCCCTCGGGCAATTCCACCTCCAGGAACGGCTGGTAGCGGCTGCGCACGGTCGCGACCATGCTGGTGATGCGGTTGCCCTCGCGCGTCAGCGTCGTGTCCAGGTTGCAGGCTTCCACGACGGCCGTGACCACGTCGGCCTCGGCATGCCGCACCGAGTCGAGCGCCAGCGTGTAGGGGTGGGCCAGGTAGCGGAACGCGAACAGGATCGGCACCGTCTCCCGGCCGATCTGCGCTGCGACCGACGGCGGCAGCTCGCGGAACCGCAGGGGGATCTCCTCCTCGTCCACCGGGGTCAGGTTCTCCATCCGGTCGGGCACGGGGGTCAGTTCCAGCGACGGGTCGCCCGTGACGGCCAGGTAGCCGATCTCGCGTTCGACGCTGTCCATCTCGATGCGGGGCCCGGCAAAGGCGCGCTCCCGCGCCCTGGGGTCCAGGTCCATCGTGTACTCGAAGATGAGCGTATAGGAGTCCTTCGCCTCGCTCTGGAGTTCGACGCGCCACAGCTCGCCCGGCTTCTCCTCCTCCTCGGCGACCCGTTCCTGGATCTTGGTGTTCCCGCCGCGGATGTTGGGCTCCTTGACCCCCTCCGGCAGGCGGACGCGGAATTCGTTGACGCCGGCCTGCTGGATGGAGAACTCGATGGTGCTGGCGCCCATCAGGTAGTCCTCGCCGAAGCGCACGTAGTTGAACGTCTGCGCGGTGATCTTGGGCGAGATGCTGGTGAGGTCGAGCTGCAGGTCCCATGGCGATTCGATGACGCGGAAGGCCAGCCGGGCGTTCCGTGCGCGCTGGAGCAGGGACGGGGCGATCTCCTGCACGTCCACATCGTGCAGTCCGTCGCCCTCGCCGCTGCGCTTCAGGCGGATGCTCTCGTCCGTGCCGATGGCGATGAAGCCGCGCTCCTGCTCGCAGCCGAGGGTGTAGATGGCGGGGATCGCAAACGTACCGGTCTCGCCGGGCTTCGGCAGCTCCCGGCCGAGCAGCGCCTCGGTTTCGACCTCGACGCGCACCTCGTCCGTCGTCTTCTCCGTGAGCTGGATGGTCAGCGTGCGCGAGGCCTCGTCGTAGGTGTGGTCCTCGACGCGGGGCCCCCGGACGACCAGGTTCCCGCGCAGCTCCGGCGGCACGTGCAGACGGAGCTGGAAGACGCCGGCCTTCTTGATCCGGTAGTCGAACACGGACTGGTAGCGCAGGCTCTTGCGCGTGATCTGCACCATGTGCAGCGGTTCGCACCGCAGCTCCGGCTCGACGTGGCTCACCTTCAGGGCCAGCGTGTACGGGAAGGTCAGGTAGCGGAACGCCAGCACCGGCTGGGCCGCGCTCTGGTCCGAGACGATCTTCTGCACGGCGGCCATGCCGCGCGTCTCGGGCACGTCGATCTGCGTGATGCCCGCCATGCGCACCGTCTCGACGGCGATGCCGGAGTCGGCCGCCAGGGCCACCGTGCCCCACTGGCGCTCGGCTCCGATCAGGTTCACGGCCGGCACGACCGCCGAGGCCGCGTCGGCAACGTCGCTCTGGGTCTGCAGACCCAGGCGGTAGGCACCCTCGGCCTTCGAGCGCAGGTCGACCGTCAGCACGTTCGTGGCCGGGTCGAGGCTCTGGTTGTTGATGTTCTGGCCTTCCAGGCTGATGAGCTTCACGCCGGGCGCCAGGCCGATCTGGAGCTGGAACACGCCGGCGTTGCGGATCTCATACTGCACGTCCCAGTACTGGCGGAAACGCTCCAGCGAGGCGACGGCCAGGCAGGAGACCTCCCCGTAGACCCGCGGCTCGATCGTGGAGACGCGCAGGCGCACGGCGAACGGACGGGCCAGGTACCGCAGCCCCAGGCTGAACTGCTCGGGGCCCGCGCGCAACTCGTCCGGCATCTCGGTCAGGTTCACCTGGCCGATGTTCTCGCGCTGGACGATCTCGGCCTGGAGGCCCTTCTCGACGGCGACGGCCAGCACGCCCTTCTCGCGGGTGACGCCCCGGGCGACGATCTGCGGCGCCTCGACGTCCACCGGCACCGGGTCCAGCGTGCGTTCGAGCACCAGCGTCAGGGCGAAGCGCGCCGTCGCCGGCTCCAGCAGGCTGACGGCCAGAACGCTGCCGCCGTCGTCCCCCGGCCGCAGGTCCCAGTTGCGCAGCGATTCGCCCTCGACCTTCAGCAGGCTGTAGCCGGCCGGCAGCTCCACCTGGGCCTCGGCCATCTGGCCCTGCAGCACGGTGTAGTGCAGGGTCGACTCCACGCGCAGCAACCCGGGCGAGATGCGAAGGGCCGTGTGCTGCTCGGCGAAGGCCAGCGTCTCGACCTCGCGCACCTCGGGGGCAGCCTTCCATGTCAGGCGCAGCGTCCCGTCGATCGAGCCGAAGACGCTCACGGTCGTCCGGCCGCCCGCCGCGTCCGTGCGGTAGGGCAGACCGGGTTCGAGCGTTACCTCCACGTTCTCGTCCGGGATGGTCACCTCGCAGAGGCCGCTGAGGGCGGCGACCATCGGCACCTGGACCGTGCTCGTCTGCCGGTCGCGACCGACCGCCGTGGCGAATTCCACGTCGGCGGCGTACTCCCCGCGGCCGGGCAGCAGCAGGCCGATCCGGTCGCCCCGCCGCATGACGGTCGGGCCGGTTCCGAGCCAGCCGCCGCCGGACGCCCTGGCCGAGAGGACGCCGACGCTGCCCCCGAACAGCGGCACCCAGACGCCGCCCTTGTCGAGGCTGCGCATCCGGACGGACATCGTGCCCCGGAGCGCGTTGCCGTCGGGTGCGGCGCGCACGTTGACCTCCTGCATCACGTAGGCGGGCAGGCCGGTGTCCGGCGTCGGCATCTCGTCGGCCGCCGCCGCGGCCATCGCCGCCAGCAGGCACAGCAGCCCCGCAGTCGTGAGCCTCCTCACCATCGTCCATCCTCCCTTGTCGGGCGAAGCGGCCATGTCCTCTCTCCCTCAGCTTGCCTCGTGTTGCGATTTCGGTCCGAATATCGATTGCAGAACGACGATGAGCCCCTCCGCGACCAGGCAGAGGGCCATGGCCAGGGCGGTGCCGGCCAGCAGGCATCCGGCGGCCGGCGGGGCGGCCACGACCGCGGCCACGCCGCCCAGGAACGCCAGCGCGGCGAACGGGACGGCCAGCCCCGTGTTCCGCACACGCAGGACCAGGAACACCCCAAACGCTGCGGCCGCCAGGGCCAGTTCGCAGGCCATGGCAGCCCCGCCGCTCACCAGGCGGAACCACACCGCCGCAGCCGTGCGGCCCAGAAGGGGCGTGGCGAACCTGTAGGTCGCGCCCCCCGGGTCGGGGAAGTCGATGGTGATCGGCAGGGCGCCCGTGCTGCGTCCGCCCGGCAACTGCCGCACCAGCGAGCCCGTGCGGAAGCGCAGGGCGGGTTCGCTCGGCGCCGCCACCGTTGCCTGGGCCGGCTCCGTTGCGTGTCGCAGGAAGCTCCGCTCAGGGTGGAGTTCGCTGGGGGCGTCCGCCCCGACACCCCCCAGCCCGGCCTGCTCAGGGATGCGGCCATCGTCTGCGAACATGGCCGTCGCCTCGCGCTTGGCGATCTGCTCGGCGATGAGGTCCAGGTCGTCGTATTCCCCCCGCGACATCCTTATGGCGTCGGCCACCCGCATTCCACCCCTCCGCGCTGCGCCGGCCGCATCGGCCTCCTCCTCCCGGTCGGAGAGGCGCCGCATGACCTGTGCCTGGCCGAGCTGGCTGCGGGCCTGTTCGTGCTGAGGGTCCAGCCGAAGGACCTGGTCCAGGTTGGACTCTGCGGCCTTGTAGTCGCCGGCCTGCAACTGGGCCATGGCCAGGTTGTAGCGGTCCGTTGCCAGTTGCTTTGTGAGGGCCTGAGGGGGTTCGGCCGCGGCGGGCTGCGCCCCCTTATGGGCCTCGTGCCGTTCGCGCCGTTCGCGACCGCGCGCGGGCGCGGAGCGTTCGAGCGCGCCGGCCAGGCGGCGGTCGGCGACGTAGGGCGCCAGGTCGGAAAGCTCCTTCGGCGCCCGGCCGTCGTTGCGCGCCGCGTATTGCTCGCGTGCGGCCAGGATCTGGTCCGCGCCGGCCTCGACGAGCACCTCGTCCAGCACCTGCTGCCTGAGGGCCGGCTCCGGCCCCGAGGCCCCCGGGGCCGTCGTGGCCGCCGTCTGCCGCTCGAGGCGGACCGCCAGCTCGAGTTCCTCGCCGGTGATCGCGGTCTTGCCGAACGAACTCGGCACGGTGGCGCCCGGGGCGGACGCGGTCCGTTCGGGCTGCCAGACGGCAATCAGTTCCTCGGTGCGGGGGTTGCGCAGGATCCCGTCGTCGGGATTGGCGCTGACGCACTGGACGGCGCCGTCCATGTAGAGCACATGAATGCACGCGGCGGCGTCGGGAGGCCAGAGGTAAGCGAGCACCTCAGTGGCCGCTGCGGCGCCGCTGGGCCGGCGGTAGACGACCTCCTGCCCGTTCCACCGGAGCAGGGATTCGTCCGCCAGGTGTCCGTCGTCCACCAGCGACTGCAGGTCCGGGGGATACCGGCCGTCTGCGTTCGCGCGGTAGTGCTCGATCCCCATGAAAAGGTTGCGAAGATTGGACGTAGCCGTAGTCCTGCATGCCATGTAGCGCGCCCGGCCGAGCGCCGGCATGAGCATCGCCGCCAGGACGACCCCGACGGCCAGGACGGCGAAGACGAGGAGCAGAGGCCTCGAGGGGACGAGCCGGCGGGCGAGGGCGGGATGCCGCGTGCAGGTCCTGACGAGGCCGTAGCCGACGGCGCACGCGGCGGCCAGAACGCCGATCAGAACGAGCGCCCCGGCATGCCGCCGGAACGGGCTCCAGACGGCCCTCAGCAGGCGGCCGGTCAGGCTCGGGTCCGGCGGCGGGCCGAGGGGCCTGCCCATGTTGCCGCCCACGGCGGCCAGGCGCACTCCCTCGGGCACGCGCACGGTCCATTCGAACTGCCCGACGTTCAGGCTCAGGTCCGGGGCCGCCATCGCCTGCCGTGAGAACGGCCTCTGCGCGCTCTGCGGCGTCGCGTAGATCACGTCGATGGCCGACATGCCGAGCCGCGCGGCGCGTTCGCTCGTGAACAACGGGATCTGCAGCGTGCGCTCCCCCTCGCGGAAGGGCTTGATCGGTTCGTTGAACGCGTAGGTGCCGATCAACCGCGCCTTCGGCCCCAGCGCGTCGAGGTCGAGCGTCAGGAACTGCCGGTTCTGGTTCGACACCCAGAGCCGCAGGTGATTGAGCGTCTCGCGGTTGTCCTGCAGCACCGTGTCGAGCCACGCATACGGGATGCGCGCGCCGAGCAGGATGTCGCTGAGCGCCTGGGCCTCCACGGCCACGGGCAGGGACCAGTCGGCGCCGCGATAGGTGTAGGCGGCCAGGGCGGGAAGCTCCCGGCGGTACCCCCACGGCGCGTACGACTCCTGCGGATCGGCGCCCGTGAGCGCACCGGGCAGGGCAGCCGGACGCACCTCCACGTCGGGCCGCGCCTGCAGAAGCAGCAGGGCGCCGTTCTGCTCCCGCGCCCCCCGCAGCCGGACGGTCCCGACGTCCACGGTGGCCGCCGCCACGTCACTGACGACGTCGTAGTGGACCCGGCAGTCGAAGGTGCCCGTGCGGCGGCCGCGGAAGCGCACGCGCCACGCGCGCCCCTCCCCCTGGCTGAGGACCACCTCGGGGCCCTCGAAGCGCGGCGAGACGGCGCCGTCCGGCAGGTCGAACACCAGTTCGCCGACGCCGCCACGCTCGACGGCGATGCGCACGAACGCCGTCGCCTCCACCTGCCCCGCGCGGAAACGCAGCACGTCGAGCACCTCCGCGGCGTAGACGGGCCGCACGGTCTCCGTGTGCACGTCCAGCCACCAGCGGCTGTCGAAAAGTTCATACAGGAATCGGTTCTCAAATGCCTTGAGGTAGTCGGGCGCCTGCTCGACGCGCAGGGAGTGCAGGTTCGTCTGGCCGTCTTCGAGCGGGCGGACGTCCACCGAGACGTCGGTGCCGACGCCGAACCAGCCCTTCAGGTGGGCGGCGTCGCGCAGACCGATGCCGCGCAGGCGCACGCGGCCCGGCACGGCCGGCTCGGAGGCCACCAGGCGGAAATGCAGGGCGCCGCTGACGGGCTCGTGCAGGCGGATGCGCACTTCGGAACCGTCGCCGGGCTGCTCCCAGGACTCGATCCGGGGGCCGTCGACCCGCTCGGCCGTCAGGCCTTCCGGCAGCAGCACGCACAGCTCCGCCATGGGCCGCCGGCGGACCTCCAGGGCGAACAGGACCTCGCGCAGGATGCGGTCCTCCTGCACCGTGGCGTGGTCCTGCACGGTGCCGCCGAGTTCGGCCCGCACCGGGTAGACCTCCACCTGGACGGCCAGCGGCCGGTCGCGGAACGCGTAGGCGGCCTCAGGTTGGCGCCGGCGGAGCCACTCCGGGAGCTGGTCGGCGGCGACGCGCCAGGGCTCGGCCGGGCCGCCGGTCGTCATCTGCAACTCGGCCGCCGACGAGAGCGCCAGCCGGTAGTCGGCCGCGTCGACGCCCGGCATCGTCGGCGGGGCCAGCACCAGGCGCTGCCCGCCATCGGCCAGGGCCTCGGTGAGGATGGTGATCTGGACCGCCTCGGCCGCCGGCCCGAGCGGCGCGATGCGCAGTCGGGAGCCCTCCTGGGTCCAGTCGGGCCGGCCGCCGGCCGCCCCGACGCTCCGCGCGAGGTGCCCGTCCGGCAGCACCACGACGGTTTCGGGGGCCGGACGGCCGTAGTCGACGACGATGCGGTGTGTGCCCGCGATCCCGTGGGCGGCCACGGCGTAGTGGGTCTCCACAGCCGCCCGGGCGGACGCGCGGATGGGCACGCTCCGCACGACGATGACCGGGTCGGCCCGGCGGAATGCGCACGAGAGCTTGTGCGAGCGGCCCTCGGCGACGGTCTGGGCGGCCCCGTCCAAGCGTTCGAACGTGAGTTCGTTGCGGCCGGCGGAGACGAGCACGCGGCCCTCGGTGCGTGCCGCGCCGGGGCACAGGAAGACGGGCACGCCCACCCGATGAGCGCCTCGGCCGTCGTCCTGCATGGCGCCCGTCAGGCGGCACCGCACTTCAAGGAGTTCCCCGGCAGCGCCCTCGGGCAGGTGGAAGTCGAGCGTGCTTCCCGAGATACGCCACCGCACGTCGGCCGGGCACTCGACCGTTTGCAGGTCCGCGTCGGATGGCAACCGGACGGACAGCGAGTCCGGCGGGGCCCCGTCGAAGCGGAACTGCAGCGTCACGGCGTCCCGGAACCCCGGGGGGTCCTCCGCCAGGTCGTGCGTCTGGCCGAACGAGTACGTGGCCACGCGCGCGGGCGGGCGCGGCGCCCACGTCAGCGCCAGCGGACGCACGCTGAGGGGCACAATCTGGAAGCGGGCGCGCCCGTCGGCCTCGTCCAGGGGCAGCACGAGGGCACCGGGACGGGCCGCGAAGTCCACGGCCGGCCCCGGCAGGTCGACCTCGACGGTGCAGTGCACGGCAGGCGGCATGGGCAGGCGGGTCATGAACGCCGTCCCCGTCCGCGCCCGCACGATGCGCTGCCGCAGACGAACCGTCAGGTGCCCGCGCTGCCCGGGCGGGACCGTGGCGTGCAGGGACTCGATGCCGCGGGTGACGACCAGGTCGCCGTGGGCGCCGTCGACGCGCTCCAACGTGTCGACGGGGGACAGAAGGAGGACGTCGGCGGCCGTCCGGCCGGGGTTGTGAAGGTCGATCTCGTAGACGATCGAGAGGAACTCGTCTTCGGCGCGGCAGCGCACGTGCGCCTCCAGGCACGGGTTGACAATGGCCGCACGGGCGCCTGTGCCGGCAAGCGCCAGCAGGAGCGTCGCTGCAAGGACGACAGACCGTCGGAGCGCCTGCATCTCATCCCCTCCGTACGATGCGGGGCGGGCACCGGCCCGATGCCCGTGTGCCCGTGAGACGATCCTCGAGGCCCGAAAGTTCCATGCCTCCTCCGAAACGCCCCCACGGACGGCTCACGAGGGCCCCTCCGCAGGCGGCCGTCCCCGGGGCCGCAGTCGGTTCAGCTTGGCCGTGTCGGCGCGCATCTGCACGGTGCCGCAGGCGGCGCAGACCCACGCCCGGGTGGGCACCAGGCTCTCTTCGAAGACCCAGAAGCGGGCGTGAAAGGGGCGGAAGTAGAGCCGGCCGGCCCCCTGCAGGCGGCCCTCGACCAGCACGTTATGCCCGCAGGCCGAGCAGCGGCCGGCGGCGGCCTCGGCCTCCTTGCGGCCGGTCGACTTCTCGATGACCGCGTCCAGCCCCTCGCGGGAGAACCGGGTGGCGCCGCCGATCTTGTAGAACGACAGCAGCCCCTCCTTCATCCAGCGGTAGATCGTCGGCTCGCTCACGTCCAGATAGGTGGCGGCCTCGCCCACCGTGAACCACTCCGGCATCGCCGGCCTGGCGTCTGCTCGGTCTTCTGAGGCCATGCATGCCCCTGCAAATGGGTCTATAGCCTATCATTAACTATTATACGCAATCGCGCGGCGCTGTCAAGCCCCGTCATCCCTTTCAAGACACCCCGGATGCGTCTTGCGCCGCGCCGGCACTTGTGCTCTAATGGGTTCGGGTCCGATTTCGGTGAGGTCGGCCTCCGCACGGATGCGGAGTCGAATGCCGCCCTGAGGGGGGAGGACGAAGGGCGGTGTGTTTATGTACGGAGAGCCCGTCACCCACCGGGCGGAGACGGCCCGTTCCGCCGACGCCGTGCGCGGGCCGGCTCTCGGCCATGCACCTGCCCTGACGCATTCGGTCCGCAACGCCCATCCCGGCTGCGCCGGCCCGGCAACCGGGGTCTGCACCCCTGTCCCCTTCCGCGCTGCGCGCCGGCGGTCTGCCCGGCGCTCCCCGTGGCCGGGGGCGATGGAGGTGGCGGGCACGTCCATGCGGCGAAACTGAACGGAGACGGACATGGTGCTCGTGCACGACATCACCGGTCGGGAGACGGTGGCGGACGAACCGGAGCGGGGACGTCAGTGCTCCAATGCCGTCATGGACACGGTCCGTGCGTTGACCTGCTTGCTGGACCCCGACGGCCGCATCGTGCGCTTCAACGCGGCCTGCGAGCAGGCGACCGGCTACACGGCGGCCGAGGTGGAGGGGCGGCGGATATGGGACGTGCTGACCCCGCCGGAGGACCGCCCCCTGCTGCAGGGCGTCCTCGCGGCGCTGAACAACGGCACCGACTGCGTGGAGCACGAGGGCCACTGGCTGTGCAAGGACGGCGGGAGGCGCTGCATCGCGTGGGCATGCACGCGCGTGTGCGACCGCTCGGGCCGCCTCTCCCGGATCATCGCCACGGGGCTCGACCTCACCGAGCTTCGGCGGCTGGAGGACGGCGCCCGCCAGACCGCGCGGCTCGCCACGGTCGGCCAACTCGCGGGCGGCGTCGCCCACGACTTCAACAACCTGCTGACGGCCATCATGGGCTACATCGGCTTCGTGCTGCCGGAACTCCCGGAGGACTCCCGCGTTGCCGAAGACCTTCGGCTCGCCATCGACGCCGCCACGCGCGCGTCGCAACTGACCCGGCAGTTGCTCACGTTCACCCGCGGCGCGGGTTCACCGTCCGCCTGCATCGACGTCAACGGAGTCGTCAGGGACACCTGCAGCGTCCTGCGGCACCTGATCGAGGACCGGGTCGATCTGCGGGTCGAACTCTGCCCCGAACCGCTGCCCGTCCGGGCCGACCCCGTGCAACTGGGCCAGGTGGTCATGAACCTCGTCGTCAACGCCCGCGACGCCATGCCCGGCGGCGGCGTGCTGACCGTCCGGACGGCGCGCCAGGACGCACCCGCCGGAGGCGCCGGCCGGGCCCGACTCAGCGTCTCGGACACCGGCTCGGGCATCCCGGAGGATATCCGCGAACGCATCTTCGAGCCCTTCTTCACCACCAAGGCGGGCGGCAGCGCGGCCGGCCTCGGCCTCGCAACCGTCGACCGCATCGTCCGGCAGCACGACGGGCAGGTCGCCCTGGAGAGCCGTCTCGGCGGTGGAAGCACCTTCACGGTGCGGCTGCCCCTGGTCGAGGCCGACTCATCGGCTCGGCGCCCCGCGGCGCGGCCGGACCGGTCCGGGCGCGGACAGCGCGTCCTGGTCGTCGAGGACGACATCGAGGTCCGCGACCTGGCCCGCCGGGTGCTGCGGGACTGCGGCTACGCCGTCTGGGAGGCGGCCGACGGCCCGGCGGCCCTCGCCCTGCTGGAGCGCACTGGCGCCGCGCCGGACGTGCTGATCACCGACGTCGTAATGCCGCGAATGGACGGCCGCGAACTGGCCCAGCGCGTGCGGCTGCGGCATCCGCAGGTGAGGATCCTCTTCATCTCCGGCCACGCGCACACCCACGCGGGCGAGGACCTCGGCGACCAACTGGCCTGGCGCTTCGTCCACAAGCCGTTCTCCATGGAGCGCCTGGTACGCAGGGTGCGGGAGGCACTCCAGGAGCCGGTCTGAGGCCGCCGCAGAGGAACCGCGTCGTGCCGGAACAACGGCCTTCAGGCCACTGTAACGGTTCACGGATTTCCTGAGAATCTGCCCTCGGGGTTTGCGTATCCTGCCGCATCATGGCAGACGCAGCGACATCCGAATGCCCCAACTGCAGACGGCTCGAAGCCCTTCTGGTCGCTCTGGAAGCCCACTTCCGCTTCATCACGACGCCGGGCGTGGAGCCGACGAACGACCTTGCGGAGCA
>Ga0123328_1003873_pt1 | contig 12486 bp, 8 predicted proteins | sample BioC12SIPDNA_2_FD_89702 | JGI IMG/M metagenome (GOLD analysis project Ga0123328, IMG submission 89702) | Anaerobic biogas reactor microbial communites from Washington, USA - Biogas_R1_A C12 SIP DNA | ecosystem: Engineered > Bioreactor > Anaerobic > Unclassified | place: Washington, USA...
CGGGTGGCGATCCACATGCCGTCCCGCATGATGGTGACATCATCGGAAATCCTTAAAATTTCATCCATCTTGTGGGAAATATAGATGATGCCAACGCCGCGCTGGGTCAGATGGTTGATAATCTGAAATAGATGGGTCACCTCTTTTTCCGTCAGCGAGGAGGTGGGCTCGTCCAGCACCACGATGCGGGCGTTAAAGGAGACGGCCTTGGCGATCTCGATCATCTGGCGGTTGGAGACGGAGAGGCTGCCGATGATCGCCTTGGGGTCGATGTCCATCTGCAGCTCATCAAAAATGGCCTTGGTCTCCCGGTACATCTTGTCCGTGTCCACCAGGCCCCGCTTTAAGGGAACCCTGCCCAGCCAGATGTTTTCCATCACATTGCGCCTGAGCACCTGGTTTAATTCCTGGTGCACCATGGCTACCCCGTTGTCCAGCGCGTCCCTGGGGTCGCGGAAGTCCACCTTTTTGCCGTCCATCCTGATCTCGCCCGCGTCCTTGTTGTAAATGCCAAACAGGCATTTCATCAGGGTGGACTTGCCGGCGCCGTTCTCCCCCATCAGGGAGTGCACCGTGCCGGCCCGCAGGGTGAGCTGCGCCTTGGACAGCGCCTGAACGCCCGGGAAGGCCTTGTCGATATCTGTCATTTCAAGCAGGGGCGCTTGTGTGGTTTTCATCTCTCCTCCGGTCTGTACGGCAACGAGGCTGCCGGACATCCGGCAGCCTCGTTTTGGTAAGGCTTACTCCACTTCCGTGATCTTGGCGTAGGGGATGCGGATGCAGTGGTAGGGGTCGTCGGTGTAGGTGTAGTCGGTGCCGTCCAGCCACTCGCGGCCCAGGGCGCCGTTGATGGCGATGCGGACGTTGGCCTTGCCCATGGCGTCGCCGTCCTGGGCGACCGTGGCGGTCATGCCGCCGGACTTGATGGATTCAAGGGCGGAGTCCACCGCGTCAACGCCGATGATGACCACGCTGGGGTCACCCTCTCTGCCGGTGTTCCAGCCATAGCCGTTCAGGGCAGCCACAGCGCCCAGGGCCATCATGTCGTTGTTGGCAAAGATGACTTCGATGGCGCCGTCAGGGTTGGCGGCCCACACCGCGTTGACAGCGTCCTGCGCCTGCGCCTGGTCCCAGTTGGCGACCAGGGTCTCGCCGATCTGCTCCAGCTTCAGGCCCTGCTCAATCGCAGTCTCCACGGAATAGCGGCTGCGCGCGATGGCCTCGTCATTCTGGGGCTCGCCCATTAGCATGATGTAGGTGAGCACGCCGTCGCCGTTAAGGTCGATGCCGGGGTTCTCGGCGTACAGTTCCGCCAGGATCTCGCCCTGCATGTCGCCCGCCTGGCGCGCCAGGGTGCCGATGAAGATGGTGCCGGTGTCGATCAGCACTTCCTGGGTGGTGTCCTCGCTGGGCTGCTTGTTGTAGAACAGGAAGGGGATGTCCGCGCCCTGGAACATGTCCACCAGCACCTGGCCGTTGGTCACTTCCGCCAGGTTGATGATGACGAAGTCCGGCTTTTCGCTGGTGAGGATGGTGGCGGATTCGATCTGCTTGGCCATATCATCAGCGGCGTCATACATCTGGAAATTGATCTTGATGCCCATTTCCTCCGCATAGTGCTGGACCCACTTGTCCATCGCCACGCGCACGGTGGAGCCATAGGTGTCGTCATACTTCCAGATCAAAGCGCGGATGTCCAGCTCTTCAGGCAGGGCTGCTTCTGCCAGGGCCGCTGTCATACCAAACAGCAAGCAGAAGACGGTGAGAAGGGATAGCATTTTTTTCATGGGGATAGGAGCCTCCTTGAGTTAATAATTTCATCGGCCAAACAAGATCAGCCGCATGATAATCAAATCGGGGATTCGTAAATTATCCATTCCAAGTATGGTCGTATTTTAACGCAAAAAACACGCTCCGTCAATCAGGCGGGAAAAAAGAATGAAAAAATATGCGGATTTTACAGTATTTTCACAGGAATTCCCCTGTTTTTGAAGGGTTCCACATGGGCTTTCGGATCCCGCGTGGTGTCAAACCCCGGGGAATAAGAAAGGCCCGTCATCTGGTGCTTGGCCCCAGCGGTCTGGTGATAGGGCAGCATCTCCACCCGCAAAAGCCGGGGCGCCCCTTCCAAAAACCGGGCCACGGCCTCCATGTTCCCAAGGCTGTCATTCACCCCTGGGATTAGGGGCAGCCGGATGATAAAGGGCGTGTTCCCTTTTATCAGCCTTTGCGCCTGGGCCAGGACCAGGGCGTTGCCGCTGCCGGTGTAGGCGCGGTGGATCTCATCGTCCATGCTCTTGATGTCCAGCATCACCAGATCCAAGACGTCCATGGCCTCTGAAAACACCGCCTCAGGCACATAGCCGGAGGTTTCCACCGCGGTGTGGATGCCCCCAAGCCCGCTGATCACCGCCCGCACAAAGGGCCACTGCCATAGCGGCTCCCCGCCTGAGAAGGTGACGCCTCCGCCTGAGAACTCATAAAAATCCCGGTCCTTTATCAGGCGCCGGGCAAGAGCCTCCGCCTCCCATTCCTGGCCGCACAGCCGGGGCGGCCCCTCCTTTGGGCTGAGCATCTGGGGCTCCCTTAAAAGCCCCTCCGGGTTGTGGCACCAGCGGCAGCGCAGGGGGCAGCCCTTTAAAAACACGGTGCTGCGGATGCCGGGCCCGTCAAACACCGCGAACTCCTTGATGTCAAAGACGATGCCCCGCTCCTTATCCACTATTCCCCCAGCTGGGCGCGGCTGATGATGTGGTCCTGATAGCACTTGTCCAGCTCCACAAAATAGCCGCTCCAGCCCCAGACCCTCACGATCAGGTTGCGGTGGCGCTCCGGATGCTTCTGCGCGTCCAGCATCTGCTCCCGGTTGACGGTGTTAAGCTGCAATTGATGCCCGCCCAGGCGCACAAACATCATCACCAGCTGGGCCACCTTGCGGATGGACTCCTCGTTTCGAAACAGGGCGTGGGAAAACTCGATGGTCAGGGGCCCGCCGTTAATCACCCGGGAAAGGTCCGGCTTGGTGAAGGACTTGATCAGGGACAGGGGCCCCTTAAGGGTGGCGTTTAATGAAGGGGCGTAGTTGGCGGGCAGGGGGTCCCCCTTTTTGCGCCCGTCAGGGGTGGCGCCCAGCTCGCTTCCGTGCCAGACGTAGTACATGGCGGAGCCGGTGCCCGCCCTGAAGATGCCGCCCCGCTGGTTTTTATGCCCTTCCACCGCCCGGGAGAATATGTCTAAAAGGCTGGTGGCGTATTGGTCCGCTCCGTCCTCATCGTTGCCCATCTTGGGGCTGTCCTTTATCAGCCGCTCCCTCAGGGCCTCATGCCCTGAAAAGTCCTGGTCCAGGGCATGAAACAGCACCGGCACGGGCAGCCCCTCCACAAACACCTCTTTCTCCACCGCCGCCAGCATATCAGCCGCGGTGGCAAGGCCGGTGCCATGGAGGCCGTAGTTGTTGTACTCGCAGCCCAGGGAGATGTCCCGCCCCTTCTGAAGGCAGCCCTCAAAGAAGAGGGACATATAAGGGGAGGGGATGATGTAAATATCCTTAAACCCCTGGACCAGCTCGCCCACCCGGGCGAAGATCGCCTCCTTGACCGCCCGGCTCACCTCGTCCATGTTTTGGGCCCCCGGCAGCGCCGCCCTTAGGGTGTCCGACACCACCCCCGCAAAGGACAGCGCCCCGATGTTGGGGATGTCCATGCCCTTTCCCGGGATGATGAACTCCCAGCAGGCCGCCACCGTATAGTCCCGGGCGTCCTTTTCCTCATAGCCCAGGCGCACAAGCCCCGGGATGGCCACGTCGTCGTTTTCATACTGGGGAAAGCCCAGGCCCAGGCGGGTCAGCTCCGTGCCCAGCTCAAACACCTCAAGGGGGGTCTGGCTGTTCACCCGCAGGTTGATCTTGGGGTCAATCAGCCGCAGCTCCTTTGAGGCCGTCAGGCACAGCCTGCTTAAGAGGTTAAAGCCGTCCCTGCCCTCCGGGGTCATGCCGCCCAGCACCATGCTCTGCCCGTTGTCCCCCTGCTGCATGCCGGGGTACAGGTCGCTGTCCCGGTTGCAGGCCAGGAAAAAGGCTTCCAGCAATTCCAGTGCCCCCTCTTCGGTCAAAACCCCTTCCCTGAGGTCCTTTTGCAGATAGGGCATCATATACTGGTCAAAGCGGCCCAGGGTGTTGTGGTAGTTGCCCTCGCACCACATGGCGAAATGCAGGATTCTTAAGGATTGCAGCGCCTCCCGGAAGCTGCGGGCACCCTGGGCCGGCACCCGGGCAAGGGTATCCGCCAGCGCCTCATCCCCCTGTTCTTTCGCCAGCGCCTGATAGCGTTTGGTCAGCTTGAGCACGGCCTCAATGCTCATGGCCATCGCCTGGTGATAGGGGCTGTCGGTCAGCTGGTTTTTAAGCGCCAAAAGGCCCCCCGCGATCACCGGGGCATAGCCCGGGGACAGGTTGCACACGTTGCCGTTTTCGTGGATGGTGTGCCGCGCCTTAATATCCTCCCACTCCGTTTGGGTGAAGATCATGGGCAGATCCGGCACCGTGCGGGTGAAGGCGATCAGCTCGCCGGGCAGAAGCACCGGCCGTTCCGCCTCAAGGGCGGCGTTCAGCCTGATGGCTGTGCGCTCAAAATCAGGCAGCCGGGCTTTGCGGTATTGCCCGCTCACCTGGGGCGCTGGTTGTCTATAGGCGTGGTGACGCTTATCCCACTGGTATTCTTTCAGCGCCGCGATTCTCTTTGTCACTTTGCTCTCCTTACCTGCCTGTGTTTTCTTTGTGCCCCCAGTATACGCAAAATCCCCCCGGCCTTCAAGGCGCGCTTTTGCGCCGATATTCCCGCCCGCACCCGTGACCGGGCCCTCAGAATGTGGTAAGATAGCTAAGACCGTTTATAATAATCGCCTTCAAAGGAGGATAGACCATGAAACTCAGCCAAGATTACACCTTCTGGTTCTGCGTTGGTTCCCAGGAGCTTTATGGCCCCCAGGTGCTGGACAACGTGGCCCGCCATTCCCGGGAGATGGTGGAGGCCCTCAACGCCTCAGGCGTGCTGCCCTTTCCGCTGACCCTTAAGCCCACCATGGTATCAAGCGGCATGATCCGCCAGGTCTTTAACGACGCCAACCTGGACCCCGCCTGCGCCGGGGTGATCACCTGGATGCACACCTTCTCCCCCGCCAAGTCCTGGATCAGGGGCCTTCAGGAATACCGCAAGCCGCTTTTGCACTTCCTCACCCAGTACAATGAGGAAATCCCCTATGACGACATCGACATGGACTTCATGAACGAAAACCAGTCCGCCCACGGCGACCGGGAGTACGGCCACATGGTGACCCGGCTGGGCATCGAGCGCAAGGTGGTGGCCGGCCACTGGAAGGACCCTGAGGTCCTGGAGCGCCTGGCCAGCTGGATGCGCACCGCGGTGGGCATTGTGGAAAGCGGCAAGGTGCGGGTGATGCGCATGGCGGACAACATGCGCAACGTGGCCGTCACCGAGGGGGACAAGGTGGAGGCCCAGCAGGTCTTTGGCTGGGAGATTGACGCCTACCCCTCCAGCGAGATCGCGGAAGCGGTGCGCGCCGTGGGCGAGGGCGAGGTCAAGGCCCTGGTGGACGAGTATTACAGCCTCTATGACATCATCCTGGATGGCCGCGACCCGGAGGACTTCCGGCGCCATGTGGCGGCCCAGGCCAAAATTGAGATCGGCATGGAGCGTTTCATGCTGGCCCGCAACTACCACGCCGTGGTCACCCACTTTGACGACCTGGAGGGCCTCCAGCAGCTGCCGGGCCTGGCCATCCAGCGCCTGGAGGAGAAGGGCTATGGCTTTGGCCCCGAGGGGGACTGGAAAACCGCCGCCATGGTGCGGGTGATGAAGCTGATGACCGCCAGCGTCAAGGATAAAAAGGGCACCTCCATGCTGGAGGACTACACCTACAACATGGTGCCCGGCAAGGAGGGCATCCTCCAGGCGCATATGCTGGAGATCTGCCCCTCCTTAGCCGATGGCCGTCAGGCCATCCGCTGCCTGCCGCTGCTCATGGGCAACCGGGAGGACCCGGCCCGCCTGGTCTTTACCTCAAAGACGGGCCCCGGCATCGCGGTCTCCCTGATCGACCTGGGCAGCCGCTTCCGCCTGATCATCCACGAGGTGGACTGCAAAAAGAACGAAAAGCCCATGCCCAGGCTGCCCGTGGCCACCACCTTCTGGACGCCCAGGCCGGACTTCAAGACCGGCCTTGAGGCCTGGGTGCTGGCGGGCGGCGCACACCACAGCGCCTTCACCTTTGACTTAACGGCGGAACAGATGAGCGACTGGAGCCACCACATGGGCGTTGAAGCCGTGGTGCTGGACAAGGACACCACCATCAAGTCCTTAAAGCAGGAGCTGATGCTGGGCAGCCTCTACTACCGAAAGTGAGGGCAGGATGAAAGATTATAAGGATTTTATCGCCTCCGGCCAGGCCATCCTGGGCATCGAGCTGGGCTCCACCCGCATCAAGGCGGTGCTGATTGATCAGGCGCACCAAGTGCTGGCCTCCGGCGCCTTTGACTGGGAAAACCAGCAGGTGGACGGCATCTGGACCTATCCCCTCCAAAAGGCCTGGGAGGGCCTGTCCGGCGCCTATCTGGACCTGAAGCGCCAGGTGCAGGCCGCCTACGGCGTCAAGCTCACCAGCTTGCGCGCCCTTGGCATCAGCGCCATGATGCACGGCTACCTGGCCTTTGACGACAAAGACCAGCTGCTGACCCCCTTTCGCACCTGGCGCAACACCATGACCCTCACGGCCGCGGAAAAGCTCACCCAGGCCTTCTCCTTCAGCATCCCCCAGCGCTGGAGCGTGGCCCACCTGTATCAGGCGGCGCTGAACGGGGAAAGCCATCTTAAGGACATCCGCTTCCTCACCACCCTGGCCGGCTACATCCACTGGCAGCTGACCGGGGAAAAGGCGCTGGGCATAGGCGATGCCTCCGGCATGTTCCCCATTGATTCACAGGCGCTGGACTATGATAAGGACAAGCTGGCCGCCTTCTCCCGCCTGATGGCCGCCCACCAGGTGCCCTGGCAGCTTCATGATCTCTTGCCCCGGGTGCTGGTGGCCGGCCAGGACGCGGGCCGCTTAAGCCCCCAGGGCGCAAAGCGCCTGGACCCGGAGGGAGACCTTCAGCCGGGCATCCCCCTCTGCCCGCCGGAAGGAGACGCGGGCACCGGCATGACCGCCACCGGCGCTGTGGCAGCGGGCACGGGCAACGTGTCCGCCGGCACCTCCATCTTCGCCATGGTGGTGCTGGACCACAGCCTAAGCCGCGTGTACCCGGAGATCGACATGGTCACCACCCCCGCCGGGAACCCGGTGGCCATGGTGCACTGCAACAACTGCACCACGGACTTAAACGCCTGGGTGGATCTGTTTTCCCAGTTCGTGGGGGAAGCGGGGCTTGCCCTCTCCCGGGGGGATATCTTCGAGGCCTTCTTCGCCGCGGCCCTAAAGGGCCAGCCCGAGGCCGGCGGCCTTTCCGCCGTCGGCTATCACTCCGGCGAGCACATCACCGGCTTTGAAGAGGGACAGCCCCTGCTTCTCTATCCGGCGGATGACCGCTTTACCTTCCAGAATTTCGCCCGGGCCATCCTCCTGTCCACCGTGGCCACGCTGAACATCGGCATGGAAATCCTCAACAAGGAGCAGGTGGCCCTCACCCGCGTGCTGGGCCACGGCGGCCTTTATAAAACCGGGGAAGCGGGTCAGCGCTTCACCGCCGCGGCGCTGGGCGCCCCCGTCTCGGTGCTTGCAACCGCGGGGGAGGGCGGCGCCTGGGGCATCGCCCTGCTGGCCGCCTACCTCAGCCACCGAAACCCCGACGAAAGCCTGGGGGACTATCTGGACCAGCGGGTCTTTAAAGCCCTGCCCAGCAAAACCTTAAGCCCGGACCCGGATGACTTACAGGGCCTAAAGGACTATGTGGCCGCCTTCAAAAAAGCCCTGGCCGTTGAACAGGCGGCGGTAAAGCACTATAAGGAGACTTGATCATGTTAGAAACGCTTAAATCAGCCGTCTATGAGGCCAACATGGCCCTGCCCCGCCACGGCCTGGTCACCTTCACATGGGGCAACGTCAGCGCCCGGGATAAGGACAGCGGGCACATCCTCATCAAGCCCAGCGGCGTCAACTATGAGGACCTGCGCCCGGAGGACATGGTGGTGCTGGACCCGGAGGGCAAAATCATCGAAGGGCGCCTGCGCCCTTCCTCCGACACCCCCACCCACCTGGCCCTCTACGCCCGCTATCCGGAGCTGCACGGCATCGTCCACAGCCATTCCCCCCAGGCCACCGCCTGGGCCCAGGCGGAGCGCGCCATTCCCCTCTACGGCACCACCCACGCGGACTATTTCTTTGGCCCCATCCCCTGCGCCCGGCTCCTAAGCCCGGAGGAAATCGAACAGGATTACGAGCGCAACACCGGCCTGGTCATCATCGAAACCCTGGAAGCCCTGGGCATCAACCCCCTCCACACCCCGGGCGTCCTGTGCGCCAAGCACGGCGGCTTCACCTGGGGCACAGACGCCGCCCAGGCCGTCTACCACGCGGTGGTGCTGGAGGAGGTGGCCCGCATGGCCACCCTCACGGAAACCATCAACCCCTCCGTCAAGCCCGCCCCGGACGCCCTCAGGGACAAGCACTTCTACCGCAAGCACGGCCCGGGGGCCTACTACGGGCAGGGGTGAGGGGAACGGGGACGAATGAGAACGAGGACGAGTGGGAACCTAATTCTTACGAAAAAGGTTCCCGCACCCTCCAAAAAGACTTTAGGGAACCGCTGATTAATTTCCATATATGTGTTGTTTCATGGTAAAACAGCCGCAAGAAGTCAAACGATAAAACGAGGTGGCCCAATGATATCGAATATGGCGGCAGGACCAGGATCACCAAGCGGGAAGAGTTCCTGGATACCATGACATTGAAATAGCGGGAAAACAGTGGGGCAAACGATGACAATCGCAGCCTAACCGGGCTTTTCGTCCGGGATGCAACGATGCCTCTTGAAAAGTGATAACACCATCCCATGGTTATCCCGTAATTGACGCTTAAATCAGCGGTTCCCAAAATTTGGCAAAAATGGATGAAGCGCGGAACCTTGGCCGTTTATTGGGCGGATGCAACAGGAGGAAACTTGTATGAAAAGAAAAATGCTGCTGCTTCTGTGCGCGCTGATGGCCTGTTTTTCTTTTGCGCACGCACAGGGCAGTCCGTCTGGAGGGCAGACACCAAGCCTTGAAACGGCCATCCTTTCAGACCCGGAACTATCCGCATATGAACTGGTTTCCTATGCCCCGATTGAAGGCAGCGGCTTTGCCTTTGCCAGCCTGAAAAGCGGGCTGCAAAACACCCTGGCGGCCTATGAAATGAAACAGGGGCAATGGGTGCGGGCCTTTGTCAACATCAATGCGCTGCCCCGGGGCGAGATGCGCTTTTATGTGGAGGATCTGAGCTTTACTGAACGGTTTTCAATCAGGGGCGAGCTGACGGATTCAGGCTTAGGGCATCAAAGGGGGCATGCTGTTTCTTTCTATTGGAGCAACGGCGAATACCACGAAAACTATTTCGTGTTTGAGCGCAATGAACATCAGGATTGGATGCTGGCCTTTTACGCCAACGCCGGGCAAGGCGGTATGATTGACATTGAATGCAATAAGGACGGGCGAACCGCAGTCTTCTACTTCCTGGAGGAAAGCAGGCAAAACACCCGCTTTTCCTTTAACTTCAGGGGGAAAATGCAGGATTTCAATTTTGCTTTTCTGCCCAGAACACCCCGGCAGGCCCGCCAGCCAAACATGCTTCCGCCAGCTCTGCCCGTGGGCTGGCTGACAGCCCGGGAAGTGCCCTTGGAAGGAGAGGAACTGATTCCCGTGTACAGCGCGCCGGACAGGAAGGCCCTTCGCGGGGCAAACGGCAAGGCTGCCCTCAGCCCCCGGGGCTGGGTGCAGGTCTTTGGCGTAGAGGGGGATTTTGCCCTGGTGCAGTATGCCATGCTCCCGGGTGAGTACAGAATCGGCTACATTGAGCAAAAGCACCTGCCCCCTTGGTATGTGTCAGACTGGGCAGCAGAAAATCCCTTGAACTTCACGCGGGTGGAGAGCACCCTGTTTGCCGCGCAACCCACCGATGACCCGCTGGGCACAATGCGCGCCCTGGTGAAAACAACAAAGGACAGCCCCGTTACCCTGCTGTCCCGCTTTGGGGATTTTGTGTATTTTGAGGGCAGGCAGAACGGTCGGGTCTACCGCGCCTTTGCAAATCAGCGCTTGTTTTCTGACCAGCCGGCGCCGCCTGAGGGCCTGCGTGAGACCTCGGCTTTTGCCTACGGCAAATGGGAAGATGCTTTGGCAAGCAAAGTTCAGCTTGCCGGCTTGCCCTTTGCAATCTGGCTGGACCAAACAGCCTTTGACTTGTATACAGCTGATGAGCACACCGTTGTTTATGCCCAGAAAAACCAGCTGGAGTCCACTCCCTATCTTGCGGTGGAAAAGGCAGCGCCCTCATTGACGGAAATCAGGCAGCAGCTGGAACAGGAGGGATGGACGGTTCAGGCTTGTGAAAACGACATTCATTTTTTCAATTTTCCCCAGGACAACGACAGCCTGAACTTCCTTTGCGCGGGCAAAGAAGGGCAGATTTTACGCATCCTGCTCATCACCTTAAAGGGTGTGCCGCTTAAAATTACCTTGGGCTGCCCGGAACAGGCCTATGAAACCTGGGGTCTGTACCTGTCGCAAATTATCGCGGGCATTGAAGCCCTGTAATACTGAATTCAATCGTAAACGCTGCGATGGGCCGGTCTTTTTGCGCCTCTACGTCGCCTCATTCATTCAGCGCAGGCTACGGCTACGCCTCATCCTTTCGGATTAGCGCAGCCATCAAAAATCCTCACCCCATCAGCGCGTTTACTCATTCAAAATCATTAAAATGGGGTTTGATCAGCGGGGAAATGACGGAAATTATGGGATAAACCGATGTTTTGACCGAGAAGGGACGAAATCCCAAGAAAATAACACATCTTCTTGTGGTTCTCCCATTACAGTCGCCTTAATCAGCGGTTCCCTGATTCTTACGAAAAAAGCAAAAGACTTTAATGATATTCAAGGGGCAGAGCTTTATCGGCCCTGTCTTCTTTTATTTCGATAAAAACGCCAGCGCCTTGCGGGCGATGACGATCTCCTCATTGGTGGCCACCACATAGACGCGCACCGGGCTGTCTGCAGCTGAAATCAGGCTGCCGGGGGCGGCGGCCCCGTTCTTCTCCGGGTCCAGCCGGATGCCCAGGAACCCAAGGCCCTCTGTGGCGGCCTGCCTCAGCCCCGGGTTATTCTGCCCGATGCCCCCGGCAAAGGCCAGGGCGTCCAGGCCCCCCAGCGCCGCGGCACAGGCGCCGATCTGCTTTTTGATCTGATAGGCAAAGGCCCTAAAAGCGGTGTCAGCCACGGGGTTCCCCGCTTCCGCCGCCTCCGCGATCTGCCGGAAATCATCCGATAATCCCCCGGACAGGCCTTTCAGGCCGCTTTCCCGGGCGTACAGGGTTTTGATCTCCTCCAGCGGCATCTGAAGGCTTTCGTGCAGGTAAAAGGTTAAATAGGGGTCGATATCCCCGATGCGGTTGTTGTGGGGCAGCCCCGTCTGCAGGGACATGCCGATGGTGGTGTCCACCCCCTTGCCATCCTTCACCGCCGCCAGGGAGGAGGAGCCGCCAAGGTGGCAGGTGACGATCCTCAGATCCTCCCGCCCCTCCTTTTCCATCACCCAGCGGCTCACATACTCATGGGAGGCGCCGTGGGCCCCGTTCCGCCGGACGCCCTCCTCAAAAAAGCGCCGGGGCAGGGAATAGATGGCGGCGTACTCCGGCATCTCCTGGAAAAATCCGGTCTCAAAGCTGCCGATCAGGGGCACCCCGGGCATGCGCCGGGCAAACTGGCGGATGGCGCTGATATAGGGCGGGTTGTGGGCGGGCAGCAGGGCGTTTAGGGCCTCCATGCCCATAAGCACCGCCTCATCCAGCCGCTGCACCCCGCTGAATCCAAGCGCCGCCACCACCTTAAAGGCTACGCAGTCCGGGCAGCGGCCCTCCGGCAGCGTGTCCGTCTCCAGCAAAAAACGCAGCAGCCGGTTGATGGCGCCCCCATAGCCGGTTGCGGGCTCATCCCCCGATTCCCTAATGCTCCTTAAAGTCTCCTGGTGAAAGGCCCCCGTTTTGCGCCCCACGCCCTCAAAGTGGCCGGAGGCCAGCTGCCGCTCCCCCGCTGCCATGTCATACAGCCGGTATTTCAGCGAGGTGCTGCCCACGTTGCAGGATAATATCAGCATCTGTCTCTCCTTGCGGCGATATTTCAGGTGTCCGTGCCCGAAGCTATCTTACACCGAAAAAGGGCGCCTTGAAAAGGGCGGGTTTCAGCCCGGCAGGACAGGGCGAACAAACGGGTCACTTCGCAACCGCAA
>Ga0123328_1003874_pt1 | contig 12483 bp, 8 predicted proteins | sample BioC12SIPDNA_2_FD_89702 | JGI IMG/M metagenome (GOLD analysis project Ga0123328, IMG submission 89702) | Anaerobic biogas reactor microbial communites from Washington, USA - Biogas_R1_A C12 SIP DNA | ecosystem: Engineered > Bioreactor > Anaerobic > Unclassified | place: Washington, USA...
AGAAAGCGACGTCGCGGTGCCGGCGGTTGCCAAGGCCATGGCGACGCTGATGAAGACCCTCGAACTCCTGCAGCTGTCGCCCGCCCACGTGGTGCAGCTGAAAGTGTTCCTCCGCCCCGCCTCGTCGGCCGAGGATACCCTGCGCGAACTGGCGAAGTTCTTCCCCGGACAGATGACCCCGCCGGTGGTTTTCGTGGAGTGGGTGGCCGTGCCCCATGTGGAAATCGAGCTGATTGCGCAGTGGCCTCCCACCGACGCGGCAGCTGAGCCAGTGCAGTACTTCACGCCGCCGGATGTGAGAGCCGCCCCCACGTTCAGCCGCGTGGCACTGGTGCGCGGCGCGCGGCACATCTACACCTCCGGCCTGTTCGCCCGTGAGGAGGGGAACGGTGAGAGCCAGGTGCGCGACCTGTTCGCGCAGTTGGAGACCATCCTCGCCGAGACGGGGAGCGATATCCGGCATCTGGCCAAGGCCTCCTACTTTGTCTGCGATGCGGATGCGAGCCGGGGGTTTGATGTCGTGCGCCCGATCGCCTTTGACCCGCTCCGCCCGCCCGCCGCCTCGCTGGTCATGGTGCATGGTGTCGGCCGGGCCGGCCGCACGCTGACCATGGACGTGATCGCAGTCGGCAAGTAGAGGATCCGGCTGCCGCCCGCCATGTGTGCGAGTGCGCGGTTCGCGCCGTTGCACGCTTCCTGCGGCACGACACCGGAACACCGGCCCGGCGCATCTGCGGACGAGGCCGGACCGATACACGCGTTGCGGTGCTCCCATCCATCAACCGGAGGACGATAGCCGTGAAAGTCTCTGCTGTACCGCGAACCTGCCGTGTCTCCCTTCGCCGGCCGCGCGGACTCGGTCGGCTGGCTTGTGGCTGGGCTGCACTGCTGTGTCTCGGCGCCGGAGTCCAGGCCGGGGAACTGCCCCGTTTTCGCGAGCACGTGATCGCGGCCGATCTGAAGGTGGGTTATCAGCTGCTGGCGATCGATCTCACGGGTGACGGCAGGAAAGACGTGGTGGCCGTCGACGAACAGGGGACGGAACTCGCGTGGTACGAATACCCGACCTGGCAGCGGCATGTGCTGGCAACCGGCGTGCCGCGCCCGCTCAACGTCGACGGGTGGGATATCGATGGGGACGGATGCCCCGAACTGGTACTGGCCTACCAGTTCGACTCGCGCCCGGAACAGAGCGTGGGGAATGTGACCTTGCTCACGCACGGCCCGGATGTGCGCCAACCCTGGACGGCGCGTGAAATCGACCGCGTGCCCACGGCACACCGCGTGCGCTGGATCGATCCGGAAGGAACGGGCGCGAAGGTGCTGCTCGTCGGACCGATGGTCGGAACCAGATATCCGCCCCAGGAGGGGGATGCGGTGCCGGTGTATCTCTACCGGCCTGACACCTGGAAGCGAGAGGTGATCACCACGGTGCCGCGCGGTGTGCTGCACGCCATACATCCGGCAAACTGGGACGCCGGTCCGCGGCAGCAGCTGGTGACTGCCTGCTATGCCGGGCTGCACCGGCTCGACTTCCGCGATGGCCAGTGGGTGGCAACACACCTCGCGGCGGGCGATCCGCGCTCCTGGCCACAGTGTGGCAGCAGCGAGGTGCGGCTGGGGCAGCTCGGCGCGCAACGGTTTCTCGCCGCGATCGAGCCGTGGCACGGAAACCAGGTGGTGGCCTACAGATGGGAGACCGGGAAGTGGCAGCGCGCGGTGCTCGACGACCAGATGGACAACGGTCATGCCCTGGCAGTCGGCGATCTGGACGGCGACGGCTGCGACGAGATTGTCTGCGGGTTCCGGGGCCAAGGGTACCAGCTGTCGGTGTACCGGGCGACGGACGCATGCGGAACTCAGTGGCAGAAGACGGTGCTGGACGACGGCGGCATTGCCGCCGTCGACTGCGTTGTGACCGAAATGACCGGCGACGAGCGGCTCGATATCGTGTGCATTGGGGCATCGACCGGGAACATCAAGCTTTACGAGAATCTCGGGAAATAGCGTGCGGGCAGCGTGCCAGACGGAGCGCGACCGGTGTGGCTTACTTGTGCCACACGGCGGCACGGTGGCGGCGATCACGCAACTTGTCTTGTTGCGAAATCGGCCTCTCTGATATCATGCCTCTCTGATACTACGGATGGCTGCGAGCCGGGCATGTTGTGGAGGACCTCATCACTATGGATAGCGCTGTGTCGAATCCTCCATCGCCAAGGCGGGTTGCTACGCCGCTGCGAATCAAGTTCACGGGGGCGATCAATGACCTGAGCCTGCTGCGACGATCGCTGTTGTTTGCCGAATTCTCGCGGGTGGCCTACTACGATCACGAGACGGTTGCACGTCTGGTCGAACCGATCGGGTTTCATCTGAACGTGGAGTTTTTCGATCGGAATGGAGCTCAGGCGTATCGGCTGGACAATGCCACGGATGTCGTGATCGTGTGCCGCGGGACGGAGCCCCACGAGACGACTGACATCAGAGCGGATATCGACGCGGCCAAAGTGGTCGCCGAAACTGTCGGGCACGTGCACCGCGGATTCAAAGGGGAAGTCGATCAGTTGTGGCCGATGATCAAGCAATCGCTCCAGGCCAATCGGCGTAAAAGGGTCTGGTTCTGCGGGCACTCCCTGGGCGGTGCCATGGCCACGATTTCCGCCGGGCGGTGTTTTATATCCGAGATTCCCTCAGCGCCCGAAGCGCTGTTCACGTACGGCTCGCCTCGCGTCGGCACGAAGCGGTACATCAATTACTGCCGGATCCAACACATCCGCTGGGTGAACAACAATGACATCGTGCCCCGGCTGCCGCCGGCGTGGTTGGGCTTCCGGCACTCCGGCCGGGAGATGTATCTCAATCGCCATGGCGAGCTGTGCAAGCTTGACTACTGGGGCAAGGCCAGCGACCGTATCCGCGGCTTCATTCACACGTTGGGGCGGTTTCGCATCGACTGGCTGTCGGACCACTCCATCAATTCGTACATCGATGCGATTGTCGGGCTCTGCGAGCGAGCGGAGGCGGCCGGCTATCACGACGAGGTTCCATTGGCCAAGTTCTGGCGCCGGTCGCTGCATGCCACGGGCCAGTCGCGTCATGCCACGGGCCGGTTGCATACGGCGAGCGGCGCTGCGGATCGGCTGACGTCCGCACAGCGCTAGCGTCTGCCGGTGCAGGGCCCGGCGCACACAGCCCGGCGCATTGGGCCCGGCGGTCTTGTCAGACGCGGGGCGCGGTCAACTGCCGATACAACTTCTCGTATCGGTCCACGACCGCCTGAATGGAATACCGCTGGCAGATGAGTTGCCGCGCGTGGGCGCCGCACCGCGCGCGCAGCTCAGCATCCTGGAGCATACGCAGGAGCTGGTCGGCCAGATCTGCCGGTCCGGAGGCGTCGGCCACCAGTCCGGCCTGGCCGTCATGAATCAGATCGACGTTGCCGCCGGCCGACGAGACGACGCTGGGGAGCCCGCAGGCCATCGCCTCCAGCAAACTGTTGCTCATCCCCTCTGAGATGCTGGGCAAGACGAACAGGTCGGCCGCCTGCAGATACGGGAGCGGGTTGCTCTGTTGCCCCAGGAACCGCACGCATTCGGTCAGTTGCAGTTCGGTGGCCAGTTGTTCCAGTGCGGCTCGTTGTGGACCATCACCTACCAGCAGCAGATGGGCTTCCGGGCATTGGCTGTGGACGCGGCGCCAGGCGTGCAGGAGCACGGCGAGGTTCTTCTGCGGGTGCAGTCGGCCGAGGAAGATGGCGCGGGGCCGGGCCGGCAGTTGTGATTCCAGCGGTGACGCGCCGGCCGCGTATTCGGCCACGTCGATGCCGCTGGCGAACCGATCCAGCTGTGCGTCGGCCACCCCCCATTCCCGGAGTTCCTCTTCGATCTGCTGCGAGATTGCGACGAAGTGGGAGTTGCTCAGGATCAGCGAGCGGATCAGGCGGTGACCTCGGGCCTGATTCATCAGCTGGACTTCGCCGTACGGCCCGCCCGCGGCCGGTTGAATCAGCGTCGGCAGGCCGGTGCGCCGGTGGACCCAGCCGGCGGCCACCGCCTCCCACGACGCCTGGTGGCAGTGCACCAGGTCGAGCTGGTGGCGATCGCGCCACAGCCGCCAGGCGAGGCTGGCCAGAAACGTGGTGCCGAAGAGCGGGCCCAGGTCCCAGGTGCGTATGGCCCGGCAGATTTCGACATCTCCGTCGCGCTCACGCACCGGCCGGCCCAGGACGCGCCGCGTGTAGACGGTGACCTGGTGGCCGCGGCGGGTCAACTCCTGCGCTTGCCGCCGCGCCTGCCGCTCGGCGCCGCTTTCAATCGGCCAATACAGGCTCAGGCAGATGCCGATCCGCAGTCGGGTGCCCTGCACAGGTTCCGGGGACAGTTGCCTCATCTGCTAACGCCCTCCTGCTTCGTGCGACATGGCCGGCGCCGCCGTGTGCCACTGCCGCCGGGAGACCCACCACACCCAAGCCACCCCCGGCATCGTCACCAGTGTGGCCACCGCGGCAAATCCCCAGCCGGCAGCCAGTGGTCCAAACCGGCTCCCGAACCAGAACACGGTCAATCCGATCAGCGCGTTGGATACGACCATGATACCCAGCAGCGGATCCCGTTTGTGAGCACGCAGATACACCGACAGGCACTGCACAATGTGGATCGGAATCTGTCCGGCGCCGAAGACGATCAGTGCGGGCGTGTCCAGGAACCGCCCGGCCAGCGACTCGAGGGGCGCGACCCCGCAGCGGGCCAATCCCATGACGGTCAACACCAGTGCCAGCAGGGCCGCGGACAAGGCCACAAGTGATACGCCCGAAGCCTTGAAGAACTCGCGGTCCAACGCGGCATAATCGCGCCGCGCGACAAGTTCACCATAACGCGGAGCGCGGGCGCGGGTCCAGGCGAACGCCGCTAGCTGAATGTTCGACATCACACTCCACGTCATACCCATGCGCCCCGCGACTTCCGCGCCGTGAAACGCGAACATCACTGGCGTGAACAGGTAGAAGGCAAAGTATCGCACCGCCGACTGCACCCCCATCCGCCACTGGAGCGGCCATACCTCCCCGTGCCAGTCGAGTTTGGGAGTAACCGACAGCAGCGAGCGAAAGAACGCGCGATAGGAGCCCCACACGAGCTGGATCTCCCAGGCGATCTGCACTCCCGTCGCCACGACAATCGCCCAGAGCCCGGTGCCTGCCAGCATGGCGGCCCACACCGCCAGACTGCCGGTCACGGCCTGCCACAAACGGGTCCGATTGACTGCCAGCACCTGCTGGCACCCCTCGAGCACCGCAATGCGCGGCCCGATTGCCAGAGAGGTGGCGGCCAGCAGGATCACCAGGCACCCAGGGACCCGCCACGCCACATCGTGCGAGGCTCGTCCAAAGAGCCAGCTGCCGGCGGTCGCGGCCACCAGGGCGAAGATCACCGCCGCCCAGCTGAACCAGCGTGTCGCGAACACCACGAGTCCGGCCAGACGCTGTTGCGCCACCGGGTCTCCCGATACCTGACGCCGGGCATCAAGTTGCAGCGCCGACCACTCGTGACTGGCGAAATGCAGGATCACCCACTGCAGCCCCAGGTCGACGAACGTCTGCAGCGCCAGCAGGTTGGAAATCGTGTAGTAGTAGCCCTGCAGTTCCGCCGTGAAACAGACCGCGATCAAGAGTGTCGTGACCAGTCCGGCAGGGAACTGCCAGCACCGCATGGCCAGGGCGTAGGCCACAGGCCGGTCGATGTCCAGGTGGCGCAGCCAGCTCACGATCTTCGCGTCCGACACGTTACTCATGTGCGCCCCGACAGCGCATCGTACTGGAGAAGCAGGACCGTGGGGAGCCCGGATCAAGTGGGAACGGCGGCTGGCCCGCCCGACTGCGGCGAATACCTGGCCCGTTGCGGCTTGGGGCCGGCACGCTGGCTACCGGAGCCCGCCGCACGCTGGGTATAATCACAGCCGAGGACTTGATACCAAACTAATTCGATCCGCCTACGGCCACAGGAGCCTATTATGCGTAACCACATCATACGTAACCACATGGTGACATATCTGATGCCGATCATCGCAGTCATGGCCCTGGGTGTGTGCGCGCCTCGAGCTGATGCTGAGGAGTTGCTGGTGTTCGTCTCGGCGTTCGCCGCCGACGAAGAGGGGGCCATTCACGCCTATCGGCTCGATGTTGCCACCGGCACGTTGCAGCTTCTGAGGCGGACCACCGATGTCGAATACCCGTTCTTCCTGGCGTTCGCACCCGACCGGAACGTCCTCTATTCGACGCACGCGCAGGGCAAGTTCGGGGGAGCAGCGCACGAGCACGTAGCTGCGTTTGAACTGGTCGGGGACGCGGGGGAGCTGAAGCTGCTCAACCGCCAGTCCACACGCGGATCGGCCTCGTGTTATCTGGAGGTCGATGCCACCGGCAAGGCGATCGTGGTGGCCAACTACGGCACGGGGAGCGTGGCATCTCTCCCCATCCGGCCCGACGGATCGCTCGGCGAGATCGCGACGTTCGTGCAGCACGAGGGCAGCAGTGTTGACCCCGCACGCCAGAAAGGTCCGCACGCGCATTGTGCCGTGATCAGTCCGGACAACCGGTTTGTCCTGGCGGCCGATCTGGGGCTCGACCGCGTCATCACCTACCGGCTGGATGCCGCCACGGCGGAACTCGCGCCCGGACGGCCCGCCTTTGTGAGAACACCACCGGGCGTCGGGCCGCGGCACCTGACCTTCCATCCCGACGGCCAGCGCGTGTACGTCATCAACGAGCTTGCCAACTCGATCACGTACTTCGAGTATGACGCGGAACCGGGGCTCCTGATCGAGCGGCAGACCATCCCAACGCTGCCGGAAGAATTTGACGGTATCAGTTACTGTGCGGACGTGAAAGTGACGCCCAACGGTCGGTTCGCGTACGGCACCAACCGGGGGCATGACAGCATCGCCGTGTACCGCGTCGCCGCCGACGGCACACTCAGTCTGGTCGAGATTGAACCGAGCCTGGGGCGCGGACCGCAGAATCTGGCGATCACGCCGGGTGGAGAACTGCTGCTGTGCGCCAACATGCCGGGCAACAACCTGGTCGTCTTTCAGATCGACTCGCAGTCGGGTGGCCTGACGCCGATTGGCGAGCCGGCATCCATGCCCAGCCCGTCGTGCATCATGATCCGGTAGGCGGTGACAGCGGCAGCGTCTGGCGGAACTCGTCCAGCCGCAGGCCGATTTCGTCGCCGGGGATGTTCTGGAAGCCGTGCTGCAGCGGTGCTGCATCCGGCTGGAGGCGAAAGTCCAGTTTGTCGGGCGCCACGAAGCCCGGGTCCGGGCCGACGAAGTTGTCTTCCAGCCGGACCCAGTCCTCCTGGGCGTGCCAGCCAGCTTCGAACCACTTGCCGACGCAAATGTTGCGGGCCACGACATTGTCCTCGGGCGGCACACCGTCGGTGGTGGCATAGTAGCGGTCGAGGTTGGCCAGAGCCGGGTACCTGGCACGATACAGGTCCTGGGGCACCGCGTCCAACTGCTTCTTCATGTAGTCATAGACCATGTTGAACCACACCGGTGACTTGTCGAGTCCCCGGCCGTCAATGCGCACGGCCGGATCGCAGTCGACAAACACGTTGTTCTCGACGTGGTGATCGCGCCCCCCGCCAATGAACATGGCCCAGTGCACCTTGTAGAAGATATTGCCGAACACCTCCGTGCCACTGATACAATCATCCATGTAGACGCCCATCGAGCCCATGCCGACGCCACCGGTGTGGTGGATGAAGTTGTGGCGGATCCGGTTGCCCCGGCACGTCCAGTCCCGGCCGGTGTAGATGGCACCCACGTCACCCGTCTCCAAGGCGATGTGGTGGATTTCGTTGAATTCGATCAGGTGCTCATTGCCGCCAAACAGGATCGCGCAGTGCGGATGATCGTGAATCACGCTGTGCGACACACGCTGCCCCACGCCGCTGATCAACACCGCCGGCACGTAGCACTTGGACCAGCGCCCCTGGCAGCGGAAGTAGCAGTTGTCCACGTAGTGGTTGCCGGGCGTCAAAGTCTGGCGGTCGCCGCCAGAGAGAACAACGCCGCCGTCACCCGTGTTCACGATGTCGCAGCCCACCACGCCGCTGTCCGTGCCCCCTTCCACGCGGACACCCCAGTTGCCGATGTTGCGGATCGTGCAGCCGGCCACGCGATTGTGCGTACCACCCTGGATCTCCACCGCATTGCCGCGGGTGGCTTCGAGCGTCACGCCCTGGATCGTCACATGCGATGCGCCGGTCAGACGCACCAGCGGTTGGTCCAGCAGCGAGAGCATGGCGGGGGGCGCGTCGTCGGACAGTTGCTTCGGCGGCCAGAAGTAGAGCTTGCCCACCGCGCGGTCGAGGTACCATTCGCCCGGCTGGTCAAGCTCCTCCAGCACGTTCAGGAAATAGAACCGCTGCCCGGTGCGGAACCCGTACTGACCGTGCGGCGGGGCGGTCTGGATGAGTCGCTGTTCCAGATCCAGCGCCGTCACGCGCTCGTACGAGTTGGCCCAGTCCCAGGCCCAGTAGCCGTGCACCCACACGTCGTTCGCGTCTCGCCACCGTGCCGGCCGGTCACCGCTGTAGTGGAATCCCTCGGCCAACTGGCCGATCTTGCCGCCATGCCCGTCGTCCTGCGCCCGCGCTGCGGGAAACCCCGCGATCAGCGCCCACTCGCCCGCGTTCGGCCAGCGGGCAAGTGTCATGGGATGGCCGTCCCAGAACAGCTCGCAGTGGGCCGGGATGGTGGGACGTCCGAATCCGCGCGCACTCAGCTCGCCAAACGCCGCGATTCCCATCGCCCCGAGATCGACCTCCCGGACCGCACCGCGCGCCTGCTCGTCCAGCCGCGCCAGGATGGCGGCATCCTGCACCGGTTGGAAGCCATGCAGCAACCGCCCGCCGAGCAGACGCACCGATTCGCCTGGACAAGATCGCCAGACGGTGGGCGAGTCGGCGGTACCGGAGTCCTCCGCAGTCAATTCCAGCACGGCCATACGCTCATAGTCGCCACCGCACAGCCAGATCGTCAGGCCACCCTCGAGCAATTGATCAGCCTGCCGCAGCGCGCGTGCCGCGTCCCGTGCCCGCTCAAGCGTCGCGAACGGCTGCAATGCCGTACCGGGGTTCGCATCGTCACCTGCGGGGGAGACGTAGTAGTCAGCCGCCGACAGACATGGGGATCCCATCAGCAGGCACAGTACGACCAGGGCGTGCGCGAGTCGGTTCACAACGGCCTCCTTCACGGGCAAATACTTGCACGGGCAAATACAGGTCTGGTACTCTCGGATGGGCCGGGATCCCAGCCGCCACGGCAAAGCACACCCCTTATCATAACGGGGCGCGTATTGCCGGTCTGCCACAGGACTCCGGAGTTCACCGCTCAAATGGACCCGCTCGAACAGCGCTAAGAAAACGTTAAGAAAACACTCTGCGGGCGGCTGTTCCGGCGCGGGTGGCGAACCACCCTTACGGCAGCGCGGGGTTCTGTGTTACGATGAGCGGACTTCTGTAACTAGGTGCCTGTCTGCGTGGAGTCCTAATGGGCGGTGCGAGACGACATCCCGAAGGGGGGCAGGTCGTGTCCTGTGCCGCCCTGGCGATGGGGCTGGTTGCCGTCTTCTTGGCTGGCTGTGGCGGGTACCTGTCGCAGGCGGATGGAACGCCACGCGTGATGATTCGTGTGGAAGGTTCGGACACCATGGTCAATATCGCCCAGGCCTGGGCCGAGGAATACCATCGCCAGCAGCCGGGCGTCGTGGTGCAGGTACTCGGCGGTGGGTCGGGCGTGGGGATCGCCAGCCTGATCGACGGCAACTGCGACATGGCCAACAGCAGTCGGCAGATGAAACCAGAGGAGATTGCAGATACGCAGTCCAGTCGTGGCAGCCGCGCTGTGGAGCATGTCGTGGGTTTCGACGCCATGGGAATCTACGTGCATCCGACCAATCCGATCACAGGGATCTCGATCCCGGAGCTGGCGGCGATTTTCGTCGAGCACCCTGCCATCACGCGCTGGTCACAGCTGGGGGTGACCATGCCGGTGGGTGTGCCGGACACGATCATTCGCGTGAGCCGTCAGAACAGTTCCGGCACATACTCGTACTTCCGCGAACACGTGCTGGGAAAAGGCTACGACATGGGGCTGGGTTCGTTGGACGCCAACGGCTCGAAGGACGCCGTAGCGCTGGTCTCCCGCACCCCATGTGCGATCGGCTACAGCGGGATGGGCTATGCCACGCCCGGCGTGAAGATGGTCCCCGTGGCGCGGCAGGTGGGTCAGCCGTGGATTGAGCCGTCAGTCGAGAACGCCAAGAGCGGCGCGTATCCGATCACGCGGCCCCTGCTGATCTACACGGTCGGCGATCCCGTGGGCGCCGTCGGCGCGTACATGCAGTGGATCATGGCCGAAGACGGCCAGGAGATTGTCCGGCAGCTTGGATATGTCCCGGTGAAATAGCCATGAGTGCTGACCCTGTCAACACGCGTGATCGCCCGACGTTGCGGCGTCTGGCCGCAGTACCTGCGGGCTGCCGGGGTCTGACCGAGCCGCTGATCGAATGGCTGATCCGTATCTGCGGGTGGAGCGCCATCCTGTTTGTGGCGGCGATCTTCTTCTTCGTGCTCCGGGAAGCGGCGCCGATGCTGTTTGGCAAGTTGGATCTGGTGGAGTTCTTTACGAGTACGGACTGGCAGCCGACATCGGAAGTCCGCCAGCGCTACGGCATCCTGGCCCTCCTGGTCGGCACGCTCCATGTATCGCTCCTGGCGATGGCCATTGCGGTGCCGCTGGGCCTGGGGGCGGCGGTGTACATCTCCGAATTCTCGCGGGGCCGCACCCGGGAAACGCTCAAGATCACCATCGAACTGCTGGCCGCCATCCCGTCGATCGTCTGGGGATTCATTGCCTACATGGTGCTGGGGCCGCTGATCATCCGCGTGACGGGGGCTCCGGTCGGCGTGAACCTGTTCAACGGCAGCGTCGTGCTGGCGCTGATGAGTGTACCGATCATCGTTTCGGTCGGGGAAGATGCGCTCAAGGCGGTGCCCGACGCCTATCGGGAAGCGGCCTTGGCGATGGGTGCCAGCCGCTGGGAAGTGATTGTCCGCGTGTTGTTCCCCGCAGCCAAGAACGGGCTGCTGGCCGCAGTGCTGCTGGGCATCGGGCGGGCGATCGGCGAAACAATGGCGGTGCTGATGGCCACCGGGCACGCAGTGCTGATCCCGCGGAGTCTCTTTGATCCCGTCCGGACGCTCACGGCGACGATCGCGTCGGAGTTGGGGGAGGCGGTCAAAGGGGGCGATCATTACCGGGTGCTGTTCGTCATCGGGCTGGTGTTGTTCGCGGTGACGTTTGTCGTGAACTTCGTGGCTGATGTCGTGGTCAAAGGGGTCGGCAGTGAACGACGCGCCTGACAATGCGCAGCGCGACCGGCAGTACGTCGTCTCCTGTGACGGCGCCCCGGAAACGCGGTTCGACACGCTGGACGCGGCGCTGCGGCAGGCGGCCCAGGCGGTGACGTTGGAGGCATTCGACGCGGGTGACGACGCGGACGCGGGGCCGGCGCAGGCGGCGATCCGGGTGCAGATTGCCTGCGTGCGGCCGGGTCAGGAACCGGAGCGCGATGCCCGGCCCCGGTGGTGTTTTCACATCGAGTCGCACGGCGGTGCCGCCGGTGGCGACGGCAGCGAGTTGCATCCGTGGGACGACTGGTCGGAGGCGGCGGATGAGCTGGCGCGGAGGCACGCGGCTGGCGAACTGGTGCTGGCCCCGTCCCAATGCCTCGCGCTGGTGCAGCGCCCGGTGTTCAGTGCCAATCGGCACGAGCTGCGCAAGCGGGTCATCGAAGCGGCGGTGCGGACCGTGCTGATGCTGATCACCATCTCGCTGATCGTGCCGGTGTGCGTGATCCTGTCGTACCTGCTGGTCAGAGCCTGGCCGGCACTCACCTGGTCCTTCATCGTGCAGAACCCGCAGGATTACATGACGACGGGGGGCGTGTGGGCGCCGCTGGTGGGCACGTTCTACCTCGTGGCCATCTCGCTGTTGATCGCGGCCCCGCTGGGCGTGCTGGCCGGCGTCTATCTCAACGAGTACGCGCGCGACTCCTGGTTCACGCGGATCGTGAATCTGGCGGTGATGAACCTGGCTGGCGTGCCGAGCATCGTCCACGCCTTGTTCGGTGTCGGCGCGTTCGTCCTGTTCTCCGGCATGGGCAAGAGCGTGTTAGCGGCCAGCTGCACGCTGGCGGTCATGACTCTGCCGGTCATCATCACCAGCACGCGCGAGGCGCTGGCCGCCGTGCCGATGTCGTTTCGCCAGGCCTGCTGGAACCTGGGCGCGTCCCGCTGGCAGACCATTCGCACCATCGTCCTGCCCAACTCGATCAGCGGCATCCTGACCGGGGTCATTCTGCAGGTATCGCGCGCGGCCGGCGAGACGGCTCCGATTCTGTTCACCGGCGCCGTCTTCTTC
>Ga0123328_1003880_pt1 | contig 12479 bp, 11 predicted proteins | sample BioC12SIPDNA_2_FD_89702 | JGI IMG/M metagenome (GOLD analysis project Ga0123328, IMG submission 89702) | Anaerobic biogas reactor microbial communites from Washington, USA - Biogas_R1_A C12 SIP DNA | ecosystem: Engineered > Bioreactor > Anaerobic > Unclassified | place: Washington, USA...
CTCCGACACAGAAAAGAGGGCTGCGTGGAAGCGATGAGGACCTTCTTGTCGGCGACCGACTTCTCTCCGGGCGCTCAGGATGCGGTCCGTCGCGCGGCGTTTCTCGCCGCCGAGCAGTCCGGACGGGTGGAGTTGCTGCACGTGGTGAGCGGATCCTCGCTGCGCAGGCTGGGGGGACTGCTCGGGCTTCCGGCGGATATCCAAGACCGCCTACTGGACGAAGCTCACTCGACACTCGAGAGGCTGGCCGCCGAGGTGGCGCAGGAGAGCGGGATCCGGCCGGGCTTCCATGTGAGGACGGGGAGTCCGGTGGACGAGATCCTCGAGGCGTCGGCGGACGCCGACGTCCTCGTCCTCGGGGCCCACGGCTCGAGCGGGCTGAGCGACCACATCCTGGGAACGACGGCCGAGAGACTGGTCCGCAAGTCACAGCGGCCGGTGCTCGTCACCAACGCGCCGCCTCGCGGACGATACGAGCACGCGCTGGTGCCGGTGGCGCTCGGCCCGAGCCCGTTGCCTGTGCTGAGACTGGCCATGTCTGTGGCTCCGAGCGCCGACATCACCGTGTTCCACGCTTCGTCCGTTCCGTATGAGACACGGCTGCACTACGCCGGTATAGCCGGCGAGGAGATCGACGAACTGCGCGCAGAGACGCGACGGCAGGCGCTCGCGGAGATCGACGAACTGATCGAGAGCGCCGGAGACTCGACCCGGCTCTTCCGCAGATCGGTGGAGCACGGAGGAGCTCCTCAGCTGATACTTCAGAAAGCCGCGGAGCTCCAAGTGGATCTCATTGTCATGGGCAAGCAGGGCGAGTCCACCCTGGAGAAGATGCTGCTCGGCAGCGTCACCCGCCACGTCCTGTCCGGAGCCTCGTGTGACGTCTTCGTAGTCGGTGGACGGCCGACCGATGCCGGTGCCTGACCCCGCCTGAGCCTCGGCCGGTACCATGCAGGAGCTGGATCTCATCCTCACGCTCGCCGGTGGCCTCGCGGCCGCCCTGGTGCTCGGCTACGTGACGCAGCGCATCGGCCTCTCTCCCATCGTCGGATACCTAGTGGCGGGGATCCTCCTGGGACCGGCCACCCCCGGGTTCGACGCCAACCGGGAGGTCGCGACCCAACTCGCGGACGTCGGGGTGATACTCCTGATGTTCGGAGTAGGCCTTCAGTTCCACTTCAAGGAGCTTCTCGCGGTGCGGCGCGTGGCGGTCCCCGGAGCACTCGCCCAGATCGTCGTCGTGACCGCTCTGGGCGCCCTGGTCCTGGTCTGGGCGGGGGGCAGCTGGCAGGCGGGCGTCGTCTACGGCTTTGCCATATCGCTGGCCAGTTCGGTGGTCCTCATCCGTGTCCTTTCCGACAACGACCACCTGCACACGCAGACAGGCCACATCGCCGTGGGCTGGGAGGTGTTCAAAGACCTCATCACGGTCGTCGCTCTGGTGCTCATACCCCTGTTCTTCGGCAGCACCGGGGGATCCGGGGGCAACGCCGCCCTCGAGATCCTGTTCGCCCTGCTGAAGATCGTCGGTCTGCTGCTCTTCACCATCGTCGTAGGGAGCCGGCTGATCCCCTGGATCCTCGCCCGCGTGGCCACCACTCGTTCGCGGGAGCTGTTCACCCTCACCATACTGGTCGTGGCGCTGGGCATCGCGGTCGGCTCCGCCAAGTTCTTCGGCGTTTCGATGGCCCTGGGGGCCCTGCTTGCCGGCCTTGTGGTCGGCCGCTCGGATTTTGCCTTCCGCGCCGCTTCGGAGGCCCTGCCGATGCGCGACGCCTTCGCCGTGCTGTTCTTCGTGTCGGTGGGCATGCTTTTCGAGCCCTCTTCCATCCTGGAATCGCCCGGACTGCTCGCTCTCACTCTGGCGCTGGTGATGATCGCCAAGCCGGTCATCGCGCTCGTGACCACCACTCTCCTTGGCTATCCGTGCAGGATCGGCCTGGGAGTGGCCGCAGCCCTCGGTCAGATCGGAGAGTTCTCCTTCATCATCGCCACGCTCGGCGTCCAACTCGGCATCTTCGAGGGCAACGCCGTCAACGGGCTGATCGGCGCCGCGGTAGTCTCGATCTCGGTCAACGCACTCATCTACAAGACAGTCGCGCCACTCAATCGCTGGATCTCGCAGAGGCCGAGATTGTTCCATGCGCTCAACTTCAGAGCTCCGGTGACGCAGGCCCCTGGAACACCGGTCGTCGAAGAAGCCGGATTCGACCCTCAGCACAGAGCGGTGATCGTGGGCTACGGCCCGGTCGGGCGCACTCTCGCCCGGCTTCTCCAAGAACAAGGGGTCGAACCGTCGATCATCGAGATGAACCTGAAGACCGTGCAGGAGCTCCGACGGGCCGGCATCAGAGTCTTCTTCGGCGACGCCACGCTCAGAAGCATCTTGGAGCAGGCGGGGGTGGGCTCCGCGGGGACGCTCGTGCTGACCGTCTCAGGCTTCAAGAACGCCAAGGAGGTCATCAAGATCGCTCGCCAGATCAATCCGAAGATCCACGTGATCGTGAGAGCGGCCTACCTCGCCGACATCCCCGACCTTCACGCGGCTGGAGCCGACCGGGTCTTCTCGGGCGAGGGCGAGGTGGCCTTGGGGATGACTGAATACGTGCTTTCTGAGCTGGGAGCCACACCCGACCAGATCGACCGGGAGCGGGCGCGGGTACACGGGGAGCTCTTCTAGACCTGGTGGCAGATGCCCGCGACCTTCTCGAGCGCCATCACGAAGGCGATCCCCGTCCCCGGCGCATCCAGATGCGCGGCCCGCACGATGCCTTCGAGCACATCATCGCTCAGTGACCGGGGGACGACGGTAAGCAGGATCTCCTTCTCGGGCTCTATGGGGACCCCGAGGATCTTGCGGGTCTCGTGGATGCCCGCTCCGCGCCCGTAGAATATGGTGCCCCCCTCGGCGCCGGCTTCTTGCGACGCGCGCAAGGCCTTCTCCGCCGATCCCTTTGGAACGATCGTGACGATGAGATCGTAACCAGGCTCTTCAGTCTTCATGTTCCTCGCGCCTCCAGGGCGGTTTGTAGACCAATCCTAACAGCAGCATGCTGATAATGGGCGCCATCGCCACCAGCGCCACCACTCCCAACCCCTCGGTCGCCGGGTCGCGACCCATTCCCGAAGCGGCCCCGATCGCCAGCGACATCACAAAGGTCACTGCCATCGGCCCGGTGGCCACTCCCCCCGCATCGAAGGCGAGCGCGGTGAAAGAGGAGTGAGAGAACGCCACCAGGAAGAGCGCGAACAGGTACCCGGGGCCGACGATGTAGAAGAGGGGTATGCCGTAGCGCACACGCACCATGTTGAGTGCCACCGAGACCGCCACACCCAGGGCGATCGTGAGCACGATGGTCCTCTCCCTGAGATAGCCGCTCGAGAAACGGTCGACCTGCCGCGCCAGGATCCGCACCGCAGGTTCGGCCAGCGTCGCGGTGAGTCCGATCACGAACCCCACGACGATGACAACGGGTGCGGAGCGTTCGGTGATCAGCCTGGACCCCATCTCCTCCGCGTACGGGATGAACCCTATCCGTACCCCCATCAGGAAGATGGTCAACCCCAGAGCGGCGACGATCATCCCCTTGATCATGTTCCACAATGACTCTCTTGGAACATCTCGGAAGAAGATCACAAAGACGATCGCAAGCACGGCCACCAAGGGACCCAGCGCCTGCCCGGACTCGCTCAGGGTATGGGCGAGAAGGGTCCCTATGGGCTCTCCGTTCATCATCGTACCCTCATGCGAAGAGACCGACGATGGTGAGGACGAGGACGGGCCCCAGAGAGGCGATCCCGACCAGGCCGAAGCCATCCTGCAACGAGCTCCCCCTCGTGACGGTCCGGGCCACGCCAAGGCCGATGGCCATGATCAGAGGTACTGTGAGCGGCCCGGTAGTGGTAGCGCCCGAGTCGAGCGCGATGGCGATGAACTCGGGATCCACGAAAGGAAAGAGTGCGAGCACGATCGCATAGCCCACTCCGAAGATGAGGGCCATCCGAGTCCCGAGGATCTGGCGCAGGACCGCGCCGGCCAGCGCCAACCCCAAGCCGGCCCCGATGACGAGAACAAGGACGGAGGACGTCAGCCACCCGCTGGAGACGCTGTCGATCACGTCGGAAAGTACCCGCACGTCCGGCTCGGCGACGGTGGCGACGAAGCCCAGGATCAGGACCACGACCACCAGCATCCACGCGGGTACTCGCTCGGGAAGATGAGAGCCGACGTACTCTCCCACAGGGATCAGGCCCATCCGCACGCCCACCAGGAAGAGGAAGAGGCCGACTATGACCAGCACGACGCCGATGCCGAACCTCATGAAGAGATGGGTGGGCACCCTCACGACGAGCAACTGCAGGATGACGACAACGAGCGCGACCGGCAGTACCGGCCCAGCCACCTCAAAGAACGCCTCGCGCAGTCTCTTGCTCATGTGCCTCCGAGAAAGGGGTCGACTCTATGGTACCCTGCCTGCCCGCTCGTTACGCTCCCGGCCGGCCACGACGTCTGCCGGCGACCCGATCGCGCCTGACCGGTCTCCCGGCGAGAGGACGCGGCCGGTGAGAGGACGCGTCTGGAGTGGCTGATATAATCGCGTCACATCTCCTGGGCTACGGCGAAGGAGTCATCCGGCGCATGGCAGTCTCTCTGTATCGCAAGTATCGCCCGGCCCGTTTCGAGGACATCATCGGGCAAGAGCACGTGGCCCGCACACTCGTCAACGCAATCACGCACGACCGCGTCAGCCACGCGTATCTGTTCGCAGGTCCACGCGGCACCGGAAAGACCTCCACCGCCAAGATCCTGGCCATGGCGCTCAACTGCGACGCCGGGCGGGGCATGGCCACTCCGACGCCCGACGGCACCTGCCCGCACTGCGAGGCCATCCGGCGCGGCAGCGCGCTCGACGTCGTCGAGATGGACGCGGCTTCGAACCGCGGCATCGACGACATCCGCGAACTGCGTGACAAAGTGCATTTCTCACCGGTCGAAGGCCGCATGAAGGTCTACATCGTCGACGAGGTGCACATGCTCACCTCCGAGGCGTTCAACGCGCTCTTGAAGACGCTCGAGGAGCCGCCGGCCCACGCGGTGTTCGTGCTCGCCACCACCGAGCCGCATAAGGTGCCCCCGACCATAATGTCGCGGTGCCAGCGCTTCGACTTCCGCCGGCCCTCGGTGAAGGAGGTCGTGGGGGTCCTTGCTTCGATAGCGGAGAAGGAGGGCATCGAGGCGCCGGAGACATCGCTCACCGTCATCGCCCGGGCGGCGGCTGGCAGCTTCCGCGACGCCGTAGGCATCCTCGACCAGCTATCCACCTATTGCGGGGGGAGGATTACACTGCAGGAGACGCTCGACATCCTCGGGATCGTCCAACACGACCTCCTGTTCGAGATCGTCGACACGGTCCACGAGCAGGACACCCGGGGCGCTCTGCTCTTCGTGGAGAGGCTGAGCCAGGCGGGAACCGACTACACACAGTTCATCAAGGACCTCCTCGGCCATCTGCGGGACGTCTACGTCGTGAAACACACGGCCGACATGCCGGCCAGCATCACGGCCAGCGAGGAGCAGCTCGAGAGCCTGCGCAGCCAGGCGGCGCGGGCCTCGACGGCTCGGACCGTCACGTTCATCGACCAACTGGGAGAGGCGCTCCGCTCCATCCGCCAGGGCTCGGACCCGCGGCTCGAGCTGGAGTTGGTGCTGATCAGGATGACTGCGCTCGGCGCCGTCAGCGCCACCGGCGCCGAAAGGAGCGCACCGCCCGCCGTGACAGTCGCGCCTGCCGCGACGGCTCCCGTGGCGGCCGCGCCTTCGCGTGGGACCGCCAAGCCTACCGTGCCTCCAAGGCAGGCCCCCCAGCCGCGGGCAGGCGGGCAGTCGCCGGCGCGGCAGCCTGAGGCGGCACGCGAGCCGACGCCCGTGGGCGAGCCGACGCCCGTGGGCGAGCCGGCGTCGCGAGGCGAGAGGACCGTAGGCGAGCCCGTATCCGCAGGCGATCCGGCGTCCATATCCGAGCCGGCCGTAGACGAGCCGGCGCCCGTGAGCGCGGCTGTCCGGCCCGACGTCGACCACCTCAGACGAGCCTGGCCGGTGATCCTGGAGGCGGTCAAGACCAGGAAGCCCGCTCTGTGCGCCGTGCTCGGCGAAGGACGGCCCGAGAGTCTGGAGAACGATGAGCTGGTGATCAAGTTCCCGGCCGGCCACAGTTTCGCGGCCAATCAGGTGGCACGCGACGACAATCCCAGAGTCATCTCCGAGGCCCTTCTCGAGGTCACCGGCGCCCACTTGCGAGTCACCACCAAGCTCGCGCCGGAGCCCGCCGCGGAGGCGGCCGCCCCGGACGAAGGTGCTAGAATCCTCAGCAAGGACGAGCTGATCCGGGTACTGAAACAGGAGTTCGACGCCCGGGTCGTCGACGACGGGCCCATCCGCTAGAGGTTGCCGAGGAGACGCCGGTGAACCCCAATTATCAGAAGATGATGAAGCAGGTCCAGAAGATGCAGGCCGACATGGCCAAGATGCAGGAAGACCTGGCCAACGAGACGGTCGAGGCTTCTGCGGGCGGTGGTATGGTCACGGTCCAGGTCACGGGCGCCATCGAGCTCAAGAGCATCAAGATCGACCCCGCCGCGGTCGACCCTGAGGACGTCGAGATGCTCGAGGACATGATCATGGCCGCCGCCAACGAGGCTCTGCGCTCCGCTCAGGAGTTGGCCAACAAGAGGCTTGGCGGCATCACCTCGGGTCTCAACCTCCCTGGGCTGCCGTTCTGACCGGTGCGGCGGACCCCTCCGACGGCGTTCCTCCAGTGAGCCGGTAGCCGTCGCATGTTCAGTCCCACCGTCCAGAAACTAATCGACGAGCTGACCAAGCTCCCCGGCGTAGGGCCGCGGACCGCCCAGCGGCTGGCCTTCCATCTCCTCAAGCTGCCCCCGGACGAGGCTCTGCCTCTCGCACACGCGCTCATCGAGGTCAAAGAGACCGTGCGCTTCTGTTCCATCTGTTTCAATCTCACCGAGCAGGAGCTGTGCCCCATCTGCCTCGACGCAAGTCGCGACCGGACCACCATCTGCGTGGTGGAGGAGCCGGCCGACCTCATCAGCATCGAGCGCACTCACGAGTACCGAGGGCTGTACCACGTGCTCGGCGGCGCTCTCTCGCCTCTCGACGGAGTGGGACCGGCGAGACTCAAGCTGGCGGAGCTCTTCGAACGGGTGCGGTCGGGAGACATCCGCGAGGTCATCGTGGCCACCAACCCGAACATGGCAGGCGAGGCCACAGCCCTGTATATCGCCGAGGAGCTCCGGCCTTTCACGTCGGCGGGCGCGCTGCGCATCACCCGGCCCGCCGCCGGGCTGCCCATGGGAGGCGACCTCGAGTACGCCGACGAGGTGACTCTGGGCAGAGCCCTCACCGGCCGCCGCGAGCTCTAGAAATCCGCTAGAATTCAGCGGTCGGAACCCCTCGTACAAACCACGCGAAGCGGAGCACTGATCCAGTGGCAGACGAAGAGCGACCCCAGCAACACAGACCGCCGACAGCCGAGGATGCACTTGGCTCCCAATACGTGGTCCTAGGTGGACCGGAGCGCAAGGCGGAGCGCACCAACGTGATCGTGATGAAATTCGGGGGTACATCGGTGGCGGACGCCACCTGCATGAAACGGGTCGCCACCAGGATCGTCGATGCCCGCAGAGAGGGGCACCCCGTGGTGGCCGTGGTGTCAGCCCGGGGCGAGACCACCGACGACCTCATAGAGATGGCCCACGAGATCTCCGAGAACCCGCCCGCCCGCGAGATGGACATGCTCCTCTCCACCGGAGAGCGGATATCGGCCGCGTTGGTGGCCATGGCCATCCACGAGCTGGGCTACAAGGCCATCTCGCTGACCGGGTCGCAGGCCGGCATCGTTACCGATACCGAGCACACCAAGGCCAAGATCCTCGATATCAAGCCGCACCGCATCCGCAAGGCCTTGGACGAAGACCAGATCGTCCTCGTGGCCGGCTTCCAGGGAGTCTCCACCGACCAGAACGTGACCACCCTCGGCCGGGGCGGCTCGGACACCACCGCCGTCGCCCTGGCGGCCGCACTGGGCGCCGAAGCCTGCATGATCTTCACCGATGTGGACGGCATCTACACCACCGACCCGCGGGTGGTCCCCGAGGCGCGCAAGCTCGATTTCATCTCCAACGACGAGATGCTCGAACTGACGGCGAGCGGCGCGAAGGTCATGATGCTGCGCAGCATAGAGGTGGCCCGTCGCTTCGATGTGCCCCTCTGGGTGCGGTCCAGTTTCACCGATGCTCCCGGAACACTGATAGGACAGGAAGAGAAGGGCATGGAACAAGCCATCATATCGGGCGTCACCTACGCCCTCGACGACGCCAAGGTCACCATCCACGACCTGCCCGACAGGATCGGCGAGGCAGCCAGGGTCTTCACCGCTCTGGCGAAAGCCAACATCAACGTGGACGTGATCATCCAGAACGTCTCGGCCCAGGGCAAGGCGGACATCTCTTTCACCGCTCCCGAGGGCGACCTGCCGAAGATCACCGGTGTGCTGACCGGACTCAAGGACGAGCTGCAGTTCGCTTCGTTCGACCTCGACAAAGACGTCGCCAAGGTCACCCTGGTGGGCGCCGGCATGAAGACCTACCCCGGGATCGCCGCAAAGATGTTCGAGGTCCTTGCGGAGAACGGCATCAACCTCGAGATGATCTCCACGAGCTCCATCAAGATCAGCTGTGTGATCCGCAAGCAGCACGCGGAGACCGCGGTCAGGGCCCTGCATGCAGCCTTCAAGCTTCACGATGGCATGGCCACCCGCGAGGAGGTGCTCGGCTAGTCCCGAGGACGAACGGAGGGGGCATGGGGGCGATCGAGGTCGAGAGACTCCGGAAGCATTTCGACCCGCCGAAAGGTCCGGTGGCGGTGGCGGATGTCTCGTTCCAGATCGAGGAGGGCGAGATCTTCAGCCTGCTCGGTCCGAATGGCGCCGGCAAGACCACCACCATCTCCATACTCTCCTGCCTGCTCAAGCCCGATAGCGGCGAAGCTCGGGTGGGAGGGTTCTCGGTCACGCGGGAGCCGGAGAAGGTCAAGGCGCTGATTGGCGTGGTGCCGCAGGACATCGCGCTCTACGACGACATGACCGGGCGGGAGAACCTGCTCTTCTGGGGCCGGATGTACGGCATGAGCGGCTCGACGCTCGGCAAGAGGGTCGACGAGGTCCTGGAGCTGATCGGTCTGCTTGATCGGCAGAAGGACCGCCTGGGCAAGTACTCGGGGGGCATGAAGCGACGGGTGAACATCGGCGCGGCCCTGCTCCACAACCCCCGCTTCCTCTACCTGGACGAGCCGACCGTGGGCATCGATCCGCAGAGCCGCCGCTCCATCCTCGACAAGGTGAAGGACCTGAACGCCGCCGGGGTCACCATCCTCTACACGACCCACTACATGGAAGAGGCGCAGGAACTATCGCACCGCATCGGGATCATGGACCAAGGAGCGCTGATTGCTCTCGGCACCCAGGATGATCTCGTGCGACTGGTCGGCGAGCGGACCCGCATAGACCTGGCCTTGGACAGGGACGCCGAGATCCTCGCCGGCCAGTGGCGGGATCTGCCGGGCGTGTCCAGCATCTCGAACCCCGAAGATGGGCGACTCTTCCTGTCGACCGACGACGCGAACACCCTGATGCCCAGACTCTTCGAGAGTGCGCGCGCGGCGGGTGCGCGTATCACCGAGATCAGCCTGGCGGAACCCAACTTGGAGATGGTGTTCCTTCACCTCACCGGCCGCGCGCTCAGGGACTGACGAGGCGCACGTAGCTGATGATGCGGGCACTCAGCATCGCCTGGAAGGACACCGTCCACGTCTACCGCGACTTCGCCGGCCTGGCGATGATGTTCATCGCGCCGCTGGTCCTGGCGGCGGTACTCGGTGCGGCCTTCGGTTCCGGAGACAACTTCTCCATCGCGGCGGCCAAGACCGTGGTGGTCGACCAGGACGGGGGCGCCGGGGCGGGCATGCCCGCCGCCGGCGCCGCCTTGGTGGCCGCGCTGCAGAGCCCCGACGTTGGCGACCTCCTGACCGTCACCGAGACCGACTCGCCCGAGGCCGCCCGAGAGGCCGTCGACAGCGGCGACGCGGCCGTAGCCGTCATCATCCCGCCGGGCCTGTCCGGCGCCCTGACCGGCGCCGCGCCCGCAAAGGCCGAGATCGAGATCTACAAGGACCCCGCACTCACCGTGGGACCCTCCATCGCCGAGGCGGTCGCGCAGTCGGTCGCGCAGTCGCTCAACGGAAGTCGGGCGGCCGCGACAGCGGCCGCCCAGCTGGCCGTCTCTCAGGGCCTGACCGACCAGGCCCAGATAGCAGACGTCGCCGCCAAGACGGCAGCCGTCGTCGCGCTGGAAGCCCGGGCCGACGCCCAGATCACGCTTGAGCAGCGCAACCCGGTCGTGGCGGGAGCGGAAAAGGAGAAGCGCCCGAACGTGGCAAGCCAGGTGCTGGTGGGCATGATGCTGTTCTTCATGCTGTTTGGGGCGTCCGTCCCGGCGCGCAGCGTGCTGGACGAGCATCGCAACGGTACGCTCTCCCGCCTCTTCACCACTCCTACGCGCCGCGGCGTCATCCTCGGCGGCAAGTTCATCGCTGTGTTCGTGGTCGTCCTCGTTCAGGCGATCATCCTGATCCTGGCCGGCTGGTTGCTGTTCAAGGCCGACTGGGGAGAGCCGGGACCGGTCACTGTGCTTCTCGTCTGTAGCGCACTGGTCGCCGCCTCCCTGGGTCTGGTGACCGTGTCGTTTGCCAAGACGCCCGGACAGGCCGGCGCTGTGAGCTCGGCCATCTTCGTCTTCCTTGGGCTGGTCAGCGGGAACTTCACGGGCACGATCGTCACCAGCGGCCCGTTCGCGACCATCCGCCGCGTCAGCCCGATCGGTTGGTTGATGGAGGGGTGGAGCAAGGTGCTCTACGGCGGGTCGTGGGCGAGCATCGCCTTGCCCGTGCTCGTAACACTCGGCTTCGCCGTCGTGCTGTTCGCCGTCTCCGTCTTCTTCTTCAGGAAACGCTACGCATGAGGCGGACCTGGCACATAGTCGGCAAGGAACTCCTCCAGAACCTCCGTGATCCCCTGGCTCTGCTGTTCACCATCGTCATGCCCCTGGTATTCACGGTGTTCTTGGGGTTCCTCATCCCTGGGGGCGACGAGAACGAGGGCGGTCTGCCCCTGGCGGTGGCCGACTCGGACGGCAGCCCTGCCGCCATCCGGTTGATCGAGGCACTGGAGGCGACACCCCTGCTCGAGGTGAAGGCGATGGCCCCGGCCGAGATCGATGAGGCCGTCCAGGATCAGAAGGTGGCCGCGGGGCTTCTCATCCCCGAAGGTTACAGCGCGGCAGTGGGGGCCGGCAGGCAGGTGACCCTCACCTTCGTCCGCGTCCAGACATCGAGCGGCGCACAGTCGGCATGGCAGGCGGTGGAGAGCGTGCTCTTGGGGTCCAACATGGTGACCCTGGCCGCTCAGACGGCCGCCGAGCAGGTGGCTGTGGCGTCGGAACGCGCCGTGGACGATGACCTGATCGGAGCGGCCCGCTCGCTCGTGGAGGTCCAGTTTGCGGATCCCACCGTCGAGGTGACGACAACAAGCGGGGGTGCGTCTGTCGCTGCCCGGGTGGGCGGCTTCGAGCAGTCATCCAAGGGTTCCATAGTGTACTGGGTGCTCTTCGGTGTGATGAGCGTGGGCGGAACCATGGTGCTCGAGAGGCAGCGCGGCCTGCTACGGCGCCTGAACGTCATCGGCGTGCGTGCGCGCGAGATCATCGGCGGCAAGATGATCACGATGATCATAGTCACGTTCGTCCAACAGCTCCTGCTCGTCCTGGTCGGTCACTTCGCCTTCGGCATCGACTACTTCGGCAGTCCGGCCGCCCTGATTCTCATCATGGTCTCGCTCTCGGTCATGGCGGCCGCTTTCGGCCTCCTGATCGCCTCGGTCTTCCGCACCGAGGGAGGTTTCGTCGCGACGAACGTGATCACCGCCCTCTTGCTGGGCGCACTGGGGGGGGCATGGTTCCCCTTGGAGATAACGAGCCCCGGCTTCAGCAAGGTGGCCCATGTCCTTCCCTCGGCATGGCTGATGGACTCGCTGCACGGCATAACGCTCAAGGGATGGGGGATCCTGGACGTGCTCGGACCCATGGGCGTGGTGTGGATCTGGATAGTGGTGCTCTTTGCGGTAGCCGTCTGGCGCTATCGCCCCGATTAGACAGACTAGATACAATCAGGTCATGCAATTCGAGGAGAACAGAGCCGAGGCCATTCCGCCGGACGTAGAGCCGGGCATGAACTTCATCTCAATGGATTTCGAGATAGTCATGGTCAACCGCACCAACGAGCGTCTCTACCGCAAGCCGGCCATCGCGCTTCTGGGCAAGAAGTGCTACCACGAGTTCGAGAAGGCGGA
>Ga0123328_1003882_pt1 | contig 12472 bp, 10 predicted proteins | sample BioC12SIPDNA_2_FD_89702 | JGI IMG/M metagenome (GOLD analysis project Ga0123328, IMG submission 89702) | Anaerobic biogas reactor microbial communites from Washington, USA - Biogas_R1_A C12 SIP DNA | ecosystem: Engineered > Bioreactor > Anaerobic > Unclassified | place: Washington, USA...
ACGAGCTCTTCCTTGGTCCTGGTGACTATGCGGTTCATGCTCTCCAGTATAACCTGGTCCTCTATATCGCGGTCCACCGTGGACACGATTAGAAGGCTCGAGGAAAGCTCGGATATGAATAGCTTGGTGTTTCGGAATACTGCTATGAGGTACTCGATCTTGTCTTTGAAAATGTCGTTCTTGGTGGCCTCTGCGGCCGAGAACATGATGGCGGCCATGGCCGAGAAGGTTTCCGCTCGAGCCGAGGATGCTGCCTTGCCCGCAATCATGAGACCGGTCTTCGATACGATAGTGATGCTCTGAACGTTCTTCCCCTGTGGGAACTCCCCACGGATGATTTCGTCAAGGATGTTCTCGACAGACTTGGCGTCCTGCACAGACCTTCCTCCACCCAGTGAACCCACGTTCCCCTAGGTCTTGGTGTATAAGAGGGAGCTTGATTATATCCTTTCCGCATTTGGTTACCTGGTTCCATACTATCTCGCGATGTAGCACCTTTCCCGTCCGTTTCCCGTTATACGAGAAAAAAGACATGTATGACATCACCGATGCTTCCAGACAAGGCGGTCCATGAACAAGGTCCTCGTAGTAACGGGAATGCCTGGTGCGGGCAAGGAGGAGTTCGTAAAGGTCGCACAGCGGAAAGGATACGCCATCATCCGCATGGGCGACGTCGTCCGTCAAGAGGCAGAGCGACAGGGCGTGATCATGGACGACAAAGGGATCGGGGGGTTCGCCACCTCAGAGCGGCAGGTGCATGGCCCAGAAATATGGGCACGGCGGTGCCTGGACATGCTGGGACCGGGGCCGACGGTCATTGACGGATCCCGCAGCTTGAGGGAGATGAAGGCCTTCCGCTCGGCCCTCGGGGAGGATACTGCGCTGGTGGCCGTTCACAGCTCTCCTGCCGTCCGTTTTGAGCGCCTACGTAAGCGCAACCGTTCTGATGCTCCACGGAGCATCCAGGAGTTTGCAGATCGGGACGAACGGGAACTGGGCTGGGGCCTGGGCTCTCTGATAGCCATGGCCGACATCATGATGGTGAACGAGGGCACCTTGGAGGAGTTCCATGCTCTTGTCGACAAGGAGTTGATGTGACATGGTGAAGTACAGGCTGATCCGTCTGTGCAAGGAGGACGCCATGTCGGTGGTGCCCCTGGAGATGCACCGCTACGATATGGAATCGGCCACAGAGCTGTTGAAGGAAAAAGGATATGAGGTCGTGGCCCAGGGACCGATGGTCGTCATCAGGGACCTGGACCACGAAGCCACTTTCTATCCGAGCGGCCGCATCCTTCTCTCTCATGTGGAGAACAAGGAGGTGGCGGCTTCAGTGGCAGATAGGATCTACGATATAGTCGAGGGTTCGATGGAGCCGGTGCCTTCCAGAAGGTCCTGAGGCATTTCCTGGCGCATTGGTGCTTTCAGCGGCTTCTCGAGGTCCTCAGGGCCAAGGCACAGATCGGCGATGGATCCGTCGCGGTAGCTGACTACGAGCTTCAACCGGTCCTCTTCCAGACGGAGCTCGATGGAGCGCAGGTTGGATATGTAGGACATCTCCCGGCGGTCAATGCTCGCCCGGCTGATGATCTTGTTCTGCTCCATTTCCTTTATCATGCGGTAGCAGCGGGACATCGACATCCGGCTTGCGGAAGCGATCTCCTTGGCCGACCTTGGCTTGAGGTCGATGGCTGATAATATTCTCCTGCTGTCCAAATCACAGGTTAGCTGTGCTATGTCGAAGTACACTTTTGCATCCCATCCTAAGATAAGGACCGATAAATAAATATAAAGGAGTTGGTCCCCGATTATCCATCCTGATAGCCTGGCCTCATTTTTAAATTGTCCAGTGTCATATAATTCTCGATTCATTTTTTGAAATTAGTATTCACCCAGGTAGAATTAAATACGCTGGCTCTCTGCCATCATATAAAAGGTGGAGGAGGCATGGGGAAGAAGAGCGCGTTCCTCTGGATAATTCCGGTCCTTGCTGCAGCCCTGCTGCTGGCAGTCCCCGCGTCCTTTATCATAACTAGCGTTCCCGCGGTCAATGAGGCCGCAACCCCCTCCATCCCCTATAACGCTGACAGCATCTTCTCTGAGGGTACGATCTTCGATTCGTTCCGTGAACCACTAGACCTTCCCGGGGAATTGAGGGACATGGCCCTGGGAGAACTGAACGGGGACGGCATCACTGATGTGGCCGTCGCCAACGCATCTTCCATCATGATCTACCATGGTCTGGGAGATGGCTCGCTGAGCGCTGTATCCACAACGCTGACCCGCGGAGGTATGGATGACATAAGGAGCCTGGCCATAGGAGATCTGGACGGGGACGGTAAGGACGATTTGGCCGCGGCCTACACCAACATCAGCGGGGAGAACCCCAAGGTGACCTTGTTCTACCAGAACACCGGCTTCTCCACAGCGCTGGATGTTGGAATCTTTCCCGATCCCCAGCGGGTGGTCATAGGTCACTTCGAGGGGTCTAGCTACAACAGCCTGGCGGTGGCCTGCCGGGGGGACCCGGGAGAGGGCATCGATGCCAACATCTCCCTCATCCGATGGCCCTTCACCCAGACATATCATCAGGTCCAGATCGGCGTCTCCCAAATGGCCGATATTGCCTATCTCACAGCAGGATACGACGGCTCGGACGGCCGGATCGACCTCATCGCCGGAGAGCCAGGCGGCGATCGGGTCCTGGTCCTTACTCAGCCATCCACCTTCTCTCCGGCCTGGAGCATGAGGAACGTGGAGATTGGAGGATCGCTCACGGACGTCCAGATGGTGAACTATACTGGCAACGGACCAAAGGACCTCGCCGTGATCAATTCGGGTGAGGAGCGGGTGGAGATCCGGGCCAATACTGGTTCTGGCATACCTGCTTCGGCCACCGCCATCATCGACGGGTTTGGCAATGCTGTCGCCATGTCCTTCGGGCACCTCTCTGGCTCGAGCCGTCCCGACCTCGTACTTGTATCGGAGGATGATACCTGTCGCGTGTACACAAATGAAGGAGGTACGGTGGACGCAGAATACGATCATCGGTTCCCCATCGAAGATCGTCCGGTGAAGATGCTCGCTCTTGACCACGGTTCCAGTGCAGATGGCATCTATGTACTATCTAACGGAGGGGCAGGGGACGCTCCCTCCCTCGCCTTCTACCCATACGTCAACGGCACGATCGGCAACGCCGATGTGAACGTCTTCCGCGAGGGCGGTAAGTTCACCGCGCTATATGCCGGAAACCTCTCCTTCGATGCCGTGGTGGCCATCGTGGATGGGGAGGACCTGGTCACGATCTCTGATATCGCCGGAGAGGCCCAGGCGACCCTACCCGCTCAGGCTGGTCCTTGCGGGCTCTACATCGGCGATCTTGACGGCGATGGTACCGATGACCTCGCGGTCCTGAACGGTGATGCAGGGACCGTCAGCGTGTTCAGGGGCAGCAGCGAAATAATGACCAAGGGAGTACCCGATGCCATCGTCTCACTAGGCCTGACGTCCCCCCGTTCCATATGCGGAGGGTACATCGGGGCACTGGGCGAGGGAGTGCTGGCGGTGGGCGGAAGCGATGGAGTGGAGATCGTCTACCACCCTCTGTCCACGCCCGTGCTGGAGAGTATCGGTGCGGGTACAACGGGGAACCGCACCGCTGTGTCCATGGGCAAGATCTCGTCCACTTCTGTGAGCGGAGGGATAGCGGCCCTCAACGAGGGCACAGGACGGATCGAGATCTACTTGGTGAAGGGGTCTCCCTCGATCGGAGACTGCTACCCGGATACACCGAATGCATGGCTCAACATGGTGGGCCGGGCGCCCACCTCCATGACCATGGGGGATTTCAACGGTGACGGGCGGGACGATGTGGCGGCGGGGTCGGCCCAGGGGCAGGTGAGGGTGTTCTTGAATAGCGACCTGGGGTTCTACGGTGACACACCGGCATCCATCACCTCGCACCTGCCAGGAGCTGTCTCGCATGTTAGCTCCGCCGATCTCAACGATGACGGACTGGACGACATCTCCGTGGGATACTCCTCCATATCCAAGGTAGGTCTCCTCCTAAGCACCGGAAGCTCGTTCTCCAACAACATCAACCTCTCCGCCGGAGGTCGAGCGGCCGGCATCTTCGCAGGGGACATCAACGGTGACCAGCGGGACGACATTGCTGCCTCCTCATCATCCAGCGGGGCCCTGAGCATATGGTTCCAGAGGAACCTTGCCCCATCGCCCCAGGCTTGGCTCTCTGATCTTACCCCTATCGAGGGGGGCAACATGGCCTTCGATGCCGGCAACAGCAGCGACTCCATGTCCGACCGCCCCTCGCTGACATACCTCTGGGACTTCGGTGACGGGAACACCTCCACGGCCGTCAGTGGGCATCATGCTTACGGGGCCAACGGCTCCTACGACGGCTACCTGGAGGTCACCGACCGGGCAGGGATGAAAGGGCGGGCGGTCTTCCATGTGGTGGCCGAGGATGCCGGACCCGTGGCGGCCGTGTACCTATCCTCGACGACCATCCACGAAGGAGGGCTCATTGGCTTCTTCGACGACTCCTCATCCTTCCCCGACAGAATAACGGCCTACCGGTGGGTGTTCGGGGACTCCAGCCCGCCGGTGTCCACGCGCGATGCGGAGCACCGTTACCTGACCAAGGGCACATATGTGGTCACCCATACGGTGTGGGACGAGGACGGCGACATCAGTACGACCAACGTCACCGTGGTGGTCCAGGACCTGCCACCAGTGGCCTCGTTCAGCTCGCCCAAGTATTCCTTCTCGGAAGGTGAGACCATCCACTTCACTGATGCCTCCTACGCCTATGACGGCATCGCCTCGTGGTCGTGGGACCTCGGGGACGGGCGGATTCTGACAACCCGGAACGTCACCACATCTTACCCAGATCCCGGACAGTACATCGTCGCGCTTACCATTGTCGACCAGGAGGGTCAGGCATCCTCGTTCAATCACACCATCACCGTGCTGGGGACCAATCCTGGGGCGGGAGAACTGGTCGCTGTGGCGGGGGGCGTGAGCTTCCCCATGGACGAGCCCATAACCTTCAGGGTGTCTGCATGGCAGCACTACCTCCCGATCGTCAGGTACGCGTGGGACCTTGATCACGATCCCTCATCAGGGTTCAACGAGACCCCGGGCATCTCGGTCAATCAGACCACCTGGTCGTTCCGAGCACCGGGAGAATACCAGGTGTGCGTGCGCATATACGACACCAATTCATTCACCGAACGCTTCCTGACGGTGGCCATCAACGATGTCCTGCCTACAGCCAGGTTCGTCAGCCAGACCGCCGGTGGAGGACACGTGACGTTCGATGGGAGCAGCAGCCTGGACTCGGCCACGGACATCTCCGACCTGGAGTACCGCTGGTACTATGGCGACGGCAGCGGCTGGACCTCATGGTCCAACATCAGCTATGTGCAGCACCAGTACTCGACGGATGGCATATACCAGGCCTCTCTGGAGGTGCGGGACCGTTGGGGGGAGGTGGACTCCGTGACCGGCAATATCGTCGTGGACACCAGCGCACCCTCTATCGACCTGGACGATGCCGCGGTGCAGACCGAGGCCTATGCCGGAGAGGAGGTAGTGGTCCGTGCTAAGGTCACCGATGTCTCCAACATCGAACGTGTCCTCCTGTTCTACCAGTGCGGGGACGTCAACGGGACGTTGGTTATGAGCAGGATCACCGGGACCGATACCTATGTGGCCACCATCCCCGCCCTGCCCCTGACCGGTCCTTTGACCTTCCATGTCGAGGCCGAGGATGCAGGCGGGCATAGCTCCCTGTCCGCGACCATGAACGTGAAGGTCGTGGAGAGGCCGGACAGCATTTGGATGTTGGCATTGGCGGCGGCAGCGACAATCGTCGCTTCCCTCCTCCTGCTGTACTTCCGGAGGACCACCATGGTGGTCGATGAGGTGTTCATGATATACCGTGACGGCAACCTCATGGCCCATCAGACCCGGAGGCTCAAGCCGGGGATGGACGATCAGATAATGGGAAGCATGCTGGTCGCCATCCAGGACTTCGTGCGTGACTCCTTCAAAGAGGATGCATCCACCGGGCTGAACAGGATGGACTTCGGGGAGAGGAAGGTCCTGGTGGAGAAGGGGGACAACATTTACCTGGCAGTGGTGCTCCACGGAAAACGCGAGGGAAGGGTGCCTCATATCATGAGGGAGGCCATCTCCCATACTGAGGAACGGTTCTCCGAGACCCTCGGAGAATGGGACGGGGACATGGACAAGGTGAGAGGTATCAACGCAGAGGCCAGCAGGCTGCTGCGGGGAAGTGTGCTGGACCTTGCACCGCGGGAGAAGAGGCGCGATCCCGAGGGTCCCGGCAAAGCTTCCTAGAGCCCTCTTATCTCATCTCGATGGGCGCCTCTCTAGCGTCGGATGCTTCCCTTCGTCCTCCTGGCTCCTTCTGACAAGATTAATATGCGACCTCCCTGTTGAACTCTCATGCTCAGCCTGGAGAGCCTGGCCATAGTGCTGGTGTTATGCGCAGTGCTATCCCTCCTTTCCTATTGGTTCGGTCTTCTGACCCTGAGCGGCTCCATAGCCTCCTTCCTCGTGGGGATCATCATCGGAGGCCTAGGCTCCATAGGTTGGCTCCTGACCCTAATCGTGTTCACGTTCATGGGCTTCTTCGTAACCAAGTTCCGGTTCCAGACCAAGGAGACCAAGGGCCTCCAGGAAGGGAAGAAAGGGGAGAGGACTTACCGCAACGTCCTCGCCAACGGGCTGGTGCCGGCGGCGGTGGCCGTCATATCCTTCCTCCTGGGAGGGCAGGAGACGGCCCTGGCATCCATAGCCTACATATCCTCAATAGCCGTTGCCGCCGCTGACACCACGGCCAGCGAGCTCGGCGTCCTGTCCGATCGAGCCTACCTCATCACGACCGGAAAGCGGGTACCACCAGGGACCGATGGCGGAGTGTCCGTCCTGGGGACATGGTGGTGCATCGTCGCCTCCATAGCCGCATCCTATACTGGCTGGCTCTTCGCCTTCCAACAGCTTTTCGATCCCCTGCTCATCATCCCCGTGGTCATGGGAGTGGCGGGTTGCATGATGGACAGTCTGATAGGGGCCACGCTGGAGCGGAGGGGGATGGTAGGAAAGTTGCAGAACAACATACTGTCCATGGCCTTCGGGGGCGCAATGGCGGCCGTTATCTACGTACTCCTGTGACCCGACCGAGGAAATCCTTTTATATGACCTCCCTATTCTGAGCTTTGGTGTGACGGCCACAGCGGCGGGGATACACCCGGTCCCATCTGAACCCGGTAGTTAAGCCCGCCAACGTTCCATGCTGTACTGCGGTGCGCGAGCCCGCGGGAACCATGGGGCGCTGTCAGCCACTTTTTATCTCTTATTTTTGTTTAATATTAATTGCATCGAAAATATTTTTACCCCATGGCCTCGTTCCTCGATGAGATTCGGTGTGGGAATGGACCTTCCTTCGGAGACCTTGATACTCATCGTGGCCGTGGTCGTCGCAGCTGCCGTGGCCTTCCTGGAGCTACGCTATCTGCGTACCAAGAAGCATGTGAAGGTCGATCAGTACCTGGAACAGGACGACGCCTACAACGCCGTGACCACCACCCGTGCGGTGGCCGCTTCCCTGACCAAGATGGGGAAGGACACGTCCGAGGCCGATGTCATCATATACCAGGCCGAGACGGCCTATGACAGGCGGGAGTTCGTTCGTTGTTTAGAGCTCGTCGGCAAGGCTAAGACGGCCCTCAAGAGCTGCAGGGACAAGGACCTTCTGACCGCCCCCGTGGAGGAGCCCATGCCCGCAGACAAGGACCAGACAAAGGAGGAGAGCAAGGCCGTCCCCGCAAACGAGTGCAAGAAGATGCCCCAGAACTATCTGGAATCCAAGTTCATCATCGACTCTGTAAAGAGCCTCCTCCCGGACGCCTTTGTGGAGCAGAGGGAAGCGGGCCAGAAAGAGATCGACATCGCGCAGGAACGGTTCGATGCCGGCGATTACTCCGAGGCGTTGAAGGCCGCCCTGAGGGCTAAGCGCATCATCTCACCACCAGCTCCCTCGAAGGACAGGATACCCAACGTGGCCACCGAGGTCATCAAGGCACAGCCCGCACCCAAGGGGTCCCCGAGCGCCTGCGTGAACTGCGGTGCCGGGATGAGCCCGGTAGATGATTTCTGTCCGTCCTGCGGCACCAAGGCAGGGCTGAGGATATGTAAGGGATGTCAGGCCGTGGTCACCACCGAGGACATGTTCTGCCGACGTTGTGGTGTCAAGGTAGATCGGTAAGACGATCAGTTCCTCTCCCTCGTTAATATCGCCTACCGTTCCACTATTACTTTTTTATATAGCTGGAGTAATGCTCCAGATGTACTCCATGATGCTGGTGAAGTTGGGTGGAAGCGTCATCACCGACAAGATGGCCTACCGCACCCTTCGAGAAGAGGTCCTCCGAAGATTAGCGGAAGAGATATCGTCCTCAGGAGAGAGCGTGATCATCGTGCATGGCGCAGGATCGTACGGACATGTACTGGCCGCTCAGCACCAGCTGCAGAAAGGATTCCACGAGAACGCTCAGCTCATGGGAGCGGCCCAGGTGATGGAGGACGTGAGGGCACTGAACCTCAGCGTCATCACTGCCTTGAGAGGAGCGGGCGTACCATCCGTATCCCTGCCACCCTCGGCAGTGGCATGCCTCTCCGCGGGGGAGCTCTCGAGGCTGGACCTCCCGGTCTTCCGGAGGTATGTGGACCTGGGCATCGTACCGGTCACCTTCGGGGATGTGGCCTTGGACGATAGGCGGGGGTTCGGGATCTGTTCCGGGGACCAGCTCATGGAAGCGCTGGCGAAGGAGTTCTCACCGCAAAGGATCATATTCTGCACGGATGTCGACGGGGTCTTTGACCGCGACCCCAACATAGAACCCGGGGCGACCATGCTGCAGAACGTGGACCGCGGCACTCTGGACCGACTGCCGCGCACCCAGAGGTGTGCTGATGTGACCGGTAGCATCTACGCCAAGCTCGAGACCATGCTTAGGATAACCTCCTTCGGAGGGGAGGCCATGGTCATCAACGGGCTCATGCCAGGCCGACTGGCTGCCGCCCTAAAGGGAGAGAACGTTGTCGGCACCAAGGTCATGGGGGCCTGAAATGAAGGAGATCGAACAGAGAAAGGCAGACCACATACAGGTGACGATGGAGGAGGACGTGGCGTCCTGTCATGATTACTGGGACGACGTTAAGCTGGTCCACAACGCCCTCCCGGAGATCGACCTGGAGGAGATCGATACCTCCACCGTGCTGTTCGGAAGGAAGCTCTCCTGCCCTCTGATGGTGACCGCAATAACTGGCGGGTTTCCTCAGGCGGAGAGGATCAACGAGAACCTGGCAAAAGCGTGCTCGGAACTCCAGATCGGCCTCGGCGTAGGGAGCCAGAGGGCAGGGCTGGAGAAGGGGTCCCTGCGTAGCTACGAGGTCCTCAAGGAGTACGACGTACCCTTAAAGGTCTCCAACCTGGGGGCGCCTCAGCTGGTCGCTCAGAGAAGGAAGAACGCCTACGGGGCCGAGGAGGCCCGTAAGGCCATCGATATGATCGATGCCGATCTTCTCGCCATCCACCTCAACTTCCTGCAGGAGGTGGCCCAGCCCGAGGGCGATACCAACGCCCGGGGATGCTTCGACGGCATTCGGTCCCTGTCCCGGGACCTTCCCATACTGGTGAAGGAAACGGGAGCGGGCATCTCCCGGAACGTCGCTCTCCGCCTGAAGGGTATCGGTGTGAGAGGGCTGGACGTGGCCGGAGCAGGAGGCACCAGCTTCTCCAAGGTGGAGGGCAGAAGGGCCGCTAAGTTAGGGGACCGCAGGAGCGAGCGCATCGCCGATACCTTCGCGGAGTGGGGCATCCCTGCCCCAATCTCTGTAATGTGGGCGGACGTGGGCCTTCCAGTCATCGCTAGCGGTGGGATCGTCAACGGTCTGCAGGCGGCGAAGAGCATCGCTGTGGGGGCGGACTGTGCGGGCACGGCAAGAGCGGTGCTCAGGGAGGCGCTGGAGTCCCCACAGGCGGTGAGGGAACGACTCTCGCTGATGATGGACGAATTGAGGATCGCCATGTTCTTGACCGGCTCCAGGAACGTCCGGGAGCTGGGGAGGGTGGGCTATATGCTCACCGGCGACAGCAAGGAGTGGGCGAGCGCAGACCTGGAGGGTTGAAAATGGATGTGGTCAAGGAGATCAATGCAAGGGCCAAAAGATTGAACGTTCAGATAATGTCCTATCTCGATGGAGAGAACGACAGCAAGCTGATGAGGGCCGTGAGGCACTACCCCGAGGCTGGCGGGAAACGTCTTCGGCCGATGCTCGCCCAGGTGGTGGCCGAGGCGGTAGGTAAGGCCGGGGACAGGGCGCTGCCCTTCGCCTGCTCCCTGGAGATAATACACAACTTCACCCTCGTCCACGATGATGTTATGGACAACGACCTCGTGAGGAGGGGGCGCCCTGCGGTGCACGTCCTTTTTGATATGCCCACGGCCATCATCGCCGGTGATGCCCTCTTCGCCAGGGCATTCGAGATAATCACCGACACCGAGGTCCCCCCGCAGAACATCAAGCAGCTGATAAGGAGCACCGCCCACACTGTGTGGCTCATCGCCGAGGGTCAGCAGGAGGACATGGATTTCGAGAACATCCCCGCTGAGGAGCTGGCCATGGAGGACTACATGTCCATGATCAACAAGAAGACGGCGGTGCTGTTCGAGTGCGCGGCCGAAGGCGGCGCCCTTATTGCCGGAGGCACCGAGGCCCAGGTCGCCGCCATGAAGGAGTATGCCCACCACCTGGGAATGGGCTTCCAGGTCTGGGACGACATCTTGAACCTGACCAGCGACGAGAAGACCATGGGGAAGCCCGTTGGCAACGATATCCGCAACGGGAAGCGCACCCTCATCGTGCTACATGCCTTGCACACCCTGGACAAGGAGGACGAGCGCAGGAGGACACTGCTCCACGCCCTGGGGAACGACAAGGCGACGAAAGAGGAGATCGCCGACGCCATCGCCGCCCTGCAGGCCAGCGGCAGCATTGATCACGCTCGGGCCCTGGCCCGGGATCATTCCCGCAAGGCCAAGGAGCTGCTGGATTGCCTCCCTCCGAGCGAGGAGAGGGAGTTCCTCTCCGGCCTAATGGACTTCGCCGTGGGAAGGGACATCTAACAACTGATGCCATTGTGCGTGAGGATGAAGTCTGCCTCCAGACCCTCGGGAAGGTGGCGGGCCTTCATCAGCACCGCCCTTCTCTTGCCGCCTGGCCCGGCCTTGTCCACGCGGATGATCATCTTAGCATTATGCAGCAGCGCGTGCCCCCCCAGGGCCTCGTAGGAACCGGTTTCCACGTCCGTATAAACCTGTGAGGTAGCCACTACGGGGATGGCCCTATCGCGGGCGAGGTTGGTCAGCTTGGTGGACTGTCCCGCCAGGGACTTCCGGTCACCTCGTTCCTCCTCCCTGCTGGTGAGACGATAGTGCATGCTGATGGAGTCGACTATCACCATTCCCACGTCCAGGTTCCCCTGCACCAGCTTGATGGCCTTGTCAACCATCCTCTCCTGCTCGTCGAAGCCGCTGATCGCAGAGAAAAGAATGTTCTTGACCACCGACTCGAAGTCCTCTCCGCATAGCTGCCTCAGCCGCTCCAGGGACACGCCCTCGGTGTCTATGTAGATCACTTTCTTCCCCGCCCTGACCATGTCCCGGGCGAGGATGAGGCAGAGCGTGGTCTTTCCTGTGCCCGCCTCACCATATAATAGCGTCAGGCAGCCAGGCTCCACCCCGCCGTCGAGCATAGCGTCCAGGCTACCGCATCCCAAGGGCAGCTTCTCCATGTCGATTTAGGATGTGTTCATGGGTGATAATCTTTCCTTTCCGGGCCTACTGTGGCCCGTCCCTACACGTCCAAAGGCGAAGGGTCCGGGGCAGCGTTGACCGACCGCATATTACGTCTAATCATAACGAACTGCTAGGGGTCCCTCTCTCCTATCCACCATGGAAGCCTGCGATGTTAACCAACGTATCGAGGAGGGGCAGGCATCAGGCCTGTTCCCCCATCCAATGGTCCGCGGGGGACAGGAACGGTTCCTCGAGGACGCCAGGATGTGCATGGCCCAACGAACGCACCTGCTCGCCCACGCCCCCACCGGGCTGGGGAAGACCGCGGTGGCCTTGACCGCGGCAGTGGAGACGGCCCTGGCCTCTGATGGGATGGTGATCTTCCTCACCTCCCGCCAGTCGCAGCACGCCATCGCCGTGGAGACCATGCGGGCGATGTGGAGGAAGGAACAGGTCACCGTCGTCGACCTCATCTCTCGCGAGGACATGTGCCTGGCCAATAAGAACGGGAAGAAGGTGCCCTGCGCCGATGGGTCCCGGTGCTACTTCGACCGCGACCCCGC
>Ga0123328_1003886_pt1 | contig 12457 bp, 10 predicted proteins | sample BioC12SIPDNA_2_FD_89702 | JGI IMG/M metagenome (GOLD analysis project Ga0123328, IMG submission 89702) | Anaerobic biogas reactor microbial communites from Washington, USA - Biogas_R1_A C12 SIP DNA | ecosystem: Engineered > Bioreactor > Anaerobic > Unclassified | place: Washington, USA...
GTCTTGGTTTCCCAGACCGGCTTGCACACCGTGTAGCAGATGTCCTTCGTCTTGGTTTCCCAGACCGGCTTGCACACCGTGTAGCAGATGTCCTTCGTCTTGGTTTCCCAGACCGGCTTGCATACCGTGTAGTTCACCGTCCGATAGCACGTTTCGTATACCGGTTTGCACACGGTATACACCTGGTCACGATAGCAGGTCTCGGGGACGTACTTGACGCAATTGATCGTCTTGTCCTCGCAGACCGTCTCGTAGACCGTCTTATAACAGGTGTACTGCTGCTTTTCGTACACCACCTTCCGACATGTCTTCATGACCGTGTAACACTGCTGCTTCTCAGCACAGTAGTCTACCCGGTCACAGCAACCGACGTTTCGGTAGCTGACCGCCCCACAACAGGCGGCCGAAGCAGTGTTAACCGATGCCGCCGCAAGCAGCAGGGCGATCACCGGCACACTCAATAAGGTTCTCATCTTCCCTTCCTCCTCCTTCGCTGATTCGTCAACAAGGAAGTCTAGTCTGGTTGGGCGTTTACACCTTCGCCCCGCGTCTCGCGGCCAGTCCAATCCCTGTGTGGTTGCCAGCTTTCCCCAGCCACTCTCGTCTGCAGGGAGATCCTATCCCCCGCGCATTGCCTACACTGGCACCACAATGGCCGATCGTCTTCTTACATCGTCACTTTGGGATATTTGCTTGAGATAGTTCGTCTCGATAAAATCCCAAATACGGGCGATGTGGCGTGGGCACGTATATTGATTCGGCCAAGCGCTGTATATGAACTGCACATTTTGTCCAGCAGGTGCATGCCAGAGCGCATGCGTCGAATGCGCTGACTGGGAGAACTGCACATGCAAGGCCGGCCCTAGACGCTCGCCGGGCAGAACGTCCAGCCACCAACTGGCGTGCCCACGGACCCCGCCCGCTGGTGGGGCCTCGCGAGTTTTACTTGTTCCCGGCCATCTGCGACGCTACAGTAAGCGCCGGCGGGGTTGTGGCTTGCCGGGGCAAAACCTGCGGTTTCGGTCACCGGATGCGACGCGTGACCGAGTCACGATCGTGGGCAATCCAGTTGAGTTGAATGGGACACGAATGGGAGAGATGTCGACCGGCTCGTCAGGTGGCTCCGAGGGGGTGGCCGTCCCGAAAGCGGTCGTGGCCCGGTTGAGCCTGTACTGCCGCGAACTTCAGCACCTGGTGCAGCAGGGTCGGACGACGATCAACTCGGCCCAGCTGGGCAAGCGGCTGGGAGTGACCGACGCACAGGTGCGGAAGGATCTGGCGTATTTCGGCCAGTTTGGTTACCCGGGAATTGGCTATCGGTGTGGGGAGTTGGTGGAGCAGATTCGCCGGATCCTGGGGACGACGGAGTCCTGGTCGGTGGTACTGGCAGGCGTCGGCAATCTGGGGCATGCCTTGCTGCGGTACCGCGGGTTTGCGGACCAGGGGTTCCGGATCGTGGCAGCCGTGGACGTGGCCCCGCAGAAGGTCGGCCAGGAGATTGCCGGTGTACGGATCGGTCATCTGGACCGGCTGTCGGAGGTCATGCAGGCGCACGACATTCGCATCGCGGTGCTGGCGGTGCCCGCGCCGCAGGCGCAGCGCGTCGCGCAACAGCTGGTGGATGCCGGCATCGTGGGCATCCTGAATTTCGCCCCGGTCACCCTGACGTTGCCGGAGGACATTGCGGTGGTGGGTGTGGACCTGTCGATCGAGCTTGAGCAACTGGTATTCGCAGTTGTGAAGAAAGGCGTCAGGCCCTAGAATTAACCGGCCGTATGCTGGCTCGGCGCGCACGGTGCCACGTACAGCCCGCCACGTACTACCCATCATCTACTATCTACTACCCGGTGGTGTAATGGCAACACTAGGGATTTTGGTTCCCTCGTTCTAGGTTCGAGTCCTAGCCGGGTAGCTCAGTCGTCACCGTAGACGACCACAGTCTTGAGCTGTCGCGGATCCTGGCCGGCCGATTCCAGAGCGGCCGTCAATCCGGCCAGCTCGATCCGGTCGGTGATCAGGTCGGCGACGCGGATGTGGCCACGCGCAATCAAGGCCACAGCATCGCGGTTGTCAAGCGCCGAGGAGCCGTGGGTACCGACCACGCGGCATTGCTTGTAGTGGATGAGGTTGGTGTCGAGCGTCACGTCGCTGTGTCCCTGCGGCAGTCCGCCGAAGAAGTTGACGCAGCCGCAGCGGGCCACCAGTTCCAGGGCTACCTGCTGGGCGGGGGCAGCACCGCAGCAGATCATGACCTGATCGAACCCATATCCTCCCGTGGCTTCCCGGCCGGCGCGCGGCAGGTCGTCCGCGTCGAGCGTGGGCAGACCGTCGAGCGCTGCGACCCGCGCCAGTTTGTCCGCCACGATGTCGGTGATGAACACCGGGCCGCACCCGCGGGCCCGGGCCAGGCGGGCCTGGAGTATCCCCACGGGCCCGGCGCCGATGATCAGCACCGACTGGCCGAACCGGAAATCGGAGAGTGTCTGGCCGTTGAGCGAACAGGCCAGCAATTCCGCGACGGCTGCCTCCGCGAACGAGACGTTCTCGGGCAGGGGCTGCACGCCGCCGCAATGGATCGCCTTGGCCGGCACGATCAGGTATTCCTGGTAGCCGCCGTCATAGTGGTAGCCGAACGCTTCGAGTCGTTCGCACATGCTGGGCACATTCCGCAGGCAGTAGCGGCACTGGCCGCAGGCGATGACGGCACAGACCGCCACGCGCTGCCCGGGCTGGAACTGCGCCTCCCACTGCGGCCCCACCGCATCGATCACACCGGCCAGTTCATGGCCGAGCACGCGCGGGAGTTGCAGCAGGCGGTGGCCGTAGTGGTAGATTTTCACATCGGTCGCGCACACGCCGCAGGCTTTGACGCGCAACCGCAACCCGTCGGGCGGGCAGGCGGGCACGTCGCGGTCGACGTACACCAGCTGCCGGATGTTCTGTAGAAGTGCGCAGCGCATGGCATATCAGCCTCGACTACGGACTTTGTCGAATTCAGCCGCGAAGTGCTCGACCCCCTGTGCGGTCAGCGGATGCTCCATCATGGCGGCAAACACCGCAAACGGCACCGCCACGCTGTGGGCGCCGGCCAGAATCACGTCGATCACCTGCGTGACGTCCTTGATACTGGCCCCGATGATCACCGTCTGCGTGATACCCCAGGCGTCATAGAGCTGGCGCATCTGGCGGATTGCCTCGATGCCGTCGCTGCCCGCCATCCGGGCGCGGCCGATAAACGGGCTGATGAACGGCGACCCGGCCAGTCCCGCCAGCAGCGCCTGGGCCGGATTGAACATCAGTGTGGCGTTGGTGCGGACCCCGGCGGCCACCAGCGGGCGGAGGGCGGGCAAGCCGACCCGGTTGGCAACGACCTTCACCGCCAGCAGCGGGTCCATCTGGTGGATCTCCAGCGCGTGCCGGATGATCTCGTCAGTCGTCTGTCCCATGGCCTGGAAGGCGATCGGGCCCGCGAAGCACTGCCGGATGTCATCGAGTACCTGCCGGTAGGTCTTGCCGCTCTGGGCGATCTTGTTCGGGTTCGTGGCAATACCGTTCACCAGGCCAGTGCTGACGGCGTCCCGGATTTCCGACAACTCGGCGGTGTCCAGGAAAATACGATAGGCAGTCATGGTTTCTCCTCGGGGTTATGCAGTGCCAGCCATTCCGCCAGGCAGCGGCGGTGGCCATCTTCTGCCGGTTCCAACTGACAAACGGTGGCCAGCACGTGGCCCGGCCCGCCGCGCCGCACCAGTGCCTGCAGCTGCTGGCTCTCCTCGTCGCACGGGTCATCATAGCACAAGGCGGCGGCGATCGTCCGGCACACCGGCTGCAGGGGGAGTCCCAGCGGCGTGAGTTGGCGGAGCAGACCGACAAGCCGTTCCTGGGGCCCGAGCTTGCGCAGCGGCTGCCGCGCCACGCGGTCGACCCGATCGGCCAGCCGGACATTGGCGAAGCGGAACCGCACCAGTCGGTCCACATGTTCGTCCAGCGCGCGGGCCGGCAGTCCGTAGGTGCGTGCGAGCATCTCGGCCGCGCCGGCCAGCAGGGCCTCCAGGCGTGTACGGATGGCGGGCTGGTCCAGCGCCGCGCAGAGTGTCTGGCAGCCGGCCAGGAAGCCCTCGTAGGCCAGCAGCGCGTGGCCGGCGTTGTTCGTGTACAGTTTGCGCGCGTAGTATGGGGTCAGGTCCGGGCAGACCTGGAACCCGGGCAGCGGCACGTCGGCCGCCACGCACGCTGACTCGCCACTCTCTCCGATCAGGTCCAGTCCCATCCCGTCCCGCCGCACCATCCGCTCGACCGAGCACGGGAGGCAGGCAAACGCCGTGTCGGGGGCGCCGTGACGGCGCAGTGCCTCGGCCAGCGTGCGATCGGCCTGGGGCCAGTTCTCGCAGACCAGCACCGGCAGGGGCGTGGAGCGCGCGGCCAGCGACGGGGCCAGCAGCGCGGCGGCCGCCGGCAGATTCGCCCCCCCCACCGCTGTTGCGGCCAACCGGCAATCCCGCACTGCGGCGGCGATTTCGTCCGGCTGGGCGGGGGTCAGTACCCGGTAGCGGGCGACTCGCGTCGTCACGGTCGCCTGCCCGACCAGATGCACGGTGTAGGCGCCGGCGGCTGCCAGTTCCCGGGCCAGCCCGGGCTGGGTCTCGATGAAGGTCAGGGGCCAGTCGGCCCGCGCCGCGAGTTCCCCCAGCAGCCCGCGTCCGATCGCCCCCGCGCCACACACCACAATACTCATCGCCACGTCGTCTCCAGCGCCAGGCAACTCGCCTCAGACGTTCGACGGTCCACGGCCTGGCTGGACAAAGGTCATTATACTATCACACCTGCCGGCAGCTCGCAGTAGCGCCTGCGGTATCTGAGGTGTCGCCTTGCCGTACGGCCTCCAATTGACCCGCCTCGGCACCCGCTGCTAGACTTTGGAGTTCATCGCAGTTGCGATGGGCCGGTTTCCAGGAGACCGGTGAGGGTTGGCCTTGTATTGACTGGAGCTTGTGCGGCGAAGGTTCGCACCTGTGGTTTCTCCCCCCAGCCGGCCGCGGGCTCAGTGGCTCACGGTGCTGGCGGGCGAGGTGCCATGTCCCGCAAGTTCCCCACACATCAGGAGTGCGTCCGTGTCGGAATCGCTGGTCAAACAATTGGTGAATGCCGGTGTGCATTTCGGGCATCGTGCCAGTCTCTGGAATCCCAAGATGGCACCGTACATCTACGCCCGCAAGAACCAGATTCACATCATTGACATCCGGGAGACGGTGCGCGGGCTGTTGCGCGCCCAGAAGTACTTGAATCAGGTGGCCAGCGGGGGCAGTCTGATCCTGTTCGTGGGCACCAAGCGTCAGGCAGCCGCCGCGGTGGAACGGGAAGGCTTGCGGTGCGGCATGCCGTTTGTCGCCGAGCGGTGGCTGGGCGGCGCCTTGACCAACTTCCGCACCATCCGCAGCCGGCTGGGACGTCTGGAAGAGCTTGAAGAGCTGCGATCCAGCGACAAGCTGGCCGAATACTCCAAGAAGATGCAGTCGGCCCTGGCTCGCGAATATCGCAAAATGTATCGCAACCTGAACGGCCTGCGGTCGATGAATCGGCTGCCGGAGTGCCTGGTGGTGGTCGATCCGCGCAAGGAGAAGAACGCGATCCACGAAGCGCGGCGGCTGGGGCTGACGACCATCGCCCTGATCGATACGGATTGCGATCCGGACCTGGTGGACCTGCCGATTCCCGGCAACGACGACGGCATCCGTTCGATTGAGCTCGTCCTGCAGGTGCTGTCGGACGCGGTGATCGCGGGTAAGGCGAGCTCTGCCTTAGAGGCCAAGCAGGACGCGGGCCCGGAGTCTGTCGATGCTACGCCGTCGGCGCCGCCCGCCCCGCCCGCCCCGCCCGCCCCGTCGGCCGCGTCCGAGGCGCCGCCAGCTGTCGACGGCGAGGCGAACCAGTAGTCTTCCCCGATTCCCGACGCAACACAGGACCTACCTGAGGAGAATGAAACATGGCTGAGATAACTGCCGCCGCGGTGCGAGCCTTCCGCCAGAAGACAGGCCTGCCCCTGATGGACTGTAAGCGGGCGTTGGCAGAGGCCGACGGTGACGAGGAGAAGGCGATCGAGATGCTCCGCAAAGCGGGCGAAAAGCTCGAGGCCACACGCGCTGACCGGGTCACGGAATTCGGCCGGTTCGGTATCTATGCCGGACTCGACAAGTCCACCGGTGCCATGGTGGAGCTCAAGTGCGAAAGCGCGCCGGTGACACAGAACGACGATTTCATCCAGCTGGCCAATGACCTGGCCCAGCAGCTGGCGACCGGGCCTGGCGCGGCCACGGCCGACGAACTGCTGGCACAGCCGTCGCCCAGCCAGCCGGGGTCGACCCTGGCTCAGCAGAAGGGCGACCTGTTCAACCGCATTCGAGAGGTGTTCAACATCGGCCGGATGGTGCGGATCGATGGCCCATGCGGTGGCTATAGCCACAACGCGAAGACGGTGGCGGGCGTGTTGCTGGCCGTCGACGGGGGAACGGACGCCGTGGCCAAGGATGTCAGCATGCACATCGCCGCCATGCGCCCCAAAGCGCTCAACATCAGCGACCTGGATCCGGCGCTGGTGGACAAGGAGCGGGAGATCCTTCGCGAGGCGGCGCTGCAGGAAGGCAAGCCAGCCAACATCGTCGACAAGATGGTGGAGGGGCGGCTGCGCAGTTTCTACGCGGAACAGGTGCTCTGTGAGCAGCCGTTCGTGAAGGACGACAAACTGACGGTCGGGCAGTTTGCCGCCCAGCATCAGATGAAGATCCAGCGTTTCGTGCATTGGGAACTCGGACAGGGTTGATGGCTGCCCGGGACGGCAGCTCCGCGGGTGCGGCATCGACTGTCCGTGCAGCACCTGCGGCATCCGAACAGCAGGGAAATTCGGTCCATGAATCAGGCGCAACAGGCGACGGGCGGTCCCCGCTATCAACGGGTCGTGCTGAAGCTGTCGGGTGAAAGCTTCGCGCACGCCGGCGAGCGGGGCATCTCGATGGACGAAGTCGTCGGTATTGCTCGGCAGATCCACCAGGCGGCCCAGATGGGTTGCCAGTTGGCGGTGGTCATCGGCGGTGGCAACATCCTGCGGGGCGCCCACTTCACCGACAGGAACGTGGGGATCCAGGAAGCGACTGCCCACTACATGGGCATGCTGGCGACGGTGATCAACGGCCTGGCGCTGCAGGACGCGCTCGAATCGTGCGGCAGCGACACGCGGCTGATGACGGCGATCCGCATGGACAGCGTGGCGGAGCCCTACCTCCGTCGGCGCGCGCAATCGCACCTCAGCAAGGGGCGCATCATCATCCTGGCGGCGGGCACCGGCGGCCCGTTTGTGACCACCGACACGGCTGCCGCCCTGCGGGCGCTGGAGCTCGGCGCCGACATCCTGCTCAAGGCAACCCGGGTGGATGGCGTCTACAGCGACGACCCGGAAAAGAACCCGCGCGCGGTGCTCTATCAGAACCTGGACTATAATGCCGTGCGGCAGCAGAATCTGCGGTTCATGGACAGCACCGCGATCGCCCACTGCATGGAACGATCGCTGCCGATCCTGGTCTTCAACTACAAGAAGGACGGTAATATTCAGCGGGCGGTGCAGGGCGAGAAGATCGGGACCATGGTCGGTCCGCGGCCGCGCACCAGCGGCAACGGCCCCTCGGTCTCGCCGCCGTGCGCGTCCTGAGTTGGCGGCAGCGGCGCCGTGCGATAGACTGTAGCAGAACGCCCACGGGCGAGTGTTTCAGCGGTCCGCGACGTTGCCTCCAATTAGGGTGCCCACCATGCCTGCCGAAGATATCCTGTTCGACGCCGATCATCGGATGGAGAAAGCCATCCAAATACTCAAGACCAGCCTGGCTGGCATCCGTACGGGGCGCGCCAATCCGGGGCTGGTCGATACCCTGCGTGTCGCGGTCTACGGTGCATCGACCCCCATCAAGCAGCTGGCGACGGTCGGCGCGCCAGAACCGACGCAGATCGTGATCCGCCCCTATGACCCCAGTACGCTCAAAGACATCGAGAAAGCCATCGTGGCCAGTGACCTGGGGTTCAATCCCCAGAATGATGGCCGCCTCATCCGCATCAATGTCCCGCCGCTGTCCAACGAGCAGCGCAAGAAGATGGTCGCGCGGATCAAGGAACTGACGGAAGAGGCCAAGATCTCCATCCGCAACATCCGCCGCGATGCCAACAAGGCGCTCGATCAGGCAGAAAAGGACAAGGAGATCAGCGAGGACAAGCGGGACAGTCTGAAGGAGGAAATCCAAGAGGTGACCAAGAAGTTCGAAGCACAGGCTACGGAGTTGGCCAAGTCCCGCGAACAGGAAGTCATGGAATAAACCCAATGAGGCCGCTGGGATGACGTCTCCGCACCCAGGATCCGTCTCCTATCTCTGCCCGCACTGCCAGGCCCGGCTGGCAGCTCAGCCCCGTGATGCCGGGCAACGGCGAGCGTGCCCGCGCTGTGGCCAGTCGATCAAAGTGCCCGGCGCGCCGCAGGCTTCGTCCGGCCAGCCACAGGCCGCGGTGCCCGTGCAGCCGGGGATCGCCAACATCGCCTTCCTCTGTCCGGCCTGCCGCACACGGCTCTATGCCCCGACTGAACAGGCCGGTCAGACCACCGTGTGTCCCGACTGCCTGGAGACGGTGACCATTCCGCGGCCGCCGGCAGCTCGGCCCGGGAGTTCGCCGGCCCCACCCGGCCGCGTCAGCCGGAGCGAGCCCCCGCCGCCGCCCGCGCGGGGTCGAACAGCCCCGGACCAGGAGGGGCCCGAGACCAGCCCTCTCTCTGGCGGCGATACGGATGGCGAGCCGCAGTTCGGCGATGCCGAACCAGGGGTTTTTGCCGTCAAGTGCCCGACGTGCGACACGCTGTTGTATGCGACCGAAGATGAAATCGGCCAGTCCAAGACTTGCCCGGACTGCTTTTCGATCGTGGAGGTGAAACGTCCGCGCGTGAAACCGCAACGAGTCAACAAGGTAGTGGACGCGGACTACGCAGGAGATTTGTTCAAGCTGAGCGATCCGGTGCCGCTGGATATCTACCACCAGACGGAACTCGGATTGAATCCCAAGACGCTCGGAGAAGAAGCGCTTCGCCGTGCCGAGCAGGCGTACGACGAACGGAGGGCGAGCGAATCGGAGTTGCCTCCGATTCCCTTGTGGGACGGCCTGTTTCGCTTTCTGCCGCACCCGCCGATGGTCGTGCGTCTGCTGATCGCTGCCCTGCTGCTGGGCGGCACGGCAAAAGTCTTGATGACGACTGTCATCTGGGCCAACGAAGGGGGCCGGGGAACAATGGCTGCGCTCTTTGCGGCACTTGCTCTCGCCATCCTGGTTGTCGTGGACTACGCGTACCTGGGCACCATGTGCCTCTGGATCCTGCAAGAATCGGCCAACGGCCATGACAACTTCACCGACTGGCCGGATGCAACGACGCCGGTCGAGTGGTTGGTGGAAGCGTTCCCGGCAGTGCTGGCCGTGTTCTATGCGATACTGCCCGGCTTGGGTGTGTACCTGGCGGCAGGCGTGCTGGGCATGCCCGCCTCGACACGGTGGCTCTTCCTGCTGGTGAGTCTCTACCTGTTTCTGCCGATCGTCCAGCTCTCGCTGCTCGAAGCGGACTCGCTGATCACCCCGGTCTCCCGGTCGATCCTGCAATCGCTCAGCCAGGATTTCCTGCTGTGGGCTACTCTCTATCTGATGACGTTCGCAATCGTGCTGATTGTCGCCATCGCGCTCTCCCAGGTCCGCCTGGACACGCCGACCGGTGTGGTCATGCTCTGGGGCACCGTCTGGGCCCTGGGGCTGTTCCTGTACTACCGACTGCTCGGGCACCTGGCGTGGGCCTGCCAGCAACACGAGGTGGCGGAGCCGCCAAGCGAGTCGGAGCGGGGCGATGCGTAGGCGTTCTGATCCAGCCGGCGCACCGGGGTGCCGGTGCGTCCCCTGCCGGGCGGGGCAGCGCGCGCCGGGGTGGCCAGCGAGCGTGCCGCCGGCGAGCGTGTGCAGAGCGTCGGTTGCGCTGCGCGCGGCCGCCAATGTCTCTTGACCGCGATTCTCTTTCCCATCTATACTCCGCCACCCTGTTTCGTGGAGATACTCTGTGCGGCGGCGAGGGGCACCGGTCAGGGGCGTGCTGGAGCCTGCGGCGCAGCGGAGACGGGGAACCCGTTTTGCCGGGCCAGACCCAGGAGCACTATTGGTTGAGGGAGAAACCGCCATGACGCGCAAGGATGGTTGCGGCCGCGTGCCGCCGTTGAGGAAGTGGACCAGTCGCCTGTGTTACGCAGCGGGCGCGGTCGGGCTGTTAGTGGTCTGTGTCTATCTGCGGCAGATTTCGGGCCCGGAGCCGGCCAGCGCGCAGGCGCCGGCCGACGCCACCGCGGTGGCACCGCGGACGCCCGCCGCGGGCGCGCCGGCCAAACAGCCGGCCGCACCAGCCAAGACGTCGAACGTGATGGCGGCCGTCAACGGCGAGCAGATCACGCGTCAGGAGCTGGCAGACGCCTGTCTCCAGCGGTATGGCAACGACGTGCTGGAGGGCATCGTCAACAAACACCTCATTTGGCAGGCCTGTCAGCAGAAGGGGGTCAACATCACCGACAAGGATGTGGAGGAGGAGATCAACCGCATGGCCGGCAAGTTCGGGCTCTCCGCCAGTCGCTGGCTGCTGCTGCTCCAGCAGGAGCGGGACATTTCACCCGAGCAGTATCGCCGCGAGATCATCTGGCCGACGCTGGCCCTGCGCGCGCTGGCCGCCAAAGAGATCGTGGTGACACCGGAAGAACTGCAGAAGGCCATGGAATCCGAATTCGGTCCGCAGGTCAAAGCGCGGGCCATCACGGTCAGGTCTCAGGAGAAGGCGGCCGAACTGCACGCCAAGGCCGTCGCCAACCCGGCCGAGTTCGGCACGCTGGCCAAGAACTATTCGGAAGACCAGAGTGCCAGCGTCCACGGCCTGATTCCGCCGATCCGCAAACACCTGGGCGACGAGAACCTGGAACGGATCGCCTTCAGCCTCCGTCCGGGCGAGATTTCGCCGGTGATCCAGGTGGCGCAGCAGTATGTGATTCTCCAGTGCGAGAAACAGCTGGAAGCCACCTACATCGCGCCGCGGTTTCGCGAGGACGCGGAGAACCGCATGCGTGATCGCGTGCAGGACCAGAAACTGCGTGCGGCAGCGGCGAGTTTATTCCAGCGGCTTCAGGAATCAGCTCAAGTCGCCAACGTGTACAACGACGAGAAACTGCGGAAACAGATGCCCGGCGTGGCTGCCACCATCAACAGCCAGAAGATCTCGATCCAGCAGCTGGCGGAAGAGTGCATCACCCGCAATGGCAAGGACGTGCTCGAGGGGGAGATCCACCGGCGCCTCTTGCAGCAGGCGCTCAAGAAGAAGAGCCAGCAGGTGACGGAGGCCGACATCGACGCTGAGATCGCCCGCGCGGCGGACTCCTACGGCTATCTCAAACCGGACGGGTCGCCCGACATCGAAAGGTGGCTGCAGGACGTTACCAAGGAGGAAGGGGCCACGATCGAGCTGTACGTGCGGGACGCCGTGTGGCCGTCCGTGGCGCTCAAGAAACTGGTGGACGCCAGCGTAGTGGTGACCGAGGACGACATCCAGAAAGGATTCGTCTCGAACTACGGCCCGCGGGTGGAGTGCCTGGCAATCGTATTGAGCGACCATCGCCAGGCCCAGAAGGTCTGGGAGATGGCGCGTGCCAACCCCACCGACCAGTTCTTCGGGGAGCTGGCCCAGCAGTATTCGGTGGACGGCGTCTCTCGCGAGAACTTCGGACGAGTGCCTCCGATCCGCCAGTTCGGCGGTCAGCCGGAATTGGAAAAGGAGGCCTTTGCCCTGAAACCGGGCGACTTGTCCGGCATCATCGCGTCGGGAGACAGCTACATCATCCTGCGCTGCACCGGCCAGACAACGCCGGTCGTGGCCAGTCTGGACGATGAAGTGCGCGAGGAGCTCGTCAAAGACATTCGGGAAAAGAAGGTCCGTCTGGCGATGGGCGTCGAGTTTGACCGGCTGCGCGAAACCGCGCAGATCGAAAACTATCTGGCCGGCACGTTCCAGTCGCCCAAGCAGCCAGCCCTGACCAACGCCTCCGCCGCCGCCAAGCCGGCGAGCGCTTCAGTGCGCTGAACTCAACTGAGGCTGGAAGCCTATCCGCGTGCGATAGGCTTCCAGCCATCGCGCGAAGCCCGGCACGTTGAGGGCCGGGCGTCTCCGCAGACCCGTTCCGTCCCGCCTGGCGTGGTGAAAGGCCCGAAGAAACGGCCCTGGTGCCGGTTTTGACATTTGTTGCACCGGTGAGCCACTTCGCATTATCGGTTTCCTTCTCACTGCGAACCCTGTGTCAGGTTGGCGACCCTGCACCAGGGGTGCGGTACCGGGATAGCTGTCGTCTGGCCGAAGGTCAGTTCTCAC
>Ga0123328_1003889_pt1 | contig 12453 bp, 19 predicted proteins | sample BioC12SIPDNA_2_FD_89702 | JGI IMG/M metagenome (GOLD analysis project Ga0123328, IMG submission 89702) | Anaerobic biogas reactor microbial communites from Washington, USA - Biogas_R1_A C12 SIP DNA | ecosystem: Engineered > Bioreactor > Anaerobic > Unclassified | place: Washington, USA...
CTTCATCGCTGCCTCCTTCGCTGCAGTTCCGCGAAGCTGACCCGCTCCCGTCTTGTCGGCGCCGCCCCGCCTGCCCCCAACAGCACCGCCCCCTGCATCGAGGCTGCGGCTGCACAACCGACCAGGCAGTCGAACCAGTGGTTGTCGCCACGCTCCGGTCGCAGTTTCCATTCGTCCACAACGCGGCCCCGGCCCTCGGTCTTGACCCGATACTCGGCCGTCAGCTGCTCGGCGAACATCCGGTGCTGCGCGGGGTTGTCGCCGAACAGCGACAGGCAACCCCGGTCGCCCATGGGCTGCGCCAGGCGGGCGTGAATAAACGATTTCCAGAAGTTCGTGTCGTACACGATGTGCCGGACGGCCCGCTTGCCATGCACGTTGGGCACCCGCCAATTGTGCCCAATGCGGTCGCCCGGCCTGCGTTTGTACTCCGAGAACGGCTGGCTGGACGCCCCGACGAATCGCCCGTGGCTGGGCATCACGATCCCGGCATGCGCCGACTGCCGGCAGAACTGGTAGACCACGTCGGTCGAAGATCCCCAGTTGGCGTCGATCAGGCAGCGCTCGATGCGGAGCATGGCCCCGTCGTCCCGCGGCCACTCGCGGGCCAGGTAATCGCCTGTGAGCTTCTCCAGGCCGGCGTAGATCGCCCCCTCCAGGCCGCTGGCCTTCGTAGCTGCTGCCAGTGTGTGCCGGGCGTCCCGCAGCGTGAAGTACGGCCGCTTCTGGTCTGGGAACGTGCCGTAGTCCACGACGTAGCCCGTGAAATCGCCCTCCCAGGCGGCGACCACGAAGAACAGCAGGTTGGCCTGGACGTCCACGAACATGGTGAGGTGGCTGCAACCGATCGGCACAGCGCCGCGAGCCATGCGGTTGATCTTCTCGGCGATCTGGTCCGCCGTGAGTTCGTCTTCCTCGGCCGTGTCTTCCGGCAACGGCTCGTTCTGGTACTCGGCGAAGAACGCGGCCTCGTCCTGGAGCTTCAGGTTCATCGCGTGCTGGATGGCCGAGATCTCGTCGTAGTTGTATCGCTCGGCCCAGGCGACCGAGGTCCCCTCGTCCATCGCCTCCTGGTGCTGGCGATAGAACTCCGTCGCGTCTGCCAGGCCCCGTTCCGCCCGCAGACTCTCGGCACGGATCTCGGCGTACTTCGCCCACAGCTTCTCGTTCGTCGGGAATGCGTACACCATCTTCGTCCGCTCCCCGTTCCACTCGGGGTGCTTGTCGCGGTTCAGGATGTTGTCGGCCATGTCGCCCGGGTGGATCACGGTGCAGGGCATGACGCCGGCGATCTTCTTGCCGGGTCCGGCCAGGCCCAACACGGCGCCGGCCAGGATGCTCTCCCGCGTGGCGCATTGTGACAGCGACCGGGCCGACTCGTCGGTCTGCGGATCGTCGAGGACAACGAGCGACGGTCGAACGGTGCGGCCGTCCGCCCGTTTGAACTTCATGCCCCTGATACGACCCGTGATGCCGGCCACCTTGATAATCGCTCCGCTGGCAGGGCTGCCGTGGATCGTCGGCAGCACAATCTCCTTGGCGGTCCAGCCGATGTGCGTCCGCTCGCCCTTGTAGAGTTGGCCGCTGCACCGATTGGCGATCCCGTCCAGGCTCTGGATCGGAAACACGACCTCCGGGAAGTCGGCTAGCAGCAGCTCGTTGCCGTCCAGCTCCATCTTGATCGAGTCGAGCATGTCGGCCGCATGGCCCTCGTCGGAACCGATCAGGCAGACGAAGTCCCGGTGCCCGTACAGCACGGCCCAGATGCAGGCACATTCACAGATGGTCGTCTTGCCGGTGCCTCTCGGGCAGGCCATCGCGAACAGGCCGCCATGCAACACGGCTTGCTCGATCTTACGGAGCACCTTGAGGTGGTCGGACGACCACGCCAAGTGGAACGTCTGCGGAAAGTACAATTCGCAGAACGCCCGGAAGTTCGACGCCGCCTTCCGCTTGCGTTCGGGATCGACGATCTCCGGCAGCTCACCGATGTCTCGGCCCGCCAACGCGATGGCCGCATTCCGGGCGCGGGCACGCTCCTTGAGCGTTTCGTAGGGATCACCTTCCGGCTCGGGACGCGGGGTATGCCGTACCTGGACCAGCCACGCCACGTAGCGGAACAAGTCCACGTGCCTGCCGTCGCCGATGCGGAATCCGGCTCGCTGGCGGTGGCGATAGAGCTGCCGCTCGCTGATGACCTCGCCCAGCGGGGTCGAGTTGAGCAACCGGCACAGCTCGCTCGGTCGTAGTTTTCGCGGGTCAATCGTCGCCACGTCCCATCTCCCCCACTAGCCAAGCGGCGTAATTCACAAGGTTGATCGTCCCGTCCGGGTTCGTCGGGGCCCCGTCTTCGATATCCGCCTCGAGCATTTCGACCGTCACGGGGCGTCCGCCGGACGCCGACAAGATGCGGGCCAAGTCCGCCAGCCGTAACGCCTGGGGGCTTAACTGCGTACCCTGCCGTCCTTCCGCGTTGGTTTCAGACATGGTCCGGGGCCTCCCTGCAAAGAATTCTGAAATTCCACCGGAATGTTAGCCGGGTCGCCTTGATGTTCCGACGAAAACATGGCTCATGTGTAAATGTACAAACGAACATGCACGCAACCAACGGAGCCCCACGATGAAGACCACGAAAACGATCGCCGGACACAAGATCACCCTGACCCGCGGAGAACGCTACTGGGCCGGACGCCCCTTCGCCAGCCGCGGACGCAAGACCTATCCGGTCACGATCTACCCGATCAGCAACGGCTTCAGCTTCCAAAATACGGCCGCACGGATCGACGGGCTTTCCTACGACGAAGCCAACCGCCTGCTCGAAGCCTTCAACAACGGGACGACGGGTTTGGACGGCCGCGTTTGGTAACCACCAACACCTTTTTTCACGAGGAGCACGACCATGACAGTCAACGAACTCTTGAACCTCCTGGACCAGATGGCCGACGCCGGGCATGGCGAGCGTGAGGTCCTCTTCGCCTACCAGCAGAACTACCCGCTGCAAGACGAGATCAAGGGCGGGTGGATTCCCGAAGGCACCGACGAGGAGGAAGACGCCCGCGATGGCGTGGTGTACCTGGTTTCGGGCGGGCAGTGCTACGACCAGCCCTACGGACCCCGCCGGGCCTTCAGCGAGGCCGTCGAATCCCTGTAACCACGAGACAACGAAAGGACCACGAACATGCGAGCCACCAGATGCCAACACTGCAACAACCAGAACCTCGCGGAACGCGACGGCCGCGAGGTCGGCGGGATGCCAGGGATCAAGTACCAATGCTGCGACGCCTGCGGTTGGTCGCGGGCGATCACGAAAGCCGGACGCCGGCAGAAGGCGAGCCCCGCCGTCCTCGAACGGGCCAACCGCCTGGGCATCGACCTGGACGCGACGAACGCCCGCGGGGCCTTCATCGACGCTATTGAGGCCCCCGTCGATATTGACGCCCGACTGGAGCAGATCGCCCGCGACCACCTGCGGCTGGAAACGCTGGCGACCCGCAAGAGCGACTCCCTGGATTTCCACGACCTGGCGGTCTGGCGGATCAAGGACGCACTGCGGGCAGCCTACGACGCGGGCCGGGCTTCGAAGTAACAAGCCGAAACGCCCTCCGGGGCGTCGCTGCGGGGCGGTGCCCGCAGCCTGACGATGGCAGCCACACCATCCACGAGAACCAGGAGCCATGCGATGAAGAAGAACGAAGTCCAGATCGGCGGCGTCTACAGCGCCAAGGTGAACGACCGGGTGGTCCACGTCCGGATCGACGCGGAGAACCGCAGCGGGGGCTGGGACGCGACCAACCTCGCGACGAAGAAGAAGGTCCGCATCAAGACGGCCCAGCGTCTGCGGGAGAAGATCAGCGGCCCGGTTGGGCAACCCGCCACGCCGAACGAACCCGCTGCCCCGGAACCCGAAACGCCCGCGGTGGCCCCGGAGGCGAAGAAGACCCGCAAGGCCAAGCAGGCCGACGCGGCCGACGGGAACGGGAAGAAGATGGGCTGCCTCGATGCGGCCGCCCAGGTCTTGGCCAGCGCGAGCGAACCGATGAACGCCAAGGAAATGATCGCCGCGATTACCGAGGCCGGACTCTGGACCAGCCCCGGCGGCAAAACGCCCCACGCCACTTTGTACAGCGCGATCATCCGCGAGATCGCGGTCAAGGGCGCCGACGCCCGGTTCCGCAAGACCGAACGCGGGAAGTTCACCGCCCAGAACGCTGCCTAGCACGCGACGCGAACCCGCCCCGAACATCACGCCCCGGCAACGGGGCGTTTTCTTTGCGCACGGGCCTACGCCCAACGCGTCTGGCCGGACGGCCCCGGCAACCATCCCCTCATCCGCCGCAACGCCACGGGCTACGCCCCTGGCCCGCCCCCTGGCCCGCGTTCCCGCCTGGCCCATTACGCCCCTTGTCCGGGTTGTTTGGCGTGATCCCTGGCGTCGGGTTTCCCAAAGTTGGCGAAAAACGCCTAGCTGCCCACCTGGCGCCAAGCTGTGGGAGGTCATTTCGAGCCCTAAGTCTAGACACGTTCGCGACTTAAAACTTCCAGAATTCCCTTGATGTCCGGCGGGAATTGAGCGAAATGTGTCCACAGAACGAGGGGCAACCACAAACCACCAACGAGGGAAACGAAGATGACCACGCGAAACGCCAACACGACCGTAAACGCCAACGAGATGACCTTCGGGATCGAGATCGAAACGATCGCCCCCGACCACGCCGTACGCAACGAAGGCCTGCGGATTGGCCCGTACAAGAGAGGCGTCCAGGTTCCGTACCTGCCCGCCGGCTGGAAGGCCGAGAGCGACTGCTCGATCGACAACAGCAACGGGGGCCACCGCTGCGAAATCGTAAGCCCGGTCCTGCGGGGCCCCGAAGGCCTGGCCCAGGTCGCCGAGGTCGTAAAAACCCTCGAAGCCCACGGGCACCGGATCAACGCGAGCTGCGGAATCCACGTTCACGTCGGCTGGAAACGCGAATGGGACGCCGCCGCCCTCGCCCGCCTGGTCACGATCACCAGCTACTGCGAGGCGGGCTTGTACGCGATCACCGGGACCAAGAACCGGGAACGCGGCCGGTTCTGCGGCGGGGTGCGGAAGTACGGGAACGACAAGGCCGCCAAGCCCCACCTGGACCGCAACCGCTACCACGCCCTCAACCTGACCAACCTGGCCAACGGAACGAAGGACACGGTCGAGTTCCGGGTCTTCTCCGGCTCCCTCAGCGCGACCAAGACCACGGGATGGGTCCAGGTTTGCCTGGGCCTGGTCGAACGGGCCTTGGTCGGAAAACGCCTCCCGAAATGGACGCCGGCCCCGGCCACCGGGGGCTGGAAGAAGGCCGGCCCCGGCCAGAGCGAAACCGAACGCCTGCTCGGATACCTGGCCTGGGGCAAGGGCTACGCCCGGATTCAAGGCCGCCAGTACGGATGGATTAGCGACGCGATTCCCCAGGACGCGGTCAAGGCCGAGTTCCGCCGCCTGGCCAAGAAGTACGACGCGATGGCGTAGAACGCCACGCCCCGGCGGCCGGGGCCAACCGCCCCGGCCGCCAAAGACCGCCACGCCCCAAACCGCGAGGAGGACGACCATGCAACCCAAAACCAAAACCAAGACGGAGACCAAGACCATGCCAAACGCGACGCGAAGGGACCGGATCGATTGGTCCGCGTACAACGCCACGGGCAACGCCTTCTGCCAGGCCTTGACGCAAGGCGAAGAAGGCCGACTCGCCCCCGACGAGATCAAACGGGCCAACGAACTGCTCGCCCAGATGAACCGGGCGGCACTCGAACTCGACACGCTCTTCCGAATCGCCCGACGGCGGTTCGTCCTCGATACCCGACCTCGATAACCCCCAACTACGGAGATCAGACCATGTGCGGAATTTTCGGTTTCATCACGACCTGCGGCCACGCCCCGGACCTGGCCCTCTTGCGACGCATCGCGACGGTCACCCAGCAACGGGGCGACCACGCCTTCGGGCTGGCCTGGCTCGACGCGGACGGAACCCTCCAGACGTTCAAACGGCCGGGACCGGCGACGGCCAACCTCGACAACCTGGAACGCTGCCGCAAGGCGATCGCGGTGGTCGGCCACTGCCGCTGGGCGACCCACGGGCGTCCCGAAGACAACCGGAACAACCACCCGCATCCCGCCGGCCGCGGGTGGCTGGTCCACAACGGGGTGGTCTGCAACCACGCCAGCCTCGTTCGCCGGTACGGCCTGCGCCCGCAGACCGAGTGCGACAGCGAGGTGCTGGGCCTGCTGATGGCCCGCTTTTCCGGCCGCCTGGTACGCCGGGCCGCGCTGACCGCCTCGGCGGCCAACGGCAACCTGGCGATGCTCGGCCTCTGGCGAGACCCGGCGCGGCTGGTGATCGTGCGGGACGTCCGGCCGCTGCACTTTGGCGAGACCAAAGGCGGGTTCTATTTCGGGAGCCTGCCCGAAGGCCTGCCGGGCAGCCCGAAGTCCCTGCCCGACGGCTACGCCGGGGTGCTGACCTTCGACGGACGCGACCTGGAACTGGCCGCCGGTCCGATCAGCAGGATGGTGGCGAGGTAGGCCGCCACGTCGCCCACGGGCCGCGACACGGGGCGGCGCCCCGCCGGCGGGCCACCGATCCCCGGTTCCCGCCGGACGCCACACGGGCCAAACGTGGCCACCTGGGGGCGTCGAAAAACTTTCGGAATTCGAGCAGCATTTTCCCGAGTTCCGCTTGATGTCTTTCCGCCCGCATGGCTCATGTGTGTCAAGTACGAAACACGAACCACCAACCACGGAGAACGCAAGATGAACCAGACGACGACCACGACGGAGGTCGCCAGAATCCTGGCCCGCGGGATCAAGGCCAACTTCAACCCGAAGAACCAGCAGGCCGAGATCGAACGCCTGGTCGAGTACCTGCAGGACCTGGCCATGTCGCGCGGGATGCACGCCGACGAGATTCCCGCCTGGGGCGAGCGGCGACGGGCCACAAGGGACGCCGACGTCCTGGACGCGATCGCCTACGAACTGGAAACGACCACCTGACCAACCTGCCATCAACCAGAAAGGACCAATGACATGACCACGCGAACCGCCACGACGAAGACGACCACCCGCCGCCGAGACGCCCGCCAGTTTGGCCTGGACATGGCGATCGACAACGGACGGGAGGTGATTACCAACGCCGCCTGCATCTTGCGGTCCTACGCCGAGGAAATGGAACGCTACGCGACCCGCTACGACGACTGCCGAAACGACCCCCGCGTCAAGCACGAGACGGTGATGGGCTGGGCATTGAACCACGTCGCCAACCTGCAGAGCAACCTGCGGTTGGACTTGTTCGTCGACCGCGCCAGCCAGATCGCCGAACGACGCACGGAACTGGCCGCCGCCAACGCAGGCGACGAGGCGTAGCCGCCCCGCCGCCCGACAGTCGCCCACCAAGGCCCCTTCACGGGGCTTTCTCTTCGGCCTGGGATTCACGTTGCCTTCTTGCCCTGCACGCCACACGGGCCAAACGTCGCGCTCACGACGGGACGCACCGATTGCTTTGGTTCGCCGACGGTGATATATTGGACATACGAAGTAACAACAAGCCAAAGGTGCCCTATGATTAAGACCTTGACCAAACACGGCAACAGCTATGCCCTCGTGATCGACAAGCCGATCCTCGAACTGCTGCGAGTATCCCCGGAAACGCCGTTCGAAGTGATGACCGACGGGCAAGCTCTGGTCCTGACTCCTGTGAGAGATCCGGCTGAGAACAAGAAGTTCCAGGACGCCCTGGAAATGGTCCACAAACGATTCGGCCGCGCCATGAAGCGATTGGCGGAGTAGAGGACGAGGGCGACGATGCTGCCGCTGTTCTTGGACATCAATCAAACGCTGCGAACGCATCGCAGCCTGATTGAACATTATGGGGGCGTCGAGGGAGTCCGGGACATCGGTCTGTTGCACTCCGCGGTTGCCATGCCGCAGGCATCTTTCGGAGGCGAGTTCCTCCACCGCGATCTGTTCGAGATGGGGGCGGCGTATCTCTACCACATCGTTCAGAACCATCCGTTTATCGACGGCAACAAACGAACCGGTGCTGCAGCGGCCATCATTTTTCTGGCAATGAACGGGATTGAGATCGAGGCCGATGAAGACGGATTGGTCGAGCTGACCCTGGCCGTCGCCGAGGGTAAGGCCAGCAAACGGGAGATCGCCGATTTCTTCAAGTCGAAGGCGCATCCGCCTTTTCCTCCAAATGCCTGACGGCCACTCCGTCGCGCGCCTTCGGGAATTCCCGACACGCTGGCGACGCAACACAGGCGTGACCCGCAGCCGCCGCCAGCGACCGCAGCACTTCCCGGCCGTCGCCGCAGTGGATCGTAACTTGGCTTTTCCGCGATAACTGGTATTGTCTGTTCGTATTTTGCGAACTATAATTCCGTCAAAGCCGATAAGAGGAGCAGTGCTCGGATGCGCGTTATCTCCAAGACTCGCTTGAAGCAGTTCTGGCAGGTGCCCGGCTATCGGGATGCCGAGGGCCCGCTCCGGGCTTGGTACACACACGTGAACAGCAGAACGGTCTCTTGGCAGTTGTGGGGGGACGTGAAGGCAGAATTCGGGAGTGCCAGCCTCGTCGGCAACTGCGCGGTCTTCAACATCGGCGGCAACAAGTATCGTCTGGTTACTCGCATCCTGTACCCCAGCCAGAAAGTCTTTGTCTTGCGCGTGATGTCCCACGCGGAATACGACGAGGGCAAGTGGAAAGACGAGTGCGGATGCTTCACGCCACCTCCGGGGAAACGGAAATCCGAAATACGCAGGCGAAATCAAGGAGAACGATGACCTATGGCCATTCAAACGAAATTCCGATTGACGGGAAAGCAGCGCGACTCCTATCTCGAACTCGTGCTGGCGTTCCCCTTGACCTCCATCAGGTCCGATGAGCATCTGCAGGCAGCCCAGGAAGTAATCGACGAACTCCTCGCCAAGGGTGAACTCGCCGAAGGCGAACAGTTGTACCTGGACGGCCTCAGTGATCTGGTAGCCGACTACGAAGATGAGCATCATGCCATCGAGCCAGCTTCGGATGCGGAGATGCTTCGACATCTGATGGAGGCCAGGGGAGTGACGCAAACCCAGCTTCACCGGGATACGGGAATCGCGAAGTCCACGATCTCCGAGATCTTGGCTGGCAAGAAAGCCTTCACCCGGCAGATCATCCGCACGCTGTCGGATCACTTTCATGTGGATGTTGGCGTCCTGGCGGCCAATCTCTAGTCGCGTAACGCGACCCGGTAGCCGCCCCGCCGCCCGACAGTCGCACACCAAGGCCCCGACACGGAGCTTTCTCTTCGGCCTGGGATTCACGTCGCCTCCTTGCCCTGCACGCCACGCGGGCCAAACGTCGCGTTGATCTGGCTACTCAGCACCGTCCGCTCCGCTGTCGGAAGTCCGTGCCTTTCGCATGGTCTGGACCAGCGATTGCAGGGCCGCGTTGAATTCCACCTCGTCGATGCCTCCACCGCCCGGCCCGAAGGCTCGCTCCAACGCCTCCCGGCCAACGACACGCCGCAAGGCTTCCATGTCGTCGGGATCGCTGCGGTCAGCCGTGAAAATGGGCTGCGACCGACGCTCTTCGTACTTGCGACGCTCCTCGTCGCAGCACATGCAGCCGTAGCCGCCACACCATTGGCAGTGGGAAAACGCTCCCTTGAGCTGTTGGCGAACATGGCGTTTCATGCTGCCTCCGCTTCGTGATGTCGTCGCTTGGCTCGTCGTTTCCGCTTGGCTTCAACTGCCAACTCGGACGCACAACGACGGCAAACGCCCATGACTCCATTGCGGCCGGGATAGACGTAGAACTCGCTTTCGACAGAGCGGAACCACTGACAGCGCCGGCATCGCTTGAGCCAGTTGCTGCCGACCCGTAGGCACCCGCTGTGAATCCGCTTATGTTCCAGTCGTGTGACCAGCCGCAGGTTTTCAATCCGGTTGTCGAGCTTGTCGCCGCTGATGTGATGGATCTCCATACCCGGCGGGATCGGTCCGTGATGACTTTCCCACACGAGGACGTGTTCGAACCGATGCTTGCGGTTTTTCTGCGTCAACCGCCGATAGCCGAACTTGGTCACGGACCTTCGTGCTGTCGGGTTGTCCGTCATCGCATGTTCTCCTCGCGGGGCTTCATGGGGATCGGCGACTCGCCGGTGCGCTCCAGCACGGCGGGCTTGCCCGTAAATCGCTGAAAGCGATCCACGATAACGTCCGCGTACAGCGGGTCGAGTTCCATCAGGTACGCTCGCCGCCCCGTCTGTTCCGCGCCGATCATCGTGCTGCCGCTGCCGCCGAACAGGTCCAGGACGTTCTCACCTTGCACCGACGAGAATTGGATCGCGCGGACGGCCAACTCGGCAGGTTTGCCCGTCAAGTGTTCGAGTTGCTGCGGCGGGATCTTCTTGACGTGCCAGAGGTCCTGAGCATTGTTCGGACCGTAGAACCGGTGCGCGGCCCCTTCTTTCCATCCGTAGAATGCAATTTCAAAGCAACCCATGAAATCTTTACGGGTCAACACGGGGTGCTGCTTATCCCACACAATCCCCTGGCTAAAATACAGGCCACTCGATTTGAGGGGACCCGGATAATTTCCGAGGTTGGCGTACCCTCCCCAGATATAAAACGCTCGGCCCGGCAGCAGCACGCGGGAAATGTTACCGAACCAGGCGTGCAGCATCTCGTTGAAAGCCTCGTCCGACACGAAGTCGTTTGCCAACGGCCGGTCCTTGGGCCGTAGCTTTCGGCCCGTCGGCTTGGCCTTGCCGGGATGACGTGCCAGGTCCAACCCCTGGTGATGCGTCGTGCCCTGAAACGAACTGAGGCCGGCCGCGATCGCGTTGTTGGACCGCGGCTCCACTTTCACGTTGTACGGCGGGTCCGTGTTCACGAGGTGGATCTCGGCGCCGGCCAACAGCCGGTTTACGTCCTCGAGCTTGCTGCTGTCGCCGCACAACAGACGGTGGTCGCCAAGAATCCACAGGTCGCCCGGCTGCGTAATGGCAGCGTCCGGTGGCTCCGGCACGTCGTCGGGATCGGTCAGACCGTCCTTCACGCCGGGGTCGAGCAGCTGGGCCAGTTCGTCCGCGTCGAAGCCGAGCAGCTGTAGGTCGAATCCGGCCTCGCCCAGTTGCGACAGTTCGATGGGCAGCAGGTCGTAGTTCCACTCGGCCAACTCGGCCGTCTTGTTGTCGGCGATCCGGTACGCCCGGATCTGCTCGGGCGTCAGGTCCTTGGCGACGTGGACCGGCACCTTTTCCAAGCCCAGCTTCTGGGCCGCTTTGTAGCGGGTGTGGCCGACGATCATCACGCCCTCGGTGTCGACGACGATCGGCTGGCGGAATCCGAACTCTCGGATCGACGCCGCCACCGCATCGACGGCGTCGTCGTTGATGCGGGGGTTGTTTTCGTAAGGCTTCACGCGGTCAATCTTCCACTGTTCGATCTTCACTGACTTTCTCCTACTCCGTTTGGGTTTGACAGAATCCTTGCCTACATCAGTTCAAGCGAGATGCCACCTCATCGAGCACCTCGATGTGGTACGTGTTCACGAGGCCGAACCGAGGATCAGTAATCCGGCCGACCGGAACCCCAAGGCTCCGTGACATGCCGCTGGCCAGCCGCCCCCATTCGATGGCCATGTTCAAATCCAGTCGCAGGTGCCGCAGCTTGGAATAAGCCAGGACGCTGTAGAAGTCGGGGGCCCCTTGTGCCTGGCGGGCCTCGACGGTGGCCACGCGATGTTCGATCGCCTGCGTGCGGCTCTCCAGTTCCTGTTGCCGACGTTCGTGCTCGACCAGCATCTGGGCCTGGGCCAGGAGCTGCTCGGCGGGCGAGAGGTTCACAGCGTAGCGTCCGGTTTTCCGGATCGCCGGCAGGACCTCGTGGGTGACCCAGCGTTTGAACGCCCGTGCCTCGGGCTTGCGGCTGCCGAGGATCAGCGAATAGAGCCCGGATTCGGTGACGCAGAGCATTCTCTGGTCCCCGCTGGGGGTATCATTTGAAATGATACCCTTCTCGTCGTCGTCCAATCGGGCCATCGCCTGCGACGGGTTGCCGATCCCCAGCAGTCGGCAGACATCGGCAGCCACGAACAGCGGCGATTCCGGGGTGCCGGCGACGCGGACGCCGTGCCCCTCGTACTCGAATACCTGGGTCAGGGAACGGCTGTCGGTTTCCTGGGTAAGTTGCATGATTCCTCCAATCCACGGAAAACTGGACAAACGAAAGAAACTGTCTTGGGTAACGGGGGCGTTCCCGCGGCCCCCATTCTAACTATTTTTGCCGGAAGTACCTATTGCGGGTGGGCTGAATGTACCCCCCCCCCCCCCCCCCGGCCCCCCCGGGGCCGCCCCGCCCCCCCCCCGCCCCCCCCCGGCCGCCCAGGGGCCCGCGGGGGCGGCCTCCCCCCGCTCCCGCCCCTGGGGGCC
>Ga0123328_1003898_pt1 | contig 12432 bp, 10 predicted proteins | sample BioC12SIPDNA_2_FD_89702 | JGI IMG/M metagenome (GOLD analysis project Ga0123328, IMG submission 89702) | Anaerobic biogas reactor microbial communites from Washington, USA - Biogas_R1_A C12 SIP DNA | ecosystem: Engineered > Bioreactor > Anaerobic > Unclassified | place: Washington, USA...
ACCGGCAAGAACGCGATCAATCCGATCGCCGCGATCGGTGCCGGCGCGATGATGCTGACCGCGCTGGGCGAGGAGACGGCGGGCCTCGCAATCGAGGCGGCGATCGCGCAGACCACGCCGGCGATGAAGAGCCAGATGGCCAACCAGATGGGCTTCACCACCACGCAGCTCGGCGACCGCATCGCGTCGCTGGTCGCAGGGTGACGCGGGTGCCGCGCCGGGCGGTTTTTCAGAGTAAAGGTGACTCATGCACGCGCTGCCGCTGCGACTGATACGCGAGATTCCGCCGCGCCTGCTGTGGCGGTTTCTGGTCGGCGCGGGGCTCGGCAACCTGCGCGCGATCAACCGGTTTGAGCGCCGGCGGCGTCAGGGCGTTTATTTTCCGCCGTTTATCTTCACGAGCGTCACCCAGCGCTGTAACCTCACCTGCAAAGGGTGCTGGGCCACCGGCGTGCGGGAACCGGTTGACATGTCGCCCGAGCTGCTGCACGCGATCGTCACCGAGAGCCGCGCGCAGGGCTGCCGGTTCTTCGGCATCCTGGGCGGCGAGCCACTGCTGCTGCCGTGGTTGCCTGATTTTTTCGACCGGCACCGTGACACCTACTTCCAGCTCTTTACCAACGGGCAGTTGCTTGACGGGCAGGTGGCCGCTCGGCTGCGGCGCGCCGGCAACGTGTCGCCGCTCATCAGCGTGGAGGGCGGGGCTGAAGCGTATGCCGACCGGCGCGGCGACGGGCTCGCTTACGGGCGCGCTTTGGATGCGTTGGCGCGCTGCAGGGAACAGGGATTGGTGACGGGCGTCGCGACCAGCGTGTCGGCTTCCACCTTTGCGGATGTCGTGTCGGAGCGCTTCGTCGACGACATGGCCGCGCGCGGCGCGCATTATCTCTGGTACTACATCTACCGTCCCTCCGGTCCGGTGCCGGGCTTCGAGGAGGCGCTCAGCGACGAGCAGGTGCGCGCGCTGCGCCGCTTTCTGCTGGAGCAGAGGGCGCGGTGCAAAAGCCTGGTGATCATTGATGCCTACTGGGATCATGACGGCAACGCGCTCTGTCCTGCGGCAACCGGAATCAGCCATCATATCAATGTGCATGGCGAGGTGGAGCCGTGTCCGCCGGTCCAGTGCGCCGACTGCCGGGTGGAGCCCGGGCGGGTGGCGGCGCGCGTCGCGGGGTCGCCGCTGCTCGCGGCGTTCCGCGCGGAGGTGCCGCGCCTCACGCGTGGCTGTGTGCTGATGGATCATCCGCGCGAATTGGCCGAGCTAGCCGGGCGCTGCGGCGCGCGGGACAGCAGCGGCCGCGGGACGTTTTTCCGCGAGCTGGCGGAGCGACCGGCGCTGCGCTGCCACGACCACGGCGGCGAGCCACTGCCAGAGCGCGCCTGGGCCTATCGGTTTGCCAAGAAGCACTGGTTTTTCGGTTTCGGCGCATACGGCTGACGGCCGCGCGCTGTTCAGGCCAGGCAGAGCAGGGCTACGCCGGCCAGGATCGCGGCGAGCGCCGCGCCCTTGCGGCGCAGGTTACGTTCGCGGAAGATCAGCGCGCCGGCTGCAAACGACAGCGCGACATTCGAACGCCGGATCAGCGACAGCACCGAGATAGCCACGCCCTCCTGGCTGAGCGCGCCGAAATAGAACCAGTCGGCGGCCATCAGCAGCATGCCGACAACCGGTATTGTCCAGCGCCATTCAAAACGCGTGCGCTGCAGGCCGGCGACGCGCTGTGCGCACAGGGCCGCGCCCAGCAACAGCGTCAGATCGATGGCGAACCAGAGCTGTAGGGTGTTGCGGTCGAGCCCGCAGGTGCGCAGCAGATACTTGTCGTAGAGGGCGGAGCCCGCGCCCAGCAAGGTGCCGGCAAAGGCACAGAAGATTCCGGTGTGACGCGTGAAGCGGATGCCCTCCGCTTGGCCCGCCACCGAAAAGAGCCAGTAGCCTGCGAGGATGATCGCCATGCCGAGCGCCTGCAGCGGAGTTGGGATCTCGTGGAACAGGAGCATCGCGCCGCCCAGGGTCCAGAGCGGGGCAGAAGCGCGGATGGGGGCGGCGATCGAGAGCGGCAGCGCCCGCATCGCATAGTAGACAAAAACCCAGGAGGCCGAGACGATCCCCGCTTTCGCGGCCACCAGCCAGAAGCCCGTGCGCGAAATGACGAGCGCGTCCCGCAGGTGACCGGCGGCCGCCAGCGCCAGCGCGAAAAAGACAGCGCCACAAGCCGTGGCCAGAACGAGCACGGGCATGACGGCGTTGGCGTGGACACTGTGCTTCTTGGCCGTATCATAAACCGCCAACAACACGGCCGAGATCAGGATGAAGGGTATCCACATCTCAGGCGGATTCGAGGATCAGGTTGGCGTACTGGACCGTGTCGCCGGTACGGATCAGGCCGACCGCGTGCGGGACACGTTTTTTAAAGGTCACGTGCGGCTCGTAGTCGATGTGGATGCCGTCGAGCGCCTGACGGAAGCGCGCCTGGGTCGCCTCGGTGTTGTTCTTGAGGAACTCCTCCGCCATGGCCACACGCCCGATCACGAAATTGGGGCGGATGGCGAGCAGCACATCCAACACGCTGGGGATGTTGTCGATCAGCGAGATGTCAACCGTTTCGATCATGGGCCAGAAGGGGAAGCCGCGGTCGGCGATCACGAGGGTGTTGGTGTGGCGCACGCGGCTGAGCAGGCTGTTCAGCGCGGGGTTGAGAATGCCAGTTTTGAGCATACAGGGCGCTCCTTTTTTGCAAACCAGTATAGCGGAACCCCGGAATGAGGGGAAGCCCGACGCTTCGGCATTGAATGCCGGGCATAAAGATGCGACAATCGCCTTGTGGTTTTCTTGAAAAAAAAGGTGAGCGGTGTCGTTGTGTGCCCCTTGGCTGCGCTCGTGTGGGTTTGCATGGGGCAGGCGCAGACGGCGGAGGGCCCGCGCCTGCCGCGCGGCGCCGCGCCGGCCGCGCCGGTCTATTCGCGCGACGGTACGGTGGTGGTCTACGCGCCGGGAGACAAGGCCGGTTACCGCATGCCGGTGCTGACCTTCGTGACGCAGTTCAGTGCCGAGTTGCAACGGGTGCTGCGGCTCAAGCTGGGATCGCAGCTCGCGCCGCTGGAGGTTGCGATCGGTGGCCAGAGCGACGGCGACACGCGCGTGCTGACGGTGCGCCTGCGCGATGCAGGCGGCGGCGTGGTACGCGAGCGGATCGAGCTGCCTGATCCCGAGGCGGCGGATCTGGATCTGTTCCGGCGCGCGGTCTGCGTGGCGCTGTTGCGGGGCTGGATGGCGGAGGCCGGCGGAACCGAAGCCACCATGCAGGACGTGCCGGGGTGGCTGATCGACGGACTGTTGCGCTACATCGACCGCGAGCGGCGCCAAGCGGACGTCGACCGCACGCTGCTGCTTTGGTCGCGGGCCTGCCTGCCGCCGGCCGCCGCGCTGTTGGAGGCGGACAGCCTGGCGGCCACGCGCGAGCCTGCGGTCGCGGCGGTGCTCGCGAGCTGGCTGATGGAACGGCGCGACGGGGTCTCGCATCTCGAACGCCTTCTGCGCGCGGCAGCGACCGGTACGCCGTGGTCGGTCGGCCAGGCCGCGCGGCTGCTAGCCGGAGGAGACGATGCGGCGGCCTTCGACGCGCATGTGGATCGGAGGCTGTTGGCCGAGAGCCGCGTCGTGGCGCGGCCGGGGCTGACGACCGCCGGGATTGTCCGGCGTTTCCGCGCGCACCTGTTGCTGTATCCCGCGTTTTATGATAAAAACCTGAGCGATACCCATCCGTGGTGCACGCTTCAGCAGGCGGTGGTTCGCGCGCAGGACCCTGCGGTGCGCGCAGCGGCCGCCGCGCAAGGTGTACGCATGAAGATCGCCGCTGTCGGGCGCGATGGCATGCTTCTTGCTGTTTCAGAGGCTTACAGCACCTTTTTCGGTGCGTTGGCGCGCGGTGCGAAGCAGGGGGAGTTGACGCGCCTGCTGCTGGAGGCTGAGGGGATGCGGCGGACGTTGGAGCGGCGCGTGGCGCAAGGCGAGGTGTTTCAGCGGGACGCGGGCTCGGAGGTACAGGGTGCCGGCGCGCAAAGGAAGTGACATGGCGAAAGCGGACGGAAATCAGAAAACGATTGTCGGCAAGATCCATCCGGATGTGCTGTCGTTCACGGTCGGCAAGGATCCTGTGCTTGATCTGGAACTGGCGGTGTGGGACTGTCTGGGCACGGCAGCGCATGTGACGATGCTTTCCAAGATGCGCGTTAAGCCTCCGGTTATGGGGACTGAAGAACGCAACCGGGTGGTCGCTGCGCTGGTGGAGATCATGCGCGAGGCGCGCGCCGGAGCCTTTACGATCACCGAGGCCGATCAGGATGTGCATCTGGCGGTGGAGCGGCGGCTGACTGAACGGTTGGGCGATCTGGGGCGTAGGGTGCACACCGGGCGCAGCCGCAACGACCAGGTGGCGGTGGACATCCGCCTGCACGCCAAAGATCAGTTACTGGGGCTGACCGAAGAGGTCGCCGCGCTGGCTGAGCGGCTGGCGGCGTTCGGTCGGCGCCACGCGCGTCTGCCGATGGTGGGGCGCACCCACCTGCAGCCGGCGATGCCGAGCACGGTGGGCCTGTGGGCCACGGGGTATGCCGAGCTGCTGTTTGACGACCTGCCACTGGTGGAAGCCGCTTACATCACGAACGACCGTTGTCCGCTCGGATCGGCGGCCGGATACGGGGTGCCGCTGCCGCTCGACCGCGCGCTGACGGCGCGGCTGTTGGATCTCGCGCGCCCGCACCACAACGTTTTCCACGCGAGCAACGCGCGCGGCAAAAATGAGGCGGTGATGCTCGCCGCCTGCGGGCAGCTCATGCTGAGCCTGTCGCGCCTGGCCGAAGACCTGATTCTGTTTTCGATGCCGGAGTTCGGGTACTTCGTGCTGCCGCCCGAGCTGTGCACCGGCAGCAGCATCATGCCGCAGAAGTACAATCCGGATGTGCTGGAACTGATCCGCGCCAAGGCCGCGACGGTGCTGGGCTACGGCACGGCGGCGAACACCATTCTGAAGGCGCTGCCGGGCGGTTACAACCGCGACCTGCAGGAGACCAAGGAGCTGTACATGGAAGGGGTGCGCGTGACGCGCGCGTCGCTGCGCATCATGGCGCTGATGGTCGCCGCGCTCAAGGTGCGGCCCGAGCGCCTGCGCGCGGGGTTCACGCCGGGCGTGTTCGCGACCGACCGCGCGTTGGGGCTGGTGGCCGGGGGCATGCCGTTCCGCGACGCCTACCAGCATGTGCGGTCGCATCTCGATGAACTGGAGGCGGCCGATCCGGATCAGGCGGTGGCCGCCAAGACGCACGAAGGCGGCACGGCCGGACTGGACTTCGATTTTTACCGCACGCGTGCCGGCGAGGTGCGCCGGTGGGTGCGCGAACGGCGCAGGCACGCGTATGCGGCCTTCGCCAGGTTGCTGGGTGTGGCGTTTCCAGTGGCGTGAACGGAACAGGGTTTGTGTAGGGAAGACGGGAGAAAGGATCACGAGCATGAGGATTCAACAGGTGGTGGCAGGCATCGGGATGTTCCTGGGCACGGCGGCGTGCGCGGTGGCGCAGGAAGCGGCTGCGGTCGCGGCGTCGCCTGCGGTCAAGGGCTACGGCATGTCGTTCAGGCAGGCGTGGGAGTACGGCGGCTGGGTGATGTGGCTGCTTGCAGCGATTTCTGTGTTTGCCCTGGCGATGGTCTTCTATTTCATGATCGTCCTGCGCTCCGGCGCGGTGACGCCGCATGAGCTGATGGTGGATCTGCTCGCGCGCATCCGCGCCAATGACTTGAATGAGGTGCGCCGGCTTTGCGACCGCCATCCCTGCGCGCTGTCGTCCGTCGTGTTGGCGACGCTCGACTGCATGCGCAACGTGCCGCAATGCGACGTGGCGCTGCTGCGCGGGGCGACCGAGTCGGAGGGCGCGCGACAGGCCGACGCGATCCAGGGCCAGACCGAGTTCCTGCTGGACGTGGCGACGATCGCCCCGCTGCTGGGGCTTTTGGGTACGGTGCTGGGCATGCTCACCGCCTTCGGGTCAGTGGCCAGCGACATCGCCAGCGCCAAGCCGGTGGTGCTCGCGGCCGGCGTGTCGCAGGCGATCGTCACGACGATCTTCGGCCTCATCGTCGCGATTCCCTGCATGGCCTTCTACGCCTGGTTCCGCCGCCGCGCGAGCCGTCAGATCGCCAACCTGGAGACCGCCTCGGCTGAGATCATGACTGCGATCATCGGCGTAACCTCGGGTGGCAAGGGCTCCGCCTACACTGACCGCTAACCGAAGGAAGGAGCGCCAGCCATGAACTTCCGCAAGACCCGACGGGGCGTGCTTCCGACGTTCCAGATGACGTCCATGATGGACATCATCTTTCTGCTTCTTTTTTTCTTCATTACGACTTCGGTCTTTTCGCAGTGGGAGTATGAGATCAACATCAGCCTGCCCTCGGCTCAGAGCGGTAAGGTGCCGGACCGTTTGCCCGGCGAGATCATCATCAACATCACCAAGGACGGGCGTGTCTCCGTCAATCAGCAGGATCTGACGCTCGACGCGCTCAGAACGCGGCTTGACCGTCTCGCGCGCTACTTTCCCGGACAGCCGGTCGTGTTGCGCGCCGACAAGGAGACGCGCTACGACGACCTGATCAAGGTGGTCGACACCTGCCGCAAAGCCGATATCTGGAACTTCTCGATGGCGACGAGCGAGGAGAAGGGCGACGCGACGGAGAAAAAATGAGGATGCGTTTCACACGTCTATGCGCGGGGATGTTGCTGGCCGGCCTGGGGACATTGGCGGCCGCCGATCCCGTGGCGTTGACCGACCGGATGCAGTTGGCGGACGGGCTCTTCCGTCGCAACCTCTTCGATCTGGCGGCGCGAGAGTATGCGGCGCTGGCCGAGACGCCGGACGCGCAGGCGCTCGACGATGTGCTCTTCCGCCTGGGTGAATGTTACCGCCGCCTGAAAAAGTTGCCCGAGGCCGAGGCGGCCTATAAGCGGCTGGTGGAGTCCTTCCCGGCTAGCCGCAACGCGCCGCGCGCGCGGCTTCAGTGCGCCTTGATTCTGATGGAGTCCGGCGGCGCCTCGCTGGAAGACGCGGCCGCCTCGTTCGCCAAACTGTCGGAGCCCTCCGTGCCGGCCGAAGTGCGCGCCGCCGCGCTCTACCATGGCGGCGAAACGTTGGAGAAACTGAAGCGCCCGGACGAAGCGCTGGCGCGGTATGAGGTGCTGGTCAAGGAGTTTGCCGATACCGATTACGGCATGTATGCCGGGTTGCGCACGGCCTGGCTGCTGACGCGCCGCAACACGGCGGAGGACCGCCGCCGCGCCTTGGGGGTCTATCTGGATCTGGCGCACAAGGCCAAGGAGGCCAAGGTGGTGGAAGATGCCTCGTATTTTGCGGCCCAGGTCTCGTTGCTGGACGGCCGCCACGAAGAGAGCGCCAACCTTTTCCTCGCGCTGCGCACCAAGTTCCCGGACTCGCCGCGCGTGACCGAGAGCGCCCTGGCCGCAGCGTGGGCCAACTATTATGCCGGGCGCTACAAAGAAGCCTCCGAGTTGCTGGACCGGGTGATCGGCCAGGCGCAGCATCCCGAGCGCGAGCAGATCCTTTACGTCAAGGCGAACTGCCTGCGCCAGCTTGAACAGCGCGCCGATGCGGTGGCGATGTACGCCCGGCAGTTGGCCGAATTTCCGGCCGGCAAACTGGCGCCGCAGGCCCAATATGAACGGCTTTCGACCCTGTACAACGACGGCAAGTACCAAGAGGTTCTGGATGTCGCCGCGCAGGTTGCCGCGCCGCCCCCCGAGTACGCGGACAACGTCTACTGGATGAGCGCCGAGTCGGCGGTCGCCGTGCAGAAGAGCGAGGCCGCCGTGCAGAACTACCGTCTGCTGGTGGACAAGTGTCCCGCGAGCCCGTTTGTTAAAGACGCGCTCTACCGGCTGGGCTGGCTGTTGCAGAAGCAGGAAGTCTGGGAGTCGGCCGCCTCTTGGTTCCAGCAGGTGTCCGAGCGCTTTCCCAAAGACCCGCTGGCCGCGAAGGCGCTCTATGCCGCAGGCGTCTGCCGCTCGCGGCTCGGTCAGAGCGAGGCCGCGCTGCGCGACTGGACCGTGCTGCTGACGCAGTATCCGGAGAGCGCGGAGGTGGCGGAGACGCTCTACCAGAAGGCGATGGAAGAACTGCGCACCAAGAATCCTCGTGCGGCCGGCGCGACGCTGGACGAGCGCATGCGCCGCTTTCCGGACGATGCGCGCAAGGCCGAGGTGCTCTACTGGCGCGGCGCAGTGGCGCGTCAGACCGGTGATCGGGTGGAGGCGGAAAAGCTGTTCCGCGCCTGTCTGGCCGCCACGCCGGCCAAGGAGTTCGAGCGCGAGTCGATGCTGGAGTTGGGTCTTCTGTTACAGGAGGACGGACGCAAGGAGGAGGCCGCCGGACTCTTTCAGACGCTGCTGGACGCGCCGATCACCGACAAGCTTGGTCCCGACCGTCTGGCGTGGCTCGCGGAATTTCAGTTGGAGCAGAAACGAACGGATGCCGCCGCCAAGGCGGCGAATGCCCTGCTGGCGCTCAAGCCCGACAAAGGCTGGGTGCAGACCGCCTGGACCGTGCTCGGCCGGATTCACCGGGCCAAGGAGGAACGCGATCCCGCGATCCACGCCTTTACGGAGGCGCTGTCCGCTGGCGCGTCGACCGCCTATGGCGCCGAGGCGGCGCTGCGCCTGGGCGAGCTGTTGACCCAGGCCGGCCGCTTCGACGAGGCCGCCAAGCATTTGAATGACGCCGCGTCGCGCGCGGCCGCGCCGGAACTGCTGGGCCTGCGGGCGCATGCTTACGCGGGGCTGGCGCGCAATGCCGAAGAGAAAGGCGACGCGGAGGCTGCGCTGCGCTACTACATGAGCGTCGGCATCCTGTTCAACGATGCTACGCTGGTGCCCGAGGCGCTGCACAAGGCCGCGACCCTGCTCGACAAGCTCGGTCGCGGACAGGAGGCGCAGGCGATGCGCGAGGAACTGAAGGCACGCTATCCGGATTCGCCGCTGTCGCGCCAGGGGCAGACCCGAACGGAGCGTCGCGAGGAGAAGGGCAACGCATGATACCGCACGGCTTTGGACAGCACCAGAGACAGAGCGAACATCACATGATGTTGGCCTGCGTGGCTATCTTGCTTTCCGCGGTCATTCATGTGGTCTGCATGTACCTGTTTGCGGACTGGGCGTTGGGTGGTGCGGCGGCCGGTCTGCGCCAGAAGGCGCGCGACTGGTTTGAGGGTGACCGCGTGCCGCCGATGCGCGTCGAGATGATGCATGCCGACCCGATGCGCATCGCCGAGAAGGTGCAGGGCGAGCGCGACACGCCGAGCCGCGGTCCCATCGAGGCCGGCGACCGGGTGGAGGCACTCAGCCAGAGCGCGAGCCCCGTGCTGACGGTGCCGCCGCCGATTCCGCGCGAAGCGCTGACGCCGGGCGTGCCCGCGCTGAAAGAGGTGGTGTCCGAGCAGATCGACACCACGCCGTGGATGCCGCGCCAGGAGATCGCCCAGATCTTTGACCGGACCGTGCAGGACGACGTGGCAGCCTTGCCGCGGCGCGAGATCCCGATGATCGAACGGGTGCCTAAAGCGCCGGACATTGTGCCGTCGATCGATCTGGCCGGCCGCCGTTTCGGCAAAGACCCCGAACCGCCCAAGCCCATGGAAGCGGCTGAAGTGTTCGACACGGAGATCAGCAAGGGCACGTTCAAGCCGCCGGTCGCGCAGGTGCCGGAGACCGCCGCCAAAGTCAGCGCCGGCACGACCGAGGCGCGTTTCGGCATGCAGCCCGGCGAAAAAACCGGCGCGGCCGCCGGCAGCGCGGACAGCGAACGCCTCAAACAGGCGCAGCAGGAGCGCGTTCAAAAGCAGCTTGAAGCGGCGGCCCGGCAAACGCCGGCCGGACAGACGGTCAGCGCGGAAGAACGCAAGTCGCGCGAGGCCCAGGCGCAGATCGCTACGTTGCAGGAGACGATCGACTATGTGCCGATCGACGATCTGCTGGCCGTCGGGCTGGAGACTTTTCGCGATCCCGCCGAGCCGGGACGCGTCTATTTCCGGATCGGCATCCAGCCGCGTGCCGATAGGCAGGTGCCGGTCATCGCCAAAGATATCGTCTTTGTGCAGGATGTCTCGGCCTCGATGACGGAGGAGCGCATGGTCTTCTGCCGACGCGGCGTCGCGGCGGCGCTTCAGACCCTCAACCCGGGTGACCGCTTCAATGTGGTCGGGTTCCGCGACACCTTTGAGCCCTGTTTTCAGGAATGGGCGGTCGCTTCGACCGAGAATCTGGTGAAGGCGGCCGCATTTGTCGACGGCATGCGTGCCTTCGGCCAGACCGACCTCTTCGGCTCATTGCGCGCGCTGATGCGGTTGCCGCGAGATCCGAGGCGCCCGATGATCGCTGTGGTGGTCACGGACGGTAAGCCGACGTTCGGCGTCACCGAGAGCGCCAAGATCATCGGCGAATTCTCTGCGCTTAACAGCGGGATGGTCTCGATCTACATGTTCGGCACCCAGAGCAAGGCCAATGTGTATCTGCTCGACATGCTCACCTATTGTAACCGCGGCGCGTCAACCGTCACGAACGGCAACCGCTGGGATCTGCCCGCCGCGTTTCAGCCGGTGTACGAGGGCGTGCGTTATCCCGTGATGGGGGATATCACGGTGGTGTTTGACTCGGCGTCGAAATGCGAGGTGTATCCCAAGAACTCGGCCAACCTCTACAAAGACCGCCAGTTGGAGCTGTGCGGCGTCTGCCCAGACACCACGGAGGAGTTGATCTTCCAGGTGCGCGGCCTGGCGTCTGACAAAGGCTATGACTCGATCTTCCGGCTCAGCATGTCGCGCCACGCCAAACTCGGGTCGGCTGCGGTCAAGCAACGGTGGGCAAACCAGAAGATGTACCATCTGGTGGCGGATTATTCGCGCGAGGCGCGGCAGCAAGTGATGGCCGAAATGTTGAAAGTCCATACGCAGTATGGTGTGCCGATCCCGTACGAATCCGAACTGAAATGAGCCTATGATCTCTTACAAGCTCGTGATGCCCGAACACATGAATCAGTACGGCGTGCTGTTCGGCGGCAATTTGCTGAAGTGGGTGGACGAGACGGCGTGGATGGCGGTCAGCCTTGACTACCCGGGTGGGCGGTTCGTGACGATCGGCATGGACCGCGTCGAGTTTAAGAAGGGCGTCTCGGGCGGCTCGATCCTGCGCTTTGAGGTAGTCCGGCAGCGGATCGGCCGCACGTCGGTCACCTACGATGCCCGCGTTTTCAGGCGCGAGCTGCACCAGAGCGCGGAAGACGTGATCTTCAGCACCGACATCACGTTTGTACGGGTCGACGAGAACGGTGTGAAGAGGCCGGTCGAAGCGGCAGGTTGACGAGGGGATGAGGGGACGGGACAGCGTGATGGATACTGGGGATGGACAGCAGAGGGGCGAGGCGGTCAAGAGCGTGGCGGATGTAGATCCGCTTGAGCTGTCGCGCCGCCATCCGGAGTGGAGCGCCGCGCAGCCGATGACGCGCCTGCAGAAGGGGGTGATGATCGGTCTGGCGCTGGGGGCCGTCGTGGCGTTTGCCCTTGTGCCGCTGCGGACCGCCCAGACGCTGATCGGCCTCTGCACGCTTTTTTATGTGGTCAGCACGTTGTATAAGTTTGCGGTGATCCGCGCCTCGCTCTCGCCGTCGGCGATCCTGCGCTTCTCCCCGGAGGAGATCGCGGGCGCTGAGCCGCGCGAGTGGCCGGTCTATTCGGTCCTGGTGCCGATGTACAAGGAGCCGGAGACCCTCAAGCAGATGGTGGCCGCGTTGACGGCGATGGACTATCCGGCGGACAAAAAGGACGTGCAGATCCTGCTGGAGGCGGATGACGACCTCACGCTCAACGCCGCGCGCGCCCTGACGTTGCCGCCCGGTTTCCGCGTAACCGAAATCCCGCCCTCGTTCCCGCGCACCAAGCCTAAGGCGTGCAACATCGGTCTCTATCTGGCCAAGGGCGACTACCTGGTGATTTATGATGCCGAGGATCTGCCGGAGAAGGACCAGCTCAAGAAGGCGGTGCTGGCCTTCGAGGCGTCGCCGCAGAATGTGGTGTGCGTCCAGTCGCGCCTGAACTACTACAACCCGCGCCAGAACGTGCTGACCCGCTGGTTCACGGCCGAATATTCGGCCTGGTTTGACTTGCAGTTGCCGGGCCTGGCCGCGATGGGAGCCGTGATCCCGCTGGGCGGCACCTCGAACCACTTCAAAACAAATGTCCTGCGGGATCTGATGGGCTGGGATGCCTACAACGTCACCGAGGATTGCGATCTCGGCGTGCGTCTGGGCCGCGCCGGATTCGCCACGCGCATGCTGGAGACCACGACGTGGGAAGAGGCGTGCAGCGTGGTGCCCTTCTGG
>Ga0123328_1003900_pt1 | contig 12424 bp, 10 predicted proteins | sample BioC12SIPDNA_2_FD_89702 | JGI IMG/M metagenome (GOLD analysis project Ga0123328, IMG submission 89702) | Anaerobic biogas reactor microbial communites from Washington, USA - Biogas_R1_A C12 SIP DNA | ecosystem: Engineered > Bioreactor > Anaerobic > Unclassified | place: Washington, USA...
AGATGCCGCTGAACCGGCGCAGCTTCCGCCTTCCGGGGAGGCGGTTGAGGCCGCCCCCCCCTCCCCCGCTCCCGCGCCCCCTCCGGGCTTGCCTGACCCCGCGCCGGGACAGGCCTGACCCGCCGCCATGCGGTGCGCCGACGTCCCGGAACACCTCCTTGCCCTCGCCCCCAACTGGGTGGGCGACGCCGTCATGTGCACCCCCGCGCTGCGCGCGCTCAAGAACGCCTTTCCCCAGGCCCGGCTCACCGTCGCGGGGCGCGCCGCCGTCTGCGCTCTGCTGGAGGGGCTCCCCTGGGTGGACGCCCTGCATCCCCTGCCCGCCCGGCCCGGGACGGCGGAGCTGTTCCGCCACGCCCGCGCGCTGGCCCCCGCCGCGTGCGACCTGGCCGTGGTCTTCCCCCATTCCTTCCGCGCCGCCCTGCTGGCGCGGCTGGCCGGGGCCCGCCACCGTATCGGACACGACCGCAACGGGCGGGGATTCCTGCTCACAGAGCGCGTGGCCCCGCACCGGGTGGACGGACGCATCACCCCGGTCTACATGGCCTTCGAGTATCTGGACGTGGCGGAGGCGGCCGGAGGGAAACGCGACGGCCTCGGCCCGGAGCTTGCGGCCCCGGAGGCCCTGCGCGCGGAGCTCGCGGAACGGTTCGCCGGAGAGGGCCCCCTGGTGGCGCTCGCGCCCGGCGCGGCCTTCGGCCCGAGCAAGCAGTGGCCCGCTGAGCGGTTCGCCGCCCTGGCGGACCATCTGCATGAGCGCCGCGGCGCGCGCTGCGTCCTCCTGACCGGGCCCGGCGAGGAGGACACGCGCCGGGCGGTGCTGGCCGCCGCGCGGCATCCCCTGCTCGAATGCCCCCGGCAGGGCCTCGACATGCTCAAGGCCGCCGTGTCGCTCGCGGACCTGCTGGCCGGCAACGACAGTGGGCCGCGCCATGTCGCCGTGGCCTTCGGGAAGCCCGTGGTGTGCGTCATGGGCCCCACCTCCCCCGCCTACACGGACGGCCCCTGGGAGCGGGGCCGCGTGCTGCGGATTGATGTGGACTGCGGCCCCTGCCAGCAGCCCGTCTGCGCCACGGACCACCGCTGCATGACGGGCATCTCCGTGGACGCGGTGGCGGAGGCCGCGCTGGCGGCCCTGGACCTTCAACCCCCGCGCGGCCCGGCCCCGCGCGATGAGGAGCCCGCATGAAAGGCATCTATGTCATCACCATGTGGTCCGGCGGCAAGCCCGCCAAGAAGTGGCAGAGCGAGGGCACCCCGGAGAGACTGCCCACGGGCACCGGCGTGAGTTTCGTGAGCCTGGACACCAAACTCCGCGTGGAGGTCATCGGGAGCATCTCCGTGGAGGAATACGAGTCCGGCCGCGCCGAACTGGAAATGGCGCTGCGAAACGGGGACGCCCCCGGCCCCGGCCCCGGCGCGGAATCGGAGCGGCTCTACTGACGCGGCAGCCGGTGACCGGGCAGGGTAGGGAAGTGGGGGCGGCCCGGATGGTACACTACGCGCACCAAAACTGAAACCGTATCATGATCCGGCGGTGCCGGACGGAAGGCGTGCGCATGGCCAGAAATGTTCGATCGGAGAAATCCCCGAGGCAGGGCAAACCGGCGGCCCCCCGCAGGCCGGGCCGGTCCGCCGCCCCCCGCCCGAAAACCGCGGACGCCAAGCCCTTCCGCGCTGACAAACCCGCCCGGTCCGGCGCACCGGACCGGCCTTCCCCCCGCCCGAAAGCCTCCGCCTCCAAGCCCTTCCGCGCGGGCAGGCCCTCCCGGCCCGGCGCACCGGACCGGCCCAGCCCGCGCGCCGAAGGCGGTGATGCCGTCCCGCGTCCCCCCCGTCCCGCGCACGCCCCGCGTCCGCTGCGTCCGGGACGCCCCCCGCGTCCGGCGGTGAAGGCCGCGCGCGCCGCGGCGGCGGACCGCGGCCCCGCGGCGAACATCGTCCATGTGAAATGGACGAAGACCCGGGGTCTCCAGCTTCCCGGCATCGCCGAGGCGAAGGAGTTTTTCCGCCACGAGACGCTGGAGCACGCCGTGGAAAAGCTGCTGGTCAGCCGCGACCCGCTCCTGCAGCCCGCCCTGCGGAAACTGCTGGGGGACGCGCCGCTGTTCTCGCTCACCTTCGACCTGGCCTGGGAGGAGGCGCACCGCTTCTGCTACCTTGTGACGGCGTCGAACCGGAACCGGGACAAGGGGACGGCGGTCCTGATGCTGGCGCGCAACCACCAGGAGTACGGGGTCGCCCTGCGCGCGGAGTGCGAGAACGCGCGGGCGCTGTACGAGGCGGACCCGAGGCACGTGGCCCCCTTTCTCGGGGCGGGCTTTGTCTATCTGCCCGACCGGTACAAGCGGGCGGAGATGGGGCGCGAACTGCCCGCATGGCTGGCCGCGTGGCCGGCCGACGCCGCGCCCATGGCTGTCGGCAACCCGGCCCAGCTCGCGGCGGGCGGCGCGGGCGGCGTCCGCCTCCTCACGCGGCGGGACACGGACAAGCTCCGCGCGGGAATCGTCACCCTGCTGTTCCGCGTGTGGCGGGCGCAGGCGGGGCGGTCGCTGAATTTCTCCGCCCTGCGGCCGCAGGATTTCCTGGTGGCGCGGGAGGGGAACTCGGGGCTGCGGCCCGTCCTGCTGGGCACGCGCGCCCGGCTGATGTCGCTGCCGGCCGAGAAGTTTGTTCGGCGGGTGCTTGCCGCCGCGTGGGACACGCCGTCGGGGTCCTTTTCCCTGGCGCCTTCAGACCCGGCCCTGTTCCTGGAGGCCGTCACGGACGCCTGCGGGGAGGAGGGGCGCGCGCTGGTCGCCGGCGCCCTTGCGCCGCCGGCCGGCGGGGGCGCGCCGCGCCAGGTGAAAAACACCGCGCTTCCGCGCGACTACGTTGACAATCTGCGCCAACTCATGCTGAAATGACCCTCAAATCCCCGCCCCCAGGGCGCGCTGTTGGAAGGAAACCCGGATGAGCGCCAGACTTCTCTTTGCAGCCGTTCTGCTGTGCGCGGGCCTCTGCGCCGCCGCGCCGATGCCCGTGTTCCATGTCGCCGTGCACGGCAACGACGCATGGTCCGGCACCCTGCCCGAACCGAACGCGGAGGGGACCGACGGCCCCTTCCTGACCCTGGGCCGGGCGCGGGAAGCCCTGCGCGCGGCGGGCACGTCGGAGGGCGGCATGGTTTACGTCCACGCGGGCGCGTATTACCTGACGGAGCCCCTCGTGCTGGAGAAGGAGGATTCGGGCTCCGAAACCTTCCCCGTGGTGTGGCAGGCCGTGCCGGGGGAGACGGTGCGCATTGTCGGCGGCCGGCCCGTCACAGAGTTCACCCCGCACGCGGGCGAAATCCTCAAGGCGGACATGACGCCCTTCGCCCTGCCCAAGGGCGCGCCGCGCCAGCTCTTCTTCAACGGCGAGCGCCAGATCCCCGCGCGCTGGCCGAACAAGGGGGAGGACGACATGCCCGGCGGCAAGTGGGCTTTCGTCCAGACCCGGGTGGACGCCGCCCCCGAGACCTCCTTCGTGACCGCTTCGGACCGGCCCGCGGGCTGGAAGAGCCTCGCGGGCGTCGAAGTCTCGATCTGGCCGAACTACAACTGGTGGCAGACCATCACCCCGCTGAAGGCCTTCGACGCGGCGACGCGCACGGTGGAGCTGGGCGAGAAGCTGCCCTACACCATCGAGCCGGGCCGCCGCTTCTTCTTCCAAAACGTGCTGGAAGAGCTGGACGCCCCCGGCGAGTTCTGCCTGAACGACGCGTCGAACACGCTGTACTTCCTGCCCCCGGCGTCCATGGAGGCCGCCGAGGTGATCGTGCCCGCCGTGGAGACCCTCGTGCGCATGAAGGGCGCCGCCCATGTCGCGTGGATGGGCTTCACGATGGAGGCCTGCACCGCCGAGGCGGTCCGCATCGAGGACTGCGTGTCCGTGCTCGCCGCGCGCTGCGTGATCCGCAACACGGGCGGCTACGGCGCCGTGGTCAGCGGCGGCAAACAGTGCAAGGTCGCGGGCTGCGACATTTACGCCACGGGCCGCGGCGGCGTCTCCCTCGACGGCGGCGACCGCAAGACCCTCACCCCGGCGTCGCACGAGGCGGTGAACAACCACATCCACCATTTCGGCGCGATCTTCCAGACCTACCAGACCGGCGTGACCGTCGCGGGCGTGGGCAGCCGCGTCGCCAACAACCTCATCCACGACGCGCCGCACATCGGCATCCTGCTCAACGGCAACGACCACATCATCGAGTACAACGACATCCACCACGTGTGCCTGGAGGGCAGCGACAACGGCGGGTTCTACATGGGCCGCGACTGGACCCAGCGCGGAAACGTGCTCCGGTTCAACAAGTTCCACGACATTTACGGTTTCGGCCTGGCCGGGCTCGCTGCGGGCACCGACGGCAAGTACCACTACGACGCCCCGCACCAGGCCTGGGGCGTGTACCTCGACGACTGCTCCAGCGGCGTGACGGTGCAGGCGAACATCTTCTACCGCGTGCCCCTGTGCGGCGTCATGATCGGCGGCGGGCGCGACAACCTCGTGGACAACAACGTCTTCGTGGACTGCGTGCCCGCGCTCCACATTGACGACCGGTGGGACGCCTACTGCTGGGACATCATGCAGGAGCGGCTGGAGGCCATGGACTACAAGAACCCGCCGTTCAGCACGCGCTACCCCGAGCTGCTGAAGATGGGCGACGACCCGCGCAAACCGGCGAACAACACCTTCACGAACAATGTGGTGGCCTACACCCGAGACGACTACCGCGGACTCAGCACGGCGAAGCCGGGCTCGTCCACGGCGGTCGCCTACACTCTCAGCCCCTACGACCCCGAAACCACGACCTTCGACAACAACCTCATCTTCCACACCGCAACCCCGCAGGTGGCCGCGCGGTCCTACAAGAAGGACGACGCGGCGGACGTTCCGTGGACGGAGTGGCAGGCGCGCGGGCATGACAAGAACAGCCGCCTCGCGGACCCGAAGTTCTTCCGGCCGGAGGAGGACAACTACATGATGCGCCACGATTCCCCGGCCTTCGAGATGGGGATCAAGGACATTCCGGACTACCGGATCGGCCTGTACAAGGACGAGTTCCGCGCGTCGTGGCCGCCGCCCGCCCAGGAGCGGCGCGACGGCGGCGACCACCGCGAGTGGGTTGTGGAGCCGTAACCAAAGAGGGAGAGCGGAAAATGGGCATCGTCATCGGACTCGACGTCGGCACCAGCGGGACCAAGGCCGTCGCCATGGATGAAACCGGGCGCCTGATGGCGTCCGCGCTCGTGGAATACCCCCTGCACAGCCCCAAGCCGGGCTGGGCGGAGCAGGACCCCGCGGACTGGCGCGCCGCCGCGCTGTCGGCGCTGTCGCAGCTCGCCGCGCAGGTGAACCCCGCCGACGTGAAGGGCATCGGCCTCACGGGCCAGATGCACGGGTCCGTGTTCCTCGACGCGGAGAACAACGTGCTGCGCAACGCCCTGCTGTGGTGCGACCAGCGCACGGCCGCCCAGTGCGACGCCATCACGGAGAAGGTCGGCGCGGCGCGGCTCATCGAGATGGTGTCGAACCCCGCGCTCACGGGCTTCACGGCCCCGAAGATTCTCTGGCTGCGGGACAACGAGCCGCACCTGTACGAGAAGGTGCGCCGGGTGCTCCTGCCCAAGGACTACATCCGCTGGGTTCTCACGGGCGAGTACGCCACCGACGTGGCCGACGCCTCGGGCACCCTGCTCTTCGACGTGAAAAACCGGTGCTGGCACCGCGAGCTGCTGTCCCTGCTGGACATTGACCCCGCGCTGCTGCCCGCCTCCTTCGAGGGGCCGGAGGTCACCGGCACCCTCACCGCCGGTGCGGCCGCGCAGACCGGCCTGCCCGCGGGCATCCCCGTCGTGGCGGGCGGCGGCGACCAGGCCGCCAACGGCGTCGGCTGCGGCATCGTGCGCCGGGGCGTGGTCTCCGCATCCCTCGGCACGAGCGGCGTCCTGTTCGCCTTCGCGGACACCGTCAGCACGGACCCGGAGGGCCGCGTGCACACCTTCTGCCACTCCGTGCCGGGCTGCTGGCACACCATGGGCGTTGTCCTCAGCGCGGCGGGGTCGCTCCAGTGGTTCCGCAACCAGCTCTGGACCGGGGAGTGGGTGCGCGCGAAGGCCGAGGGCCGCGAGGTCTACGAGGACATCACCGCGGCGGCGGGCACGGCCCCGGCGGGCAGCGAGGGGCTCCTCTTCCTGCCCTATCTCACGGGCGAGCGCACGCCCCACAAGGACCCCTTCGCCCGCGCGGCGTTCATCGGCCTGTCCCTGCGGCACACGCGGGCGCACATGGCCCGCGCCGTCCTCGAGGGCGTGGCCTACGCCATGAACGACAGCACGGAGATCATGCGCGGCATGGGCGTCGCGGTGGACGAGGTGCGCTGCTCCGGCGGCGGCGCGCGCAGCGCCCTGTGGCGCCAGATCATGGCGGACGTCAACAGCGCCCCCATGGTCACCATCAACGTGGACGAGGGCCCGGCCTACGGCGCGGCGATCCTCGCCTCCGTCGCCACGGGCATGCACGCCCGCGTGGACGCGGCCTGCGACGCCATCATCCGCGAGGTGGACCGCGTGTCCCCCGACCCGGCGGCGGCGGCCGGCTACGGCCGGTGGTTCCGCGAGTACCAGGCGGCCTACCGCGCCCTCGCCCCCGGCTTCCGGCGCGCCGCCGAAATCCTCGGGTGACCGCCATGCCCTTCGAGCATGACGTGGACCTGCGCCGCACGCTGCCGGAACTGGACCCCGCCTGCTTCGACGGCGCGGACGCCAGCGACGACGTCGCCGCCGTCGCGCGGCGCGTCGGGCATCGGCCCCTGCGCAAGTACAGCCCGGCGGACCTGCTGGCCGTCGTGCGGCTGGGCGTGGCCCCGGCGCACACCGTGCCGCCCGCCGTCGCGCTGCTCGACGCCGACCCCCTGCTGGAGGCGGCGGAGCATCCCGGCGACCTGCTCACCGCCGTGCTGGAGCTGGACTCCCGGTTCTGGCTGGAGCGCCACGAGCTGTGGACGGCCATGGCGGGGGTGCTGGAGCGCGCGCTGGGCGAGATCACCGCGCGCGCGGAGAAAATGCAGGAGGAAGATGCCGGGGAGTGCTGGCTCCCGGCGCTGCTCGGAGACGACTTCATGGGCGCGGTGCTGCATTTTCGCGGCATGTTCCGCGAATAACCCCGCACCCCGGAGAAAAACATGTCGGAATCCTTTGAAATGACGGTGGACGAGGCGCAGGCCGGCCTGCGCATGGACGTCTTCCTCGCGGGAATGGTGGAGGACGCCACGCGCTCCTTCCTGAAGAAGGTGGTCCAGGACGGGCGGGTCACGGTCAACAGCCACGTCTGCAAGAAGCCCTCGCGGATGATGGCCGCCGGCGAGACGGTGGTCGTGGACCTGCCCGACCCGCCCCCGGCGGAGCCCCAGCCCGAGGACATCCCCCTCGACATCCTGTTCCAGGACGACGATGTGGTCGTGGTGAACAAGCCCGCCGGGCTGGTGGTGCATCCCGCGCCCGGCCACGACCACGGCACGCTGGTGAACGCCCTGCTCTTCCACTGCCCCGGGTTCCAGCGCGCCGGGGCCGACCAGAACCGCCCCGGCATCGTCCACCGCCTCGACCGCGACACCTCCGGCGTCATGATCGCCGCGAAGACACGGCGGGCCTTCGCCTCCCTCGCGGAGCAGGCCGCCTCCCACACCTTCGACCGGCGCTATCTCGCCCTTGTGCGGGGCGAGTTCCCCGAGGACCGCGCGCGCATAGACGCGCCCCTCGGCCGCAGCCTGGCCGACCCGTCGAAGATGGCCGTCACGGGGCTTTACGCCCGCGAGGCGGTCACCCATGTCGAGGTGCTGGAGCGCTTCGGCGCGGCCTCCCTCGTGCGGCTGCGGCTTGAGACGGGCCGCACCCACCAGATCCGCGTCCACATGCGCTTCGCCGGCCGCCCCATCCTCGGCGACCCCGTCTATGGCGTGTCCGACTTCCGGGGCATGGACCTGCCGGAGGACACCACGGCCGCCCTCAACGGCCTGCGCGGCCAGGCCCTCCACGCGGGACTCCTCGGCTTCACCCACCCCGCCACCGGCGAGCGTCTCCAGTTCGAGGCCGGCCCGCCGGAGGACTTCACCCGCGCGCTGAACGCCCTGCGCGCCCTGGCAGGAACAAAATGACCCCCCGCGGCAAGATCCACTTCAGCGGCATCGGCGGCACCGCCATGGTCGGCGGGGCGCGCCTCGCCCTCGAGGCGGGCTGGGAGGTGCGCGGCAGCGACAACCCGCTCTACCCGCCCACCTCCGACATGGTCGCCGCCCTCGGCGTGCCCGTCTACACCGGCTACGACGCCGCCAACCTCGACTGGAACCCCGACCTCGTGCTGCCCGGCAACGCCCTGAGCCGGGGCAACCCCGAGGTGGAGGCCGTCCTCTCGCGGCGCATGCGCTTCCTCAGCCTGCCCGAATGGCTCAAGGAGGAGGTGCTGCGGCCCCGGCGGCCCGTGGTCATCGCGGGCACCCACGGCAAGACCACCACCACGGCGCTCGCGGCCCACGTCCTCGAACGCTGCGGCCTCGCCCCCGGCTACCTCATCGGCGGCCAGCCCCTCGGCTTCGAGCATCCCGCGCGACTCGGCGCCCCCGGCGCGCCCTTTGTCATCGAGGGCGACGAGTACGACACCGCCTTCTTCGACAAGCGCGCCAAGTTCCTGCACTACCTCCCCGAGATCGCCGTCGTCACCTCCCTCGAGTTTGACCATGGCGACATCTACGCCGACCTCGCCGAGATCGAGACGGCCTTCCAGCGCATGCTGCGCCAGATTCCGAAGGAGGGCTGGCTCATCGCCTGCGCGGACAACCGTGCCGCGTCCCTCGTCCCCCACGCCTACTGCCAAACCGCCACCTACGGCTTCAGCGAGGGCGCGGACTGGCGGGGCGTCCCCGTCGAGCGCGGCGGGCGCCGCCTCCTCGCCGTGCTGCGGAACGGCGAGCCCTTCCTCGAAACCGAGCCCGCCCTCGCCGGGCGCCACAACGGGCAGAACGCCCTCGCCGCCGTCGCCGCCGCCGCCCTCCTCGGCGCGGACCCGGCGCGCATCGCCGCCGCGATCGCCGACTTCCCCGGCGTCAAGCGCCGCATGGAGGTCTTCCTGCGGCACCACGGCGCGGTCTTCGTCAACGACTTCGCCCACCACCCCACGGCCATCCGCGAGACCATCGCCGCCACCCGCGAGAAATGGCCCGGCGCCCGCATCCTCGCCCTCTTCGAGCCCCGCTCCAACACCACCGTCACCAACCGCTTCCAGGGCGAGCTCACCGACGCCTTCGCCGGCGCCGACCGCCTCTGGCTCGGCCCCGTCCACCGCGCCGAAAGTCTCCCCGAAAACGAGCGCCTCGACCGCGCCCAAATGACCGCCGACCTCGCCGCCCGAGGCGTCCCCGCCGACGCCTGCGACGACGTCCCCGCCCTCGCCCGCGCCGTCTGGGAAGAATCCCGCGACGGCGACGTCGTCCTCATCATGAGCAACGGCGCCTTCGGCGGCATCTACCGGATGTTCGGGGAAATGGCGGGGTAGGGATTGAAATTGCCCGTTTAGGGTGACACTTCGATCGTCAATGCCGACTCTTTCCTGTTTGTCACTCTCCATGCAGTGCATCCCGTGGAGCATCCCTCCGCCCCGTTCGCATCGCAGCCGCCCCCGCTGTCACCCCGATCCCCCTCCGTCACCCCCGCGAAAGCGGGGGCCCATGCCCAGGCGCGCGGGACAACCCGCTGACCCAAGATGGATTCCCGCATGCGCGGGAATGACGGCAAGGGTGCGTGTCCTCGCTAACGCTGCGCCCCATCCCTCTCCCCTGCGCCCCTCACATCGCCCAAGCTCCCCCGCTGTCATCCCGATCCCCCTCCGTCACCCCCGCGAAAGCGGGGGCCCATGCCCTGGCGCGCGGGGCAACCCGCTGACCCAAGATGGATTCCCGCGTGCGCGGGAATGACGGGGGTGCTGGATGTCTTTGTTTGACACCGTGTTCTTCCCAAAACGCGGGCTCCCCCAAGCCCCCCGGCCGACGCGGCCATAGCACTGCCCACCCTTCTTTCCTTGGGCTGGAGCCCCATTATTGCACGCATCCATCCCCATGAATATGATAAGCACTGCCATGCGCGGGTATCGCCCCTTCTGGGGGCTGCTCTCCCGTTTTCAAAAAATGTGGGGACTGTGGAAATGCGACAACCTGCCGTCTACATACTGGCCAGCCGAAGGAACGGAACGCTTTACACGGGGGTTACAAGCAACCTCCCGCGCCGGGTGTGGGAACACAGGAATGACCTCGTCGAGGGGTTTACCCGCCGGTATGGAGTGCACATGCTCGTCTATTACGAATGGCATGACGACATGTATGCCGCGATCCGGCGGGAGAAACAAATCAAGAAATGGCGCCGTGTATGGAAAATCCAACTTATTGAGTCGCTCAACCCAGACTGGAAGGACTTGTCGGAGGGGCCGTTGTAGCTTCCGACTTGGGAAGGACGGCGACGATATCTCGAGGCACTTCCGCGCTTCCACTGCTTGGTCAACTGCTTCTTCTTGTCACCCCTTCGCCACGACCACCAGCGCGCCGGTGTCTAGTCGGGGGAGGGTGAAGGACACGCGCATTCCGCCTTCGGGGGTGGGCTCTGCGGTGTGGGGGAGGGTGCCGTTGAACGCGCCGGGGTCGGGGGAGGATGCCGTGACGGCACCAACGGCGTTGAAGGGAACGGTGACGGTCACGCGGAGGTTTTCGGCGGGGGTGACGCGGTCCTCGAAGGAGGAGAGACGCTCGATGTGGAGGTTGTAGAGGAAGACGAGGGTTTCGGCGGGCGTGTCGCGGAGGACGATGCGGACGGTGTCGGGGGCCTCCAGGACAACGGCGGGCGGGTTCAGGGCGGCGCGGACGCGGTCGGCCCAGTCGCTTTTGTCGCCGAGGATGAGGGTGCCGCCGCGGTGGGCTAACATGCGAAGGGTGTCTTTCATGCGCGACGGGACGGCTTCCGCGTCTTCCACCACGAGGACGCGCGCGCCGGCCAGGACCGAGCCGATTCCCCTCTCCTCCGCAACCTCAAACTGGAGGTTGCGTTTGCGCAGTTCCCGCGCGAGAAAGGTGGCGCGGCACTCCTTCGTGTTCACCCAGTTCTGGAAGGGGAGAAAAAGCACAACGTCGCGGCGCGGCTGCGAGACGGCGAGCCGGTCGGCGTGGCCGCGCAGCCAGTCGGCGCAGGGGCGCACGGCGGCGGCCATGCGGGCGCGCTGGTCTTCGGGCCAGGCGGCCCAGAGGAGGTAGCCCGTGTTGTGGGCGGCGGCCTCGGTCATGGCGAGGCGGACGAGGGACGGCGGCGTGTGGTAGTCCGTCTCGGCGATGGTGGAGGCGACGACGGGCCTGCCGCGGGCGACGGCTTGGAGCTGGGCGTAGGTCGGGCCGCCCTCCAGGGTGGTGCCGTCGGCCAGCCGCCGGGGCTGGGTGCCCATGTCCTCGATGACGACGAAGTCCTCCGCCGGGCTCATCTCGAAAATATTGTACGCGAAGAGGTGGCACTGGGCGAAGAGGGCGTCGGGCTGGTTGAGGCTGTTGTTCGCCGTGACGAGGGCGTCGGGGTGGATTAGCTGGGCCGCCATGCGCATCTCGAGGAGGAAGTCGCGGGCCGTGGTGCAGCGAAAGCGGAGAAAGTCCTCCTTTTGCGCGAGGGCGGCGCGGCGAAGTCCGGCAAGGCTGCCGTCCTCCCCGGGCTGCCGCTTCCCTTCCAGATACGCCGCGAACTTCTCCATGCAGTGCGGGCAGTAGCAGCCCTTGTTGTGGACCGTCGGATTGTCGAAGAAGATGCCGTCGTGGCCCGTCTCGATCTGGCTGCGGACCATGAAGCGCTGGTAGGCGCGCCAGCCGGGGTGGTTCATGCAGGCGGGGCGGTAGTCACCGCCGTACCACGAGGGCAGCGGTTTCCCCTCCGCGTCCTGCTGGAGCCAGTCGGCGGGGGCCGAGCCGAACTCCGCGCGCATGTCGTCGGTCCAGTTTGCGTCGAAGGTGTCGAGGCCGACGATGGACGTGGCGCAGAGGTAGCCGAGAATCCCCTGGATGCCCGCGACATGGGCCTTCTTGTTGTAATTGCGGCACTGCGCCCGGTGGGCCTCCCACGTCTCCGCCGCCGGAATGCCCGTGTAGCCGTCCATGCCGAGGCCCGTGGCGTAGATAATCGTCGCGCCGCAGGCCGCCGCGGTCTCCGCCTGCTCCGCGAAACCGTTCAGATGGTCAAAGGCATGGAACGCCGCGCCCGTTCGCAGGTCGGGGGGGGCGGCAAACGCGGCGGCAGCGGCCAGCGCGAAGGCGCCAAGAAGAGCTCGGTTCATAGCACGGTCTCCTGCGTGGGGGGGCGGGGGCATTATACAGGGGGATGGACGATAT
>Ga0123328_1003904_pt1 | contig 12416 bp, 11 predicted proteins | sample BioC12SIPDNA_2_FD_89702 | JGI IMG/M metagenome (GOLD analysis project Ga0123328, IMG submission 89702) | Anaerobic biogas reactor microbial communites from Washington, USA - Biogas_R1_A C12 SIP DNA | ecosystem: Engineered > Bioreactor > Anaerobic > Unclassified | place: Washington, USA...
AAATGGCACGGGGACATTGCGGACTCCTTCGGTGATGGTTGCGGAACAACTCATTCTACCGAACGGAACCGCAATGTCTCCTCTCCTTTTCTGCCCGTGTTGCGTTTCGCGCTTGAATCCGCCCGGGGCGCACCGGGAACGAGATTGCCGCGGCGGCCGGGGCGGCCGCCTCGCAATGACGCGCGTTTTCGCGTCACTGCGATGACGCGTGTTTTCCCGTCACTGCGATGACGCGTGTTTTCCCGTCACTGCGAGCGCAGCGCGGCAATCTCGTTCCCGCCAACGCCCCGGCCGACGCGGCAGCCAGTCTCCTGTCAAAACGCCCCGGGCCCTTCTCCTCCGGCAGGTGAACGGCACGCTTGACGCGGGGCGGCGGCGGGGGTAGAATCAACGGAATGTCGCGGGCGGGGGTGTGTGCATGCCCCCGCCGATGAAACAGGGCTGTGATCAGGTAGTCCGCGCGGGGCGCGGGACGGGAGACTCCAAGATGACTGCGAAGCGTTTTTCCGGGATGTGGGTGCTGGCGCTGGGCGCGCTGGCGGTGCTGGGGCTGGTGTGCGGCCGCGCGCAGGCGCAGTTCGACTCGCCGGTGGAGAAGAAGTGGACGGTGCAGGAGAAGGACGACAACGGCGAGGTGAAGGACGTGCTCTACATGTCCCTGGACGGCGTGCTGGTGCACGAGGAGGACCCCGCCAAGGCCCCGCAGCCGCGCGTGGTGACGCCCGGCACCCCCAGCACGCAGGCCCAGCCCGGCACCGCGCCGTCGGACGCCGTCGTGCTGTTTGACGGGAAGGACCTGGCCAACTGGTCGGCGGAGGACGGGGAGAAGACCAAGTGGGTGGTGGAGAACGGTGTGATGCAGCCGACGAAGGACTCGGGCATGATCCGCAGCAAGGGCGAGTACGGCTCCTGCCAGCTCCATGTGGAGTTCCAGACCCCCGCGCCGCCCGAGGGCGAGGGCCAGGGCCGCGGCAACAGCGGCGTCTTCCTCATGGGCCAGTACGAGGTGCAGGTGCTCGACAGTTTTGAGAACACCACCTATCCCGACGGGCAGGCGGGCGCGCTCTACGGCCGCAAGCCCCCGCTCGTCAACGCCTGCCTCAAGCCCGGCGAGTGGCAATGCTACGACATCGTCTTCCACCGCCCGGTCTTTGACGAGAGCGGCAAGGTCGTCAAGCGCGCCACCTTCACCATCTTCCACAACGGCGTGCTGATCCAGGACCACTACGACCTCTCCGGCGGCAACGGCTGGGTCGGCCCCCACGCCGTCACCGACTACGTCGCCCACGGAGACAAGGGCCCGATCATGCTCCAGGACCACGGCAACCCCGTCCGCTTCCGCAACATCTGGCTGCGCGAGCTGGCCGACTGAGGACGGATCCGGCCCGCAGCGCCGGCGTCCCGCCGGCCGTGTCCGGAACCGGCCCCGAACGAAAGAAGAGAGAATGCAACGGGGCGGCGGCGGGCCACGCCGCCGCCCCCGACATGAACAGGGAGACCGGACGATGAATCCTCGGAGGTGTATTGCCATGCTGTGCGCGGGGACGGCGTTCCTTCTGGCGGCGGTGCCCGCCGCGGCGGGTCCGGACTACCCCATCACGCCGGTGGGGTTCACGAAGGTGCGGGTGACGGGCGGGCTGTGGGCCGCGCGGCTGGAGACGAACCGGACGGCGACGCTCCCGGCGAATTTCCACAAGTGCGAGGAGACGGGCCGCATCGCCAACTTCGAGAAGGCCGCCGGGCTCAAGGAGGGGAAGCACGAGGGCATCTTCTTCGACGACTCGGACGTGTACAAGGTGATGGAGGGCGCGGCCTACACGCTGGCGCTCCACGCGGACCCGGAACTGGACGCCTACATGGACCGGTTCATCGGCGTGGTGGCGCAGGCGCAGGAGGACGACGGCTACCTTTACACGGCGCGCACGATTGACCCGGAGAACCCGGCCCGGGGCGCGGGCAAGGAGCGCTGGGCCGACATCAGGAACGCCCACGAGCTGTACTGCATGGGCCACATGATCGAGGCGGCCGTGGCCCACCACCAGGCCACGGGCAAGCGGAACTTCCTCGACGTGGCGGTGAAGTGCGCCGACATGCTGGACCGCACCTTCGGCCCGGACAAGCGCCACGCCGCCACGGGCCACCCCGAGCTGGAGCTGGCGCTGGCGCGCCTCTACCGCTGCACCGGCGAGCCGCGCTATCTGGCCCTCGCGAAGTTCTTCGTGGACCAGCGGGGCGACGCCACGCACCGCGAACTGTACGGCCTGTATTGCCAGGACCACATGCCCTTCCTCCAGCAGACGGAGGCCATCGGCCACGCCGTGCGCGCGGGCTATTTCTACTGCGGCGCGGCGGACGTGGCGGCGCTCACGGGCGAGACCGCCTACATCGAGACCATTGACCGCATCTGGGAGAACGCCGCCACGCGGCGGATGTACCTCACCGGCGGCATCGGGTCGCGGCGCGAGGGCGAGGCCTTCGGCGACGACTTCGAGCTGCCCAACGCCACGGCCTACTGCGAGACCTGCGCCGCCATCGCCAACGCCCTGTGGAACCACCGCATGTTCCTCCTCCACGGCGACGCGAAGTACCTCGACGTCTTCGAGCGGACGGTCTACAACGGGTTCCTGCCCGGCGTCTCCCTCGAGGGCGACACCTTCTTCTACCCGAACCCGCTGGAGTTCAACGGCGCCGCGCCGTTCAACCACGGCAGCCCCCGCCGCTCGCCGTGGTTCGGCTGCTCCTGCTGCCCGACGAACATCGTGCGGTTTATCCCCTCGCTGCCCGGCTGCGCCTATGCCGTCGAGGGCGCCCGCGTCTACGCCGGCCTCTACCTCGCCAGCGACGCCGCGGTCCCCGTCGGCGGCCAGACCGTGCGCATCGTCCAGGAGACGGAGTACCCCTGGGAGGGCGCGGTCCGCATGACCGTCACGCCCGAGCGGGAGGGCGAATTCGAGCTGGCCCTGCGCATCCCCGGATGGGCGCGCGGCGTCCCCTCGCCCGGCGACCTCTACACCTACCTCGACCCCGCCCCCGCCGCCGTGACGCTCACGGTCAACGGCGGGGCCGTCGCCGTCGCGGACGTCATGGACCGGGGCTTCGCCGTCCTCCGCCGGACCTGGAAACCCGGCGACACGGTCGCCCTCGACCTCGGCATGCCCGTGCGCCGCGTGCTCTGCCACGAGGCCGTCGAGAACAACCGCGGCCGCGTCGCCCTGGAGCGCGGGCCCGTGGTCTACTGCGCCGAGGGCGTGGACAACGGCGGCCGCGCGCTGCACCTGTGCCTGCCCGACGACGCCCTGCTGGCGGCGGAGCGGCGTCCGGACCTGCTCGGCGGCGTGGCCGTCCTCACGGGCCGCGCGCGCGCCGTGACCCGGGTGGAGGGCGGCGGCGCGGAGGAGACGGAGCAGGACTTCACGGCCATCCCCTACTACGCCTGGGCGCACCGCGACCAGACCGAGATGGCCGTGTGGCTCGCGCGCACGCCCGACGCCGTCACCCCCGCGCCCCGGCCAACCCTCGCGTCCAAGAGCCGCCCGTCGGCCTCGCACTGCTGGGGCGGCGACACCGTCACGGCGCTGAACGACCAGGCCGAGCCGAAGGACTCGGGCGACCAGGCCGTCCCCCGCATGACCTGGTGGGACCGCAAAGGCACCGTCGAGTGGGTGCAGTACGACCTGCCCGAAGAGACCGAGATCAGCGGCTGCGCCGTCTACTGGTTCGACGACGAGCGCGCCGGCGGCGGATGCCGCATACCCGCGTCCTGGCGGGTGCTCCGCCGCGACGGCGATCAGTGGGTGGAGGTGGACAAGGCCAAGTACGGCAAGCCCAGGCGGGACGCGTGGTGCACAGCCGCCTTCAACCCCGTCAAGACCGGCGCCCTTCGCATCGAGGTCCGCCTGAAGAAAGACGCCTCCGCAGGCATCCTCGAATGGACCCTCGACGGCACCGCGCCCTGAGCGGCCTGCGGCCAGTCGGGCAACGTGGCGGGAACGTAGAAGCGGCTTCCAGCCGCTTTCTTTGGGCGCACACCATGACCTAGGAACGCGCCTGGAAGGCGCGTTTTCGGCGATCGGGGTCCGGCAGGCGGCGTCTCCCGCGGCGGCGGGGTGGTATAATCGCCCGGCCCCGTGCGGTGCGGGGCGCGGTTGCGCGAGGAAGCATGGCGAAACAGGCTGAAATCACGGGGGGCGGCGTTCCGGGGACGGCGGCGGACGCCGCGGCGGGCGCCCGGCTGGATCCGTCCACCTGGACCGCGCGCCTGGGCCGGGGGCGCAAGGGGCTCGCCCTGGCGCTGGCGCAGGGCGGCGGCGACGTGGTCCTCTTCGCGGGGGCGGTCCTTCTCGCATACCTCATGCTGGCGTCGTGGCCCGCGTCCATCCTGCCCGCCGAAAAGGCCCTGCACCTCTGGCCCGCCCTGCTTGCGCGCACGGCGCGCAGCCCCGAGTTCGCGCCGTTTCTCCCCCTGCTGGTGATCATCCCCGTGGTGCGCGTGCTCGCCCTCCAGTGGGTGGGGGCCTACGCGGTGAACCTGGCGGACACCCGGCCCTTCCACGGCGCGCCGCGCATCCTCCAGGGCGCGCTGCTGGCCTCGCTCTTTCTCGCCGCCGTCGCCTCGGTCTATCCCGCCGCGAGCGCGCCGGGCACCCCCTCGCTGGCGCTCTTTCTTGTGTACGAGGGCCTGCTCGCCCTGCTCTTCGCCCTGCTCCTGCACTCCGGCACGCTCATCGCCGTGCTGGTGCTTCACGCCTTCGGCCTCGGCCTCACGCGCGTGGCCGTCCTCCACGACGGCAACCCGCCGCCGGGCCTGCTGCGCGCCCTGCGCTCCCCGGCGACGGAGTACGCCCTCCGGGGCGAGATCGTCGTGGGCGGCGACCCGCCGCCGGGCGCCCTCGGCACGCTGGAGGAACTGCCCGCCCTCATCAACCGCCATTCCCTCGACGAGATCATCCTGGCGGTGGACCCGGGAAGCCTGCCGCCGGAACAGCGGCTCAACGTGGCCCAGACCTGCTGGCGCCTGGGCCTGCGCATCAAGATGTGCAGCCCCTTCCAGCCCTTCTTCCGCACGCGGGCCCACCCGGAGATCATCGGCGAGATTCCCCTGCTCCTCGTGGAGAACATCGGCCTCTACGCCACCCTGCCGCAGGCCGCCAAGCGCGTCATGGACATGGCCGTCGCCGCCGCCGCCCTGCTCTGCCTGTCCCCCCTGCTGCTGGTGACGGCGCTGCTCATTAAGCTCGACTCGCCCGGCCCCGTCTTCTTCATCCAGGAGCGCGTCGGGCTCAACGGGCGCGTCTTCCGCATGATCAAGTTCCGGTCCATGCGCACCGGCGCGGACACGAAAATCCACCAGGAATACCTCCAGAAGATGATCCAGAACGGGGAGCACAGCGAGGTGGGCCCGGACGGCAAGCCGGTCTACAAGATCGTGAACGACCCCCGCATCACGCGGCTGGGCCGCTTCATCCGCAAGACCAGCATTGACGAGCTGCCGCAGCTCCTCAACGTGCTCCGGGGCGACATGAGCCTTGTCGGCCCGCGGCCCCCCATCCAGTACGAGGTGGACGCGTACAAGGACTGGCACATGAAGCGGCTCTACATCCGCCCCGGCATCACGGGCCTGTGGCAGGTGAGCGGCCGCAACCGGCTCTCCTTCGACCAGATGGTCCGCCTCGACATCGCCTACATCGAGCAGTGGTCCCTCTGGATGGATGTCAAGATCATGGTGAAAACCGTCCCGGTGCTCCTGCACCTGGACCAGGCCTACTAATCACGGAGGCGGGATGCCCGCAAGACGGCTGAAACGGTACATCGCGCTCAACCTGGCGGTCTGGTGCGGCCTGGCGCTCTTCGGCGCGCTCCTGCTCACCGGCGTGCGCCAGTACGGGCAGGCCGTCATGGCGCGCCACGCCGCCGGCGGCCTGGCCGCAGACGCCCGCGCCGCCCACGACCGGGGCGCGGCCCTGGAGGCCCAGCGCACCCTCCGCGCGGCCCTCGCCGCCGACCCCGGCGTCGGCGAGGCGGTCGTGCGGGATTTCGGCCCCGCCCTCTCCGGCATGCCCCTCGTCCTGGCGGGGCTGGACGCCCTCCGCCGGGAGCATCCCGAGCGCCTCTCCGAGGAGGCCCAGCTCCTCGGCGTGCTGGTGGCCAGGCCGCCCGACACCCTCCACCCGAAGGTGTTCACCCTGGACCCGCCCGGCGACGCCGGCCTCTGGCTCGGCCGCGCCGCCCTCGCCAACGGCGACCTGAAAACCGCCCGCGACGCCTTCCGCCGCTACTGGGAACGTCCCGGCGGCGCGGCCGCCCGCGTGCGCGCCCGGTCCGCCCTCGCGCCCGGTCCGGCCGCCGCCGCCGCCGACCAGTACCTCCAGGGGCGGCGGTTCTGGTTCGCCGGCCTGTGGGACGAGGCCTTCGCCGCCTTCGACGGCGCCCGGAAGGGCGGACACCAAAACTCCGACCTGGAATGCTTCGCCGCCGTGCGCGCCGAACTTGACGGAAACCGGGACGCCGCCCTGGCGGGGTACCGCGCCGTGGCGGCCAAGGCCCCGCGCCACCGCCTCGCGCTCCTGCGCCTGCGCGCCCTCACCCCCGCGGCGAAGTAGCCGCGCCGCGGGCGCCCGGCGGTTCCGGAAGAAGCCCCCGCTTGAAACGGCGCGGCGTTCCCCGCTAGAGTGGCCCCTGCCGGGCGTTTCGCCCGTGGAAAGGCACCCCTTCATGCGTCTCACACCCGCCGTCCGCGCCGCGGCGCTCGCCGCCGTGTGCGCGCTTTGCCCCGGCCTTCACGCACAGGACACCGCCATGACCGAAAAACAGCTGACGACCACGCCGAAGAACCACGACCTGGACTACAACGAGAATTTCCCCGCCGATGCGCGGTTCCTCTGCTATGACACGCGGGAGATGGTCGGCCCGGGCATTGACAACAGCCTCGGCATCGAGGTGCTGGAGCTGGCCACGGGCCGCGAGATCGTCGTGTACCGGCCGGAGAAGCACATGACGGGCGCCACGCCCGCCCCGGGCGTCGGAGCGGTGTCCTTCAACCCCGCCGCGCCCGAGGTGGCCTTCATCCACGGGCCGCTGGTGGACGAGGTGCCCGCGCGCGGGCCCTACGGCAAGCCGAACCGCACGGGGATGTGTGTCCGCCTGGACGGCGAGATCGTGGAGCGGGACGGGGAGTGGTTCATGCTGTCCGGCGGAAAGTTCACCACGTCGTGGATTGACCGGCGCGACGTCGCGAGGGACCGGCCCACGCTGCCGGGGGCGCACCGGGGCGGCACGCACCGCCATGAATACTGCATGACGGGCCGCCGGCTCGGCTTCACCTACGACGACTTCCTGCTGCCGCAGTACGACCGCAACATCGGGTGGTTGGAGCCGCACCCGAAGGCCCCGGAGGGTGCGACCCACTGGTTCGCCGTGCTCGTGGACATCGCGCCGATGAACGGGGCGAAGCCGGGAGAACTGGAGAAGGCCTACGGCGACTCGTGGGTGGACCCCGCCGGGACCATGCGCGCCTTCATCGGCAAGGTCCGCAACGACGACGGGAAGACCTACGAGGAGTCGCTGTTCATCGTGGACATTCCGGCGGACACGGACATCACGACGGCGGACGCCGGGTCCGCGGAGCGCTACCCCCGCGCCCCGAAGGGCCTGACCGTGCGGCGGCTCACCCATGACTGGGCGGGCGGCATCGTGCGCGGCGCGCCCGACGGCTCGCGCGTGCTCTATCTGGGCAAGGACGCCGACGGCGTCCAACAGGCCTTTGTCATCCGGGCGGACGGCTCCGACCAGTCCGGCGATCCGGCGCTGCGGCCCATGCAGGTGACCCGGCTGCCGGAAGGCGTGACCGGCGGCCTGCGCTGGCATCCCTCCGGAAAGTCCATCCTCGTCATGAGCGGCGGCGGCATCGCGGCGGCCTGCGCCGTGCCCGGGCCGGATTTCGGCCGGACAGCGTTCCTCACCCCGCGCGGGCAGAAGGACGAGCGCCACGCGCCGGTCTTCGCCCCCGACGGAAAGACCGTGGCCTACAACCGCCTCGTGCCCACGCCGGACGGGAAGGGCGGCACGGCGAAGAACCACGCCGGCCTCGACATGAAGCAGATATTCACCGTGGAGTTCCCCGATGCAGACGGCGACGGAATCCCCGACACCGCCGGCTGAGCCGCGCCTCCAGACCCTCCTGGACGAGAGGCAGTTGAGTGACCTGCTGGGGGGCCAGACCGGCATGGGCCGCCGCACGGCGGAATACATGATCGCCGCGGGGGACGGCCCGGCGCGCTGCTGCGAGACGACGCTTTATGAGCATCCCTCGGACCCCGCGCGGAGGGCGGTGCTCATCCGCCGGTCCCGCTACGCCGAGTGCATGCGGTCCTACCGCCCCCACGTGTACCGGCGCAACTGGTACAGCGACGACTTCAAACGCTCGGAATTCTGGACCAACGCCCTCGGCTGGCGCGACCGGGAAATCGCCCTGCCCAAGCCGCCCGGGGTCTTCCGCATCGTGCTCATTGGCGGGTCCACGGCGGTCGAGGGTCCCCACAACGACCTCACCTGCGCGAAGTACATGGAGCGGATGCTCGCCGGAGACCTCGGGGAGGGGCGCGTCGAGGTGATAAACGCCGGGGTGGACGCCCTGGCGATAACCGGCGCGGCGGCGTGCATTGACCGGTATCTGGCCCTGGAGCCCGACCTGCTTCTCCACTACAACTTCGTGAACGAGGCCTCCATGATCGTGGAATGGGCCTCCCGGGCCGCCTTTCCCCCCGGTTTGCCCGGCACCCGCGCGCGCCTGCGCCTCGCCAAGTCCTCCCTGCTGCGCGCGGCGGCGCCCGGCCTGATCCGGAGCGCCTCTCCCTGCTAAACCGTGTCTGGATGGACAAACAGTTCATGGTTTTTGGCCTGACACGAATCTCCTATCGGCAGTACGTGTCCATGACGGACCTCCATAACCGGATGTTGAGGGACTGGGCGGCCCAACGGGGCCTGTGCTGCGTTCCCATCGCGGAGGAGCTGGGCGGCGATCCGGCCCTGTTCACCGACACTTGCCACATGCGGCTGGACGGCATCAAGCGGAAGGCGGAGATCTTTTTCGCGCACCTTTCGCCCCTCGTTCCCGAATAAAGCGCGCCCGCCAAGTGTTTCTCCCGCCTTGTGCCGGGAATTCCCGTTTGTCTCCGGGCCGTCCGCGCGGGGCGTCAAGAACCCGCGACATCGCGGGCAACGTTTCCGCAGTCGCCTCCGACTACATCAAGGTGGACATGACGGCGCCGACGGGCGGCATCGTGATCAACAACGGCCAGTGGATCACCCTGAGCCGTGATGTCACGCTGGGCCTGAACTGGGCCGACGCGGGCACCGGTGTCTCCCGGATGCGCTTTAACAACGACGGCGCCACCTGGTCCGCCTGGGAGGCCGTTGCGCCGACCAAGGCGTGGACCCTGTCCGCCTGGGGCGTCCGCACCGTGCGCGTGCAGTTCATTGACCGCGCGGGCAACGTCTCCGCGGTGTACAGCGACTACATCAACGCTCTGACCTGACCTTTCCGGCCAGCCGTTTTTTGCCGCCCCGCCTCCCTTCGAGGCGGGGCGGTTGCCTTGTTCACAGGAAGTTTCCCGGGGCGGCGGGTCCGCCCGCCCCCGGCAGCCTCAGTCCCCCTCCCCCTCGGGGACAACGAGGCGGCGGCGCAGCCAGGCCACGCCGACAAGATCGTACAGGCCGCGCCACAGGCGGTTGTGGATGCCGTACTTGGACACGCCGTGCCGGCGCGCGTGGTGGGCGACGGGGCACTCGACAATGCTGAAGCCCGCGCGGCGGATGAACACGGCGAAAAAGCGGTGCACCCCGTTGAACGCCGGGAGGTGGGGCACACACGCGCGGCGGAAGCCCTTGGACCCGCACCCGGAGTCGCGGATGCCGTCATGGAGCACGGCGTTGCGCACGGCGTTGCCCACGCGGCTCGAGACTTTGCGCACCCAGGTGTCGTTGCGCTCGGCGCGGTAGCCGCACACACAGTCATGCTCCCGCAGCAGCTCCAGGAACCGGGGGAAGTCGCAGGGGTCGTTCTGCAGGTCGCCGTCCAGCGTGAGGAGGTATTCCCCGCGCGCGCGGCGCATCCCGGCGATCAGCGCGGCGGACTGGCCGAAGTTGCGGGCCAGGTGCACCGCGTGGAAGTGCGGGTGCGCCGCCGCCAGCGCGTCCATCGCGGCGCGCGTGCCGTCCGTGCTGCCGTCGTTCACGAAAAGAATCTCGCAGGACTCCGGGAGGCCTGCGAACACCGCGTCAATGCGCGCAAAAAGGAGGGGGACGTTGTCCGCCTCGTTGTAGCAGGGAACGACCACCGAAACGTCCGGCGTTGTCATGATGTGTGCTGTTTCCGAAGTTCTGCCACCGTCAAAGGAAGGGGGCGGGCGCGGCGCGCCGCCCGGGGGAAGAGTATACCGCAGTCATCCGGAAAAACGCCGCGCGGGCGCGCGGCGGGGACGCGCTCAGCCGGTGAACATGTCCTTGAGCTCCTTCATGAACTCGTTGAGGTCCTTGAACTGGCGGTACACGGAGGCGAAACGGACATAGGCCACCTCGTCCAGGTCGCGCAGGCGCTTCATCACCGCCTCGCCGATGGCCTTGGTGGACACCTCATGCTCGTTGTTGTTGAACAGCTCGCGCTCGATGGTGCTGATCAGCGCGTCCACCTGCTCCAGGCTCACCTCGCGCTTCTCGATGGCCTTGATGATGCCCGCGCGGATCTTCCACGAGTGGAACGGCTCGCGGCGGCCGTCCTTCTTGATCACCATCTGCGCCACCTCCTCCACGCGCTCGTAGGTGGTGAAACGGCGGCTGCAATTGATGCATTCGCGGCGGCGGCGGATGGAGTCCCCCTCTTTCGCCACACGGGAGTCCACCACCTTGCTGTCATGGTATCCGCAGAACGGGCATTTCATGGCGTCGCGCTTCCTTTCGGGCGGAATTCACCCACCTGCCGGAGCCTCTCCGGAGGCAAGCCCCATATATTGTGGTCTGCCAACGCATGAAGCATAACACACGCCATATCCTGTGTCAAGCGTAAAATGTCAGCAGGGTTTCCCCATACCGCTGGTGGCGAAAGGCCTCCAGACCGCCCGCCGCGTCCGGCGGGGGAGTGGTCTTCCCCCCCGACTCCAGCACCACCCAGCCCCCCGGCCGCACAAGTTCCCCCGCAGCGAGGGCTTCCAACAACGCCGCATGGCCGTCGTAGCGCCAGGGCGGATCGGCGAACACCAGATCGAAGGGGCCGCGCAGGCCCGAAAGCCCCGCAGGCAGCGTGAGCCGGTGCAGCACGGCACGGTCCTCAAATCCGCAATGGCTCACATTGCGCCGCAGCAGCGACAGCATCTGGCCGTCCGCCTCCACAAACACGGCGGACGCGGCGCCCCGGCTCAGGGCCTCCAATCCGTTCGCCCCCGTGCCCGCGAACAGGTCCGCAAACACGGCCCCCTCCAGCCGGGGGGCGAGAATGTTAAACAGGCTCTCCCGCACGCGGTCCAGCGTGGGCCGCGTGGCGCGGTCCGGGGGCGGCTCCAGACGCCGTCCCCGCGCCGTTCCGGCGATGATGCGCATGTGGTTTTCCTCGTCGCGTGTGCGCCTTCATTGTGCGTGTCCGCGCGGACCGGCGCAACTTTGCCACGGGGGAATGGGTCGGTGTGCCGGCAGGCCGGGAGGAAGTCCCTCTCCGGCGGCAGGTTATCCGTTTCTTCGCGTCCCACAAGAAACAGAGGCGCGCGCGTCCCGAGAATGTCAAGAGTTATCCCCCTCTCCGCCCGGGGGCAATAAGGACCGCTGCCCCGGCTTTCTGGCACCATTCCGGCTAAGTGCTTTTCCGCGCGGGGCTTCCCCCGCCGCAGAGGCGCAGGGGCGTCCATCCCTCCCCCCTCTCCCCGGCCCACTACCCGGCAACCACCCCGCAGGCCCGCTTGTGGATTACGGTGTGAAGAAAGGTCCCCCAGCCCGGGCATGCACGGACATTTCCCGCCTGCAACGGCTGCTATTCCCTTCGTAACCTTATTTGTGTCAATCATATAGACGACTTTAGGGAGGTTTTCCAGTTTTACCCGACCCCTTCGGGGGGCTGTGGAAAAGTTGTGGAAAAGACCCCTCCCGCCCCCCAAACCGGCCAAAGAGGCAAATTCCATGAAGGCCGGAAAAGCGCCAATGGGTTAAGGCGCGCAGCGAGTCGGCGGGTCCGGCCCGTGTGTCCGGCATTTCCGCTCCCGCCGTATTCCGCGTGTATACTGACGGGCGTTGCATGGCCTCCCTGGGCAGGGCAATCGCACTAAAATGCGCCTTGAAAAACCGCCTGCAAACGGCATGAACGTCCCTCGGTCTGTGAGTCCGTCTTTGTTGTCCCAACGGGACATCCGCCTATAGCCCAGGCCAGGCCGCCGCCC
>Ga0123328_1003905_pt1 | contig 12413 bp, 15 predicted proteins | sample BioC12SIPDNA_2_FD_89702 | JGI IMG/M metagenome (GOLD analysis project Ga0123328, IMG submission 89702) | Anaerobic biogas reactor microbial communites from Washington, USA - Biogas_R1_A C12 SIP DNA | ecosystem: Engineered > Bioreactor > Anaerobic > Unclassified | place: Washington, USA...
CCCATTGGCGACACCGGCGAGTTCGACCCCGTGACCTTCCAGCCACTGACCGGCGCCGTCAGGGACAATCCGACCCCCACCGGCTTCTTCGTCACCGGCCACCGCTATCACCTGCTCTGGTTCATCCCGGCCAATATCCATTTCTTCGGTTCCACCGACGGGCGGCCGATCCAGCTCCTGGGCACCGACAAATTCGGGCGCGACATCCTCTCGCGCGGCATTGTCGGCTCGCGCATCTCGCTGATGATCGCCCTGGCCGTGGTGACGCTGACCACCATTGTCGGCACGCTGGTCGGCATTACCTCGGGCTATATCGGCGGGCGGCTGGATGCCTGGGTGCAGCGGTTCGTCGAATTCGTGCTGGCCTTCCCGCAACTGCCGCTCTACCTGGCGCTGACCTCGCTCATCCCTGTAACCGCGCCATCCAACGTGTTCCTGACCTTCGTCATCTTCGTCATGGCGGTGCTGGGCTGGGCGCAACTGAGCCGCGAAGTCCGCTCCAAGACGCTGGCCCTGGCGCGGATCGACTATGTGCGCGCCGCCATTGCCGTGGGCGCCACCGATGGCCGCATCATTACCCGGCATATCCTGCCCAATGTGCTCAGCCACGTCATCGTGGCGGTGACCCTGGCCGTGCCGACCGTGGTGCTGCTCGAAAGTTTCCTCGGTTTCCTGGGTTTTGCGGTCAAGCCGCCGCTGATCTCCTGGGGGCTGATGCTGCAGGATACCGGCACCTTCTCGGTGATCGGCTCCTATCCGTGGATCCTGAGCCCCGTCATCTTCGTGCTGATCACCGTCTTCGCCTTCAACGCGCTGGGCGACGGCCTGCGCGATGCCGTCGACCCCTATTGAGGAACGGGCCATGACCGAACCGAGCGACACGCCTGTTTCCGACACCCGCCACGACCTGGGGCTCCATGGCCGCGAGCTGATCCTCGATGCCCGCAATATCGGGGTGGATTTCAAGGTCGAGGGCGGCGTGGTCAACGCCGTGCGCGACGTCTCCTTCCAGCTCCACAAGGGCGAAACCATCGCCCTGGTGGGCGAAAGCGGATCGGGTAAATCCGTCACCGCCCGCACGCTGATGAAGCTGCTGACCAAGCGGGCCACCATCCTGCCCGAAACCCGCATCACCCTGTCGGGCCAGGACATCGTCGCCATGAGCGACCGCGCCATGCGCAAGCTGCGCGGCAACGACATCGCCATGATCTTCCAGGAGCCGATGAGTTCGCTCAATCCGGTCTATACGATCGGCCAGCAGCTCTGCGAAATCCTGCATCTGCACAATTCCATGAGCCGCAAGGCGGCGATGGAAAAGGCCGAGGCCCTGCTGGCCGAAGTGCAGATTCCCGAACCGCGGGCGCGGCTCAACAATTATCCGCACCAGCTTTCGGGCGGGCAGCGCCAGCGCGTGATGATCGCCATGGCCCTGGCCAACCGGCCCGACGTTCTGATCGCCGACGAGCCGACCACCGCGCTCGATGTGACGGTGCAGGCGCAGATCCTCAATCTGATCAAGGACCTCAAGGACAAATACGGCATGGCGGTGATCCTGATCACCCATGACCTGACCATCGTCCGGCAGTTCTCCGAATATGTCTATGTGATGCAGAACGGCCGGGTGCAGGAACACAATGCCACCGAGGCCCTGTTTGCCAACCCCACCCATGCCTATACCCGCCACCTGCTGGCCTCCGAGCCCAAGGGCGTCGCCCTGCCGCTGGCCGAAGGCGCCCACGAGACCATGCTGGAGGGCAAGGAGGTGAAGGTCAGCTTCACCCTCAAGCGCGGCGGCTTCTTCAAGCCCGACTTCTTCGAGCTCAAGGCCGTCGACAATCTCGATATCCGCCTGTCGCGCCACGAAACGCTCGGCATTGTGGGGGAATCCGGCTCGGGCAAGACCACGTTCGGGCAGGCGCTGATCCGGCTGATCGGCAACCAGGGCGGGCAGATCTTCTTCGACGGCGAGCGCATCGACACCAGGGACCGCAACGCCATGCGGCCCTTGCGCAGCCGCATGCAGATCGTGTTCCAGGACCCGTTCGCCAGCCTCAATCCGCGCATGTCGATCCGCCAGATCATCGAGGAAGGGCTGATCGTCAACAAGATCGGCGCCAACGGCCGCGAGCGCGTCGCGCGGGTGCAGCAGGCGCTCAAGGATGCCGGCATGCCCGACAATATCCTGCAGCGCTTTCCGCACGAATTTTCCGGCGGCCAGCGCCAGCGTATCGCCATCGCCCGGGCCATCGCGCTCGAGCCGGAATTCATCCTGCTGGACGAGCCGACCTCGGCGCTCGACCTGTCGGTACAGGCCCAGATCATCGACCTGCTGCGCAAGCTGCAGGACGAACGGGGCCTCTCCTATCTCTTCATCAGCCACGACCTCAAGGTCGTGCGCGCCCTCTGCCACCGTGTCATGGTCATGCAGCATGGCACCATCGTCGAGCAGGGGCCGGTGGCCGATGTCCTCACCAATCCCCAGACCGAATACACGGCAAGGCTGGTCCGCGCCGCGTTTGAAATAGCCGCCTAGGAGCAACTACGAATGGCAAACCCCAAGATCACCTTCATCGGCGCCGGCTCGGCGGTGTTCATGAAGAACATTGTCGGCGACATATTGCAGCGCCCCGCCCTCGCCGGCGCCACCATCCGCCTGATGGACATCAACCCGACGCGGCTGGAGGAAAGCGAGATCATCGCCGGAAAGCTCATCGCCACCCTGGGCGTGGCGGCGACCGTGGAAACCTATCTCGACCAGCGCCAGGCGCTCGACGGTACCGATTTCGTCGTCGTCTGCTTCCAGATCGGCGGCTACGAACCCTCGACCGTGGTCGATTTCGACGTGCCCAAGAAATACAACCTGCGCCAGACCATCGCCGACACGCTTGGCGTCGGCGGCATCATGCGCGGCCTGCGGACCGTGCCGCATCTGTGGAGCATCTGCGAGGACATGCTGGCCGTCGCCCCCGACGCCGTCATGCTGCAATATGTGAACCCGATGGCCATCAACACCTGGGCCATTGCCGAGAAATACCCGACCATCAAACAGGTCGGCCTCTGCCATTCGGTGCAGGGCACCGCCATGGAACTGGCCAACGATCTGGGCATACCCTACGAGGAAATCCGCTATCGTTCGGCCGGCATCAACCACATGGCCTTCTACCTCAAATTCGAGCATCGCCAGCCCGACGGCTCCTACCGCGATCTCTATCCCGACCTCGTCCGCGCCTATCGGGAAGGCCGCGCGCCCAAGCCGACCTGGAACCCGCGCTGCCCCAACAAGGTGCGCTACGAAATGCTGACCCGGCTGGGCTATTTCGTCACCGAAAGCTCAGAGCATTTCGCCGAATATACCCCCTATTTCATCAAGGAGGGACGCGAGGACCTGATCGAGAAATTCGGCATTCCGCTGGACGAATATCCCAAGCGCTGCGTCGAGCAGATCGCCCGCTGGAAGCAGACCTCCGAGGACTATCGCAAGGCCGACCGCATCGAGGTCAAGCAGTCCAAGGAATATGCCAGTTCCATCGTCAACTCGGTCTGGACCGGCGAGCCTTCGGTGATCTACGGCAATCTGCGCAATAACGGCGTCATCACCAACTTGCCGCATAATGCGGCGGTGGAAGTGCCCTGCCTGGTGGACGACAACGGGCTGCAGCCCACCTATATCGGCGACCTGCCGCCCCAGCTCACCGCCCTCATCCGCACCAATATCAACGTGCAGGAACTGACCGTGCGCGCGCTGATGGAAGAGAACCGCGAACACGTCTATCATGCCGCCATGATGGACCCCCACACCGCCGCCGAGCTGGACCTGGAGCAGATCTGGAACCTCGTCGACGACCTGACCGAAGCCCATGGCAGCATGCTGCCCGAATGGGCCCGTGGTTCCCGGAAGCAGCGCGTGGCGTAATTCGCGGCGCAAAGTCCTCCCTGCTTCCAACGACGGCCCCGATGCGTAAAGCACCGGGGCCGTTTGGGTTGTTGTGGACCATCTATGCCGCGCGGGGGTGAACCTGTTGGGTAATGGCGGCACCATGCAGATCCCGCGCCCGTTCGAGATCGTAGCTTGCCTGCATGCCGAGCCAGAATTCGGCGCTGGTGCCGAAATAGCGCGACAGCCGCAGGGCCGTATCCGGCGAGATCGCCCGCTTGCCGTTGACGATTTCGCTGATGCGGATCTGTGGTACGCCCAAGGCCTTGGCCAGAGCGTACTGGGTCAATCCCATCGCCTTCAGGAAGTCCTCACGCAGGACTTCGCCGGGATGAGTCGGTTCAAAATCGGCCATCGCAACCCTCAATGATAATCAACAAGTTCAACGTCGAAGGCCTGCCCCTCGAGCCAGCGGAAGCACAGGCGCCATTGGTCATTGACGCGGATGCTGTGCTGTCCCGCCCGGTCGCCGGAAAGCGCCTCCAACCGGTTTCCGGGAGGGATACGGAGGTCGTTAAGGTCGATGGCACTATTCAGTTGCGTCAGCTTGCGGTGCGCGACCTTCATAACGTCGTTCGGCACGCCCTTGCGAAACCGCCGGTCCCAGACCGACCGCGCAGCCTCATTCCCGAACGACTTTATCATGGCACGATACTATCGTGTCGCATTCAGTATTGCAATGCGATAGTATCGAAGGGCGGACACCTATTGATGCCCGCCCACCACCTCGCGCAGTTCTTCGACCGAACGGACTTTCTTGCGCGCTGCGCCGTCCCAGTCCCTTGTCTTGACGGTGGATTTGGCGATGCGCTCCCTGGCGGCGGGCACGGCGTCGGCATATTGCGGCAGCCATTGCGCCTGAGCCACCACCATTTCGTCGACCATGGCCCAGACCTCGTCGGGCGTGCAGATGGCGCCGACCAGCGGATCGTGCAGCACGGCGAGCTTGAGCGTATCGATATCGCCGGTCATGGCCGCTTCGACCGACAGGCGCTGCACCGAGACCGACACCGAACAGGTGGCGGCGCAGGCCGTCGGCAGGGTCACGCCCTCGATCATGTTGATGCCGAACCGGTCGACATAGCCGGGGCTTTCGATGATCGCGTCATCGGGCAGATTGGTGATGATGCCATTGTTGCGGCGGTTGAAATGGCCGCGATAGACCCGCCCGGTTTCCATGGCCTCGATAATGTAGCTGGCATGTTCGCTGGTCCGCTTATGCTCGGAAAGCGGCTTGTTGGCCTGCTCCCTGAACATCGGGAAATCGGTCTCGAACCAGTTCCGCCGCTCGGTCGAATAGCGCAGATAGCCGCCGGTTTCCCCGTGGATCCAGTGGCTCATGTCGATCCAGCGATTGATCTCGTCCGGCCGCTTGCGATACCAGGGCAGGTATTCGCTGAGGTGCCCGTTGCTCTCGGTGGAATAGACCCCGAAGCGCTTGAGCACGTCGATGCGCACCTTTTCGGTCCTGGAATAGACCGGATGGGCCTCGAAGCCGGCGATCAATTCCGCCGCTTCAACCGCTCGTCCCTTGGCGCGGATGTCGATATACCAGGTCTGGTGATTGATGCCCGAGCAGACGTAATCGAGTTCGTCGTCGGCGACACCGAGCACTTCGGCAATCTGATGCGCGCCGTGCTGCACGCCGTGGCACAGGCCGACGACATTGACCCCGCCATACATCTCGGCCGCCCAGGTATTCATCGCCATGGGATTGGCGTAGTTGAGGAACAGCGCGCCGGGCTCGGCCACTTCCCTGATATCCTTACAGAAATCCAGAATGACCGGGATATTGCGCTGGCCATAGAGAATGCCGCCGGCACAGATCGTGTCGCCCACGCACTGGTCGACGCCATATTTCAGCGGAATGGAAATATCGGTCGAAAAGGCTTCGAGCCCGCCGACACGAACGCAGGACATGATGTAGCGCGCGCCGGTGATGGCGGCACGCCGGTCCGTGGTGGCGCTGACTTTGGCCGGCAGCTTGTTGACCGAGACGATGGTCTCGATGACCTGCCGCACCATGTCCAGATTATGCGGGTTGATGTCGGTCAGCGCGAATTCGCAGCCGGCGAATTCCGGCACTTTGAGCAGGTCCGAAATCAGCGTCTTGGTGAAGCCGATCGAGCCGGCGCCGATGACCGTGACTTTGAATGACATAGCGATACTCCGAACCGGCCCATGCTGCCGGCATGCCTGCATATTGCTAGCTTTTTGCTGGCGGGAAGTGCTAGAGAAAGCTTGTGCGATTACGGGTAATTTTGTGCTCAGTCAGCTCATCGATCACGGCCATGACCTGCGGGTGCTGGCGCTGCCGCGCAGCGCCGCGCCGCTGCATTGCATGGCCATCAGCGCCGGTTACGAGCAGCGGCTCAACGAAGTCTATTCCTGGGACGGGCTGCAGCGGGGCACGGCGCCCTTTCTCGTCATCCAGCATACCCTGGTGGGCGAGGGGCGGCTGGACTTCTCGGGCACGGATTACCGGCTGACGCCGGGCCAGACCATGGTGCTCAGCCTGCCCCATGCTCATCGCTACTGGCTGGAACGGGGCGGGCGCTGGGAATATTTCTGGATGGTGCTCAACGGGCGCGAGGCTTTGCGGCTGGCGCGCGAGATCATCGACGCGGCCGGGCCGGTGCTCAGCCTGCCGGCAGCGGTGATCGACCGGCTGGCCGGCGCCTGCGATACGCTGGTCGCCCGGCCCGACATCACGCCCGGCGAAGCCTCGAGCGCCGCCTATGCCGCCATGGCCGCCCTGCATGACGGCGTATTCGGCGCCGACGCCGCGCCCGAACGGACGCTGCCCGCCGCCATCGCCCGCGTCGTCGCCCATGTCGAGGCAAACCTGGCCGCGCCACTACAGGTGCCGCGGCTGGCCGCCATTGCCGAAATGAGCCGCGGCCACTTCGTGCGCCAGTTCGGCGCCAGCGTCGGCATGCCGCCATCGGACTTCGTGCTGCAACGGCGGATCGAGCGCATCGAGCGCCTGCTGCTGGCCACCGATATGAGCGTGGTGGCGATCGCCCGGGCGACCGGCTTTGCCGACGCGAACTATCTCGCCAAGGCGTTCCGGCGGAAACGCGGGCTGGCGCCGCTGGTGTTTCGCGCGCAAGGCCGGCTGGCGGCGGGGGCTTGAGATTTGGGTGGACGAGTGTCTTTTGAAGGATACCCCCTCCCAATCTTCCCTGACAGAGCCCTGCGGCGGGCAGGGCATGGCGCCACCAACTCGATCTGTTCCTCCCCCTTTTCAGGGGGAGGCTGGGAGCCCCTTCTCAGTGCGGCATTTCCCGGTTGCCTCCCACACTTCTCCATGCCAAAACCCTGCTTGACGTATAGGGCAAGTGAATGACCAATCCTGTCACCAAAGATCGACGGCATTTCGAGGATTTGCGCATCGGCGAGGTCGTCGACCTGGGCCGCACCACCGTGAGCAAGGACATGATCGTCACCTTCGCCCGCGAATTCGACCCCTTCCCCTTTCATCTCGATGAAGCGGCCGCCAAGGCGAGCCTGCTGGGCGGGCTGGCATCCAGCGGCTGGCAGACCGGGGGATTGAGCCTGCGCATGCTGGTGGACAGCTTTCTCAACACCGTCGCCTCGGCCGGCGGGCTGGGGTTCACCGACCTCAAATGGAAAAACCCGGTCATGGTGGGCGACACGATCGGCGGCACGGTGACCATTGCCGACCTGCGCCGCTCGGACAGTCACCCCCAATGGGGTATTATGACGCTCGACTTCGACATCCGAAACCAGAAGGGCCAGCCGGTGCTGACCATGCGGCTGGCCAACCTGATCGATACCCGCACGCCCGGAGCCCCCGAATGACCCGCTGGTTCGAGGATATCGTCATCGACGAAGTGTTCCCGCTCGGCAGCCACACCTTCGAGGCCGACGAAATCATCCACTTCGCCACGCTCTACGATCCGCAATATTTCCACCTCGACGCCGAAGCGGCGAAACACAGCCATTTCGGCGGATTGGTGGCCAGCGGCTGGCATACGGTGAGCGTGGGGCACCGCAAGATGGTCGACGCCCTGTTTGCCGAGGAAGAGCGCCTGCGCGCGCTAGGCAAGGAGCCGGGCGTATCCGGCCCCTCCCCCGGCGTCAATTCGATGGATTTCAAGGTGCCGGTGCGTCCCGGCGACACGGTGCGCTATGAACTGGTGGTGACCGGCAAGCGGCCGTCGAACTCCCTTCCCGGCTGGGGCCTGCTGTTCAACAAGCTGACGGCCACCAACCAGCGCGGAGAACTTGTCTATCGCGCCGACCTCGTCGGCTTCACCAAGCGGCGCGATTATGTCATGCCGACTCGGCTCAGACTGTTGCTCGCCCTCACCAGACTGCCGCTCATCGGCCCGCTGCTGAAACGGGGCACTTGAAAGCGTTTCCGCGCGCCTGCACTCTCTGCCCCATGCGCCGAATCGCCCTCATAGCCGCCGTCACCCTTTTGTCCGTTTCGCCGGCTCTCGCCCAGAATTTCACGGGCAACTGGGCCTGCCGCGACGCCACGGCCACCAAGGCCGGCATTCTCACCATCTATGGCGAAGTCTATGGCTTCGCTTCGACGACGCTGGGGGACAAAAGCTCGGGCACCGGCGCCATCACCATCTATCAGGACGGGGTGACCTTCAACGATGGCGGCCTGCGTGCGGAGCGGAACATCCAGATCGGCCGCATGATCCCCGACCCCACCTATGGCACCGCGATCCAGCTCGAAACGCCCGAGGCCATCGTGATGCTGTGTACCCCACGATAGGGACCTGGGTGGGGTAGCCGCACCAATAAGCGACATTCCGCCACGCCGGGCTTGAACTTTTTCGCCGATTGCGCATTTTGTTCCTGTGGCGCCGGGCCCCTCTGGTGGGAGCGAACTATGCTCTCGTGATGTCGGAGCTACTCCAACTTCATGGAGAAAGGTCCGGCGATGGAATCGCTACTTGCCGCCCTCATGGGCGATTTTCTGGGTACTCCCGTCTATTTCTGGGTAGCATTCATTGCGATCGTCATTGCGCTTCTGGTCTTCGACCTGGGCATATTGCACCGCGACGAACACGAAATCGGCGCGCGCGAAAGCCTCACCCTTTACGGCTTCTACGTCTCCATAGCGCTCGCCTTCGGCGGCTTCGTGTGGTGGCAGCGCGGGGCCGATGCCGGGCTCGAATTCTATACCGGCTACCTGATCGAGCAGAGCCTGGCGATGGACAACATGTTCGTCATCGCCACCATTTTCAGCTTCCTCGCCATTCCACGCATCTACCAGCACCGCGTGCTGTTCTGGGGCATTCTCGGCGTCATCGCTTTCCGCGCCATCCTGATCGGGCTGGGCGCGGCCCTGGTCAACGAATTCGACTGGATCCTGTTCGGCTTCGGCGCCTTCCTCGTCTTTACCGGCATTCGCATGTTCAGCCACAAGGACGAAGCGCCGGACATCGCGAACAATCCGGTCTTCAAATTCCTGACCAGCCGCTTCCGCGTCACCAGGGAACTGCATGGCCGCAATTTCACGGTGAAGCAGCCCGATCCGAAAACCGGCAAGCTGGTGACCTGGCTGACCCCGCTGGCCGTGGCGCTGATCATGGTGGAAGTGGTGGACCTGATCTTTGCCGTGGATTCGGTGCCGGCCGTCTTCGCGGTGACGCAGGACACATTCATCGTCTACACCTCCAACATCTTCGCCATTCTCGGCCTGCGGGCGCTCTATTTCGCGCTGGCGGCGGCAATGAATCGCTTCCGCTACCTGCAGGTCTCGCTGGCCGTCATCCTCGTGCTGGTGGGCATCAAGATTTTCCTCGTGCCGCTGCATATCCATATCGACACGCTGCTCAGCCTGATCGTGACGCTGGCCATCCTGGCGGGTGGGGTGATCTTCTCGCTGTGGAAGACCCGCAACGACGCCGATATCGGGGCCGAACGCGCCCCGCAGCAGGGCAGCTAACTCCTGAAGGGAAGAGGACTGGCGGGCCGGCGGTTGACGCCGGCCCGTCCTTTTCCTAGGGTTTGCCCGTTTCCAAGATGAGGTCCAGCGCCGAAATGATCTGAGAACCTGCCCCGGACGCCCGAGATTCCGCCGTTCCGCGCCTGCGCGTGACCGGCTGGTCATGGATGCCGCCGAGAGCAGAATCAGGTCCAAAGCGCGTCTGTCCCTGACAGCAGCCGACCCGCCCCTCCTTAACGACATCCCTGGCGTCCGACCAAACCACGCTTCATCGCGCGGCGCTTTCGCTGGCGCTGTGCTTCTTCTGTTGCAACCCCGCCCTGGCGCCGCGCGCGCCGGACGGGCAAGTGAAAGGTTTTGCTCATGCCCAAGAACATCTTCCAGCGACCCCAGCCGGTCGCCCGCACCCGCAACGTGCCGCGCCACGGCGCCCCGATCCCGACGCGCAAGGTGGAGGCCAAGAAGGTCGTCCAGCCCAGGGAGCAGACGCTGCCGCTCCCCACGCTCGAGGCCCTGTTGGGCAAGCGGCACTGATCGCCACCCGGCGCCCCCAATAGGGGCGCCGGGTCACAGCCTGCGCCAGTCTTGCCGCATTTGCGGGCTAGCCAGAACGCAGAACTGCAAGGAGACGACGAATGGGCAAAATCCACGAGATCGTGTTCGACTGCGACAAGCCGGCCAGACTGGCCGCCTTCTGGGTGGAGCTGCTCGACGGCTATGCCATCCGCGCCTATGACGACGCCGAGATCGCGCGGCTGGCCGCCCTGGGCCTGACGCCGGAAACCGATCCGACCGTCATGGTCGATGGCCCCGGCCCCGCCATCTGCTTCCAGAATGTCGACGGCCGGCGCTATGACAACAATCGCGTGCATTTCGACATCGCGGTCGATGACCGCGCCGGCACGGTGGCGCAGCTACGCGAGGCGGGCGCCGAAACCGTGCGCGTCTTGCCCACCTATACGGTGATGCGCGACCCCGAGGGCAACCAGTTCTGCCTGGTCGACCGGCGCGCGGCCATGGCCGCCTGACAGCGATGCTGACAGGGCCTGTCAGCACGCCCGGGCCATGGTGAGCCTCACCAGAACGGAGCTTTTGCCATGTCCCTCATCGCCTCCTGCCATTGCGGCGCCACGCGGATCGAACTGCCGGGCCCGCCCGCCCATGCCAAGCAATGCAATTGCAGCTATTGCGCCCGCACCGGCGCGGTCTGGGGCTATTACGGGCCGGGCGAGATGAAACTCGCCGCACAGGAGGGCGAAAAAACCTATTCGGCCAGCGACGGCATCAACCAGCACCATTTCTGCGGCAATTGCGGCATGCAGACCTGGGGCGACTCGCCCGACTGGGCCTCGATCTACAACAATGACGGCACGCCCAAGGAAGGCTTCGACGCCGGCAGCATGCCGACGCAGCGCAGCTACGCCGTGAACCTGCGTCTGGTGGACGATCTGGACTGGTCGGCGATCACGGTCGAGAAGGTGGATGGGCGCAATAGCTGGTAGGGCGCAAGCCAGCCCACCCACCAATGGTCGGTAAGCGGGGTGCAATAAGGGGGCTACCCCTCAATGCCCCTCGAATGCAATCAGCGCGGCCACATCGACGCCTTCGGCCTTGAGCTTGTCGGCGCCGCCGAGATCGGGCAGATCGATGACGAAGGCGGCGTCCTGCACGCTGGCCCCGGTGCGGCGCAGCAGGCCCACCGCGGCAATGGCCGTGCCGCCCGTGGCGATGAGGTCATCGACCAGCAGCACCCTGTCATTGCGGTCCAGCACGTCGGCATGGATTTCGATCGTGTCGACGCCATATTCCAGCGCGTAGTTCTGCCCGATCGTCTCGCCGGGCAGCTTGCCCTTCTTGCGGATGGGGATGAAGCCCACGCCCAGCGCGATGGCCACGCCCGCGCCGAAAATGAAGCCGCGCGCCTCGATGCCGGCGACATGGGTGATGCCCTGCCCGCGATACCGGCGGGCAATGCGCTCGATGCTTTCCTTGAAGCCCTCGGGATGCTCGATCAGCGTGGTGATGTCGCGGAACAGGATGCCCTTTTTGGGATAGTCGGGAATCGTGCGCACGAGGGCCTTGAGGTCGAGCGGCATGGCAAACCTGTCAGAGGATGGAAATGGGGGTTCAGCGCGACCGGCGGCCGACGATATGGCGGGCGATCACCCCGGCATTATAGGCGGCGCTGCGGGTGACGCTGATCGCGGTTTCGCGCGCCTTGGGATTGGCGGCCACGGCATTGATGCCGGCGCGAACGGCCGGATGGCGGCTCATGGTGATGGCAGCGCCGACGACAGTGACGGCAATGCGAATGGCGGACATCTCGGCTCCCTCGGCAACCCGGATCGCTTGATTGAAATATTGCGGGCCGAAGCACGAATGGCAAGGGGTTGAAGCGGGCGTGATGACGCAGACGCTTCAGTCGTCCTTCCCTCCCCCTTGAGGGGAGGGAGCGAGGGTGGGGGTCCGGTGCTTGTGGCAAAACAGAAAAGGCCCCGATGGGGCCTTTTCAAATCGTTCGGATGTCGGGCCCTTAGTGCTCGA
>Ga0123328_1003912_pt1 | contig 12402 bp, 9 predicted proteins | sample BioC12SIPDNA_2_FD_89702 | JGI IMG/M metagenome (GOLD analysis project Ga0123328, IMG submission 89702) | Anaerobic biogas reactor microbial communites from Washington, USA - Biogas_R1_A C12 SIP DNA | ecosystem: Engineered > Bioreactor > Anaerobic > Unclassified | place: Washington, USA...
ATCGCCCCGGATTTTTCCAGTTGAACTGCATGACGAGACATTCCCAATAACACACGATCGCCGTCGGACGATCCGAACCCCTCATCACCTCGCCAACCTCCACCGCAAACCGGGAATACTCGTCCTCCACAATCGCCACGTGACGCGCCGCCAGCCCCGCCTCCTCCATCGCCAGGTCGTATCCCCGACGACGCATACCGATCGAGTAGTGATCCGGCGTCCAGTCCACCCCAAGGTAAAGTATCCGACGGTGACCCTCAGCGATCAGATGCCGCGTCGCCTCGCGCCCGCTGAAAATCTCGTCAAAGCAAATCGCGTCATCCGCATGCGAATCCGCGTCGCTGACGTTCATCAACACGTAAGGCAAACGGCTCTCCGAAATGTGGGCGATCAACTCCTCCTCGATCCGCCCCGAAAGAATCAGCCCGTCAATGTGACGCCGCCGCAGAATCTGTGGCAGACGCCCCTGCGCGATGTCGCGGCCAAGCGTCTGATGCGAATAGCAGAACACCGACAAAAGCTGATCCGCCTCCACCGCCCGGCTCTGGATGCTCGTCAGCATCGGCGATATCCAACTGATCCAGTCCACCTCGTCCGGATCGCACGTGCCCACCGAATAGATCAACCCCACCCCCTGCGACAACCGAGGCCGGTAGTTCAGCCGCTTCGCCGCACCAAGAACCTTCCGCCGTGTCGCCGGACTGAACCGAGCACTGGTTCCCCCACCGCTCAATATGCTCGATACCGTCGCACGAGAACACCCGGTCTGCTCGGCAATGTCGCTAAGAGTGGCTCGCACAACGGTTCTCCAACCAGATAGTAGTGAACATTCACCGCTATAGTTAGTGAAAGTTTATCACCCGTCAGGATAACAGGAACCCGCCCCCATGTCAATACCGACCCCCACTCCGCCCGTATTGAATGCAAGCCATTGAGATACAAGGAGATACAAGAAGAGATCAAACGAACAGCACCGAAGGGAGCGAAAAAGTCAGAAGAAACAAGTAAATACAGAGGTAAGGATGCGGTCCAAGCTCGCGTGGCTGCCTCTCCGATCTCGCTCTAACCCCTTCTCTCCCTGGTCTTTCCGCGTGTTCCGCGTGTTCCGTGCTATCCGGAAGGGCCTACCACTCCGACATCAACTCCTCGACGATCTGCTCCGCCATCCGGTCGCACACCCCGTTCAGCGCGTCAACCTCGCGCTCCCCCACCGGACGCGAGTAGTCAAACGTCTGCAGCCACCGCGGCCGGTCCACCAGAATCTCACCCGTCCGCAAATCCTTCCACTGAAAACTCACCACCAGCGTGAGCTGCGTCTCCCGCGGCTGATTGAGCACGAAATCGTGCCCGATCGTCCCCTGCTTGACGTTCAGAATCTCCCCGAACAAGACCGTGTCCGCCTTGCTCTGGTCCGCCAGCCGATAGTCCGTGTCCATCGTGATCCGCTTCTTGACCGCCTCCGTCAGACGCATCTCGATCCGCCGACGGAAAACCCGCGACTTGAACGGCTCCACGTGAACCGTCTTGACGTTCGACGGAAACGGCCGATCCGTCTGATAGCTGCAGCCGGTCAGCCAGATCGCCGTCAAACCCACCACCGCCAATTGCCTGTGCTTTCTCGTCATCGTTTTGCCCGCCGTTCCGCAGGTATGCTTCACTCTACTGAACCACCACGCCCGGCTCAAATCCCATCCGAACCAGGTCCGCCTCCGCCCGCTGAGCCCACAGCGTCTCCGGCCACGTGGACAACACATAGCTGTAATAGTAAGCCGCCGCCTTCGGACGATCGATCCGGGCGTAAAAACTCCCGATCTTGTATTCCTTCTCCGCCCGCTTCGCCTCGATGCTCGCCAGCAGCACGTCCACGTCCTCTTCCGCCGCCGCCTCCGGAAAACGGTTCAGGTACTCGTTGAAAAGCTCCCGCGCCTCCAACAGCGGCGTATCGTCGTACGCAGCCCCGGGAAACGACGCCAACGCCGACGACGCCGCCCGGAACATCGCCATCTTCGTATACCGCGGCGAACGAACGTCATCCGCCAAACGCCGATACGCGATCGACGCCAGGTCGAACTGACCGCTCTCGTAGAAGTAATCCGCCTTCTCCCGAAGCGCCACCTCCGCGATCCGGTACCCGTGACCCAAATCCTCAATCTGCGACAGAATCTCCACCCCCTCGTCCTGCGCCGGCACCCGGAAAATCCCCCACAGCCGCCGCTTCTTGCCGCCCAGCCACGCCCGCGCGATGTCCAGATCACGCCGAAGGGCCATCGCGAACTCCTCCGTCTGAGGGTATTCGTCGATCACCTTCTGGTAACGCTTGTGCGCCTCGTAAAGACGGTCCCGCATCAAAGCCGCGTCGCCGTACAACAGCATCGCCGCCTGCCGGTCCTCAACCTCCGGCCCCGCCTTCAGGTACGCCTTCAACGCCCTCTCAGCCTTCCGGTACTCCCCCGCCGCCATCTGACCCTGAATATCCGCCAGCGGACCCTCCAGCGGCTCCTCGATCTCGCCCGCCGGAACCCACCGGTTGCTCTCCTCAACGAAAATGTAACGCTCCTCTGCCTCGGCCCATCCCGCCAATGCCATCACCACCCCAGCCAGGAACAGGATCGGTCCAGTTTTGTTCCGCATGACACTCCTGCCTGTAGCGAGCAACCGCACGCCAAAACAACGCACCAAACGCCAGTACCGCGCGAATATGGGCAAATTATAAGGACCCCAACCCACCGATGCAACCGGATTCAACCCCCAACAAACCACAAGTATGGGCAACCCTTGTGGTTGCCCCTCCCCCAAACCCCCATCCCAGCCCCCCTTCTGTCATCCCCGCGAAGGCGTGTAGGGTGGATGTTCCTACATCCACCATTTCCCTCTGCCGCCGATATCGCGAAATGGCCGGATCTCGCTTCACGGGCACATGAACCCAATGGTGGATGTTCCTACATCCACCCGACGTTGGCGATCAGGGCATTGCGGACATGAGCGGCTTGGGGTAACTCACCGCCATGTCCGACTATCGACGCGCGTTTCAACCCGGTGGGACATTCTTCTTCACCGTGGTCAGCTATCGCCGGCGGCCGTTCCTGACCGAGGCTCGCTCCCGACAAGCCCTTCGTCAGGCCTTTGAACACACCCGCGTGAGATTTCCCTTTCGCCAGGAGGCGGTCGTGTTGCTTCCGGACCATCTGCACTGCCTTTGGACGCTGCCCGAGGGGGATGCGGATTTCTCCGTCCGCTGGAAGGTCATCAAGTTCCGGTTCGACAGGCTGTACCTCGGCAGCGGCGGGAGCGAAGCGACCGTAGGCGACTCCGGGCGGCGGCGCCGCGAGCGGGGACTCTGGCAGCGACGGTTCTGGGAGCATACGGTTCGGAATGCGCGGGAATTTGAGATCCTCTGCAACTACATTCATTACAATCCGGTGAAGCACGGTTACGCGACGTGTCCGCACGCCTGGCCGTTCTCGACCTTCGGCAAATGCGTCGCGATGAGACGATATCCAGCCGATTGGTGTTGCGGATGCGACCGACCCGTCGCCCAGAACGTGGTGCCACAACCGGAATCGACGATTACAGGCGAATGATGGAAATGGTGGATGTCCAAACATCCACCCTACAGAATTCCGGGAGGTCACATTCAGTCGCGTGGGGTGGATGTTCCCAAATCCACCATCTCCTTCGGCCGCCGGTATCGTCAGATGGCGACCCCGTAGGCTGTGTTTTCGCCCGCGAAAACACACCCTTCCCTCTCCCGCGAACGTCGAACACCCAAGATGCTTGACGAACAACGAAACAGCGGGTAATAAAAAAACGACCAACCGGGAGCCGACGGCATGGACGACAAACGCACATACCCCAAATGGACCGGCGAAATCATGGCCCTCTTCCTGGCCGGCTCAGCCCACTTTCTGACCGGGCGCCGAATGGCCGGACTGGCATGGCACTTCGGCACCTTGGCGGCTCTGCAGTTCGGCGTTCTTGTGGCGGTTATGGCGGGGGATGCGACCGGTGGTCTTGCCATCCTGCCCTTCCTGGCCGCACTGGCGCTCTGGTGCGTCATGCTCACGCAGTCCTACCGCCCCGTCCCGCGAATCGGCGCGCTCGGCTGGGTCGTCGTGATCGTGGCGGGGGTCGGACTCAACCGCTTCTGGGCGTGGAACTTCAGCAATCTCGCGCAGACCTATCGCATCTCCTCCGCCAGCATGGCGCCGACCATCGTTGATGGCGACTGGATCTTCGTGGAAAAGCTGTCCCTGATGTTCGGCGATCCGGAACGAGGAGAGATCGTCGTGTTCCGCACGGATGGCATACCCACTCCGACCCCAGGAACCGAGTTCGTCATGCGAATCGCCGGCCTGCCCGGTGACCGGATCCGAATCCAGCCGCCGAACCTGATCGTCAACGGCCAGGTCCTCACCACCCCACCGGTCTTCAAGAAGATCGCATCCAGTGAGCCCCCATTCAACGGATTCCAACTCGTTTCACCGGGGATTCCCGGCGGCGCAGTCCTCTCCAGACCCACCGACGAAATCGTCCTCGGCCCGGATGAGTACTTCGTCCTTGGCGACAACACACCAAGAAGCCGCGACAGCCGATGCTGGGGACCGCTCCCGCGGCAGAACATCACCGGCAGAGTAAAGGCGATATTCTGGCCGCCCAGCCGAGCCGACCAGCCGGTCAACAAGGAATAGTAGGGTGGATGTTCCTACACCCACCATTTCCCTCCTGCCTCAAGACAACCGCGCGACCGTCAGCTCTTCATCACCGCCCCGGTATGCGCCGATGTCGCCATCTTCGCATACCGCGCGAGATACCCGTAGTCAACCCGCGGCGGCTGCGGCTTATAGCGCTTGCGACGCTCCGCCAGATCAGCGTCGTTCAGCTTCACCTCCAGCTTCCGACCGGGAATATCGATCGCGATGACATCGCCGTCGGCCAGCAGACCGATCGGCCCGCCCTCAGCCGCCTCCGGACTCACGTGCCCGATGCACGCCCCGCGCGTCCCGCCGCTGAACCGACCATCCGTAATCAACGCGCACTTCTCGCCGAGCCCCTGACCCATGATGTAACTCGTCGGCGAGAGCATCTCCTGCATCCCCGGTCCGCCCCGCGGACCCTCGTAACGGATCACCACCACGTCGCCCGCCTTGACCTTCCCGCCCAGAATGCCTTCGCACGCCTCTTCCTGCGAATTGAAAATCACCGCCGGCCCTTCGTGACGCAGCATGTCCGGATGCACGCCCGCCGTCTTGACCACCGCCCCTTCCGGAGCCAAATTCCCGCGAAGCACAGCCAGACCGCCCTCCTTGCTGTACGCGTTGCCAAGCCGCCGGATCACCTGCTCGTCCTTGATCGTCGCCTCCGCGATCACTTGCCCGATCGTCTTGCCCGTCACAGTGGGCGCCGAAAGGTCCAGTAGCCCGTCGATCCGGCCGATCTCCTTCATGATCGCCGGAATCCCGCCCGCCCGGTCCACGTCCTCCACGTGGTACGGACTCGACGGCGAGACCTTGCAGATATTCGGCGTCCGCTCCGAGAGCTTGTTGATCCGGTCAAGGTCATAGTCGATGCCCGCCTCGCTCGCCAACGCCAGACCGTGCAGAACGGTATTGGTCGACCCACCCATCGCCATATCCAGCACGAACGCATTGTCGAGGCTTGTGAGCGTGATGATGTCACGCGGCTTCAGGTCCCGCTTGACCAGGTCAATGATGGTGCGCCCAGCCTGCTGGAACAGCTTCACCCGCTCCGGATTCAGCGCCGCCCTGCTGCTCGCCAAGATAGTCCCGTTGCCCGGCAGCGCGATCCCCAGCGCCTCGCACAAACAGTTCATGCTGTTGGCGGTGAACATCCCGCTGCACGAACCGCACGTCGGACACGCCACGTCCTCGATCTCCTTGAGTCGCTCGTCCCCGATCCCGCCCTGCTTGTACTTGCCGATCCCCTCGAACACGCTGATCAGATCGACCACCGTCCCGTCCGACAGCTTCCCCGCCGCCATCGGTCCGCCCGACGCGAAAATCGTCGGTATATTACACCGCACAGCCGCCATCAGCATGCCCGGTATGATCTTGTCGCAATTCGGTATGCACACCAGCCCGTCGAACGCATGCGCCCGGACCATCGTCTCCACCGAATCCGCGATCAGCTCGCGCGACGCCAGGCTGTACCGCATCCCCATGTGACCCATCGCGATCCCGTCGCACACCGCGATCGTGTTGAACTCGAACGGCACGCCCCCCGCCTCCCGAATCGCCGCCTTGACCACCTCAGCCACCTTGTTCAGGTGCACGTGCCCCGGCACGATCTCGCAGTAGCTGTTCGCCACCCCGATAAACGGCTTGCCAAAATCCTCATCCCGCACCCCGCACGCCTTGAAAAGACTGCGATGCGGTGCCCGTTCGAATCCCTTTTTCACCACGTCGGAACGCACGATTTGATCTCCTCTGGAGAAATACTTCCGCCTCTGAACCAAAAACGCCCCAGCCGCCCGACGCTACCGCATCACCCATTCCTGAGTCGGCTGCGACCCCGGACCCGGATCCACCTGCTCCCGCTTCGCCGGATCCGTCGGCAGAATATACGGAACCATCAGCGTCTTGCGAAGCACAAAAGTCGGCTGAACCTTCGACGGGTCGCTCTTGCCCGCCTCGAAAAGCGGATTCCTCACCTCCACCGCCTCACCCGATAGCCCCTCCACGAACACGTCGAACCGCGTCGTCTTCACATCGAAATCCGGCCAGATCGCCACCGAATCCCGCGCGTTGTCCTCCCCCTGCAGCATCCTGCCCACCAACTCCCGCGGATGCTCAAGCCACGGATACGTCTGCGCGTGACGCTGCTTGATCGCCCCAAATACCTCCGGCGGAACGCTCACCCGCGACCGCAGCACCTCCAGCCCGTCCGTCACCAACGCAAACTCCGGATGAAACACCACGTCCCGACCGGTGTTGTTCTCTACCGTATAGATCATGTACCAGAAACTCTGAACCCCCTCGCCCGGCACAAAAACCTTAATCCGCCTGATATTCTCGTAACGAAAGTCAAGCTGCCACGCCGACGACACCAACGCCGGCTGAGGATACCCCCACACCGCCGACGACGTCACCAACGCCAACACTCCGATCAAAGCTCTCTTCATGGGCCATACTCCCAATCACCAGCGGATGCCATTGCCGTCCAACGCACCACCCGCCAAACCGTCGCCGCAACGCCGGAAACTCGCCCGGCATCCGGATTTAGGCGCAAATCCGCCTCAAAACGAATTCTACTCGCCCGACACCGCCAGTCAACGATTTTATCCGCCCCCGCCGACCCCTCACCTCACCCGAAAACACCGACACACACCCCAACCGCCCGGCAAACCCTTGAGGTAACCCCCACCCCGATATAGAATTGCCGTTTTCGGCGGTTTCCCCTGTAACGAAAACGAGGTAGGTCATGACCGAAGAGCTTTCGTCCCAATACAACTGGCAAGCCGTGGAACGCGAAGTCCAGCAACTCTGGCACGACGCCAACCTCTTCCACGCCGACCCCAACGCCGGCGGCCCCCCCTACGCCATCGTCATCCCCCCGCCCAACGTCACAGCCGCCCTCCACATGGGACACGCCCTCAACAACACCCTCCAGGACATCCTCATCCGCTATCACCGAATGCTCGGCCACAACACCGTCTGGATCCCCGGCACCGACCACGCCGGAATCGCCACCCAGACCGTCGTCGAAAAACGCGTCCTCGCTGAAGAAGGCAAACGACGTACCGACTTCCAACGCGACCAGTTCGTCGCCCGAATCCAAGCCTGGAAAGACGAATACGAAACCCGAATCCTCGGCCAGCTCCGCGCCATGGGATGCTCCTGCGACTGGGATCGCACCCGCTTCACCATGGACGACGTCTGCGCCCGCGCCGTCCGCCAGGCCTTCTTCAAACTCTTCCACGACAACCTCATCTACCGCGGAAAACGACTCGTCAACTGGGACCCCGCCACCCAGACCGCACTCGCCGACGATGAAGTCGAAATGCACGAAATCGACGGCCACTTCTGGTACCTCCAATACCCCCTCATCGACTCCGTCATGATCGACGGCCGACTCGTCGACCACGTCACCGTCGCCACCACCCGACCCGAAACCATGCTCGGCGACACCGCCGTCGCCATGAACCCGCGAGACCCCCGAGCCGCCACCCTCGTCGGCAAAACCGTCCGACTCCCCATCGTCAACCGCCCAATCCCCATCGTCGCCGACGACCACGTCACCCTCCCCGACCCAAAAAGCGACGACGTCAAAGCCCAGTTCTCCACCGGCTTCCTCAAGGTCACGCCTGCCCACGACCCCAACGACTACGACATCGGCCGACGCCACGACCTGCCCGTCATCAACGTCATGGCCCCCGACGGAACCATCAGCGACCAGCACGGCTGGTCCGACGTCGGCGGCGCCGACTTCGTCCTCGGCCTCGACCGATACGAAGCACGCGAAGCCATCGTCGAATGGTTCCGCGAAAACGAACTCCTCGAAAACGTCAAACCCTACCGCCACAGCGTCGGACACTCCTACCGCTCACACGTCGCCATCGAACCCTACCTCTCCGACCAGTGGTACGTCCGCGTCACCGACCCGCGCCTCTCCCACGCCGCCCTCGCCGCCATGGCCGACGACCAATACGAACCCTCTCCCGAACACGCACACAAACGCCAGACCGCCGCCCAACCCTGGCAAAACCGCCTCCGCTTCTACCCCGAACGCTACGCCAAAACCTTCCAATCCTGGCACGAAAACATCCGAGACTGGTGCATCTCGCGTCAACTCTGGTGGGGACACCGTATCCCCGTCTGGACCCTCGCCGACCTCGACGCCAAACTCGCCGACGACGTCGCCGCCACCCTCGACCGCTGGCGAACCGAAGGTAAAATCGCTCGCCACCAAAGCGACTCCGGAGCCACCTACTTCTGCCCGCGACCCGAATTCGAAAAGGAATTCGCCGCCTACGTCGAACAACGCGGCTTCACCCAGGATCCCGACGTCCTCGACACCTGGTTCTCCTCCGCCCTCTGGCCATTCTCCACCTTCGGATGGCCAAACCCCGCCGACTTCCCAGCCGAATTCCCCGAAGGCGACGCCGCCCTGGCTACCTGGAACCCGACCTCCGTCCTCGTCACCGCTCGCGATATCATCACCCTCTGGGTCTCGCGAATGGTCATGACCAACCTCTACTTCCTCAACCGACTCCCCTTCCACGACGTCTGCATCAACGCCATGATCCAGGACGGCGAAGGCCGAAAAATGTCCAAATCCCTCGGCAACGGCATCGACCCCCTCGACATCATCGAAATCTACGGCGCCGACGCCATGCGATATTCGCTCGCCTACCTCTGCACCGGCATGCAGGACATCCGCATGCCCGTCAAAACCGAAACCCTACCAGACGGCCGAAAAATCAACACCTCCGAACGTTTCGAAATCGGACGAAGCCTCGCTACCAAACTCTGGAACGCCGCCCGCCTCGTCCTCATGAACCTCGAAAACGCCGAACCGCCGCAAACCCTCAACGCCGCCGACCTGCCCCTCGAAGACCGCTGGATCCTCGCCAAACTCAAAGCCGCCGCCGATCAACTCTCCACCGACCTCGACCGCTACCTCTACGACGACGCCGCCATGACCTTCTACCGCTTCTTCTGGAACGAATTCTGCGACTGGTACCTCGAATGGATCAAATCCCGACTCTACTCCCAAGGCGAAACCCGACGCACCGCCCAGCAGCTCGCCGCCTTCTGCCTCGACCAGATCCTCCGAATGGCCCACCCCTTCATGCCACACATCAGCGAAAAACTCTGGGCCGAATTGAACCGCCGCTACCCCACCCGCGGCGTCGAAACCCTCCAAACGCCAAACCAACCCCTCACCGTCTCATCCTGGCCCAAACCCCAACCCGCCTGGGCCGACACCACCGCCACGCAACACGTCGAACTCCTCCAGCAGATCATCCGAACCCTCCGCGAAATCCGCGCCAACATCAACCAAAGCCGCGCAACCGAAAAACAAAAATCCATCGCCAAACTCCCCTCAGCCGACCTCCGCTGCGCCGCGACCACCGCCGAACTCGTCCTCCAAAACCGAAAAACCATCCTCGAACTCGCCGGACTCGAAACCCTCCGCATAAACCCAGCCGACTTCACCACTACCGGCGCCGCCTCGCGCGTCGTCACCGATCCCGCCGGACAAACCCTCGAACTCGCCGCCCCCGTCGCCGGACTCATCGACGTCAATCAGGAACGAAAACGACTCACCCGCGAACTCGAAGAACTCAACCTCCACATCCAACGCTCCCAAGCCCGACTTGCCAACCCAAGCTTCGCCCAAAAAGCCCCACCAAACGTCGTCGAAGAACACCGACAAACCCTCGCCGACCTCCAATCAAAACGAGACACCCTCGAACAAGCCCTAAAAGAACTCGCCTAGCCTGTAGCTCCGCCGCCCAAATGGTGCTCCGCCGCCCTCGGCGGAGTCTTCCGCAAGTGTAGCTCCGCCGCCCTCGGCGGAGTCCCAACGTACCTCCGCGCAAAAAAAGCCGCAGCCGCCGGGTCCGCCAATGCCCTCATCGGCGAACCCGCGACTGCGGCATTCCAATCAACCTCTACCGCGTTCTACCGCCTGCGCCGCACCAGACCCAATCCACCCAACACCAGCAACGCCAGCGATGTCGGCTCCGGAGTCACAGCCGGAGGCGCCGACGCCGACGCCAACGCGTCCTTGCCATAGTTCGCAGCCAGAATCGCCAGATCGCCCGCACCGACGCTCCCATCCAGCGTGAAGTCCCCGTCACCCCACGCCGCACCGCTGGTCGCCCCATAGCTCGCCGCCAGGATCGCCAGATCGCCCGCGCTCACTGTCCCATCCTCATTCGCGTCGCCCGCCAGGAACAGCTCGATGTGCTCCACCCGGCAACCCGACTGAGAACCCGCAGCCGGTGGCAGATCCTCCGAACTCGGATCCCACGTGAATCGGGCATTCGCCCCAAACGATATATTCCCGCTCGCGTCCGGAGCCACCGCCGTCGAAAACGTCTTCCACACCGGATCGCTCGACGCATCGGGCGTCAGAACGCCCAACACCTGACCGTTCGCCGATATCTGAACCGCCTCATCCGCCGACTCCGTCAAACCCGAATCCCAGTACAACCCGTACGTGTCCAGATCGTGAACACCCGTCCGCACGTAAAACACCGCGTCCGTGTTCAACCCGCCGATCGTAAACTCCCCCTCCTGAAAACCCCACAAATGGCGATACGTCCCCACCGGATACGCCGTCCCGCCGCCAATGTCCATGTACAACACGCTCTCCGTATACCCAGCCGGCTCATCCGCCGGATGACTCCCGCCCTGATACGTCGGCTCCGCCGCGTCAATGTACTGGTTGTTCCCAGGCATCCACGGCAGACCTTCCGCCACGTAAATCTCGCTGTACACGTTCGTCGCGATCTCTCCGCTCTTGTCGTTCGGCACCCCCACGCTCGATCCGAATATCACGTCCACCGAACCGCCGTACGCCGTCGCACCAACCAGGCACGCCAAAATCAGCGCAGCAAACACCAGCCGTCCTCGATCCATAATTCGTCTCCTTTGAAACAACACCCGGAACTCCCAACCGAAAGGGTTCACCGTTCATCCCATCATACCGAAATCCGATAATAACTGCAACCCACCAATTTTTGGCAACTGCCGGACGCGCCCTCACCACCGCCAATGCCACCGAGAGTCATATCCTAAAAGCCAGACAAATCAATTAACCCCCACATCACACCGTCAACAATCCCCGCCAACACCCTCGAACAAGCCCTGAAAGAACTCGGATAGCCACCAGGCTTCAGGCTCTAGGCTTTAGCGTTGCCCGGTTGGGCCGGTAGTGCGAAACCAAGCCTTGTAGAGCCCGCACGCAGTTACCCTGCAAGTCTTGCAGACGCTCGGCCGTATCCCTGTCGAGAAAGCCAAGCCGCTCTGCAAGATCGACGAAATACCCCACTTCACCCGCCGATCCGAGTGAAATGCTCAGAAAATTTGCGTACTCCGCTTCGCCCGTTCGGAACGACCCTTCCACCATGTTCGCCGCCACCGACGCCGCAGCCCGCCTCATCTGCGACGTCAAGCCAAACATCCCTTCACGCGGAAAGCCTCTCGTCGCCCGGTAAATCTCCACCACCAACTCATCCGCCAACGCAAACGCCTTGAGCTTCCGGTAATCCCGCGCCACACCCGCCTCCCATCAGCCTCGTCTGCCCCTTTGTCTTTCCCACTAAAGCCTAAAGCCTCTTCTCCCCCTTTCCCCGTCCGCCAAAGGCGGACGCCCTAAAGCCTAAAGCCTAAAGCCTAAAGCCTCTTCTCCCCCTTTCCCCGTCCGCCAAAGGCG
>Ga0123328_1003923_pt1 | contig 12379 bp, 10 predicted proteins | sample BioC12SIPDNA_2_FD_89702 | JGI IMG/M metagenome (GOLD analysis project Ga0123328, IMG submission 89702) | Anaerobic biogas reactor microbial communites from Washington, USA - Biogas_R1_A C12 SIP DNA | ecosystem: Engineered > Bioreactor > Anaerobic > Unclassified | place: Washington, USA...
CCGCCGTCACCAAAATCAGCGCGGCGGCGGACACCATATGTATGGTTCCGTAAGAAAAATCACCGGGAACGCCGCCGCTGCCGGTCCAAAAATCAATAGGCATTGTCTTTCACCCCCACTATAGTATTCATATTATAGTGCGGCGCGGCAATGACTGTCAACTTGAAGGGAGCAGCCAAAAGATCTTCAACAAACGCGCAAGCGCCGCGAGCATAAAACCGCGATGCCTATGCTACAGAAAAACTTTACATCGAATGAAACGCGTTGTTAATAACGCAAGAACCAACTCGCAATACTTCTTTTTTTCAACCTTCAACGATGACGCCCGCCTTTCGTACGCCGTTATGCCCATACCGGGCGCGCCAATAAAGAAAGGCCGGGCGCGGCGCGCCCGGCGGATTTGACTCAAACGGCTTTATTCGTCTTTATCGTCGCATTTGCAGTCGAATTCCGACTCATAGTCGTCGCCACAGCCATCCACTTCCGGGCAGCCGCAGTCGACATAGGTTTCCCCGATGTTGACGGTGGCGCCGAACTCCACAGGTACGTCCACGCGAAGTTTCTGGCTGATGGTGAAATCGCAGGTTCCGTTGACCTTCCCTTTGCAGCGGCAGTTCGCGGCCACCTCGGCCTCACCGCAGCAATGCACCGAAACAGGCCCCGTCACCGCGTACGGGCAGACCGTGACCGGCAGGCAAACGGTCGCCTCGCGGCTCCCGACGGTCGGGCAGGTTTCGAGCTTCCCTTTCTCAAAGGTATACTCTGGCATAGTTACACTCCTCCCTGTTAGTTTATTCCAGTATATTCACGGGAAGGAGGTCAGGTGCCTGCCGATTTTTTCATATGGTTACGTCAGCCTTTTTGTCCCGCGCCTCTTCGCCGAGGGCTTCTTTGACATACCGGAAGTCGTCGCCGATACCCCGGACGAACCGGCCGACGTCGGAATTCCAGACGACGATGTTCATGCCTTTTTTGGCCCATTGGATTTGCTTCTCGATGTCGCCCGAAAAATGGTTGCCGACGCCGATTTTCCGCGTCACGCACGCGGTGATGACTTTCTCGACATACGCCTCAAACTCGGGGTGGCCGTATTCCTCCGGAATCCCCATGTTGATGGAAAGGTCGTGCGGCCCGATGAAAACGGCGTCGACCGCCGGGTTCGCGAGCAGTTCATCGATATGGTCGACGGCGAAACGGCTTTCGATGTTGAGCATCAGCAGGCAACCGTCGTTGTATGTTTTGAAAAATGCCTTCTCTTTGCCGGTGAGGGCGACGCTTCCGTCGAGCACGCCGCGCAGCCGTTCCCCTTTCAGCGGCCGGTATTTGACGGCGCCGATGAGCGTCCGGATTTCCACCGCCGTTTCGAGATAAGGCGATATGATGCCCGCCGCCCCCGCCTCAATGGCCGCGAACGCCTCGTGGGCGCTGCAGCAGGGAATGCGCACAATCGGCGCGATGTTTTTCGCGCGGAAACACTGGCACATCCAGGCCCTGGCCTGCGGGTCCATGGGCATATGTTCGGAATCGATAAAAACGAAATCAACGCCTGTCTTTTCAATTTCGGCCGCCCATTTCGGCGAGGGGGACGCGACGAGGGTTCCGTAAACGCGCCGGTTTTCCAAAAAGGCTTTCTTTAATTCGTATTGGTTCATATCTACCCTCCGTTTACCAATAAAATATATATTTTTGTTGGTTTAATGTCAATGTTGTAATTTTTAAAGCACGGAAATGTGGTAGATTATTGAGAGTCGGGCGCTTTGAGCGCGTCCGTTTTTGAAAGGATGAGGGTAGGTAAATGAAAAAGCTTTTGGATTTTTCACGGGCGGCCATTCTGGCCGACAAGAACGCCGGAGCGGCGGAAAAGAAAGCCGTGGAAGCGCTCGCCGAGGAGATATCCAAACGAACCGGCTTCAAACCGGCCGTTGCCTTTAAGTACCCGCACGCCGCGGGTGCCGTTATCGCCGTTGGCAACGTCCGCTTTCCGAATTACGCCGCTTTGGCGGCGGTCAGCGGCATGGCCAACCCGGGCCCCGAGGGGTACCGTCTGGCCGTGAAGGACAACGGCAAGCCGTTTTGCGCGATTATCGGCGAAAACGCCCGGGGCGTGCTCTACGGCGTCGGCAAATTTCTGCGCGTTATGGACTGGGGCGAAGGAAAGCTGCTGCTGCCCGATAAGCTCGAAATCTCATCCGCGCCGAAATTTCCGGCCAGGGGAACGCAACTGGCGTACCGGCCCAAAACAAACGCCTACGACGCCTGGACGCCGGAAATGTTTGACCAATACGTTCGGGAGCTGGCCTTTTTCGGGGCCAACACCTTTGAGATACTCCCGCCGGGCACCGACGACGCCGACCGGAACTCATTGATGAAATACGACAGCCTGGAGATGACGCGCCGGCAGTCGGAAATCATCCATTCTTACGGCCTGGAAGTGAGCATGTGGTTCCCCAATATGTTCGGTGAGGACATCGGCAAAAAAGAGTTTGCCGAACAGGAGGCGTGGCGGCACCGGGTATTTTCGCAAGTGCCTTTTATCGACCACCTCTTTATTCCGGGCGGCGACCCGGGCAGACTGTACCCCAAAACGCTGTTCAAGGTCGCAAGGCGTTTCGCGGAGATCGCGCGCGAATACCATAAGGACATCAAGCTGTGGCTTTCGCCGCAGACATTCTGCCCGAGCGAGGAATGGGCCGAAGGCTTTTACGACGAGCTTGACAGAAAACCCGAATGGCTCGACGGCGTCGTGTTCGGCCCCTGGGAACGCGACAACATCGATATATTGCGCAAACGGACGCCAAAGATATATCCGATTCGCCATTACCCCGACATCGCGCATTCCCTGCGGTGCCAGTACCCGGTGCCGAAATGGGACACCTCCCTGGCGCTGACTCTCGGCCGCGAGTTTATCAACCCGAGGCCACGCGATGAAAAGCGTATTCATAATTTGCACTGTCATTTAATGAACGGCTCCGTCAGCTATTCCGAGGGCATCAACGACGACACAAACAAAGTCGTCTGGCTTGCCCAGGAATGGAACCCGGAGACACCCGTGGCCGAAACCCTCAACGAATATGCCGCGCTCTTCATAGACCGGGCGCTCGCGCCCGAAATCGCCGACGGGCTGATGGCGCTTGAGGAGAATCTCAACGGCCCCCTGGCCGAAAACCCGTTTATCGAGGACACCTATTACAAATGGAAAAGCATGGAGACGAAAATCGACGGCTACGCGCTGAACAATTACCGTTTTGAGATGCCGCTGTTGCGCGCGAATTTTGACTACTACCAGAAAAACAGAGTCATCCGCGAACAGCAGCTGGAAAAAGAGGCGCTCGAAATCCTCACCGCGTGCCGGGAAACAGGGCCGGACACCGCGATCAACAAGGCAAGGGATCTACTTGACAAATCCCGCAGCGTGAAGATACTGCCCGATATCAGCGAAAAAATCAACTCTCTGGCCGACCTCCTGTTCGAGCACATCGGCGCCCAGCTGACCGTGACGCGCCATTTCGCCTCGGAGTGGGACCGGGGCGCGTTCGTCGAATGCCTCGACATTCCCCTCAACGATTACCGCTATATCACCGCCCGCCTGGACGAGGCGGAAAAGAAGAAGACCAAAGAGGAGAAAATTGACGCGATACTGGCCGTCGTTAAGCGCACCGACCCGGGCGAAGGCGGTTTTTATGACGACTTCGGCTCGAAGGAAAGTTGGAGCCGGTTGGAGAACCACGACGGTTACGGTAAGGACCCCGGCTTTTTCAAAACGCCGCTGTTGTCTTTCTTAATGCCGCCGCCCCATGACAAGGACGATACCCTGAATGTTCCGCTCGCCTGGCGGCGCAATGTCAGCACGCTGTATCAATATCCTTTGGTCGTCAACTACGCCGGGCTCGACCCGGCCGCCGGTTACACGATTCGTACCGTCTACGGCAAATATCATCCGATTCATATAACGCTTTGCGCGGGCAAAAAAGGCGAAATCCCCGTCCACGGCGAGGTGTTCGTCAACGAACCGTTCGTCGAGGTTGAGAACGTTCTGCCGAAAGAGGCCTACGAAAGCGGCAAATTGAGGCTGCAATTCACCGTGCGCGACGGCGAGCGCGGCCCGAATATATCGGAGATACTGATAAAGAAGGCGTGACAATGGCGCCGGTTTCCGATACCAAATCCCCCTCCGGCTGGCGCCGGTATCCCCCTTTAACAAGGGGGACTTTTTTATGCCCCGGTTTGCCTCCCTTGTTTTTACTTGCCCCCTTTCGAAAGGGGGTGGCGCACGAAGTGCGACGGGGGATTCTTAATTTCCCCTAACAGGGGAATCACCACCTTTTTTATTTCCACGGTAGGGCGGGGGCTTGCTCCCGCCGGAAACGCTGCCGTAGGGCGGGGTGGTTTATACGCTTATCGGTCAAGGCCGTTCCCGACGGTGCGGCATGGAAACCGCACCCTACACGGACATGGCGCGTCATGCCCTAACGGGAGCCAAGTTTCTCTTGCCTCTCCTTGGTAAGGAGATGGTGCAAAGCGATTTCATCGCTGCGAAGCAGCCGGAGAGGTCGTTTTTTACTTACCTCTCAGTCACCCGCAGGTGACTGTGTCACTCTCGTGACAGCTCCCCTACCATAGGGGAGCCAAGGTTAAGCAGCCGGAGAGGTCGTTTTCCTATTGAAATCCACCCCCGGAAGGGTTATGATGATTTTACAATGATTGGAGGCGGATCGTTATGAAAAAGTTCACGGCGGCGGCTCTCGTTTTATGCCTTTTGGCGGGGTTTCCGGCTGTTTCCGGCTCGGCCGCGGCAAGCGGCGCGAGGCTTCTTGAAATCTACGGCAATCATATGCTGTTCGCGCGCAACAAACCCATCCGCCTGGCCGGTTATGCCCCGGCGGACACCGAAATCAAAGCGGCGCTCACGCTCGGGGACGGCGTCCTCCGCCAAGGCGCCGCCACCGCCTCCGCCGACGGCACGTTTGAATTGGCCATGGACGGCGTCGAGGGCGGTTACACGAAGCACGAAATCCGCCTGTATGCCGGCGGCGAGCTGTTCGCGGAATTGACCGACGTCGTGTTCGGGGAGCTGTGGCTCGCGAGCGGCCAGTCCAACATGGAATACAGCCTTGCCCTAACGTACGAGGGCTTTGAGCTTTCCAAAACCGGCGGCGCCGACGAGTACATCCGCGCGCTGGCCGTTCCCTCCTACCCCGAATACAACGGCTCGGGCGACAACCTGCCGTATGAGGCGCAAAACGACATCAAAGGCGCCTCGTGGTGCGCGGGAACCGAAACCGCGAAAATTCTCAACATCAGCGCCGTCGCTTATTTCTTCGCCTGCGAGCTCCGGCGTGAGCTCGACGTGCCCGTCGGCATCCTCAACGCGTCGCTCGGCGGCTCGTCGATCTACACCTGGCTGTCGAGAGGCGATATCGAGGGGGACGCGGCGTTGAAAAACTATCTGGTTTCGGCCGGACGGTATATATCCGCGCAGCAATGGGATTCGGCCGAGCCGAACCCCTATGCCAACATGACCGCCAACTACAACAAAAAAATCCATCCCCTGCGCCGCTTCGCCCCCGCGGGCCTCATCTGGTACCAGGGCGAGTCGGACATCTCGGCCCCGCACGGCGCCTATACGGACGCGATGAACCTCATGCAGGCAAGTTACAGCAAACTTTTCGGCCATGAGGAAAACCCCATGCCGTTCGTTTTCACACAAATAGCCTCTTTCAACTACGGGAATTCGCTCGAATCCATGAACCTCGTCGGCGACTTCAACATCCAGCTCGCGGAGATTCAGGCGCAGGCCCCCGCTTCGCGCGCGATGACCACGATGTACGACGTGCCGCTCGACTGGGACACCAAGCTCATTGACAAAAGCCTACCCGACGTCGGCGCGATTCACCCGATGATTAAAAAGCCGGTCGGCGAAAAAATGGCGTTCGCGGCTTTAGGCCTCGTCTACGGCCGGCGGGCAAGCTATTCGGCGCCGGCCATGGCGGATTTCTATACCGAGGGAAACAGCGTGTTCGTCCGTTTTGACAACACCGGGGACTCCCTGGCCGTCAAGCCGATCAACGGCGAAGGCACCCCGCTTTACGGCTTTTCCGTTGCCGGCGCGGACGGTGTGTACCTCGAAGCCGAGGCGGAAATCACCGCCCCCGACACCGTACGGATTTGGAACGATTCGGTGAAAAGCCCGGCGAGCGCGGCCTACGCGTATTCTCAAGTCAACAATTACTCCAACCTTTTCGCGACCGAAAACGGCGCGTTCACGCTGGGCGCCTCGGCGTTTATCACGGCGCGGCTGCCCGGCGCGAAATACACCCAGGACAAATATTGGACCACCTGCGACTTCGACAGCGTCTGGCGCGAAACGGATAAGCCGGATTTCTTCGAGGCCTTCCGCGCGGGCAGCCTGAACACCCGCGTTTCCGTGACAAACGAAGAGAAAGCCGCGGGAACCGGCGCGCTGAAAGTGGATTACACGGCTTGCGCGAACGCCGGCCGCTTCTCGTTCGGCCCGGCGCTCCGGGAAAACCTGTTCAAGCTCGAGAATTTCCCCGCGGTCAACACCGACTATTCCCTGTACGGCACGATGAGTTTCCAAATCAAAAACGATTCGGGCAGGGTTGTAAGGCTTGACGAAACGCGCTTTTTCACCTCCCCCGTTTCCTGGTATTCCCCCCTGGTCAAAGGCACCGAATCCGTCGCGGCCGAAATCCCGCCGGACGGCCAATGGCACACGGTCACTCTGGACCTGAAAAAACTCTGCCTTTATGGCGACGAGGCGCGCTTCATGGCCAACGGCGGCGCTTTGAAAGAGGTGACCGGCATCGAGCTGATGTTTACAGACCCCGGCTCAAAGCCGGGCGACACGGGTACGGTCTTCGTTGACGATTTCCGCTTCACGGCGGACAACGGCTCCGGCGGCGACTTTGCCATGCGCAACATCACCGCCGCGCTGACGCTTGTGATGAGCATCCTGAAAGCGTTTTGGGCGATTTAATCACCCGAGGCCTTCAGGCCTTTCCCTCATTTGAAAAAGAGGGCTTCAAAGGCTCCTTTTCCAAAGGAGCTGTCGCCGTTAGGCGACTGAGGATTCTAATCACCCGGCATGCACAGCATGCCACCCTCTTTGAAAAAGAGGGCTTCTAAAGGAGTGCTATGTCAGACATTTTTATACCCCGCAACAAAAACTTAAGGCCACGTTCAACCGAACTTCGCAATAACGCAACGAAGCAGGAAAAGCATTTATGGTATGATTTCTTAAGAAACTACTCCATTCCTTTTTACAGACAAAGGATAATCGGTGATTATATCGTTGATTTTTACTGCCCGAAAGTAAAAATTGTAATCGAAATTGACGGTTCACAGCACTATGAAGAAGACGCACAGGAATACGATAAAATTCGAACGAAGTATTTAGAATCTATTGGGCTATCTGTAATAAGATTTTCAAATTATGATGTTGACAAGAATTTCGATGGTATTTGTCAAGTGATAGACAATGAAGTGAAAGAAAGGCTTAAAATTACCTGATCCTAAGAATCACCCGGCATGCACAGCATGCCACCCTCTTTGAAAAAGAGGGCTTCAAAGGCTCCTTTTCCAAAGGAGCTGTCGCCGTTAGGCGACTGAGGATTACAATCACCCGGCATGCGCAGCATGCCACCCTCTTTGAAAAAGAGGGCTTTGAAAGGCTCCTTTTCCAAAGGAGCTGTCGCCGTAAGGCGACTGAGGATTACAATCACCCGGCTTGCACAGCATGCCACCCTCTTTGAAAAAGAGGGCTTTGAAAGGCTCCTTTTCCAAAGGAGCTGTCGCCGTAATCGACTGAGGATTCTAATCACCCGGCATGCACAGCATGTCACCCTCTTTGAAAAAGAGGGCTTCAAAGGCTCCTTTTCCAAAGGAGCTGTCGCCGTCAGGCGACTGAGGATTACAATCACCCGGCATGCACAGCATGCCACCCTCTTTGAAAAAGAGGGCTTGAAAGGCTCCTTTTCCAAAGGAGCTGTCGCCGTCAGGCGACTGAGGATTCATTATGAATGACAACGCTTACCGCTTTTTTGACCCAATGAAATCCGAAGCGAAAATCCACGGCCTGGTTCCCGGCGAATACTGCCGCGTCCCCTCCCGGGTGCGGGAGCGGATGAACGACGGGCTCAAGGGCCTGTCATACCACACCAGCGGCGGCCGAATCCGCTTCACCACCGACAGCGATTCGCTGTCGGTAAGGATGGCCGTGACGCAGCGTATCGGCATGGCGCACATGCCGCTGAGCGGCTCTGCCGGCCTCGATATTTTCGCGGATTGCGGCGATGGGTTGAAATACGCCGCCACGAAACAGCCCGCTTTCGGCCGGACGAGGCTCGAGGCCGAGGTTCCGCTGCCGAAAGGCGAAAAAAACGTGACGATCTACCTTCCGCTTTACAACGGCGTAAAGTCGCTGAAAATCGGGACGGAAAAAGGCGCGTCGCTCGGCGCGCCGCCGCCCTATACGCATGAAAAACCCGTCGTGTTTTACGGCTCGTCCATCACGCAGGGCGGCTGCGCCTCAAGGACCTCCAACAGTTATTGCGCTTTGCTCGCGCGGCGGCTCGACAGCGATTTTATCAACCTCGGCTTTTCGGGCAGCGCGAAGGGCGAGGCGTACATGGCGGACTATATCGCGGGGCTTGCCATGAGCTGCTTCGTGTATGACTACGACCACAACGCGCCGGACGCCGCTTGGCTGAAAAAAACGCACAGGCCGTTCCTCGAGGCCATTCTCGAAAAACAGCCGGAGTTGCCCGTCATTCTGCTTTCGAAGCCGGACACGAATTTCGGCCCGGCGGACCTGGAACGGCGCGATATCATCCTCGACACTTACCGTTGGATGAAGGAAAACGGCCTGCGCGCGGACTTTATCGACGGCGGGGACCTGTTCGGCGCGGCCGGCAGGGACTGCTGCACCGTCGACGGCTGCCATCCGAACGACCTCGGCTTCTACCGCATGGCAGAGGCCGTGTACCCCGCGCTCTCGCGAATACTGAATAAAGGAGAATGCGTATGAAACCGAAAACAGCCTTCAAACGCTTCGCCTGCCTCATCCTCTGCCCGGCTTTCCTCCTTACCCTCTCCGCCGGCACGGAGGCTTTCGCGGCGGACACATTGACACGGAAAGGCGGCGCCGCCATGCAAACGCCCCGTATCATCGAAACCCTTTACCCGACGGCTGACGCCGTCGTGGCGGACATCGTCGCGACGGAAGCCCCGTATTTCGCCGACCCGACCGGCACGGCGGACAGCACCCGCGCGATTCAGGCCGCGATCCACGACTGTTTCGACGCCGGCGGCGGCACGGTGTACCTGCCGGCCGGCGAGTATCGTGTCACCGCGGGCATCACCGTCCGCGCGTTCGTGACGCTCAGGGGCGATTGGCAGGACCCCGACACGGGCAACGGCTACGGCACTGTCATCAACGCCGCCGTTCCCTCCTCGCCGGAGGATTTGCCCGCCTTGTTCACCGTCATGGGCAGCGCCGGCGTCATGGGCCTGACCGTCTATTACCCCGGGCAGGATATCGACGATGTCAAACCCTACCCTTATACCTTCTATGTGCCCGGCAGCGGCGGCGAGGGCTTTATGCTCCAGAGCATCGTCAACTGTACGGTGCTCAACGGCTACAAGGGCATCGCGGCGTGTATCAACGACACCGTCCATGAAATGATGACCGTCGACAATGTCAAGGGCACCTTTCTGTCGGTTGGCGCGACCGCCGTCAACCAGTCGGACGTCGGCACGTGGAAGAACCTGACTATCGACAACAAATACTGGGCGAACGCCGGCGGCGGCCGGAGCGCGCCGCTTGATAAAATCAACGCTTACACACGGAAGAACGCGACGGGCCTCGTCCTCGGCGACTTGGAATGGACGCAGTTCGCCAATGTCCGGATAGCGGACCGGAAAACCGGCATTCATATCATCAAGGGCAAGCGCATCGATTTCGCGGGCTCGCTGTTCGACGTGACGGTCGAGCGCTGCGGCACCGGCCTGCTCGTCGACGCCATTGACGAGCGGTGGGGCATGGTCGCGGCAAAGAGCTCGATTCACGGCAGCGAGCATTCCGTCGTCAACAACACCCTCGGCGCCGTCAAAATGGCGGATGTCAAACTCCGGGGCGGCCTGCCGGGCGGCAAAACCGTCATCGGCAGCTTCGGCAAGCTCATCGAGCTGCTGAAAAACATCTTTAAGCAGGGCCTCAACGCCAACCGGAAGTACTTCTTTGACACGACGAGTTTGGCGGATATCGCCGTCGACTACGCCGCCTCGCCGCCGAAGCCCGCCGCGAACCTGTATGTTTTGGAAGCCGACAAGTCGGGGAACTCCGATGTCTCCGCGGCGCTGCAGGCACTGCTTGACACGGCCGGCGTGACGGGCGGCGTCGCGTACCTGCCCGCGGGCAGGTATTTGTTAAACGCGCCGGTGACCGTCCCGGCAGGCGTCGAGCTGCGCGGCTCCTCGAGCGTCGCGGCGCGCGACCAGGGCGGTTTGAGCCTCGGCACCGTGATCTTCGCGAATTATGGCCTCGACGCCGCGCGGCCCAACTTCGACACGGCGCAAATCACCCTGAAAGAGAACGCGGGTGTCCGCGGCCTGCGGATTGTTTACCCCGGCAACAGCAGCACCATGCCCGGCGCTTTGGGCAAGGTGCGGCCCTGCTCCTACGCCATACGCGGAACGGGCAGCGGGGTTTACGCCGTCAATATCGCCATCGCGGCCGCTTACAACGGCATCGACTTTCGCGGCTGTGACAACCACATTATCAACAAGCTCGTCAGCTGCTGCTACAACAACGCCATGTTCGCGGGCGATTGCACCGGAGGCGTCATCGAGGGCTGCCTTCAAAACGGCACGGTCATCGTCCGCAACGGGCTGAACCTGCCGAACTGGCCGGACGAGGGCACGCAGCTGTTCCCCTATATCTTCGAAACCGTCACCAGGGTGCAGACAAACTACATCAAGCTCAATAACGCGAAAAACCAGACGGTTTTCAACTGCTTCGCTTACGGGGTCAAGACGCTCGTCAACAACACCGGCAGCGAAAACCTGCTGGCCTTCAACATCGGCGCCGATAACCTCGGCGGCACTTTGTTCATAACGAAAGGCGGCGACGCCAGGGTTATCAACATGATGCGTTGGAACGGCTCGTCGTTCACCAACGACGGCACAAGGCTGCTCATGCTCAACCGGCTCACCATCGGCAACCGGACGGAAAGAACGGTCAGGCCGTAAACGCCACCGACAATAACAAATAAAAAAGATTCTTCGCCTTATGGCCCGGAAGGACACCCGTTGCCCGTCCGGAGGGTATAAACCCCGAAGAATCTTTGTTTTTTTTGCATTGCGTTCGCCTTTACGGGGCCGCCCGCCCACGCTCCTGCTCCCCGCCCGAACGCGGCAACCCCTGCGTAGGGTTCGGCATCCCTGACGAACCGCGGAACATCCCCCGCCGCGCAGCCTCCGGCCTTGTAGGGAACGCATTGCAAGCGTTCCGCCGTAGGGTTCGGCATCCCTGACGAACCTACCACCGGGATGTAGGGTATGTCGCCCCCGACGTTTGGGTTGTCGGGCAAGCGGCATGGTTTTTCGTGTTAAGGTGACTAGTGGTCGACCATATCCAGTCTGTCAGAATAGCTCTTTTAGATGCTTATTTAATATAATGGTTACATAATAATAAAACATTGTTGCTCATAGTCCGTTGCCTCATAGTCGAAATGCTGATAATATAAAAATGGTGATAAATAATGATAATAGAAAAATTAGGTAACCGAATTAAAAAATTAAGGATTAAAACAGGTTTGAGCCAAGAAAAGTTTGCTTTAAAAATTGAAATGGACAGAACATATTATTCAAGTGTTGAGTCTGGCAAAAGAAATATTTCAATAATTAATATTTATAAAATAGCACAAGGATTAGGTATTACTCTAAGTGAACTATTTGAGAACATATAGGAGGTTTTAACATGCTGGATATTTATTATGATAGTTTAACTGAAGCTAACTGGTTTTCTAATTTAAATCAGGAATTCTCATTAACTTCAAATAATTATTACATTATTAAAAGGCGAGGTGGAAATCCATCTATAGTAGAACAAATAGTAAAGTATGATAAACCAGACATTATAGTAATTAAGGATGAGACACCTCTTTTAGTACTAGAAATAACTCAGGAAGTACCGACTGGTCATAATGTTGGTCAACGGTTCGCACGTCTCGTAAGGGCAATAGAGCTGGGTATACCTACTATATACTTTTTCCCTTTTGATGCTATGAAACATGGAGAATATGCAGGTATATGTAATTTAAATATTCGTTTGTTAAAAGCAGCAGAAAACATTTTAAAA
>Ga0123328_1003924_pt1 | contig 12378 bp, 9 predicted proteins | sample BioC12SIPDNA_2_FD_89702 | JGI IMG/M metagenome (GOLD analysis project Ga0123328, IMG submission 89702) | Anaerobic biogas reactor microbial communites from Washington, USA - Biogas_R1_A C12 SIP DNA | ecosystem: Engineered > Bioreactor > Anaerobic > Unclassified | place: Washington, USA...
CTTCGCCGCCGCGGTCGCCGAGGCCGGCATGCTGCTGAGGGACAGCGAGTGGAAGGGAAGCGCCTCCTACGCCTCCGCCCTGGAGCTGCTGCGCGGGGACGCCGGCGTGCCGGGCGACCCCTACAAGGAGGAATTCCTCTACCTGCTCACCCTGCTGGCGCGGGAGGCGGGGAACTGAAAGGCGGCTGAAAAGGAAAGCGGCGGGACGCTAACCGCAAGGGGGAGGGGCCGGAAGGCCCCTCCTTCATTTTTTCCATCGGCAGACAGGGCGGATTCTCAATCGGGGCTCTCGCCTGAAGGGGCTTCGTCAGATTTGGTCGCTTTCCGTATGTCAAATGGCACGGCTCGCGTGGAGCAGAGAAGGAAAACGAATCAGGGGATTCCCGTGTGTTCCCCTGCCCGCTCCCGGCGGCCCGTTTGGGATGCTGCTCAGAATGTGATAAAATTGGCGCAGTCCCGGAATACCGCGGAGAAGGCGTCGGCGATTGCCTTGAAATCCGTCGCTGACTTGCCAATCCCATAAGCCCAGACGCGGAGGAACCATGAAAAGCCAAAGCACGCGCCTCGCGGCAATCACGTTCCTGCTGTGCGCCCTTGCCCTGACGGTGTTTTCAGCTGCAAACAGCGTAACGCTGGACAGCTCCAGGCCCATGGGCGAGCAGATCCAGGCGTTTATCCAATGGTACGGCGAGCTTGACCCGCGGGACAAGGCGCAATGGGATGCCGCCCTGGACCGGATGGCCGAGCTCCGGGGAGCGCAGGAAGACATGCTGGTCGGTTTCGCGGATTTTTCGTCCGGCACGGTGTATGTCCTGCCCAAGGGCAAGGTATATCACCTCAGCGCCGACTGCCGGTATGTCCGGTCGAATCCTGAAGCGAGCGGCATGGCTCTGGAGGACGCCGTCGGCGCCGGTTATGAAAGGGCGTGTTCGGTGTGCGGGGATTAAGGGTTTTCACTATTGCGGCGGCGCTGCTGATGGCGTATCCCGCCTTTGCCGCCCCCTGGACGCCCCAGCCCCCGATGCCGGCCGCCGCATCCCTCACGCCCGCAGTCTGCGAACGCGTGGTGGACGGGGACACCGCCTGGTTCCAGGTTGTGGAGGACGGCGTCCCGGTGACGCACAAGGTGCGCTTTCTCAATATCGACACGCCGGAGACCGTTCATCCCGACATGCCGCAACAGCCGGGCGGCAAGGAAGCGTCGGACTACGTGACCCTTGCGATTGAGGGGAAGGAAGTCTTCCTGGAATATGACGAACGCCGGACCGACCGCTACGGCCGCCGGCTGTGCCATGTCTGGCTGGAGGACGGCACGCTGCTGAACCTGCGGCTAGTCCGCCTGGGATACGCCTCGGTGCTGGTGATTCGCCCCAACGTCCGGTACCAGGCGTTTTTCCTGGCCGCCCAGGATGCGGCGCAGCGCGAAGGGCTGGGTGTCTAGCGTCTGGAGGCGGCGCGCTGACCCCGCGCGTGCACGGGCCGCCCTGTCCATGCCGGTGTTAATGCCGGGATGGAAACGGTGCGGCCCTCTTGCCGGCGGGGTGTTTTACGGCAGATACGCCATCGCGGGGGGAGGGTCCGCATGCCGCCGCCTGAATGCGGGGAGAAATTCCGCCTTTACATCGGGCGGCGATTCCGTTAGTATCTCTCCTTGGAAAAAGCAGCGTAATGGAGGAAGGTATGAACGGCGACGTCTTCATTTTCGGGCATCCCCTCATCCAGCACAAGGTGTCCCTGCTGAGGGATAAGAACACCTCCATGAAGGACTTCCGGGACTTGGTGGACGAGCTGTCCATGCTGATGGTCTATGAAATCACCAAGGATTTTCCGCTGGTGGAGGTGGAAATCGAGACGCCCATCGCCAGGACGAAGACGAAGATGCTCTCGGACAGGAAGGTCGCCCTGGTGCCCATCCTCAGGGCCGGTATCGGCATGGTGCACGGCATCCAGCAGTTGCTGCCCAACGCGCGGGTCGGCCACATCGGCCTTTACCGGGACCACGACACCCAGCAGCCGGTGGAGTATTACTGCAAGTTGCCCAACGATATCGCCGACAGCACCGTCTTCGTGCTCGACCCCATGTTCGCCACCGGCGGCAGCATCCTGGCGGCGCTGGAAATCCTCAAGTCCCGCGGTTGTGAGGACGTGCGCCTGGTGTGCATCGTCGCCGCCCGCGCGGGTGTGGAGCGCGTCTCACGCGCCCATCCGGACGTGAAAATCTACTGCGCGGCGTTTGACGAGGAGCTCAACGCCAACGCCTACATCGTCCCCGGCCTGGGGGACGCGGGCGACCGGCTGTTCGGCACCAAGTAAAGCGGCCGCCTGTAAACCTTCGGCGCCGCGGCGAAAGCCCCTCTCCGGGGCTCAGATTGTCAAAAAACCTTGCTGCACAGATGTAAAGCGGGGGGAATCGGGGGGGCTGCCGCCCCCCCGATGATCATCGTGTCGTCCGGCTTAGCCGGGCGCGCGGGGCGTTTTCGAGAAAAGCGATAGCATTCCGCAGCCAACCTCCAAACCGAAAAAGGCCCGCAGGCCTTTTTCGACAGGCACGGCCCCTCCGGGGGCTTTTTTCCTGTCCCGAGGGATGGTACTATATGAGAAGACAGGCGCGCGGCGGATGCTTTGTGCGACGCCGGCCGCGGGCTGTAGGGGGAAAATATGAAAAAACGGCTGATTTGCCTGGCTGTATTGACGCTGGTGGCTTTCGCCCTGCCGGTCCTCGCCCAGGCCTTGCCTTTCGGGGACGATTACCCCGCCATCAACCGGGCGGCGGGCAGCGTGCTGATGCTGTGGGTCTATGACAGCGAGCAGAGCGACTTCATCGCCACCGGGTCGGGGTTTGTCGCCTTCGATGACGCCACCCTGGTCACCAACTACCACGTCATCGAGGGCGGGGACTATATCCTGGCGGAAAGCGACGAGGGGCGCAGCTATTTCCTGGATCGCGTCCTGATCGCCGACAAGGCGCGCGACCTGGCCGTCCTGCGCTTCAAGTCCCCCACCCGCTTGCCGCCCCTCCCGATGGACGGCCAGGACGAGCGCCTGCGCGGGCAGCCCGTGGTTGCCATCGGCAGCCCCGAAGGCTACCGCAACACCGTCAGCAAGGGCGACCTGAGCGCCCTGTTCCGGGAGGATGGGGTGCGCTACCTGCAGTTTACCGCCCCCATTTCCCACGGCAGCAGCGGCGGGCCGCTGTTCGACAGCCGGGGACGGGTCATCGGGGTGACCACCGCCTCCCTGATGGGCGACAGCCAGAACCTCAATTTTGCCGTGGACGCGGCAGAGGTGCTGGAATTGTACGCGCAGGCCGGGAATGGGGAAGGCCTGCCGCTGTCCAGCCTGGACAGCCAGTCGGGGAAGAGGCCGGAGGAAGCGCCGCTCGCGACCCCTGCGCCGGAGGAGGCTTCGTCCGTCCGGGGGCTTTCGGTCACCCAGACCGGCGCGGATACGGTGGAATTGACCTGGCAAAGCAGCCTGCCCGAAGGGCAGCGCTATTGGGTGGGCTATGAAATTGAAGGCAATTCCTACTATTCCTTCCTTGAATCCAGCGAAACCCGGGTGGAAATCACCGACCTGGTGCCCGGGGAAGCCTACTATTTCTATCTTGCGATGAGCGAGGAGGGGCTGGCCGAGCCGCTGCTGCGCAGCCTGCCCCTGCGGCTTCGGGCGGCGGCGCCTTACCGGGAGCGGGGCGCGGAACTGGTCTCCATCGGCTTTTACCTGACCGCGCGGGACCGGGAACTGGTCGTTCCCCTGCCCCCAAAGACGGAGCGCGTGACGGCGGAGGAACTGGCGAAAGCCGGCACGGAAAGCCGGCTGTCCGCCGTGTACCGCCTGCGCCTGCAGCCTGCCCCGGATGAAAGCCGCGGCAGCTGCCTGTACGTGCTCCGGACCCCGGCGGGCACCGTGTATTCAAGCGCGTATCACTACAACTACGGGGCGGAGGGCGGCGCCGCCCTCCGGCGGGCCGACCTGCAGGACATCCTGGACGAAATCATCCAGATGGAGGAGCGTTTCCCTGTGGGGGCGTACACGCTGTCCGTCTATCACGATGGCGCCCTGCTGGGCGAAGCCGGCCTGACAATCGGGGCGGAAGAGGCGGCGGCGAAGGGCGTTCCGCTCCCGGCGCCCACCGGCTTGGCTGTGAAGACCGGCGAAGGGGTCGTGTTGACCTGGGAAGCGGTGCCGGGCGCGGAGGAGTACCGCGTCTACCGTGCCGGCGGCGAGGACGGGCACTTCTTTTTCCTGGGCGCCGCCAGCGGGCCGGCCTTTACCGACGCGATGGCGGTCAGCGGCAGAACCTACCGTTATGCTGTGGAAAGCGTGGCGGGCGGAATCCCCTCCTTGCGCAGCGAGGCGCTGACCGTCACCCTGCCGCCCCGGGGGCAGCCGGAGCCGCCCGCGGAGAGGCCGGTCTCCTGGCCGCTGGACTTTGGCGAGCAGGCCTACGTGGGCACCCGGGACAATCCCTATATCGACCCGGACGTCGTCAACCTCAGCCCGGACCGCGTTGTCACCGGGCTCACCCTGTCCTACTACTGCGAGGACGCCGGCAACCGGCCGCTGGCCTTCGGGGATTCCGGCCGGGACGTCACCGCCTTCTCCTTTGAGGTTCGCGTCGAACCGGGCCAGCTGGTCAACCCGGGCAAGGTGTCCCTGAAGCGCTACGGTCCGGATGTCCGCTATATCTATGTCGCCATCTCGCAAATCCGGCTGGAGGACGGCGAGGTCATCGACATTCCCTTGGAAAAACAGGAATACTTCTACTGGACGCTGGACGAATGAACCAAAGTAACGCTGGAATAATAAACGAATAAGAAAACGCCCGCAGGCAGATGAAACTGCGGGCTGCATATTTTGTGCGCAACTGAAAGAGAATCCCGGCGGCCATTCTTCAAAGACCGATAAATGGATGTCCTATTGCTTGACCCGGCAGTAAGCGGACAGTGGCCCGAAATAGTTGGTCGTATACAGGCGCGCATAGGGGCGGACGCGGAAATAAAGGACGGTGCCCGGCGCCAGCGTCATGGAACAGCTGTCGGCGGTCGTGACCCGCCAGGGGAGGTAAGGCCCGGCCGCGGTCAGCGATTTATAGATGGCATAGCCTGTCGCTCCGGGCGCCTTGGCAAAGGAGATGCGCGTCGTTCGGGCGCCGGTTTTGATGACGCTGGTGATACGGGTGCCTGCGACGGGGACCCCGGCATGGATTGCGGAAAAACGTCCGGAGGGCGTCCTGACGTTTGAAACCATGTCGTAAGCGCGCACCTTGTAGAAGTATCGCACGCCCGGGGTCAGGTAGGTGTTGGCATAGGTGGTCGCCGTGGTGGAGATGACCCGGCGGTAGGTCCCCAGTTTGCTGGTGCTTCGCCACAGCTCGTACCCGGCCGCGCCGGCCACCCGGCTCCAGGTGAGCCGCAGGCTGGTGCCGTTCACCGCTGTAATGCCGGTGATGACGGGTGCGGGGCGCAGGGGCGGGCGTGGGGACGGGGACGGCGTCAAGGCTGCGGTCGGCCGGGGCGAGGGGTTCGGCGCAGGCGTTCGGGTCGGCGCGGGCGTGCGGGACGGCGCGGGCGTTCGGGTCGGCGATGTTGGTACTGGGGTCGCGGTGGATGGGCTGGCGATGGTGAAGCCCAGGGTTTGGCTGACCCGCGTCAATTGGTAGTCGCTGACGGTGATGGCCACGTTGCCGCTCTGCCCGGGCGGGATGGTCCGGGTCTCATACGCTTCCGCCTGGTTGCTCGTCCAGGCCAGCTCGGTTTCCACCCCCATGTTGTTGATTGTCCAGATAAACGTGTAGGTGTAGGGCGCGGTGCCGCCCGCCGCGTCGGCGCGGGCGGTCAGGGAACCGCCCGGCGCTACGGTGCCCGCGCTCAGGGAAAAATCCGCCCGGAGCGGCTCCTGTCCGCGCGCGGCGGGCAACCAGGATGCCAGCGCCAAGACGGCAAGCGCCAGCGCCGCGGACAGCCGCCTTCCCATTCGCACCGCCTTGCCGGAACCCGCCGAAGCGTTTCGGCGTGCCCCATATGTTTTCATTACCCCTCCCGATGTGCCCGGAAGGAAGACAAATGCATTCTACCAAGGCCGGGCGGGGCGGTCAACGGCCGGTTTTGGCGCCGGGCACGGCGAAATAAACGCCGGGGCGGCACTGCGCCCCGGCGGAAGGGAGGACGGTTTCCTTCAGGCCTTCACTTGATTTTGGTCTTGTCCAGGCCGTCCAGGTAGCGTTCCAGCTCCGGCGTGATTTTCGCGATGGCCCCGGGCTCGAAGGGGCTTTGCATGCCGGACTTGGGCACCAGTTTCTTGAACGGCGTGCGCCCGGACTCGCGGCAGAGGGTCAGGTAGGAGTCCCAGGCCTTCCGGTGGTCTTTCATGTCCCAGACGAAGTACTGGAAGGCGCAGACCTGGGAGAGGGTGTAGTCCAGGTAGTAGAAGGGCGCGAAGAAGATATGCCCCTGCTTTTGCCAGCGGCCGCCCTTCTCCAGGTACTCGAAGCCGTTGTAGTCCAGGTGGGGCAGGTAGATTTTCTCAATCTCCCGGTATCGGGCGCGCCGCTGCGCGGGCGTGGCCTCCGGGTTCTCGTAGACCCATTCCTGGAACTCGTCCACGCTGGCGCCATAGGGCAGGAACTTGATGGCGTCGGACACGTGGCTGTAATAATACTTCTCGGTGTCCGGGCCGAAGAAGCCCTCCATCCAGGGGTGGGTGAAGAACTCCATGGACATGGAGTGGATTTCGGCGACCTCGGAGGTGTACTGGGCGATGGCCATCAGTTCCACGTCCCGCTGCAGCCAGCCCTGGAAGGCGTGCCCGGCCTCGTGCGTCAGCACGTCCACGTCCCCGGAGGTGCCGTTGAAGTTGCTGAAGATGAAGGGCGACTTGTAGTCCGGCAGGAAGGTCATATAGCCGCCGTTGGCCTTGCCGGGCTTGGTGGTCAGGTCCATCAGCCCGCCCTTGACCATCAGCTGGAAAAACTCGTCCGTCTGGGGGGACAGCTCCGCGTACATCTTTTTGGCGTGGTTGACCAGGTACTCCTCCGGCCCCTGCGGCAGGGGGTTGCCGCTCAAAAACTCCAGCCTGTAGTCGAAGTTCTTCATGTCCGGAACGCCGATGCGCGCGGACTGCTCCCTGTACAGCTTCTGCGCCAGGGGCACGACGCTGTCCCGGATTTGCTGCCGGTACACCCTGGCGTCCTGCTGGTCCCAGTCGGTCCGGCCCATGCGCGCGTAGGCGACGGGGATGAAGTTCTCGTAGCCCAGCTTCTTCCCGATGCGGTGGCGGATTTTCACCAGCTTGTCGTAAAGTTCGTCCAGCTGCTCCACCCGCTCCGCCAGCCAGCCCCAGTGCGCGTCGTTGGCGCGGCGCCGCGTGTCACGGTCGGTGGACTCCATGAAGGGCTCCAGGCTGGACAGGTTGTAGGTCTTGCCGTCGAACTCCACCTGCGCGGACGCCATCAGCTTCTCGTACTCGCTGACCAGCTTGTTCTCCTCCACCAGGTCGGGGATGATTTCCGGCTTGAAGGCCTTCAGCTGCACCGCGAGCTTCTCCAGCAAGTGCGGGCCGTATTTCTCGGTGATTTTGTCCCGGAAAGGGGAACTGAGCGCGATGGCGGCCAGCTCGGCCCCGAGCCCCTCGAACCGGGGCATGGCCACGTCCCAGGCGTCCTGCTCGGCGGTGTAGAACGCGTCGCGGGTGTCGATGGTGTGGCGGATCTGGCACAGGGTGCCCTGGGTGGAGGCGGCGCGGGTTTTCTTTTCCAGCGCGGCCAGCGCGCCGAAGAAGGCGCCTTCCTCCTTCGCCTCCCGCATTGTCTCAAGCAGGCCCTTCATCTCCCCGAACTCCCGGTCAAAGTCCGGTCGCTCGTACTTCATGTCGCTGAACTTCGTCATGCTGTCCCTTCCCTCTTTCTCTGCGGCCTTTTGGCCGCGTTTTCCCTGAAGAGTGTACCCGTTCCAGCTCGGTTTTTCCGGGCAAAACTCAAATCCCGCCCCGGATGGGGCGGGGCCGTCCCGCCGGGCCGTCCGTTCCCCTCATTGGTTCCGGCAGGCTTCCAGGAAGGCCAGGACGTTTTCCGTGGGGATATCGTGGGGCATGGCATGGGTGGGCGCGATGATGTAGCCGCCGTCCCGGGACAGGATGGCGGTGATGTCCCGGACGGCCTGCCGGACCTCTTCCGGGTTCTTGAAGGGCAGCAGGGTCTGGGTGGAGATGCCGCCGAAAAAGGTGATGTGCTTTCCGTACAGCGCCTTGAACTTCCGGATGTCGTAGACTTCCGGCTGGAAGGTGTTGTAGATGTCCAGCCCCAGGGAGACCAGGTCGGGGAAGACCTCGGAGCAGTCGCCGCAGCTGTGCTGGGCGACGTCCATGCCCCGGGCCTTGACGTGGTCGTACTGCCGTTTCAGCCAGGGGCGGATAAAGCGCTGCCAGAAGGGGTAGCCCATGATGAGCCCCTTCTGCTGCCCCCAGTCGTCGCCGAAGAAGACGCAGTCGATTGGGTACTGGCTGACGATGTCCACGACTTTCAGGTTGTAGGCCGTGATGTTTTCCATCAGCCCGTCCACGAAGGCCGGGTTGAGCACCATGTCGCACAGGAGGTCGGGCATGGAGCGCAGGGTCCAGGCGCGCTCGAAGAGCGAGAACCCGATGATGTACATGCTGTACAGTTCCTTTTGCGCGGCCAGCCGCTCGCATTTCCCGCGGATGAGCGCCTCGTCCGGCTCCGGGAAGGCATAGCCCGCCAGGGAGGGCTCTGTCAGCAGGTATTCGCGCACCACCCCGAAGTCGCCCTCCTGGCGCCCGTGGTCCCATACGACGCCGAACATGTCGCGGAACCGCCCGTCCTGAAGCGGCGTGAAGGACTCGTTGCGCTCCTGGGCCAGGTAGGAGCCGGAATGCTCGAAAAACAGGGGGTCCCCGGTCTCCCTGACCATCCGCCGGTGCACCTCCCCGGTCATGTCCAGGAAATAGGGCACGGGACGCACGTCCTCGTGCCGCAGGGCTTTCTTCACCGCTTCGCGCCGGGTCAATACAATCACCTGTCTTTCAGGCTATATCGTATTTCATGTTGATATTTTTGTCCAATTAATTTGACTCACAACCATTGGCGCACAGCTTGTTGTCTATAGCGAATTTTCTTTGCATGCTGGCTTGACATGTGTTGTTGTGTGCACTACTATGAAAAAAAGGGCAATATAATATAAAATTTTGGAGGGAAAAATGCCGAACTATAATCCACACTTGGTATGCCCGCATTGTCAGGTAAAAGGAAAAGTCTTTACGGAAGTAATAAAACAAAAAAAGGGAATCAGTGGTGGAAAGGCAACGGCTGCCCTTCTAACGGGCGGTTTGTCTCTCTTGGCAACAGGGTTGTCCAAAAAGGGGCTGATGACTCGTGCGCATTGCGATAATTGCAACTCGACATGGCACTATGAATAATCGTCTGATCACTGATTCGCTAGGAAATCATCAAGAATATCGGAGTTAAGACTTGTAATTTCTTCAAGCGCTTGTCAGTGTAACAGGGATCATATCCCTGTTTTTTGTCCGTCTGCTGCGATGGGTGATATAATCAGATTAATCAGGATGAACAAGGCTTGGAACAGGAGGGCCGCGATTTGCTTCCAGACATCATTTCCTCCCTGCACGGCAGTTTCGCCCCGGGGGCGCACAGCGAGCTGCGCGCCCAGCGCAGCCTCGCCCGGCGGGTCACCCTGTTGGGCGGCAACCTGGTGGCCAACGCCCGCACGGACCAGCAGGGCGTCAGCGCCCGGGTCTACCGGGACGGTGTGTACGGCTTCGCCTCCGCTGCCGACCTGAACGCGCAGGCCGCGAAGAAGGCGCTGGAGGCGGCGACGGACAACGCGCGCTTCCTGGAAACCCGGGTCAGGCCCGGGCGCGGCGCGCTGCCCCCGATCGCGACGGGCTCCTTCCCCCGGCAGGAGGATTTTTCGGACCCCGAGCAAAAGCGCTACCTGGATTTCGTAAAGGCGGTGGACGACTACATCCGGGCGAAATACCCGGACCTGACGAGCCGCACCGTGGTGGCGACGGCGGACAGCATGGAAAAGCAGCTGCTCACCAGCGACGGCTACGCCGCGCACACCCTGGCGCCGCGTTCCTACGTGTATGTCTTCCTCAACAGCCAGACGAAGGACGGCATGCCGGTGGAGGTGTTCAAGCCCGTGGGCGGCGCGGGCAGCTTCGACGCCCGCTTCACCGACCCGGCCGCCCTGTATCCCGAGGTGGACCTTTTATACGGGCACCTGATGAAGAAGCGGGAGGCCGTGTTCGCCGAGGCGGGGCTGAAGACCTGCATCCTCTCCGGCGAACTGTCCGGCATCCTGGCGCACGAGGCCGTGGGGCATACGGTGGAGGCCGACCTGGTGCTGGGCGGCTCGGTGGCCGGGCCGAACCTGGGAAAGACGGTGGCCAGCCCCCTGGTGTCCATGACGGACTTCGCACACACCGCGTTCGGACAGCCCGCGCCCCTGCCGGTCTACGTGGACGACGAAGGCGTGCTGGCGGAGGACGCGGAGCTCATCCGCAACGGCGTGCTGACCGGATTCATGGTCAACCGGGAAACCGGGCGGCACTTCAGCATGAAGCCCCGTGGCAACGCCCGCGCCTACGCCTTTTCCGACGAGCCGCTCATCCGCATGCGCAACACCGCCGTGCACCCCGGCCCGCACACGCTGCAAGAGATGATTGCGAGCACAGAGGACGGCTATTACCTGATGCACACCAACAACGGCCAGGCGGATACCACGGGCGAGTTCATGTTCGGCGTGTCCCTGGGCTATGAAATCAAGGAGGGCCGCCTGGGGCGCGCCATCCATGACACGACGATTTCGGGCGTCGCCTTTGAGATGCTCAAGACCGTGGACATGGTGTCCGACACCCTCACCTGGTCTTCCTCCGGCTTTTGCGGCAAGAAGCAGATGATGCCGGTGGGCACCGGCGGGCCGGAGCTGCGCTGCCAGGTCATGATTGGAGGCAAATGAGATGAGCCGCGAACTGGAGACCGCGCGCCTGGCGCTTGACGCCCTTCTGGAGTACGGCGCCCAGGAAGCTTCCGCCCAGGCGCAGACCAGCCAAAAGCGGGAGTTCACCATCGAGGGCGGCAGGTTCACGCTGCTGCGCACCACCCTGGACCATTCCCTCTCCCTGCAGGCCCTGGCGGACCGGCGGCGGGGCGTCGTGAGCGGCAACAGCTTTGGGGAGGAGGCCGTCCGCAAGGCCGCGGAGGATTGCGCCGCCTCCGCCCGCGCGGCCCAGCCCGACCCCGCCTGGGAGCTTGCGAAAGAGGGCGGCGGCGCCTTCACGGACGGCGCGCCGGAAGCGGATTTGGAGCAGCTGTTCGAGCGCACGAAGGAGCTGCTGGACGCCATCCACCGTGAATTCCCTAAAATCGTCGTGGAGCAGGTGGGCTCCGAGCACGTGTCGACCCGGGGCGTTTACCTCAACAGCCACGGCGTCCGGTATGAGACCCTCTCCGGCCGCTACGGGCTGGACCTGCTGTTTTCCGGGCACGAGGGGGAACAGTCCTCCTCCTTCAACTTCACCGGCGTAATCACCGACCGCCTGGACCGACCCTTCCTGGAGATGGGCGACCTGCGCCAGAGCCTTCTGGACGCGGAGAACCAGATTCATACCCGGCGTCCGGAAGGCAAGTTCGAGGGCCGGGTCATCTTCACCCCCGCCTGCCTGGGCGGCATGCTGGGACAGCTGCTTTCCAACTACGCCGCCGACGCCGTGCTGCTGGACGGCACCAGCCAATGGAAGGATAGCCTGGGCAAGCAGGTGGCGGACAAGCGGCTCACCCTGTCCGCCAGCCCCCGCGACCCGCGCGTGGTATGCGGGGAGCGCTTCACGCCCGAGGGCTTCCCATCCCTGGACTACGACGTCATCCGGGACGGCGTGCTCCGGCAGTTCATGCTGTCCGCCTACGCCGCCAACAAGACCGGCAAGACCCGCGCGCCCAACCGCAGCTTCGCCCTGGTCATGAAGCCGGGGGACACGCCCCTTTCGGAGCTGATTGCCTCCACGCCCAGGGGCCTGCTGGTCTCCCGCTACTCCGGCGGCGCCTCCAATGCCAGCGGCGAGTTTTCCGGCGTGGCCAAGAACTCCTTCCTCATCGAGGACGGCAAGGTCGGGCCCGCAGTCTCGGAGACCATGATTTCCGGCAACCTGGCGGGCATGCTCGACCGGGTTGCCGGCATTTCCCGGGAAACGGTGGAGGACGGAACCGGCTCCCTGCCCTGGCTGGCTGTGGACGGGATTGTGATTTCGGGGAAATAGGCGAGGCCGCAGGAAAACAGCGCGTTTTGTACTTTCTGTCCGTTTTTTTGGATGAAGCATCTGGTGATGCAGGCCCATGCCTTC
>Ga0123328_1003925_pt1 | contig 12375 bp, 11 predicted proteins | sample BioC12SIPDNA_2_FD_89702 | JGI IMG/M metagenome (GOLD analysis project Ga0123328, IMG submission 89702) | Anaerobic biogas reactor microbial communites from Washington, USA - Biogas_R1_A C12 SIP DNA | ecosystem: Engineered > Bioreactor > Anaerobic > Unclassified | place: Washington, USA...
CACAGCCCGGTTGACGCGCAGGGGGACCGTACGCCCCACGGTGATGACAGGGACGCCGTCATCAGGGCTGAGCGGGCCCAGTTCGGGGAGCGGACACAGATCGGGGGGCACCCGGCCACTCTCCATGTAGTGCCCGAGGAGCTCGGCCACCGATCCCATGCGCCGCAAGAGAGGACGCATGCGACGCGTCTCCGGTGGATACGAGGAGGAGGCAAGGATCAGCGGGCGGTGACCCGCAGCTTTGAGCGCGAGAGCCAGACCGGCCACGTGGTGGTTGACCGCCCCGGGGACACCCCAGTCGAAGGGGGTGACCAGCGCAACGCGCAGGCTGCTTGATTCTTCTGGCATGCTGCTTGTGGGCGGCAACACCCTCGACCGGCCTGTGTGTGGCGGCCGGCCCCGGCTCAGCCGAGGCCGGCCACGCTCTTCTTACTCCAGTTCCCCTCGAGCGTTGCCGCCGGCGATGTAGTTCTCCGTCTTGACGCGGGCATCAGCGTCGCTGTACTGCTCCGGCGGGGACTTCATGAAGTACGAGGCGGGAGCGAACAACGCTCCAGCCATGCCGCGATCCAGCGCCAACTTGGCACAGCGCACGGCATCGATCACAATGCCGGCGGAGTTGGGCGAGTCCCACACCTCCATCTTCAGTTCCACGTTCAGCGGAACATCCCCAAATGTCCGGCCCTCCATGCGGATGTAGGCCCATTTGCGATCATCGAGCCACTCCACGTAGTCAGAAGGCCCAATGTGGATGTTCTTCTTGCCGATGTCGTAGTCCAGCTGCGAAGTCACGGAGTTGGTCTTGGAGATCTTCTTGCTCTCCAAACGCTCACGCTCCAGCATGTTGAGGAAGTCCGTGTTGCCGCCCACGTTGAGCTGACTGGTCCTCTCCAGACGCACACCGCGCTCCCGGAACAGACGGGAGAGCACCCGGTGAGTGATGGTGGCCCCGACCTGGGACTTGATGTCGTCACCGATCAGGGGCAGACCGCGCTCCTCAAAGCGACTCTGCCAATATGGCTCGCGGCAAATGAACACCGGGATGCAGTTCACAAAGGCGCACCCCGCATCCAGAATCTGCTCCACGTACCATTTGGTAGCCATCTCACTGCCCACGGGCAGGTAGCTCACCACCACGTCGGTTTTGGTCTCCTTGAGGATCCCCACGATATCGTCGGTGGAACCGGGGGCCTTCTCGATGACCTGCGACAGATACTTGCCCAGGCCGTCATGGGTCATCCCGCGGTGGACACGAATACCCATGGGCGGCACATCAGTGAACTTGTACGTGTTGTTGAGGCTGGCGAAGATGGCCTCGGATAGATCCTTGCCCACCTTCTTCTTGTCCACATCAAATGCGGCGGTGAACTCGATGTCCGAGATGTGGTAGCCACCTAGGTTGACGTGCATGAGACCGGGGACGAATTCGTCCTCCCGGGCTTCCCGGTAGTAATGGACCCCCTGCACGAAGGAAGAAGCGCAGTTTCCCACGCCGATGATTGCCACCCGAACTTTGCCGTCCAACCGCTGCCTCCTTAAGGCTTACGCTCCGTCTGCGCCGCTACCACGCAGCTGGCGATACGTGTGCACCACTCGCTGCACCACCGTGACCAAAGTGAGCACGACCAGTATATAGATGACATAGGGCAGGAGCACGCTGAAAAAGAGCCCAAGCGCAATAAAGACGATGCGCTCCGGCCGGCTCATCACCCCTACCTTGCACTCAAGCCCCAGTCCCTCGGCGCGGGCCCGCGTGTAGCTGACCAACAGCGAACCAAGCAACGCAACCACCACCAGCGCCGCGTTCCAGGATTGACCCGCCTCCGCGAAATAGTACGCGATGCCCGCCAACATGACGCCTTCCGAGACCCGGTCCAACGTGGAATCCAGGAAAGCCCCGAACGGCGTGACCAGCCCCGACTGACGGGCCAGAGCCCCGTCGATGAGATCAAAACAGCCGGCAACAAGAAAAACAATCCCGGCCGCCACCAGCCTGTCCGCGAACACCAGACCTGCGGCCACCACGTTGAGCAGGGTGCCCGCAACCGTGACCTGATTGGGCGTGACACGAAGGCGTTGCAGCCCGCGCGTCAGCGGCCCGAAGAGCCGACGCATGGCTACGCCGATGGATTCTCGAACGCTTTCAACTAGTTTCATGCGAGCAACCGGGCCACGACGCGGTTGATTCTACCTCACAGCTCAGTCGACCGCGACGGATCATGCGCCGCTTCTCCCGGGGCAGGTCCTTCGGAGCGCACCTCCATCGACAGCACGGCGACGCCGTCATCGCCTATCCAGGGCGCCCGAGACAGCCTGAACTGGTAGAAGTCCAGAGTGTGCCTCAGCATGGCCATCAAAGGGAGGACGGCCAGCATCCCCAGTATCCCCGCGATCTGAGCCCCGGCCAGCACCACAAAGATAACGAAGAGAGGGTGTATACGCAGCGTGCTCCCCATGATATTGGGCACCAGGATGTGGTTCTCCAGCTGCTGTACGCCAAGGTAGATCAGCGCCACCCAGAGGGCGGCGCCCGGTGAGTGGAACAGAGCCAGGATGACCGCCGGAAGCGCCCCGATCCAGGGCCCCACGTAGGGGATCAACTCGGTGATGCCGGCCCATACGCCGAAGAGAAGCGCGTAGGGGCTCCCTTCCGGCCAGATGTTGACCACCTTCCAGCCCAGCACCCAGACACCCAGACCACAGGCCAGACCAACGCTTACGCCCAGCAACGTCTGCCCCTTCACGAAACGCGTGAAGGACCACTGGAGCCCCGTGAGGTATTCGGCCGACTTCTCCTTTCCCCCCGGCCACACGCGAGTCAGCCAACGGAAGATGCGAGAGCCGTCCACAAGCATGTAGAAGCTGATGACGATGACCATGAAGAAGTCGGCCAGACCCCCGGCCAACCCTACCCCCACGTCGAACACGGTTCCGAACAAGGAGATGCTGCCCAGCCATCCTCCAAACTGATCCACAAGGTCTTGCAGGTCCACGGTGAACCCGCGGGCCGCAAGAGTGCCCTCCAACGTACCCAACCAGCCGCGCAGCCCTGCCTCGAATTCCGGCAGGCGCGAAAGAAGGTTGTTGAACTGCGTGATGAGAACCGGACCGGCGAAGACCACGACCAAGGCCACAGCTGCCACAAACGACAAGTAGACAAAAGCAGCGCTGAGCGCTCGCGGTATCCTCAGGCGCTTGAGCGCGACGACGACTGGATTCAGCAGCAGCGCGATCAGGCCGGCCATGAGGAAGATGAGGATGGCATGCCCCATGGAGCGCGCCACCACGTACCCCAGGATCGCCACCACCGGAATCAGACCCAGCTGCACCCAACGTGGGATATGAACGCGCACGCCCTCTCCCTACCCCCGATTAGCCCTGAACAGATCATACATGTCCATGCGACCCACCCGGATCATTGGCAGCAACAAGGCAGGGTGGTAAGCTGCGGCTGATGCCAACGGCACTTACCAACAGGGAAGCTCTGCGTCGCAAGCGCAGGGGGAGAGAAGTGCGCAGACGCCGGCTCCGACTGCTGGGTTTGGTGACGCTCCTTGTCATTGCCGTCGTCTCCTGGGTGGTCGTGGCCTGGGCGCGAGACGACGTTGACGCCTCCTCCCCCGCCGCGGGCACAGATGCTACCGCACTCCCTGTGGCCAGTGGAGTGACTGCTCATCCCGTGTTCGGCAGGATCAATGACAAGAACCTGGTCCTGCCCGTGGACGCGGAAGCGGTCAGCATCATCGCCTACCACTCCGTCAACCACGAAGGATCCGTCGCGCTGTCCCCGTTGGGGGAACGGGTGGACGGCAATCTGGTGGCACGCGGGGTGGAGAGAGTCATCGCCGGCCCCGCTGATATCCGGTACCACGTTCTGGAGAGCAGGGGGCGGGTGGTGACGGAGACCGGAGCGGTGGATATAGGCGCGCCCGTGGGAAGCCCGATAACCAGCCCTGTCACCGGCGAAGTGACCAGCGTGAAGGCATACAAGCTCTATGGGAAGTACGACGACTACCAGGTGGACATACGTCCCAAGTCGGAGAGCGATGTGATTGTCTCGCTGTTGCTGGTGGCTGATCCCCGCGTGCACATCAACCAGACAGTGGAAGCGGGCAAGACCGTGATCGGTGCGGTGCGAGAGCCCATCCCAGAACTGGCCGAGCGCCTTACCTCCCTGACGGGGGACTCCGGGAGCCACGTGCATCTACAGGTCACCTCCAGCCCCGCCCCGCTCGATTAGGCATACGAGCGGCAGACTCGGCTGTCCTTCGCGTCCCTTTCGAACTTCCACCCGCAAAGCCGCCCGTGACCCAGGATCTCTCCATCCGCCCCGGCCTGGCAATCCCTGGCGAGGAACTGACATTCACCACTTCCCGCTCAAGCGGGCCAGGTGGGCAGCACGTCAACAAGACCAGCACCCGCGTCACTCTCGCCTTCAGTATTGAACGGTCTCCCTCCCTGAGCTCATACCAGAAGGCACTCCTCAAGGAGCGCCTGGGATCCCGCATCAACGCGGAAGGCATCTTGCGAGTCGTTGCCGGGCGGCAGCGAAGCCAGTTGGCGAACCACCACGCGGCTGTGGCCCGCTTTGTCCAATTGCTGCAGGACGCGCTGCAAGAGGAACCCGAGCGTGTGGCGACCAAGCCAACGGCCGCCGCACGCGAGCGACGACTCAGCAGCAAGAGGCGCCGCGCCCGAGTGAAACGCGAACGCGGGCCGGCGAGCCTCCCGGAGGACTAGACGCCCGCCGCACAGGCGTCCGTCGTGGCAGCCACTCCTTCACGGTTGCAGTCGATGACAGCATCGCGGTAGTCATCGAACCACGTGGCCTCTGGATTCCGCCGGTACGCCAGGAGTCTACCGATCCTGGCGGGATCCGCCGCCCTGTGAAACCTGAAGTAGACCATTTCCGGATCAACGGCCGGTACCTCGATCTTGCCGTCCACGTGCGACATGGCCGGCCGTGCTCGCTTTCCCAAGCCCGAGCACTGCATCCGCGCCAGCTCTGCCACAGGGCATCAAGGACATACGCCCCGCCCAGGGGGCGGGACTCGGTGAAGGTGAAGTCGGGGAGAGAGGGGGCAGGCACTTCCGCCTCCCCCGGGTGCAGATACCGACCGATGGAGCGGACCAGACGCTCAAGCATGTCCCGGGTCTGGGCGTCTTCCCGGCCGAAGTTGTAGAGAACAGTCGCGTCCGCCCGCCCTTTCTCGGCATTCCAGACGTTGTGGGCCAGTTGCAGGTAGCGCACGACGGTGCCGTCTTTACGCGTCTGGCTGGTGGTGCGGAGGTACATGCCTAGAGCATGTCACATAAGACCATTGCAACGAAAGAACCATTGCACCAAACGTGTGCCTAGGCGAAATCGCGGTTCTGACCAGTTCTCGACCTCCTGAGGAGAGGACAAAACGCTATATGCACTTTCTGGTGCAGGCATCGTCAGCTGTGGTCTAGGAGAGGGATCTGCTGCGGAACGCCAGTCTGAGGGCTTCTTTATTATTCTCTTATGCTGCGACCTCCATGACGATGACACACCACACGACGTAGACTGCCGCGATACGGCTTACGCCGACTGGGCCGGTGACTGCTGTGCGCCTCCCTCGCGGGGGCCAAAGCTCACGAAGCCACCGAACTTCTGTAGCTCATCCACACGGCAACTCCAGACCAGCCTCCCGTCATGCGCAATGATGTCGGGACAGCCGTCACACATGCTTTGGCGACCGTCCGGCTGTATGTCGCAGGGCTGGATGATCATGATGGCCTGCATCCGCAGCGGCTCGCCCCAACCCCCCGGATGGGCCAGATAATTCTTGGCAACCCGCGCCAAGCTCTTGTTGATCAGCCCCACGGGGAGGATGACTCCGGCGTTACGCATGAGCCTTGGGCTGGTGTACGCCAAGTAGGTGCGCCACACCACATGGTGTGCCGTTTGGGCGAGCTCCATGAGTTTGGGGTCCATGCACCCGAGCATCCTCTTCGGGTTGCCGAAGCGAAGACCTACCAGCCACTTGAAGGCTGAGACATCTTCCGTGCCGTTCAGGTAGCCACAGGGCTGGTAATCTGGAAACACGGTTTGGATGCGATCGATCACCTCTTGGGCAACAATGTCCTTGGGGCTCACTTCGCGCTCAAACGTGTAAACCAACTCGCTCAGATCCACCTTCTTGCCGTGCACCCATCCTTCGTAGTCCGCCTTGGTGGTAGCGGAACGGAACAGGATGAAGACTATGGTGTTGACAAACTCGATGTTCTCCTGCGCCCAGTTCACCAACATGGGAATGTCGTCAAGAGTGTCACGGTAGATGGTGGCGTTGAATGCCACTGCGATCTTGCCCTTGCCATGCTTGTAGACCATGCGCGCCAGCTTCAGCCGGAGCTCGTTGAGATCCTCCTCGCTCTTGCCCTTCCACCCCGGCCGGTTCTGGTGGGAGTCCACGTGGAAGGTGAACCCAACGACACCGGCGCTCAACAGCTTCGCCACCAGCTCCGGCGTCAAGGCCCGTCCATTGGTGTTCACGATCGGCTTCCAGCCTTGATCCGCCACGTACCGCACCAACTCCAAGATGTGCGGGTAGAGCAAGGGCTCACCCCCCGCGATGGAGATCCCATCCGTGTTGCGCAGGCGCTTGACGGTCTGGAGCTCCTCGATCACCTGCTCCAGCGGCTTGTGGCCTTGTGGGTCGTTCTCCCGGTAGCAGCCCTCGCAATAGAGGTTGCACTTGGTGGTGGGCTCCAACCATGTGATGGCGTTGTCCGCCAGATTCCAGGGCAAGCGATACAGTTGGCGATGATCCACTTGGAGCGACACGTATCCCTCCTTATCGGCAGCCGAAAGGCAACCGAATTATAGCCCGGCGGTAGCAGGCGGTCATTCCTCCGCGGACCTCTCCTCCTGCAGCAGACCATCCACCAACAGCGGGGCCAGCAGATTGATGTGGTCAAGCACAGCCGCCGCCTTGGCCAAGGACTCCGCCGACGGCGGGAACACACGCCCGATCCCCACGAGGCGAGCCGACGCGGGGGAGCGAAGAACGAACGGCGAGACAACCGAGCCGCGAGCGAGCAAGGGGGGAGCCGGCTGCGCCGGCTCCCCCCTTGCTCGCTTCGTTACCGGGTGAGTCACTTGCCACCCAGGATGGTGGCGAGATCCTCTTCCGGCGTGGTGATGGCTTTGATGTCGTAGTTGTCTACTAGATACTTGGCCACGTTGGCGGAGAGGAAGGCAGGGAAGGTGGGACCAAGCCGAATGTCCTTGAGGCCCAGATACAGAAGGCTGAGGAGGATAGCCACCGCCTTCTGCTCGTACCAGGACAGCACGAGCGACAACGGCAGATCGTTGACCCCCACACCGAAGGCCTTGGACAACGCCACCGCCACCTGGACGGCAGAGAAGGCGTCGTTACACTGACCCACGTCCAGCAGGCGCGGGATGCCGTCGATGGTACCCAGGTCCTTGTCGAAGAAACGGTACTTGCCGCAGGCCAGCGTGAGCACGAGGCAATCCTCGGGAACCTGCTCCACGAACCGCGTGTAGTAGTCGCGTCCCGGTTTGGCGCCGTCGCAGCCGCCCACCAAGAAGAAGTGACGGATCTTGCCGGCCTTGACCATGTCCACGATGGCACCGGCATTGCTCAGGATGGCGTTGCGCCCGAAACCCACCATCACCTCTTTGCCGGGCTCATCCTGGGCGAAGCCCGGGAGCTCCAGCGCCTGCTCAATGAGGGGTGAGAAATCGGAGCGGTCCACCACGGGGCAATCGGGCCAGCCCACCACACCCGTGGTATAGACGTTTCTGAAGTAGCTCTCCTGCGGCTGCTGGATGCAGTTGGTGGTGAAGAGAACCGGACCAGGGAAGTCCGGGAGTTCCTTGCGCTGGTTCTGCCACGCCGTGCCGAAGTTGCCGAAGAGGTGAGGATAGGCCTTCAGCTTGGGGTAGCCGTGAGCCGGGAGCATCTCTCCGTGCGTGTAGATGGCGATGCCCCTGCCCTCAGTCTGCTTGAGCAGGGCCTCCAGATCCAGCAGGTCGTGTCCCGTGACCAGGATGGCCTTCCCTGCTTTGTGGCCGAGAGGAACGGGGGTGGGCACCGGGTGGCCGAAGGACTCCGTGTTGGCCTTGTCCAGCAACTCCATGGTCTTCAGATTGAGCTCTCCACAGCGGAGAACACGCGGGAGCCACACGCCCAGATCGCCCTGGTCCCAGCGGGCCAGGTCGGCAAGCGCCTCGATCATGTATTCACCTATAGCCGGATCACGGTAGCCCAGCACGGCGGCGTGGCTGGCGTATGCCGCGATTCCCTTCAAACCGAACTGGATGGTGTGCTGCAACGAGCGCACATCCGCGTCGTCCGAGGCCTCAGCCATCAGGCCCAGCTCAGCGCCCTGTGCGATCAGCCCCGGCAGATCGGCTGCCGGCTCGAACGCTGCAGCTCGCTCCGGCGGGTAGATGCCGGCTTTGTCCAATTCAGCCTGAAGCGACTTGCGATGGCAGACGGCCTCACGTATGAACGCCTCGATCCGCTTGGGGTCGAAGTTAACATTGGTCAGCGTGCTGAAAACGGCTTCGTTGAAGAAGTCCCCAAGGTCTTCGGTCAGCAGACCCTTGGGTGCGGCTGCTTGCGCGACCACAGCCAGCCCCTTCAGCGTGTGCATGAGGGCGTCCTGCAGCGTGGCTACTTCCGCGTTCTTCCCACATACGCCGCGCACGGTGCAGCCTTCGCCCTTGGCGGTCTGCTCACACTGGTAGCAGAACATCGACATACTTGACCTCCTGTTGATCACGTACTCGTGGTCTGCCATTACCCTACAATAGGAGTCACTACTCTTCCTTGACTTGGGTCAACGTGAGCAAGATTCCCCCAAACATATCTCTGCGGGCCTTCCCACTCTTTGCGGGACTCGAACCGGACGAGCTGGCCGGAGTGGAGGGCTTCACCCGGCGCCTGCCTCTGTCTGCCGGCGAAGCTCTGTTCCAAGAGGGGGACCGGGCCGACAGACTGTTTCTCATCCGCTCCGGGCGCCTCAAGGTCTTCAAGTCCTCGCCCCAGGGGAGGGAGCAGATCCTGAGCGTGCTGGGGCCGGGTGAGCCTGTGGGAGAAGCCGCGGTCTTCGCAGGCGAATCCTTCCCGGCCGGCGCGGAAGCCCTGGAGGCCTCCGAGGTGCTTGCCATCCCTCGCCGCGTGCTACTGGATATCGTGGAGAGGAAGCCGGAGGTGGCCATGAAGTTCATCGGCTCCTTGGCCAGGCGTCTGCGCTACTTCACCGCTCTGGTTGAGAATCTCTCGCTGCGCGAGGTGACGGAGCGACTGGCCTCCTACGTCCTCTACCTTGATTCGCGGCAGATGAGCCAGGGGCATGTGGACCTCGAACTCTCCCGCGCCCAGTTGGCCGCACTCTTCGGAACCGTCCCGGAGACCCTGAGCAGAGCCTTCCAGCGCCTGGCGCGTTGCGGAGCCATCAGCGCGGAACGGCGCCTGGTGCGGATCGAAGATCGTCGCGTGCTGGAACAGCAGGCCTGGCTCCAGAAGGATTAGCCGAGGAGCAGCCGCAGCAGCGCCATAGCCGCCGCCCCTGCAACCACCGCCCAAATGAGACTGCGCCGCCACAAGGCCACGGCCAGACAGGGGATGGCCGCCAACAGATTGAGATTGTGCACGCCTACATCCAGCCGGCCCTCCGGAGCGAAGATCAGGGGCACGGCGAACGCGGCCAGCACCCCCACGGGGACCCCGGCCAGAAAGCGAAGCAGCAACTTCGGCAGGTGGCGCCCGGCCATAGCCAGCAGGGGTATGCACCGCGTCAGGTAGGTGACCGCCGCCATGGCCACGATTTCCAAGAACAGCGTCATGCTCGTTCCCCACGCGCGCGGACTCCCACGTCATCGTCCGCGCTCGCCCGAGCAGGGTCCTCCACCAGGGGATCTTCCTTCCCCGGGAGCAGCGTGCCTGCCACCGAGGCCGCCAGTGTGGCGACAAGTGCTCCCCACGCCCCGACGCCCAGGACTGCGAGTGCCAGCGAAGCCATAGCCGCAACTCCCGCCACTACAAGCTCCCGGCGCCCGTGCAGCTGCAGGGCCAACAGCCCGATAAACATGGCGGTGAGCGCATAGTCAAGCCCCAAACGCGCCGGATCTCCCACCAAGGAGCCAGCCAGGGCGCCGATAGTGGAACCCGCTATCCAGGATAGCTGCGAAACACCATTCAGCCCGGCCACGAAGGGAAAGCTCAGCCTTCCGCGTCTCTCCGCGGCGCGCGTGGCCATGACGAAAGTCTCGTCGGTCAGCTCCGCCGCCAGCCAGGCCAGGCGGCTTTTTGGCATCTTCTGCAGCTTGGGCACGAGGGCTGAGGAGTAGAGAAGGTGGCGAAGATTGAGCAGCAGCGTTGTAGCCAGAAGAGTGAGCGGCGTCACTCCGGCGCCTAGTAGCGAGACACCCACCAGCTGGGCTGAGCCGGCAAACACCATTACGGACATGCCGATCACCCCCCACGCCGGCACTCCGGCCGAGACCCCCAGAATCCCGTAAGCGATGCCAATGGGGACATAGCCCAGGACCACGGGGACCGCGTCCTTCATCCCCTCCCGGATTTCCCTGCCTGTCCCGGCCCCCTGAGGGCTCTGCTCTGCCATTTTCCCTCATCTCTGGTTTGCGCTACAGTCTGGCATATGCGTGACATTCGGGCGAGACCGCGCAGGGACGCATCCGGACGGAGAGGGGCGCAGAGCATGAGCGATTTCGAGAAACTCGGCGTGTTCTACCTGGGCAAGGAATATGACCTCCAGACTCAGAAGGCGAAGGACGACCTGCTTCTGTATGATGCCAAGGATCTCGTGACTCACGGCGTGTGCGTGGGCATGACCGGGAGCGGCAAAACCGGCCTCTGCGTAGGGCTGCTGGAAGAGGCCGCCCTTGACGGGGTGCCTGCCATCGTTGTAGACCCCAAGGGCGACCTGCCGAACCTGCTCCTGACCTTCCCAGAACTGAGACCGGAGGACTTCCGTCCCTGGGTCAATGAGCAGGATGCCGCACGTCGGGGTCAGACCCCGGATGAGTTCGCCTCGCAGCAGGCTGAACTCTGGCGCAAGGGATTGGCCGAGTGGGGGCAGGATGGCGAGCGCATCGCGCGCCTCAAGGCCGCCGCCGATTTCGCCATCTACACGCCGGGGAGCACGGCTGGGCGGCCGGTCTCCGTGCTGGGCTCCTTCCAGCCCCCCAGCGGGGCCGTGCGCGACGATCCCGAATTGCTGCGCGATCGCGTGAGCAATGCCGCAGCGGGGCTGCTGAGCCTGGTGGGAGTGGGGTCGGAGAGCATGCAGTCGCGGGAGCACATCCTCCTCTCTTCGCTGCTGGAGAACGCCTGGTCGGCGGGCAAGGCGCTCGACCTGGCCTCGCTGATCGGCCTCATCCAAAAGCCGCCGTTCCAGACGCTGGGCGTCATGGACCTGGAGTCCTTCTATCCGGCGGAGGACCGCTTCGCCCTCGCCGTCTCCTTCAACAACCTGTTGGCGGCGCCGGGTTTCGCCACCTGGCTGCACGGGGAGCCTCTCGATATCGCCCGCATGCTCTACACGGACACGGGCAGGCCACGCGTCGCCATCTTCTCCATCGCCCACCTCAGCGACACGGAACGCATGTTCTTCGTCACTCTCCTCCTCAATGAGATCCTGTCCTGGACACGAGCGCAGGCCGGCACCGGCACCCTGCGCGCCTTGGTCTACATGGACGAGATCTTCGGGTTCTTCCCCCCCGTGGCAAACCCGCCCTCCAAAACGCCGCTGCTGACGCTGCTCAAGCAGGCACGTGCTTTTGGCGTGGGTGTGGTGCTGGCCACCCAGAATCCCGTGGACCTGGACTACAAGGGCTTGGCCAACGCCGGCACCTGGTTCATAGGACGGCTGCAGACGGAGCGTGACAAGGCGCGCGTCCTGGAAGGCTTGGAAGGTGTTGCAGCCGGCGCCGCCGGCGGATTTGACAAGCAGGCCATGGAGTCCACCCTCGCCGGTCTCGGCAGCCGGGTCTTCCTCATGTACAACGTTCACGAGGACGCGCCGGTTGTCTTCACCACCCGCTGGACCATGTCCTACCTGGCGGGGCCGCTGACGCGCGTGCAGATCAAGACGCTGGCCGGGCAGGCCCCAGCGGCCACCCCGCCTGCCGCTCCAGTGGCGACCGGCGCGCCCGCGCCGGTCGCCACTGGAGCACCCAGCCCCACGTCACCTTCCATTGCGCCCCCCACCCTGCCGGGACCACCCGTCCTCCCTCCAGAGATCGCTCAGGGTTTTCTCCCCCTCCGCACCGCTCGCCCGGCAGACACCGACCTCTTATACCTGCCCATGCTCCTCGGCCTGGCAGACACCCACTTCCGCAACGCCAAGCTGGGC
>Ga0123328_1003927_pt1 | contig 12374 bp, 10 predicted proteins | sample BioC12SIPDNA_2_FD_89702 | JGI IMG/M metagenome (GOLD analysis project Ga0123328, IMG submission 89702) | Anaerobic biogas reactor microbial communites from Washington, USA - Biogas_R1_A C12 SIP DNA | ecosystem: Engineered > Bioreactor > Anaerobic > Unclassified | place: Washington, USA...
CGCCTTCACCTCCTGGTCGGCGGTCTGATCGCGCCGGCTGAGGTGGATGCGCTCGGGGGCGTCGGGTGGGTTGGGCTGAGCGTCGCCGGGCGGCGTGGGCTCGATGCGCGGAGGAGCGAGGGCGTCGCGCAGCTCGGGTACCGGGTGCTCGGTGCGGGTCCACTCCATGAGGCGATTGGCGAGGGCGATGATGCTCTCGGTGGAGCGGCCGGAGTTGGGCAGCTCGCGCTGTTGCACGCCCGGCTCACGCAGGAACTCGCGCAGGTAGCGAGGATCGGCGGTGGTGAAGGTGTCGTAGATGGCCTGGTTGGGGTCGCCGACGCGCACCCAGTTGCCTTCCGGCTCGGTGAGCAGACGGAGGATGCGCTCCTGGAGGCGGCTGCTGTCCTGGGCTTCGTCCTCGAGAACATAGGGCCAACGGTGGCGCAGGCGCGCCAGCAGGTCGGCGTCGAGTTGTAGGGCGTCCAGGGCCAGGCGAATGAGGTCGTCGAAGTCTACGGCGCCGCGGTAGGCGAGGGCGCGCTGGTAGTCGGCGTATATCTCGACCGCCGCCTTCAGCAGGGGGAGAGGCTGGTCACCACCGGCCAGGAGTTCGGCCAGGTCGGCGGGCGAGAGCTGCCGGTCCTTGGCGAGCTTGGTCACGGCCAGGCCGACGTCGAGCATGGCCAGGGGCCAGTCGTCGCGCAGGACGCGCTCGCGGGTGCGCTGGTCCAGGTCGGGGGCGAGATAATCGTCGGCAAGCTCAGGCCGAGCGCGCAAACGGCTGGAGACAACATCGCGGAGGATGCGGCCGGCCTCGACCTCGTCCACGATGGCGAAGTCCTCGGAGAGGCCCACTAACCCGGGACGCTCGCGCACGATGTCGTGGGCGAGGGAGTGAAGGGTACAGACGCGGTAGCCCAGGTTGGGGAGCAGGCCGTGCTCGCGGACGAACTGGGCCACCTGGCGGGCGAAGTGGTCCACGGCGGAGCGCACCAGGGTGACGACGAGGACCTCCTGGTCGTCGGCCAGGCCGCCCTCGGCCACCAGTTGGGCGGCCAGGTAGGAGAGGGTGATGGTCTTGCCGCTGCCGGGCACGGCGGCGATGCCCATCTTGCCGCCGCGATAGGCGAGCACTTCCTGCTGCCTGGGCCTGGGCGTGAAGGTCATGGGAGATCAGCCACCGAGCCACGGAGACACGGAGAGAGAGGGATCAACCGCAGAGGACGCCGAGATCGCGCAGAAGAAGATGGGGAGAGACGGAGCTTGGACCCAGATTGGGACTCCAACCTCTCTATGCCGATAGGCTCTCTCGTCTCTTCCATCATTCCCGTCTCTGCGCCTCTGTGTCTCTGTGGCTACCGTTCTCCCCGGCTCGCAGAAGGCGCTGGACGGCCTGGAGCAGGGGGCCACGCTCGTCGTAGCCTTCCTCGCCGAACTGGCTCAGCCCCAGGTACACGCGGCGGCGACAGCGGCGCAGCAGCCCGCGGACCAGCGCCTGCAGACCCTCTTGGCGGGCGCGGAACTCGTCGGCGTCTGTCCAGGGTCGTCCCTGGGGCCAGACGCGGCTGAGGACGTGTGGATGCGTCAGGGGCTGGTAGAGTCGCTCCCACCAACCGGAACCGCCCGCGTTCAGCCAGACCTGGTAGTCCACCGGCCGGTTGGCCATAAGGAAGGTGTAGGCGGGGGCGAGCAGCACGGCGTCCTCGGGGCCGGGCCTCCAGCCGCCGACATACTGGGCCGCCATCACACCGTCCTCCACCATGAGCACGTACTCGTGCGCCGTGTCTACTTCGCTGCCGTCGTCTTGGTCCGCCACCCAGCGGAACTTGCGGGCCGACTCGATGAGGTTGGCGGCGGCCTCGCCCCGGTCGGGGTGACGGTAGAAGCCAAAGCCGCGTTGGGAGAGCACCTCGCCGAACAGCCGGCTGAGGAAGTGATCCAGGGTAGCGGGCGGTCCCTGGGCGTAGGCCTGGAGCCAGGCGAGCAGGCGATCGTAGCGCTGCCCGGCCAGATAGGTGATTCGCTCCTGGGTGTCGGCCCGCACCCGCTCGAAGCCGGTCAGGGGCACCCCTTCTAGCTGTGGGCGATAGACGATCTTGGCCAGCAGGTGGGCGCGGATCGGATCGAGCCCCTCGATAGCCTGGGAGAGCGCCGCCACCACATCGTCCTCGGGCGGACGGCGGTTCCAGGCGGGGTGGGCGAGGTCGGCGAGGGTGAGTAGGCAGCGGGCGGCCGGTTCCTCGCGGAGGGCGCGGGATGGCCGGTGTGAGCGCCAGCGCACGTCCCGTGCCTCCAGGCGGGTGGCAAGGGAGAAGCGCAGCGAGTCGCTCAGGAAGGGAGCGAGCACGACGATCTCAGCGGGCGGCACTCCCTGCCGCACCAGGTCAGCCACCTGGTCGGCGACCCAATCCAGCATCTGGGGCTGGTAGCGGTGGTGCTCCAGGACCAGCGCGGGCTCGGCCGCTGCGGGGGCGGGCGGCTCCGGCTCCTGCCGCAAGGCGAAGCTCAGGCGCTCGGCCAGGGCCTCGATGGGCGGCGTGGTCACGTGGGAGCGTGTGAAACGCGTCCGGCGGGCGCACAGGTCGGCCAGGCGTTCGGCGCTTTCCGGGTCGGCCCCCAGGAAGCGGCGGTAGCCGGCGCCCTCGTCGTAGATCACCAGGGCGGATTGAGCGTGGGGCAGCCACTGGGCGAGCAGGTCGTGGGCGACGGGCGTGTCTTCCTCGACGTTGTCCACGATGAGGTGGCGGAAGCGTCCGCACAGGTAGCGGCGGCACAACTCCAGGGGCCAGACATGATTGATGAACGTCTCCAGCTGGAGGGAGAAGTCGAGCAGGTTGTGGGCCAGGCAGTACTCGCGGAAGAGGCGGGCGCACTCCTGCGCTTCCTGGTAGACGCGGGCCTGGGCCGGTTCGCCCATCCAGGCGCCCTGCAGCCGGGCAGCGATCTCGGTGTAGGGGAAGCCGACGACGGCCGCTTTGTTGAGGTTGTCCAGCACCTGGCTGTAGACGCGGTGGGGCCGGATGCGGGCGGTGGAGAAGGCGCCCTGCTCCAGCAGGGGGCGAACCAGCCGCGCCATGTGGTACTGGGCCGTCTCCAGGGTGAGGAAGACGGGTTCGTCGTCGGGGCTCGTGGATTCGCCAAGCGAATCCACTGAGGCGAATCCGGCTGCCTCCGCCACCAGGGGCCAGAAGAGCTCGACGGCGCGCTGGGCCAGGCCGCCGACGGTGAGCACGGTGGTTAGGCCGCCGGCGGGCAGGTCGGGCGCGCGCAGGGCGGCGAAGTAGGGCTCGGCCAGCGTGCGCTGTGGCGTCAGCACGAGGATGGAGTCGGCGGGGACGCCCTCTTCGAGCAGGCGGCGCAGGCGAGCGACGCCGGCGGTGGTCTTGCCGGAGCCGGCGGGGCCGCGGAGGAAGAGGGTTCCGCGGTCCTCGGCGACGTCTTGTTGCTCAGGGGAGAGGGTCAGGGCGGTGGCCTCCATGGAAGTATGGTGGGGGCGGGGGCGGGGGGTGTCAAGGGAGCTGAAGCGATCCCCCGCGTAGTATATAATCGTCGGAGGAGGTAGCGAGCGTGGGCGCGAGGCTTAGGATACCGCAGGATGAGGTCGCCGCACTCTGTCGTCGGCGCAGGATCCGCCGCCTGTCGCTATTCGGCTCGGTCATCCGAGATGACTTCGGGCCCGACAGCGATGTGGACATCCTGGTGGAGTTCGAAGAGGGGAGCGTGCCTGGACTCCTCGGAATGGCCGCGATAGAGAGGGAGCTCAGCCTGATAGTGGGACGGAAGGTTGACCTACGTACTGCTGCTGAGCTAAGTCGGTACTTCCGGCAGCAGGTTGTGGACGAGGCAGTGATCCTCTGTGGATGACAGCGATCCCGTCCGCGTCCGCCACATGCTTGAGGCGGCCCTAGAGGCTTCGGCGTTCGCGGCTGGGGAGACCAGGGCGTCGCTTGAGGTAGATCGGAAGCTAGTCCTGGCTGTCATCAAGGATCTCGAGATCATCGGCGAGGCGGCCGCCAAAGTGTCGCTGGAGACTAGGCAACAGCACCCGCAGGTGCCGTGGAGCCTCGTAGCCGGAATGCGCAACCGGCTAATCCACGCGTACTTTGATGTTGACTACGATCAGGTCTGGAGCGCCGTGACGCAGGACCTGCCGCTGCTACTGGCCGTACTACGGGATGCCTTGTCTGACGCTGACTGACCGTCTGGCTAGGCGCCCCCCTACCCAGGCAGTCCCTCCGCCGCGGTGCGCGCCAGGCCGGCCACCGCCCCGTCCGACAGCCCCGTCCCCATCCCCAGCACGAAGAGGGCGGAGACGAACGGGCCCTTGCGCAGCACCACCAGGTAGGCCATGCCGCTAGTCGCTCCCAGCTTGTGGGTAGCGCGGTAGGAGAGGGCGTCCCCGCTGCCGATGCTCAGGTCCACCGCTTCCATCTTCTCCGTCCCCCACTCGGTGGTCAGGGCCTCGCGCGCCGAAGTCTCCGCCAGGCGGTAGGCTGCCTGAGCCAGCGTCGGGTTGTGGTACCACATCACCGTCTGGGAGATGACCGCCGGGCGCGTCAGCAGGGCGAGGACGTCGAGCGACTCCAGTTGGAAGGCTACCGAAGATACGGCCGCGGGCTGAAGCTCGGGCACACTGGTGAAGGCGTCCTGCAGGCTCAGAGCCGCCGACACCTCGGAAGTGGTGTAGCCCGCCGCGATGTCGCCCGCGTCGAGGAGGTAGGAGCGCAACATGGTGAGGTTCGGCGGGGCCAGGGCGACATTAGCCTCGCGGTCGGGCGTAGCCGCGACAGGGGCAGGGAAGCCGCTCAGCGCCGGGGAACCCTGACAGGCCGTCAGCAGCAGCAGGGCCAGGGCTAGGCCGGTCAGCTTGTTCATGATCACCTACCATGAGGACCTAGGAAGTCTCTTCGGTCATAATAGACGGACAGCGGTCCACTGCCAAGGGCTGCTCCTGCGTTCGTCCACGTCCGCCGGCGGGAGATTGGCCTAATCGGAGCAGATTGATACACTATCGTGGAACTACGGACGCGGGTTGGACGTCCTAGTATCACTGCTTTGCAGTTTGGAGGTCTACCATGTCACGCACGTATCGGCTGTTCTCCGCTCTTCTCATCGTGTCCGTACTCTGGCTCACGGGGGGCGCCGTCGCTCTAGCTCAGGCGCCGGATAGCGACGTGCGCCACATCACCGTGGTCGGCCGCGGCCTCGTGAACGCCGTGCCCGATATCGCCACGCTCAGCCTGGGCGTGGAGACGCAGTCGCCCGACATCTCCCAGGCAATGTCCGACAACACTGCCGCCATGGACGCCGTCTACGCCGCCTTGAGCGAGGCCGGTGTGGCCGACGCCGATGTGCAGACGTCCGACTACAGCATCTACTTCGACGAGGGCTACCGTGGCGACGGCATGGCCGCAGAGCCCACCTTCCGAGTCTTCCACATGGTGCGCGCCACCATTCGCGACCTGGCCGGCGTTAGCGACGCCATCGACGCGGCGGTGAACGCGGGCGCCAACCGAATGTACGGTGTCACCTTCTCCCTCTCCGACACTACCGCCTCGGAGTCGCTCGCGCGCGAGAAGGCGGTGACCGATGCCGACGCCCGCGCCGAGCACCTGGCCGGGCTCGTCGACGCCTCCCTGGGTGAGGTTCTCAGTATCACCGAAGTGATCGGCGGCGGGTATGCCCTTCCCTTGCGTTCCGGCGGCGCTGCCGACGGAATGGGCGGCGGCGGGCCGGCCATCGCCCCCGGGCAGCTCGAGTTCACCGTTGATCTCCAGGTAACCTACGCTCTGGCCGCCGGCGGAGCCGGCGAGGAACCCAGCCAAGCGGAGACCGGCGCAGAAGCGGCACCGGCACTGACCGGCGAGGTCTCACCGGGGACGGGCAGCTCGTTCGATCTGGCCGTCACCTTCAGTGACGAACCGGTCACCGAGGACGGGCGCATCGTGGCTGCCTGGGTTGATGTCACCCGGCAGGGAGAGGATGAGGCCTTCGAGCGGTTGGACGTGCTCTTCCGCACGCCCTACGAGACGTCCGCACAGCTGGCGCTCTGGTCCTCCGAGACTACGCTTCTGTTCGAGGACATCAACTTCGACGGCAATGTGGACTTCGCTGTGGTGGAGCCCAGCGGCGCCACCTGGCAGGTGTCGCACTGGTTCCTCTATGACGCCGAGTCGGACGGGTTCGTCACCAACGACCTGACCGAGCAGTTGAGCCTGCTCCCCTGGCACTCCTACGAGCTTGATGCCGACGCTCGCCTGATCACGGTGACCAACTTCGTCGGCGCCACCGGAGAGGTGGAGACGGTCTATCAAGTGGGCGACGACGGGTCGCTGACCTTGGTGCGCGCCGACTCCGGCGCTCCCACCATCGAGGCGGGGCCCTTCTCCGGGCAGTAAGCGCGGGCAACACACAAGAGACTAGGTTGGGGCCGGAGAGATCCGGCCCCTTCTGCACGCGGGGAGCGCGGAGCGATAGGAATGAGTGAGCACCCGATCAACTTGGGGCTGAGGTTCCTGCTGGAGTTGGCCGCCTGGGGCGCGATGGGCTACTGGGGCTGGACCGAACACACGGGTCTGGGACGGTTCCTGTGGGGAATCGGGCTGCCGTTGCTCGCCATGACCGTATGGGGCGTGTTCCGCGTCCCCAACGACCCGGGCAACGCGCCGGTGGTCGTGTCCGGGGCGATCAGACTGGCAATCGAGTTGCTGGAGTTCGGCCTCGCGATCGTCCTGCTTCATGCGGCGGGGCGGCCCGCGCTGGGCATCGCTTTCGCCGCCGTTCTCGTGGCCCACTTCGCCATTTCTTACGACCGTATTGCCTGGCTCCTAGGCCGGTAAGCGCAAGCGATGGCCCAGGCTGGCGCGACGACGCCGCTCGGGCTCTTCTAGCGCCGCTGGGTGAGCGCCGTTGCCCAGAAGGGGACAGAGAGGTCCGGCATCTTGCCGGACCTCTGCTTGCCTTCGTGAGCCGCGCCGCCTAGCGCGCGATGGTTCTCGAGAGGGCAGCGTGTGCTTCCTGTAGTTGCTGGCGGATGGGGATGTTCTGCGGGCACTTATCTTCGCACTCGCCGCACTCGATGCAGGCGTCAGCGCCCTGACCTCGGGCGACGAGATCGGCGTACGACTGCCGCGCGGAGTCCCACAGGCCGTAGAGACGCCCCTCGTTGTACTTGGCGAAGATCTGGGGGATGTTCACGTCTTGCGGGCAGGGGACGCAGTAGCCACAGCCGGTGCAATAGAGGTTTGCCATCTCATGCAGCCGCCCCAGGTGCTCCTCGATGGCGGCGCGCTCCTCGTCCCGCAGGCTGATCTCGTCCGAGGTGACGGCCAGATTCTCCTCCACGTGCTGCATGGTGCTCATTCCGGAGAGGGCCACGCTTACCGCCGGGTTGGACAGCACGAAGCGGAGCGCCAACTCGGGCACGCGGCTGATGCCGGGTACCAACTCCTGCAGCACCGGCGAGCTCGTGCCCAGGCGGCCGCCCGCCACCGGTCCCATGACCACGACGCCGACGCCGCGCTCGTGGGCCAGGGCGATCCCCTCCTCCAGCTTGCGGTCCAGCATGTTGTACTGGACGGTGACCACATCGATGTAGCCGGTGTTGATCACGTTGATGAGGTTCTCGTTGGTGTCGTGGAAGGAACAGCAGATGTGCTTGATGAGACCCTGTTCCTTGGCCTTGAGCATGAGCTTGCTCAGCTTGGGCTCGACGTGCTCCAGGTAGCGGGCCCAACGAATGCCGTGGTGATTGTAGATGTCGATGTAGTCGACCTGTAGCCGCGCCAGGCTGTTCTCCAGGTTCTGCCACCAGACGCCCTCATCCTCGTACTCCGGGTTCTTGGTGGAGAGGATGATCTTGTCGCGCCGGCCCTTGAGGGCCTCGCCCACGGCGCGCTGGCTGTCCTGGTTGCAGTAGCCGACGGCGGTGTCGATGTAGTTGACGCCGCCCTCGAAGGCGCGGTGGATCATGGGGATGGCCAGGTCCCGATCGACACGGGCGCTCTCGCCCTCGCCCACCATGGGCAGACGCATGGCGCCGAAGCCTAACTGCGACACGCTGTAGCCGGTCTTTCCTAACGGACGGTAGATCACCCTACTTCCTCCCGGTAACTAATGATAACCGTACCGGTAGTATAACCGCACCGCCGGGCTCGGGCGCAACCACGGGACCGGCAGAAGGGGCTGCCGGGGTCGTCTCGCGCTAAGCGATCGCGGTACAGAAGGCGGCGAGCGTCGGGCCGCCCAGGGCGCGCATCTGCGCTACGGTGCGCCCGGGCCAGCGGTAGCTCACTGCCAGGGGGACACTGCCGTGCAGACGGTGGGCGCGGGCGCGGATGCTTTCCTCGGCCTGATCATCGCCGCTGGTACCCTTCCACTTGTTCCCCGCGAAGAGCGGGTGCTCGGAAAGATGGGCGGCGAAGCGGTCTCCCAGGCCGGCATCCAGGAAGTGCAGCCCGTCCTGTTCCAGATACATCCAGCCGTGGATGTCCAGGAAGCCTTGCGGATGGACGGCGTCAATGACGCTCAGCAGCACGCGGTTGGTGGCGTCCCCGCCCAGCGCCCCCTCGTGCGACAGGTCAACTCCGCCGGGGCCGGTACGCTTGCACAGGCCCCAGTAGACACCGTCGGGATTGGGCAGGGGCACGAAGGTAAAGGTGTAGCGCTCGAGGAGCGCTTCCTGCTCCGCGGCCGGGCGGGCGAGCCAGTCCATCATGCCCTCGACGCAGAAGGAGCTGGCGGTCTCGTAGGGGTGGTAGCGGCCGGTGACCAGTATGCGAGTGTCGCCCGATCCCAGCTCGTAGGCGTGGATCTCGCGGCCGTCGTTGCTGAGACCGGCCACTCGTCGCCGGTAGGCGGCCGCCGATCCCACGGCGGCCCAGCGCTCGTACTCACCCAGGCCGTAGGCGGGGCTGAGGCCGACCGAGTACCCACCGGGGGAGAGCAGCAGGTTGGCGGTGGACACGGGGCCGGCCAGCACCGTGGGCGTCAGGCACCAGTGGTCACCGTTGCCGATGTAGAGGAAGCGGCGGGCCTCCATGTACCGCTCGTCGCCCCAGTCAACCTCCAGCGCCACCGGCTCCGGCTCGGCCCCGTCGTTGATCAGGCGGATGTTCAGGGCGAACTTGTAGTTGGCGTCGCCGTCTTCGCTGTAGGGGCGGACGCGGAAGCGGTGCTTGCCCACCCGCTCGATGGCGGCGAGGTCCTGCGGGTTGCCCCCGTCCCTGACGACTTCGACTCGGACCGACATCTCGCCTCCTTATGCTACCACGCTGCGCCTGTCCGAGATGCACCCGGTTGGCGGGGCCCGCTCCCGCTAGGCGCGACGGCCGCCGATGCCCCGCGGGTGGCTCTGGAACACCAGCGGGTCGTGCCCGGGCATGAGCAGGTCCGCGTCGGCGCGGGCGATCTCCAGGGCGCGGCGACACTGCCCCTCGTCTTCGTTGATGTGGAGCATGTAGTCGTGCTCCACGTTGCCGTACATCTGCACCGTGTCCCCCGTGAGGACGGCCATACCCTCGGCAGTATTGACATAAACGAAGGTGGAGCAGCTGGCGTGGCTGCCCACCAACTTGACGCCGATGCCCGGCCGCGCCAGGCCCTCGTCGAGCACGATCAGTTGCCCCTGTGCCTCCAGGCCCAGCAAGTGCTCGTATAGCCCGTCGGGCAGGCAAAGCCGCTCCTTCGACCACCATCGCTTCGTACAATGTCAGCTTAACCGGGCGGATCTTCGCCTGTTCCCCCACCGGCACGGCCGTTCGAGCTGCCTTCTCCTTCGGCAGGTACACCTCCAGCACGATTGTGGCCCGGCGGACCAGAACGATCACCGGGCGACCAGGCCGGCGCCGTTATCCATCGCCACGCCGTCGCCGCGGTGTGGCGGCGCCTTCGGCAGAACTCGAACGCGGGCAAACCCTCTGCGCCTCGGGCCGGGCTCTGGTGCGCTTGCTAACCATTACCATGGCGGTAGAATACCGGTACAGTCTGATTGGCCACGCGCGTTCACAGTGCTGCTCGGAGGAGGACAGGTATGAAGTCCAAGCACGGGTTAGTGGTGGCTGCCTTGCTGGTGATGCTGTTGCCCCTCGCTGTGTACGCCGAACCGATCTACCTGCCTGTCAGCTTCGACAACTTCGCTCGCACCCAGCCCACTCCCACGGCCTCTCCGACAGCTACCATCACTCGGACCCCTACGGTTGTGCTCACACCCACCGCGACCGTCACACGTACTCCCACGATCGCGTTCACTCCCACGGCCACGGCTACTCCGACCACCGTGCCTGGACGCATCGCCTTCGCATCGGATCGTGACGGCAACTTCGAGATATTCTCCATGCGGGCCGATGGCACCCACCAGACCAGGTTGACGACCAACGCCGCCTTTGACGGTGAACCCGATTGGTCGCCCGATGGGAGTCGTATCGCCTTCACATCCGATCGGCACGGCGGCCTGGAGATCTACACCATGGATGCTGCCGGTGGTTCGGCGCTGCGTCTCACAGACAATGCTTTGGCCGATAGCCTGCCGGCCTGGTCTCCCGACGGGAGCCAGATCGTCTTCACCTCGGTGCCTGATGCGTGGCAGACCAACTTGGCCATCGTATCCGCGTTGGGGGGCTCCCCTCCTACCGCCCTTGTGGGGAGCGGGATGTTCCACTACTCGTCACCGGACTGGTCCGCCAACGGTCGTATCGTCTGCTCCTACTACCGCTTCCCCGGCCCGATCCCCCACATCCTTTCCATGAAGGCCGACGGCACCGACGGAGTGTCGCTGACCTCCGACGTGAACTACAGCGACTACTCGCCGGCCTGGTCTCCCGACGGCACGAAGGTCGCCTTCTACTCCGAACGAGACGGGAATGTCGACATCTACGTCATGAAAGCGGATGGCAGCGACGTCAAACGCCTGACCACAGACCCAGACCCAGATCGGGACCCGGCCTGGTCACCGTGTGGCGCCTGGATCGCTTTCGTTTCGGAGCGAGACGGCAATGCCGAGATCTACATCATGAAGTCGGACGGCAGCGCCCAGACCAGCATAACGAACAACGCTGCTGATGACCGGCACCCTTCCTGGACCACGGACTGAAGCTGGAGTGACGGTTCGAGCCCAGGCGGGGATGTCTGGCGCCTGGAACTCGTCCTGGCCACCGGTCAGGCGGCCGTCCATGGACATGGCTCCGGCAGTGGGTCGAGCCCGGCGGCGGTCCGGGAGGGGTCACCCCTCCCGGAGCCAGTAAGGTTGCCCGCGCCACCACTACTCCCGCAGCCGGCATCCCCCCGCCCGGCCGGAAGCGCCGCCGAGCCTCCCGGTTGGCAGCCCGGCAGCAGGCTTACTCCACTCCTTCCACCACGATGACCTCATACAGCGTCAGCTTGGACAGGCAAATGACGACATTGGAGTCGTCCGTGCTGGCGGAGACAGCCTCGCCTTCGCGCAGGGCGTAGACCTTCACCGGCCTGCCTTCGGTGCGCAGGCGGATGGTCAGGTCGTGGGCGGGCAGGAACTCGCTGACCGGGCGGGCGTCCTTACCGTTGTTGACCAGGTGGAGGAGCAGGCGCTTGTGCTGCGGCTGCCGGTAGACGTTCATGGTCACCACGCGAGGGGCATCCAGGTGGATGTAGCTGTCGCCCAGCAGGTACTCGAGGGCGGCCTGGAAGCGCTGCTCGGCGGTTGACATGTAGGTCTCGTTGAAGAAGACGCCCAGCGCCTCGGCGAAGTAGGCGGTCTTGCCCTGGCCGTGCTCGCCGAGAAGAACCGCCGGGTATGCTGTAAGGGGCTTCAGCGGCACGTAGGGCCGGTCCATGGGGCCGTGGAGCATGGCCGGGGCCTGAGCACCGGCGCTGGGGCGGACCTGCAGGGCGTAGGGGCCGCGCTCGATAAGGCAGCCCTGGTGGAAGCCCCAGTGGTCCTCGACCGCCTGGCTGTAGTTGTCCACCCGGGCCACCGGGAATGCTCCGTCCACGCCGTCGATGCCGAAGAGGTCCAGGGCATCGGTGGTGGGCTCGCCGGCGCCGTCGTACATGCCTGCCTCGAAGGAGCCCAGCAGGGAGCCGCCCCGCTCAACGAAGCGGCGGACGGCGGTCAGCGCCTCGCCGGTGAGGCAGGTGGCGTCGGGCAGGATGAGCACCTTGTAGCGGTCCAGCTTCCCCGAGGTCAGGTCCTGGTCCAGGATGACGTCGAAGGGAACGTGGGCGCGGGCGAGGAGCTGGAAGTAGCCCTCGCAGGCGGCAGACAGCAGCGTCTCGCACTGCTTCTTGCGCGCGGACAGCTCCTCGACGGAGTGCTGCTTGATGTCCACCACCAGGTTCTCCTCCCGCGCCGAGGCAGAGGTGCGGAAGATGGCCTCCTGGGCGGAGAGGTAGTGGCGGCCGGTGCCGCTGGAGAAGAG
>Ga0123328_1003932_pt1 | contig 12367 bp, 8 predicted proteins | sample BioC12SIPDNA_2_FD_89702 | JGI IMG/M metagenome (GOLD analysis project Ga0123328, IMG submission 89702) | Anaerobic biogas reactor microbial communites from Washington, USA - Biogas_R1_A C12 SIP DNA | ecosystem: Engineered > Bioreactor > Anaerobic > Unclassified | place: Washington, USA...
TCGTCCTCGTCGTCGGTGATGTCGAACGGCAGTGCCTCGTTGAAGGCCGTGCCGAGCGACTCGGCGTACACGTCGAACGCGTCGGCCAGGACGTCGTAGGCGTCGTCGACCGCGGGGTCCTGCTCGCCGCGACGCGCGCTCACGGCGTGGAAGTGCGCCTCGAGCGCAGCGACAAAGCGGTCGAGCGCGGCACGCGGGTCAACGGTCATGACCCCACGGTAGTGCGAGGGCGTGCACAATGGCATCACTTGCCGTCGACACGAGGAGCGCCCATGGCACGGGCAGGAACGATCGGGACGCTGCGCACGCCTTTCCCGAGAGCGTCGCACTTCGAGTACCGCGAGGTACGCATCCCCCGTTCCACCTCGAACGCGGCCGCGCGGCAGATGCTCACCGAGGCCGCCGAGTACGGCCGCTGGGAGCTCGCCCGCACCTCGCTGTACGTCGGTGGGGAGCGGCGCGTGTGGCTGCGTCGGCGCATCATCAAGGTCGCCTCGACGCTCGACCTGTGAGCCGTCGGCGCGGGTTCAGCACACGTCGAGGAAGCGGTCGAGCACGCGCACCCCGAAGCGCAGCGCGTCGACCGGCACGCGTTCGTCGACGCCGTGGAACATCGCCGCGAAGTCGAGGTTCGACGGCAGCCGCAACGGCGCGAAGCCGTACCCCGTGATGCCGAGCTCGGCGAGGTGCTTGTTGTCCGTGCCACCCGAGAGCATGTACGGCAGGACCGCCGCCTCGGGATCCTCCGCGAGCAGCGCCGTCGTCATCGCGTCCACGATCGCCGCGTCGAGCGGCGCCTCGAGCGCGCGGTTGCGGTAGAGGTCCTCGACGTCGACCCCGGGGCCGGCGAGCTTCGCGACGACGTCGTCGGCCTCGGTCTCGAGACCCGGGAGGAAGCGCATGTCGACGACGGCCTCGGCGCGGCTCGGGACGACGTTCGCCTTGTAGCCCGCGGTGAGTCCCGTCGGGTTCGTCGAGTGACGCACGGTCGTGCCGACGAAGCGTCCTGCGGGCCCGAGAGCCTCGAGCAGCGCCTCGACGCTCGAGGGGTCCTCGGGGTCGAAGGGCAGGCCCGTGAGCTCGGCGACGCCGCGCAGGAGTGCTGTGGTCGACTCGGTGAGCTCGAGCGGCCACGCGTGCCGCCCGATCCGTGCGACGGCCTCCGCGAGGTGCGTGACCGCGTTGTCAGGGTTGACGAAGGAGCCGTGCCCGGCGCGTCCACGCGCGACGAGACGCAGCCACGCGAGACCCTTCTCGGCGACCTGGAGCAGGTAGGCCCGGCGGCCCGCGACCTCGACCGAGAAGCCCCCGACCTCGCTGATCGCCTCGGTCGCGCCCGCGAAGAGCTCGGGGCGGTGACGCACCATCCATCCCGCGCCGAGCTCGCCGCCGGCCTCCTCGTCGGCGAAGAACGCGAGCACGACGTCGCGCGCGGGCGGCCTCCCCTCGCGCGCCCGGGCACGGAAGACTGCGAGCATCATCGCGACCATGTCCTTCATGTCGACCGCGCCGCGCCCCCACAGGCACCCGTCGCGCTCGATGCCCGCGAAGGGGTCGACCTGCCACTCGCTCGCGTCCGCGGGCACCACGTCGAGGTGCCCGTGCACGACGAGCGCAGGACGCTCCCGGTCGAGCCCGGGGATGCGCACGACGACGTTCGTGCGCCTCGGTGCGCTCTCGACGGTCTCGGGCTCGAGGCCCACCTCGCGCAGCGCCGCGACGACGTACTCAGCAGCTTCGCGCTCACCCGGACCGGTCCCGTCACCAGGGTTCGAGGTGTCGATCCGCAGCAGGTCCCGGCACAGCCGGACGACCTCGTCCTCGCTCGCCTGAGACATGCTCGACCTCCTGCTCCGGCCTCCGGCCGTACCCGAGAACACCAGTGCCCCGTCCCGCTCGTTGCGGTCCGGGGCACTGTCGTTCGCTCCAAGGAGTGTCCGGAGGGGGACTTGAACCCCCACGCCCGATAAAGGGCACTAGCACCTCAAGCTAGCGCGTCTGCCATTCCGCCACCCGGACAAGGTGTGTCGCGATCAGCTCGCGGCGAGAAATCTATCACGGAGTGGCGGGGGCGTTTCCACCCCGGCACGCTGGCACACTGAGGCGTAGGCCACATCGGGAGGGTCAGCGATGAGCGAGCAGGATCGGCGGGCCCCCGCCGCGGCCCGGCGGGTCGCGGGCGGGCGGCGCAACCCCTCGGTCGCAGGGGCCGAGCACGACGCACCGCGCTGGCTGCGTCTCGCGGCAGGGTGGTCGTGGCGCATCCTCGTGGTGAGCGCTGCCGTCGTCCTGGTGTTCTACGCGACCTCACGGGTCCAGCTGCTGTTCATCGTCGTGTTCCTCGCGCTCGTGTTCACCGCGGTGCTGCACCCGCTCGTCGAGCTCTTCGCGAAGGTCATGCCACGCTTCGCCGCGACGGCGCTCGCCCTCGTCTCGGCGATCCTCGTGCTCGGCGGGCTCATCACGTACATCACGGTCTCGGTCGTCGGCCAATGGCCAGACCTCGCCGACCAGTTCAGCTCGGGGATCGACGACATCATCGCGTTCCTCGAGAACGGTCCCCTGCCCTGGACGATCACCTCGGCGGACATCGACGAGTGGTGGCAGACCGCGCTGCGCTGGCTCCAGGACAACTCCGCGACGATCGCCTCGAACGCTGCCTCCCAGCTCGGCTCGGTCGCGATCGTGTTCATGGTCCTCGCGCTCGCGACCTTCTGCACCGTGTTCTTCCTCGCCCGCGGGGCGACGATGTGGCACTGGTTCCTCAACCAGCTCCCGAGCGGCGTGCGCCAGACGTGGCACACCGCGGGTGGGATCGGGTGGTACACCTTCTCAGGCTTCGCGCGCGGGACGGTCATCATCGCGTTCTGCAACGCGATCCTCGCCGGGATCATCCTCGCGGTCCTCCAGGTGCCGCTCGTCGCGCCGCTCGCCGTCCTCGTGTTCATCGGCACGTTCATCCCGCTGTTCGGCGCACCGGCCGCGATGATCATCGCAATGATCGTCGCCTTCGCGGCCGAGGGCCCGGTCGTCGCGGCGCTCGTCGGCATCGGGATCGCCCTCATCGGCCAGCTCGAGGGGCACGTGCTCCAGCCGCTCATCATGGGCAAGCAGGTCTCGCTGCACCCCGTCGTCGTCGCGCTCGTCGTCACGGGCGGGACGCTCATCGCGGGGATCCTCGGCGCCGTCGTCGCCCTCCCGCTCGTCGCGGTCGCGTGGGCCGTGTTCGCGAAGCTGCGCACGCTCGACCCACCGACCGACCCGGACGAGCTCGAGGACTTCGACCCGAGCGAGATCTCGAGCCTCGACGAGCAGGCCCGGCTCGCACGCGATGCCGAGGCGAAGGACGACGCGGAACCCGCGGAGACGTGATCGCTCGGCACGTGCGACGCGCGTCGGCCGTGGGCGCACTTCTCGTGCTCGCCGGGTGCGCCGCGAGTCCCTCGCCCGCGTACGAGGTCACGGCTGTCGAGTGCGCGTCCGCAGCGGTCCCGCGGCCCGACGACAGGGCGTTCACGCCTCTCGGCGACGAGATCCTCACGATGACGGGATGGAGCCACACCTCCCCCGCCGAGACCTCGCTCGCGCTCGAGCACACGCGCTACGGCCTGCGGCGCAGCGCGTTCCTGCCCGACCCCACGTGCGCGGACCGCAGCACGCTCGAGATCGTGCTCGTCAAGCGGCTCGTCGACTGGGACCGTCAGCACGTGAACGGTCTCGAGGCAACCTGGCCCACCCGCTCGGTGCGCTTCTCGGACGTCACGGACGTCACGCTCGTGCTGCGCCTGCTCCCCGGCCTGTCCTCGATACCCGGGCCTGAGGCCCTCGCGGAGCACTTCGCCGGGGTGCTCGAGCCCGAGCAGGTGCACGAGCTCGACGGCGGCAAGGTCAACCTCGAGCTGACCTTGTTCGGCGAGCCCGCGAACGCCGAGCGTCCGTTCCTCAACGCGGGCACGATCATCGAGATCGACCCCGACGCCCATCCCGACGGGTGGGTCCGCGTCACGGTCCCGCTCGAGGCGTTCGAGGCGTACACCGAGGTCGCCTACCAGCGCTCGCCGAGCTCGCTCGAGGAGCACCCGGGGTTGTTCGTGCGCGGTCTGCGGATCAACCCTGAGTCGGCGAGCGGACGCACGCTGCGCCACGTCCAGCTCGACGACTTCGAAGCCGGCGCGACGCCCGAGCTGTTCAAGGAGATGGCCCTCCAGCTCGCTCTCGTCGAGGTCGGGCACGCCCCGGCGAGCGGCTGAGAGCACCGCGGGCCACCCGCCCGATATCCGCATGACGGGCAGAGGTGACCCTGCGAGCATGACCCGATGCGAGTGACCACCTCCGACGACGTCGTGATGCTGTCCCCTCCGACCTTCGCCGACCTCGACGCGATCACGCGCGCGTGCCAGGACCCCGAGATCGCCCGATGGACGACAGTCCCCTCGCCGTACGCTCCCGAGCACGCCCGCGGTTTCGTCACGCGCGTGACCGAGGCCTGGGCGCTGCTGCGCTCGAACCCGACCGAGGAGCTACGCGTCGAGGCGACGTGGGCCGTCCGTGCGCACGGCACGAGCGCCCTGATCGGCATGGTCGGGCTGGGCCTCGAGGGTGAACGCTCGGCCGAGCTCGGCTACTGGCTCGCCCCCGAGGCGCGCGGTCGGGGCGTGATGTCCCGGGCGGTGCGCCTTGCGCTCGAGGTGGGCTTCGCCGACGACGGCCTCGACCTCGAACGCGTCGCGTGGACGGCCTTCGTGGGCAACTGGGCCTCGTGGGCGGTCGCGTGGCGCCACGGGTTCCGCTTCGAGGGGCAGGTGCGTCGGCACACGCCCCAGCGGGGGGTGCGCCGCGACTCGTGGATCGCGACGCTCCTGCGCGAGGACCCTCGTGAGCCCGCCGCACCGTGGCCCGGGACCCTCCTGGTCGCACCCGAGCCGCACGACGGGTGAGGATAGGGACGTGACACACGACGACGCACTCGACCCCACCAACCCCTTCGCCGCGCCCTCGACGCTCCCCTACGGCCTGCCGGACCATGCGGTGATCCGCACCGAGCACTACCTGCCCGCGATCCGGGCGGGTCTGGCGGAACAGCTCGCCGAGATCGAGCAGATCGCCACGGCGAGCCAGGACGTGACCGTCGAGAACTTCCTCGACGCGTGGGAGCGCTCGGGTCGCCTTGCGCACCGCGCGGTGACGGCCTTCTACAACCAGGTCTCGGCACACTCGAGCCCTGAGCTCGACGAGATCGAGGAGCAGGTCGCCCCGATGCTCGCGGCCCACCACGACGCGATCTACCTCGACGAGCGCCTCTACGCGCGGGGCAAGGCGCTCGCCGCGCGCGCCGAGCGCGGCGAGGTCACGCTCGCGGACGACCAGGCGTGGCTCCTCACGACGATCCTCGAGGACTTCGAGCGTTCGGGAGTCGCGCTCGAGCCGGCCGACAAGGAGCGCCTGCGGGCCCTCAACGCCGAGATCTCCTCCCTCGAGTCCCAGTTCGGGCGCACGCTGCTCGCCGAGCAGAACGCCTCGGCCGTGCTCGTCGAGGACGTCGCCGAGCTCGACGGGCTGCCCGAGGACGCGATCGCGGCTGCCCGGCAGGCCGCCGCCGACCGCGGGCACGCCTCGGGGTACCTCATCGAGCTCCAGCTGCCCACGCAGCAGGAGGTCCTCTCCTCGCTGCGCAACCGTGAGCTGCGCCGCCGGGTCTTCGAGGCCTCGGTGCGCCGCGGAGGGTGCGGGGGCGAGCACGACACGCGCCAGATCGTGCTGCGCCTCGCCCGGCTGCGGGCCGAGCACGCGCGCCTCCTGGGCTTCGAGCACCACGCGGACTACGTCGCGCAGGACTCGACGGCCCGCACCGCGAACGCGGTCGCGCAGATGCTCGAGCGGCTCGCGCCCGCGGCGGTCGCGAACGCTCGCCGCGACGCCGAGGTCCTCCAGGCCGCGCTCGAGGAGGACCACCCGGGCGAGCGTCTCGCGCCGTGGGACTGGGAGTTCTACAGCGAGAAGGTGCGCCGCGAACGTTTCGAGGTCGACGACGCCGCGCTGCGCCCCTACCTCGAGCTCGAGCGGGTCCTGCACGACGGCGTCTTCGCGGCTGCGACGGGGCTGTACGGCATCACCTTCACCGAGCGTCCCGATCTGCCCGCCTACCACGAGGACGCGCGCGTCTTCGAGGTCCACGACGTGGACGGCTCGGACCTCGGGCTGTTCGTGCTCGACGTCTTCACGCGCGCGGCCAAGCGCGGTGGGGCGTGGATGAACAACCTCGTCGACCAGTCTCACCTGCTCGGCGAGGCACCCGTCGTGGTCAACAACCTCAACGTCCCCAAGCCCCCACCTGGGCAGCCCGCGCTCCTCGCGTGGGACGAGGTCATCACCTTGTTCCACGAGTTCGGCCACGCGCTGCACGGCCTGCTCTCCGACGTGCGCTACCCCTCGCAGTCGGGCACCGAGGTGCCTCGCGACTTCGTCGAGTACCCCTCGCAGGTGAACGAGATGTGGGCGTGGCACCCCGAGATCCTCGCGGCGTACGCGGTGCACCATGCGACGGGCGAGCCGATCCCGGCCGAGTGGGTCGAGCGCAAACTCGCCTCGCGGCAGTGGGGCGAGGGTCAGCGCACGACCGAGTACCTCGCCGCGGCGATCCTCGACCAGGCGTGGCACCGCCTCGCACCCGAAGAGGTCCCGAGCGACGTCGAGGAGGTCGAGGCCTTCGAGGCGGCCGCGCTCGAGCGCGCCGGGATCGCCTTCGAGCTCGTCCCGCCGCGCTACCGCACGACCTACTTCAACCACGCCTTCGGCGGCGGGTACTCCGCGGCCTACTACTCCTACGTGTGGTCCGAGGTGCTCGACGCGGACACGGTCGAGTGGTTCGAGGAGAACGGCGGGCTCGACCGACGCAACGGCGACCGGTTCCGCGAGGTCCTGCTCTCCCGCGGTGGCTCGCGCGACCCGATGGCCTCGTTCGCCGAGCTGCGCGGGCGCGAGCCGCGCATCGAGCCGCTGCTCGCCCGGCGTGGTCTCGACGCAGCCTGATCACTGGAAGTCGCGCGAGCGGGAGGTGACGGGCAGCGCGAGCGCCGTGAGGTGCTCGGCGACGAGGTTCGTCGCCCCGTCACCCCGTTCGAGCAGGCCACGCACGACGAGCGCCTGCGCGCTGCGCGCGACCGTGCGGAACCTCGCCCACAGTCCCGGTGAGCACACGACGTTGAGCAGCCCGGTCTCGTCCTCGAGCGACAAGAACGTCACCCCCTGCGCGGTCCCGGGCCGCTGCCGGTGCGTCACGACCCCCGCGACGCTCACGCGGCGTCCGGGCTCGTGCTCGAACGTCTCGCTGACCCGCAGGACCCCTGCGGCCTCGAGCCCCGCGCGCACGAACTGGGTCGGGTAGGACTCGGGCGACACGCCCGTGGCCCACACGTCCGCGACCGAGGTCTCGAGCTCGTCCATGCCCGGCAAGGTCGGCGCCTCGACCCCGACCGAGACGCCCGGGAGGGTGTCGGGTCCCTCCTGGGCGAGCGCACCCGCGGCCCACAGCGCCTCGCGGCGGGCGACAGGTCCGTGCTCGCCCGCCTCGCGCAGCGCTCCCGCCGTCGCGAGCGCCTCGAGCTGGGTCGTGCTGAGCCGGACGCGCCGCACGAGGTCGCGCAGCGAGGTGAACCGCCCACCGCGCTCGCGCTCGGCGACGATGCGCTCGGCGAGGCGCTCGCCGATCCCGCGCACCTCGGCAAGACCGAGCCGCACCGCGAGCGTCAGGTCGGGGTGGGCGAGGGCGTCGTCCTCTCGCGCCCCGTGCCCTCCCACGGGCTGCGGGGCGCCGTCGTCGGCGGGCAGCCGCTCGACGCCCGCCCGCACGCCCGAGGACTGCACGCACGGGCGCAGCACCGTGACCCCGCGCCGGCGCGCGTCCGCGACGAGGGACTGCGGGGAGTAGAACCCCATCGGCTGGGCGGCGAGCAGACCCGCGTAGAAGGCCGCGGGGTGGTGGACCTTGAGCCACGCGCTCGCGTAGACGAGGTAAGCGAAGGAGAAGGCGTGCGACTCGGGGAAACCGAAGTCCGCGAAACCCTTGAGCTTGGCGTAGATCTCCTCGGCGACCTCGCCCGTGATGCCGTGCCGGGCCATGCCCTCCATGAGCCGGGTGCGCAGGGCAGCCATGCGCTCGGCCGAGCGCTTCGAGCCCATCGCGCGCCGCAGCTGGTCGGCCTCGGCGGGCGTGAAGTCCGCGACGTCGATCGCCATCTGCATGAGCTGCTCCTGGAACAGCGGGACCCCGTAGGTCTTGGCGAGCGAGCGCTCGAGGCGCGGGTGCAGGTAGGTCACGGGCTGCCGGCCGAGCCGGCGCTCGATGTAGGGGTGCACCGAGTTGCCCTGGATCGGGCCGGGGCGGATGAGGGCGACCTCGACGACGATGTCGTAGAAGTTCTCGGGCCTCAGGCGCGGCAGGGTCGCCATCTGGGCGCGGGACTCGACCTGGAACACCCCGACCGTGTCAGCCGCCTGGAGCAGCGCGTAGACGGCCGGGTCCTCCTGCGGCAGGGAGTGCAGCTCGAGCTCGACACCCTCGTGCTCGCGCACGAGCTCGAAGCCGATCCGCAGCGCGGTGAGCATGCCCAGGCCCAACAGGTCGAACTTCACCAGGCCCGCGTCGGCGCAGTCATCCTTGTCCCACTGCAGGACGGTCCGCCCGGGCATGCGTGCCCACTCGACGGGGCACACCTCGATCACGGGACGGTCGCACAGCACCATGCCCCCCGGGTGGATGCCCAGGTGCCGCGGGAGGCGCAGCATGCGGTCGGCGAGGTCGATCACGGGCGTCGGGATCTCGGCGAGGTCGGCGGCCGTGGGCGGGAGCCGGTCCGGCACGACGTCGTGGGCGTCGGCCGTCGCGAGCTCGCGGGCGGTCTCGAGCCGCGAGGGCTCGCCCGTCGTGACCCCGTCGAGCCGGGCCGAGCCCTGCCACCACGGGACCTGCGGCTCGGGGGCCTTGAGGGTCCCCCAGCGCTCGATCGACTTGCTCCACGCGTCCTGCTGGCCCACGTCGTGCCCGAGCGCACGCGCCGCGTCGCGCACGGCCGAGCGTGCACGGTAGGAGATGACGTTCGCGACCTGGGCCGCGTGGTGGCGTCCGTGCACCTCGAAGACGTGCTGGATGACCTCCTCACGCCGCCCCGACTCGATGTCGACGTCGATGTCGGGCGGGCCGTCACGCTCGGGGGCGAGGAACCGCTCGAACAGCAGCCCGTGGCGCACCGCGTCGACCGCGGTCACCCCGAGCGCGTAGCACACCGCAGAGTTCGCCGCCGAGCCGCGCCCCTGGGCGAGGATCCCGCGCTCACGGCAGAACTCCATGAGCTCGTGGACGATGAGGAAGTACCCCGGGAAACCGAGCGTCTCGATCACGTCGAGCTCGTGCGCGAGCTGGGCCCACGCGCCCGGGACCCGCTCGTCCTCGGGCGGGCCGTAGCGCTCGAGCGCGCCGCGACGCACGAGCTCACGCAGCCACGAGGCCTCGGTGTGCCCCTCGGGGACGGGAAACGGGGGCAGGGACGGGGCGACGAGAGCGAGGTCGAAGGAGCACTCGGCGGCGAGCTCGGCCGCGGTCGTCACGGCGTGCGGCTCGCGCCGGTGCACCCGGGCCATCTCGGCCGCCGAGCGCAGGAACGCGGTCGGGGCGCCGGGCAGCCAACCGTCGTGCTCGGGCATGCTCGAGGTCGCACGGACCGCCGCGAGGGCCGCCGCGAGGTCGGCGTCGGCGGGGGTCGCGTAGTGCACGTTCCCCGTCGCGACGAGCGGCGCCCCGACGCTGCTCGCGAGGTGCGCGAGGGCCGCGGCGCGGTCGTCGTCGTGCGCCTCGCCGCGCCGCGTGACCTCGACCGCGACGTTCTCAGGACCGAACAGGGCGCGCAGCCGGTCGAGCTCGCGGCGTGCGTCCGCGAGTCCCGTGGTGCGGTTCGGGGCGCCGTCGAGCGCACGCTGCACGGCCCCCTTGCGGCACCCGCTCAGGACGAGCCAGTGCCCCTCGGCCCGCTCGGCGAGCGCCTCGAGCCGGTAGTCCGCAAGCCCCTTCGTGCCGGTCGCGAGGTGCGCCTCGGCGATCGCGGCCGAGAGTCTGCGGTACCCCTCGGGCCCACGCGCGAGAGCGAGCAGGTGCGTCGAACGAGGGTCGGGCACCCCGGTGGGCGGGTCGAGCACCGCGCGGCCGACCGCGTCGACGACGGGCAGGTGCAGCTCGGCGCCGAAGACGGTCGGCAGGCCCGTCGCACGGGCCGCCTCGGCGAAGCGCACGACCCCGTAGAGGCCGTCGTGGTCGGTCAGCGCGAGGGCCTCGAGCCCGAGACGCGCGGCCTCGTGGACGAGCTCGGCGGGCTGGCTCGCCCCGTCGAGGAAGCTGAAGGCCGAGTGCGCGTGCAGCTCGGCGTAGCGGGGCTCAGTCATAGCGCGCCTCGCACACCCACGTGCGGGCGGCGGCGTCCCACTCGAGGAGCACCGCGCCGTCGTCGAGCGCGGCCTGCAGGTGCACGACCGTGCGTCCCTCGCTCGTCCACCAACGCTGCGCGAGGGGCCACGGGCCGGCCCACGAGAGCACCGTGGCCTCGTGCGGTTCGACGGCTCGCGCAGGGTCGCGGTGCGTGGTGCCCGGCCAGCGCACCCGGGCCGGGTCGGCGCTGAGCGCCCACCGTCCGTCGAGCGTCACGGGGCACCCCGCCGCGTCGAGCACGAGGACGGGCTGGGGCTCGGGCAGGACCGTCGCGGGGGCCGGGGAGGGCAGCCTGCCTGGCCACGGGGCGTGGGCGGACCGTTCGGCGCGCTGCTGGGCACCCCACGGCACGAGGTGCACCTGGTCGTGCACGTCACGCCCGCCCTGGAGCGCCGCGGTGAGCACCCCGTGCGCCCCGAGCAGCCCCTGGACGCGCTCGAGCGCCCGGTGGGCCCGCACGTCGTTGCCGCTCGCCCCGCCCCACAGCCGGCCCTGCTCGGCCCCTGCGGGCACGACCTCGCGCGCGAGGACGACGAGGCGCGCGACCGCCCCTCGCTCGGGATCCTGGTCACCGTGCCGCGCGCTCGCGGCCCGGTCGAGCCAGCCCTCGAGCTGCCAGCGGACGCGGTCGGTGATGCGCGCTGCGGTCAGTCCACCGAGCCCACCGAGGTCGGTGCGCCACGTGCGGCTCAGCTCGCTGCCGTGCTCGGTCACGGCCGTGATCTCGAGCCGCCCGCACGTCGCCCCGCGCGCGAGGAGCTTCGCGTGCAGCTCCTCCGCGACGCGACGCGCGGCGAAGGTCGCGACGTCGAGGCGTGCCGTGGGCGGGTCGATCTCGTGGCTCGCCTCGAGGTCGGGCTCGGGCCGACGACGCACGGGTGGGCGCGGGTCCTGCCCGCGCACGAGGCGGTGAGCCCAGGCCCCGAGCTCGCCGAAGCGCGTCGCGACGTCGGCGGCCGGCAGCGCGGCGAGCGCACCGAGCGTGCGCAGCCCGAGCCGGGTGAGCAGGTCGACGAGCTCGGCCGTCGCGGTGAGGGTGCGCGGGTCGTGCGCGGCGTGCACGAGCGCGGAGACGGGGTACGGGGCGAGGAAGTCGGCCGAGCCGCCGGGGGGCACGAGCCGGTGCTCGCGCGCCGCGAGCAGGGCGGCGAGCAGCCCGTCCGCGACACCGACCTGGCTCTCGTGCCCGGCCCGGGCGACCGCGCCGACGAGCGCGGCGCCGAAGGCCTCGGTCGAGCCGTGGAACCGCGCGGCGCCGTCGGCGGGCACGAGGAGGAGCCCGGGCCGCACGACCTCGACCCCCGGGACGACCTGCTCGGCGGCCTGCGCGACGGTCTCGAAGAGCACCGCGTCGCGTCCTTCGTCCTCGGGCAGCAGGACGAGCTCGGGACACGTGCCCTGAGCGTGCCGACGGCGCATCCCGCGTCGCACTCCCTGGGCCCGGGCGACGGCCGAGACCGCGACGAGACGTCGTCCGTCGTGCACGGCGGCCGGGAGGTGCGGCGGGGCACCCTCGTGCTGGATCGCGGCGACGACGGGCCAGTCGGGCACCCACAGCACCGCGGTGCGGGTCGCCACGCGGCTCACCCCACGAGCCGCAGCGACGGCTGCCCTGCGGCCGGCCTCGCGCTCTCGCGTCCCGCGCCCTGCAGCTCGTCGGTCCCGGGCGGGGCGAGCGGGAGCGTGAGCTCGATCGAGACTCGTTCGGCGGCCGCGCCGCGGCCCGAACGGGTCACGCGCACGTCGAGGCTGCGCAGGTGGCCCTCGCCCGCACCCGCGCCGGTCCAACCGAGCGTGCGCACCCCGAGCACGACGGTCGCGCCGGGCCACGCCGCGGTGCTCACCAGGACGCTCCCGCGCTCGCGAGCCCGGGCGACGAGCCGGCGTCGGTCA